>Ga0182012_10001463_pt1 | contig 25825 bp, 20 predicted proteins | sample 612S2SmetaG_FD_120486 | JGI IMG/M metagenome (GOLD analysis project Ga0182012, IMG submission 120486) | Permafrost microbial communities from Stordalen Mire, Sweden - 612S2S metaG | ecosystem: Environmental > Terrestrial > Soil > Wetlands > Permafrost | place: Sweden: Stordalen | collected...
ATAGCGCTTTGTACTCTTCATTGCGCCGGTAAAGCTGCCACGAAAACGGGTTCTGCGAGCCAGGCCACTTTGCCAGCGGGAGGAAACGGTGAATGCGGGCAGCGTAATCGGCATAGCCCGGAAAAATAGCGCGCAGGTGCTGTTCTTCCAGTTGAATGGCCGGCAGATACACAAACAAGAAAGCGGCAGCGAAAATCGCGACTAGCCAAGTTTCGTGAGCGGCGATTACCAACCCAGCCGCGGTTAGTAGTGTGCCCAGATAAAGCGGATTGCGGACATAGGCAAATGGCCCAGACGTGGCGAGTTGCTCATTCTTCGCAAGATGGCCTGCGGCCCAAGCGCGTAACAGCAGACCAAGAACTGAAACGGGCAATCCCACTTGCATGGAAGACAGCGATGGCTGGGACAGCCAGGCAAAAGTGATGAGCAGCACGAAACCAGCCGGAACTCGCAAACGTTGGGCGAAATCAGCATATGGCTTGGGAAACATCATGCGGAGACGTTGGCCAACTTTATTGAGTGCAGTAAGGAGTCTTTCACATGTTCAACTGAAATGGCGCGCATGCTTGGCGCGATCTCCGCGTGCCGCTTGTAGCTAGTGGAGGCGCTGGCGTTGCGCAAAACGAGCAGTCGGCTTTGGAACGGGCCGTTTCGAACAGGGTCGGTAGGTCCAAAAATTGCGACGCCAGGTTTGCCAAGTGCCGCGGCAAGATGCATTGGGCCGCTATCAACACCGATAATCGCAGTGGCGCGCCGTGTCGCGTGAATTAATCCGGGTAGACCCGATTCGTGGACCCACAAATCAGGCAATCCAGCTAACTTGGCCGCTGATCCAGGCGGAACGTTGACGACTAGCGGTAAGTTTTCAGCCTTCAATTCATGTGCCAGGAACGAATAGTTTTCCAGCGGCCATTGCTTGCTCGTCCAACCAGCGAAAGGGCTCGCGAAAATGAATGGCCCAGTGGGCAAGTCGCCTTCCGGCGATCCCTCTGGCAGCCACGCCTGTTGGGTTAATTGAGTCGCACCAGCCGCCGCAGCCAGTTCTAAATTCATCTCAACGCAGTGCGGCCCGTTCGTTCTGGTAGGTCTTGTGTAAAAGAGTGCAGACAATGATTCGCGCGCTTGCGAACGATGTAAGCCGACAAAGCACTTCGGTCGAGTGGCACGGCCAACCAATGCAGATTGCAGCAATCCTTGAAAATCAATGGCTATATCAGGATTTAGCGGTCGCAACGCTCGCCAAGCTTCGCGCAGAGATCCTTTGCCGCGTCGATTGAAAGGAATGATTTGATCGATGTTGGGATTGCCTTCGAGAATCGGCATCCATTTCGGAGCTACGACCCAAATGATGCGGTGGCGAGGAAAGGACTGGCGCAGACTGGCGACAGCGGGAAGCGCGTGGATGATATCGCCCATGGCGCCCAAGCGCACAACCACAATTGCAGGGCTACTCATTTAAGGACACCGTGGCGTTGGGTGATCAATTGCACAAACTCTGCTGTGCGCCGCCGTTCGCCGTCTTCGTCTTCAACTACATCGATTTGTGGATGTAGCGGCAACTCTGAAGGCCTGGCGATAACAACTAGCTGGACGCTTCGCAGAGCTGCCAGCAAAACCGCGCGCGCTTCAGCCGGTAGCAAAGTTTGGGTGCTGGGTTCCACCACGGCGATGAGAGATCTTCCATTCTTACTTAGCTCGGCTAGGCGGTTAGCCTGGGTGAGAGTCAGCGGGTCGAATTTCCCAAGGACGGCCAACCATTGCGCGTTACCAAGACGTGTGGCCAGATTCTCTAAGGGCACAATTTTCTCGCGTGTATCCAATAAAATTTTCCTAGTTTCTTTCGATGCCGAACAAACCATGCGCCGCTTCCACCACGCGACCTGCAGCCACACCCGTCATACAACGATGATCGATCGGACATTCGCGAAGCAGACAAGGACTGCAATCAACTGGCTGGCGAATCACCCGGCTCCAGGCGCCTGTAGGCCCAGTGGCTTCATCGTCGGTTGCGCCGAACACAACAACTGTGGGCACTCCAAGGGCGGACGCTACGTGCATTGCTCCAGAGTCGTTAGTTAAGAATAGCTCGCACGCCGCTGCGATCTCGATAAATTCGTTGAGTGGCGTGATTCCGCCAAAGTTGTGGCAGGCCACGCCGGCGGAAATAACTTGTTGGAAAACCAAGTGACAGATGGCGGCTTCGTCTTTGGACCCGAATATGGCAACGTGCGAGCTGCGTTCACGCGCGATGGCAACCGCGGCCTCAGCAAAACGCTCGGGGAGCCAGCGTTTCGCTCCTCCGTATGCAGCGCCCGGGCTGACGCCAATGACGGAGCCCATGATGCCGGCGTTCTTGAGATGCTCGCGTCCTTTTATGGCAGCGGCAGTAGTACCGCCAAGACGAATTGTAGCGATATCCGCATAGCCGGGGATCAACTTCGCGCGTTTCAGCAACTCAAGATAATAGAAGCGTTGGTGCCGCGGAATTTCGCCGGATTCAGGCAAAGGAATGGGATGAGTGAGCAGCCAGCCGCGCGCGTCACGATCGTAACCGATGCGGATGGGAATGTTTGCCAAACGGGCTAATGCGGCGGCTTCGAAGGCGTTTTGCAGCAGCAATGCACAATCGAACTTGCGAGCTTTTAATGTTGCAGCTAAACGACGCTTATCGCCCAGACCCTTCCAGCCGCGCGGTGCTTCGTAAGGGATGAGTTCATCGCAAAAGGATTCGCGGCCATAGAGTCCCGCCACCCAAGGTCGCGCCAGAATTGAGATCTGCGCCTTGGGGTTGTGTTCGCGAAGAGCTTGTAGCGCGGGTACAGACATCACGGAGTCGCCCAGCCAGTTGGTGGCCCGTACCAGGATTTTTCGAAAACGGTTTTCCATCCTTCGCAGTTTCAGAATACTGCGGATGAGCGCTGCCGTTCCATGAGCTATCGACATGCCACCATACACTCAGGAACTATTCCTTCCTTAGACCGAATGACGGCCCTACGCTTCGAAATTCAGGCTACTTGTCCCCACACAGGCGCTCGCGCTGGCCTTTTGCACACGGCACACGGGACGATTGAGACCCCGGTTTTTATGCCGGTTGGCACGCAGGCAACCGTTAAAGGCCTTTCGCCACGCGATCTGATAAACGATCTCGACGCGAAAATTATTCTGTCGAACACCTACCATCTTTTCCTGCGCCCCGGCCATGAACGCATTGAGCGCATGGGAGGTCTGCATAAATTCATGTCGTGGCCGCGCGCGATTCTCACCGACTCGGGCGGCTTCCAAGTCTTCAGTCTCGACACTCTGCGCAAAGTCACGGAAGAGGGCGTGCTGTTTCGATCGCATCTGAACGGCGACCCGCACATGTTCACTCCGGAAAGCACGGTGGATGTTCAACTCGCATTGGGCAGCGACGTCATGATGGTACTGGATGAATGCTTAGCTTACCCGGCCACGCACGAAGCCGCGCGCGAATCGATGGAGCGAACGGTGCGCTGGGCGCAGAAGGGTTTTGAGCATTACCTGCGTCGCGAAAAAGGAATTCACTGCGCGCTGTTTCCGATTGTGCAAGGTTCCATGTATGCCGATTTGCGCAGAGACTGTGTGGATGCGCTCCTCGAATTGAATGCGCCAGGTTACGCGATCGGCGGATTATCTGTTGGTGAGCCGCGTGACCTTAGCCAAGAGATGACTGCCGTTGCGGCGCCCTTGCTGCCGCAAGAAAAGCCGCGTTACGTGATGGGCGTGGGGATGCCGGATGAGTTACCCCAGTACGTGGCGCACGGCGTAGACATGATGGATTGCGTACTGCCTAGCCGAAACGCCCGTAACGGTTACCTCTTTACATCACAGGGAAAAGTGGTTATCAAGCACGCAAGATATTTGGAAGATGAAAGCGCACTCGATCCCGCTTGCCCTTGTTATACCTGCCAAACCTTCAGCAAAGCGTACTTGCGGCACCTGTTTCAAGCGAGCGAAATTCTCTTTTCAAGCCTGGCGACGCTGCACAATATACGGTACTTTCTTGACATTATGCGTCAGATCAGGCAGTCTATCTTACTTAGCCAGTTCCCAGAATGGTTGCGTCGCTTCCAGGCCAAAGAGGCTGCGGAGGATGACGCCTGAATTGTGTCTGGATAAGCTAAAGCAGACAAAATGCCGTATTCTTTAATTCTTTTACAAGCAACGACTGCAGCGCCCGGCGGCCTCTCCGCATTAGGACAGGCTGTGCCCGTGGTGCTGATGATCGCCATTTTCTATTTTTTGGTGTTCCGCCCCATGCAGAACCAGCAAAAGCGCCAGAAGGAAATGGTGAAGGCGTTGCAAAACGGGCAAACGGTACTAACCTCCGGCGGGATTGTCGGTACCATTGTGGCCGTGAACGATGATACTCTGATACTGCGAGTTAAGCCAGACAATTTGAAACTGCAGGTTTCGCGGAGCGCAGTAACAAGCGTTCTTGGGTCCGACGATGCGGGCAAGAAGTAGCATTGCGGATGGAAATATGGCTTGGCGGCAAATAAAGCACTAAACGATGAAAACGAATCTTCGGTACAAGTTTTTATTTATTGTTGGCGTTGTTCTGGTTTGCATCTACGGCATCATCGGTTTGCCTAAGAGCAAAGAAGAACTGATTGCTAATTGGCACGAGCGCATACACCTCGGTCTCGATTTAAGTGGCGGCACGTATCTGGTGATCCAGGTCCAGCAGCAAGATGCCTTCAATCAAGAAGCAAGCTCGGGCGCAGACCGCATTAAAGACGCTATTCGCAAGGCCAACATTCCGGTCGGCGAAGTCAGCGTCGGTGAAGCAAAAGACTTGCAGGACGCCAAATCGGCGGCGATCTTAGTGAAAGGAATTCCTGCCACCTCCGCAGGCAGCTTCCGTAGTTTGGTCAACGAACAGTTGGCTGAGTGGGTGTTGACGCAACAAAACCCCACCGACTACCGACTGACACTCAAGCCCACGGCTGCGCTAGCCCTCTGGAAGAATACGCTCGACCTTTCCAAGAACACGATTGATAAGAAAATCAATGCCCTTGGCTTGACCGAGGCGACAGTGCAGCAGCGGCGCGAAGATGCGGATTCCGAGTTGCTGGTGCAGATGCCTGGTGTTGATGATCCGGCTCGCGTGAAGCAGATTATCCAAACGGCTGGCGTGCTGGAACTGTACGACGTGAAGGGCGGCCCATTTCAGAGTCGCGATGAAGCGCTCGCTCAAAATGGCGGAGTGCTGCCAGTTGGTACGAAATTGATTGGCCAACCTCCGACAGGCGCGGCGGGTTCACGAGGCGGTGGCGTTTACCTAGTGGCGCGGACGCCTGTGGTTCGCGGGCCGGATATTCGCGACGCGAAACCGGAGTCTGGCCAGTTGCCCGGCTCGTGGTCGACGGGCTTTGTACTTAGTCAAGAAGCGGCCAAGCGCTTTGCCGATTTCACCGCGTCGCATATCGGAAGCCCTTTGGCGATTGTGTTGGATGGTAAGGTGTTGCAGGCCCCTAGCATCAAGAATCAGATTAGCGATCAGGGTGTGATCGAGGGCCAACCCACTCAGCAAGACGCGAATGACCTGGCGCTGAATTTGAAAGCAGGTTCGCTGCCCGCCAGCGTGAAGTACGAGCAGGAAGACACTGTTGGCCCGTCGCTTGGCGCCGATTCGATTCGCGAAGGGTTTTACGCGGGTATTGCTGGCGTGCTTGCCGTTATTGTGGTGATGCTCGTCTACTACAAGAAGAGCGGCATTAACGCCACCTTAGCACTGGTGCTGAACGCTATCATTTTGGTGGCCTGCTTGAGCTATTTCGACGCAGTGCTCACACTTCCTGGCATTGCCGGAATCATTTTGACAATTGGTATGGCCGTTGATAGCAACGTACTGATTTTTGAACGCATCCGCGAGGAATTACGGGCAGGCAAGGCGATCATTCCGGCGGTTGACGCCGGTTTCGCCAAAGCTTTTCTAACTATTATTGATACGCACATCACAACGGTGGTGTCATGCGCCATTCTCTTTTTATTCGGGTCCGGTCCGGTAAAAGGTTTTGCCGTCACGCTGGTGATCGGCTTGGTGGCCAACGTCTTTACCGCGGTATTTGTATCTAAGGCAATTTTTGAATGGGAATTATCACGGCCGAAACCGGTGGAAGCGCTCAGTATTTGAGTGTTCGCCTTTAGGCGTGCGAATTCATAAGTAGGTTCGGGAACATTTGTTAAGAACCGGTGTCTATCATGTAAGGATGCCGGCACCAAGAGCTAGATGGAAATCTTCAAGCAAACGAATTACGACTTTATCGGCAAGAAGTGGCCGTTCATCATCCTATCGCTGGTACTCACAGCGGCCGGATTCGTCAGCCTGTTTATCAAGGGTGGGCCGAAGTACGGTATAGATTTTAATGGCGGAGCGCTTATGGATGTAAGTTTCCTAAAACGACCCTCGGCGGAAGCCATCCGCTCCGCACTGCGCCAGAAAATATCTGGCGAAATTGAGGTACAGGAAGTCAGCGGCAAGCAGGAAGTCTTGATCCAGACCGGAGCGCGCGACGACAAAGCGCTGCAAATCGTGCGCGGTGATATGATTTCCACCTTGGACTCAGCTTTCAATCCGGGCGCCAACTCACAGAAGCTGGACATAAACACGAGCGGGCAGGCGACACTTGCCGATCGTCTGCGAGATCCACTGGGGCGCGCAGGGGTTGGGCTGAACGAAGATCAACTTCAAACACTGACCAAGGCGATCATGAACTATCGAGACACGCCGTCAGTCCACTCGGGCTTGGTGGCGTCACTCGACGATCTTTCGTCAGTACCCGGCGTCACGCCGAAAGTGTTGGATGTGATCAAGCAGGAATGCCAAGCTGGTAACTTTGCCATCCGTAGTGTAGAAATTGTCGGGCCAAAGATTGGCGCGGATTTAAGGCAACAGGCGATCAACGTTGTCTTGATTGCGCTGGCCGCCATGTTGGTTTACATTGCCTTTCGCTTTGAATGGATTTACGGCGTGGCCGCGGTGATTGCGGTTTTTCACGATACCCTCATCACGATCGGCCTGTTTTCACTGTTCAACAAACAGATTGATTTAACGGTGATCGCGGCTCTGTTAACCCTCGTCGGTTATTCGATGAATGATACGATCGTGACCTTCGACCGTATCCGCGAGAACTTGAAATTGCAGGTCCGAGGCTCGTTCACCGACATCGTGAACTTGAGTATTAATCAGACCTTAAGCAGGACGGTTTTGACCTCTGGCCTAACATTTCTGACTGCCATATCGTTGTTGCTTTTTGGTGGACAGGTACTGAGCGGCTTTTCTTTTGCGTTGGTCGTTGGTATTATTGTCGGAACTTATTCATCGATCTTTGTTGCAAGTCCCATCTTGATCTTCTGGCAAGGTTTGGCAGAAGGTCGGACCAGTCAGGGACGCAGTCCAGCCCCGGCTGGGCGTACGTCGTCAGTCAGTGATAAAGGTGTAAAGACGGTCAAGCCGGTAAAGACCGCGAAGTAAACGTGTTGTATCTGAATTGCGAGGACTGAAATGTTCGATCAAACGTTTGTAGACGGAACACAGAAAACTAAGAAGCCGTACACCATATTCCTCTCGCTGCTTCTGCAGTGCGGGCTTATCGGTCTTGCGATTCTGATTCCGCTCATTTATACACAGACGCTGCCAAGCGCTCAGTTGAAGAGCATGCTGGTAGCGCCGCCACCACCGCCGCCGCCACCTCCGCCCCCGCCGCCGCCGGAAAAGGTGGTTAAAGTGGTAAAGCCGATTGTCAAGCAGTTCGTATCAAACCAATTGGTGGCGCCTAGAGTCATCCCTAAAACCATCGACACCATCGTTGAGTCCGCTCCCCCGCCCGATTCGGGCGTAGTTGGCGGAGTTGAAGGTGGCGCAACGGGTGGTGTGATTGGTGGTGTAATTGGTGGTGTACCGCCACCGCCGCCTCCTCCGCCTCCGAAGCCGAAGGCTCCAACCGGTCCACAGCGCATCGGTGGACAGGTCGCGGAAGCCAACCTCATTCGGAGAGTCCAACCCGTCTATCCGCCGCTCGCCAAATCGGCGCGTGTGCAAGGCACGGTTGAATTCACCGCCACGATTAGCAAAGACGGCAACATTGAAAATCTTCAGCTCGTTCGTGGCCATCCCTTGTTGGTGAATGCGGCAAAAGAAGCCGTTCTGCAGTGGAAATACCGTCCCACCATGTTGAATGGTTCGCCGGTGGAAGTTATTACTGACATCATCGTGAACTTCACTTTGAGTCAGTAGAGATTGTGAAGCTTTGTAGTTCGAAAGTCCGTAAAGAAGATTCGATTTAACTTAGGAGAATATGCATGGTACTTCAACTTCAGGTTTGGGCATTCTGGCTGCTTCAGGAAGCCGACGGCATCAACTTTGACCTACGTTCGCTTTGGGCCAACATGGGCATTGTCGCCAAGATTGTTATTTTTGTGTTGTTCATCATGTCGGCTTGGTCCATCGGCGTCATGATCGATCGTATGATTACGTACAACGCCGCTCGCAAGCAGTCGCGTGCGTTCGCACCTGCCGTGGCCGGTGCGTTGCGTGAGGGCAAGCTCGACGAAGCAATCAAAATTGCCGATCGTTTCAACAAGAGCCACTTGGCCAAAGTGGTAGTGGCTGGTTTGCAGGAATTCAAGGCTCACCAGATGAGCTCTGAAATCCCCGGCGAAGACATTGAAGCTTCCCGTCGTGCTCTTGAGCGCGCCGAAGCAATCGTTCACGCCGAACTGAAGCGCGGCGTCAGCAGCTTGGCCACCATCGGTTCAACCGGTCCGTTCGTCGGATTGTTTGGAACGGTATTCGGCATTATGAACGCGTTCCGTTCGATTTCGGCTTCGAAGTCGACTGGTATCGGCGCTGTCGCCGGTGGTATTTCGGAAGCCTTGGTTACTACCGCTTTCGGTCTTTTCGTAGCTATCCCTGCAGTCTGGGTGTTCAACTACTTCTCAAACCGCATTGAAGCGTTTGACGTGGAAATGGGCAACTCCAGTTCTGAATTGATTGACTACTTCCTAAAGCGCACGCAAGCCAAAGTTGGCAAGTAAGCGCACCGGGAAATTTGCTCTTAAGTTGAATCAACGGCACGAGCAGCCTCTCATGCAGCGGCTGCTCCCAGCCTGAAGATTCGTGATCAATAGGAGAAAAGACTATGGAGAAAAAGAAAGCTCCCTCGGTAGTTTCCGAAATTAACGTTACCCCTATGGTGGACGTTATGCTTGTGTTGCTGATCATCTTCATGGTGATCACGCCCATGTTGTCTAAAGGACAGACCGTCAACATGGTAAAGACCTATAACGACAAGAAGATTCCCGATGCCGACAAGGAAGACGCCGTTCTGATTGCGATCACTCGCGATGGCCGTGCTTTTTTAAGTCCGGGCAATAAAATGGTTCACCCCGAAGACCTTGGACCAATGGTGAAAGACCTGCAAGCGAATCGTAGCGATAAGACTGTATACGTTAAAGCGGATGCGCGGGCGCGCTTTGCCAGCGTAACCGACGTAATCGACAACTTAAGAACCGCTGGAGTTGATTCCGTTGGTTTGATTACGGAGACGATACAGGACAAAAAGAAGAGTGTAGGGCTGTAGCACAAAGATCAACTAAGGACTAAATTTATGGCAATGGCAGTTGGTGGCTCCGGTGGAGCCAAGGCGGACATTAACGTTACGCCACTCATTGACGTGTTGCTCGTGCTGTTGATCATCTTCATGGTCATCACGCCACTTACTCCGCACGGTTTGGATACTCTGGTCCCGCAGCCTCCGCCGCCGAACCAGCCGCCGCCTCCTCCCAATCAGGATCCCAACGTTGTGATCGAAGTTGCTAAGGATGCGACCATGCAGATTAACGGGCAGGCGGTGCAAGAGAAGGACCTCACGGCTCGGCTGCAAGATATCTTCAAGACTCGTGCGACCAAGGTTGTATTCGTTAAGGGTGACCCCGACGTTGACTACCGTTACGTCGCCCGCGCGATTGACGATGCCAAGGGCGCCGAACTTGACAAGGTCGGTATCATGACTCCTAAAGTGGAAGCGGGGCAATAAGAATATGCAAAAGCTTACTTCTTATTCTCAAAAAGGCCTGATCATTGCGCTTTGCGCTGCGTTCTCCTTGTTGACGAGTTGCGCCAAACTCGGTTCACGCGATCAACTGAACCAGGGAGTGCAGGCGTACAAGAATGGCAAGTACGCTGACGCCGTTCGCCACTTCAAACAAGCGGTGGAGTTGGATCCAACCAACCAAAACGCCCAGCTTTACTTGGCCACTTCTTATTACATTCAATGGGTTCCAGGTGCTGAGAATCCCGATAACATCAAGAACCATGACATGGCGTCTCAGGAATTCGGCGACGTTCTAAAAAAGGACCCGAATAATCCTTTGGCTCTGGCCATGATGGCTTCCATGGCTTACAACTCTGCTCAAGCCGGTACTCCGGAACAAAAGGCAGCTGCATTGGAACAGGCTCGCAGTTGGAACGAAAAGCGCATTGAAGCAAATCCGAAAGACGCCGAGCCGTACTACTATCTGGGCGTCATTGATTGGGCGAAGGCGTTTCCTCCCATTCAGACAGCCCGCGTGAGTCTTAAAATGGCGCCGACTGAGCCGGGTCCGCTAAAGGATCCGAAAGTCCGGGCCGAGATGAAAGAAAAGTTTTCGCAATCCATCGACGACGGTATCGGGAACTTGAAGAAGTGCCTGGATATCGACAAAGAAAACGAAGATGCGATGAGCTATATGAACCTGCTCCTTCGTAAAAAGGCCGATCTGGAAGATACACCAGAGGCAGCCAAGGCGGACATAGCACAGGCCGAAGATTGGTTCAACAAATCAATCGACACCAAAAAGATGAAGGCCGCACGTCCGGCGAAAAAAGAAGAGAGTTAGGCCGCGAATTTCGAATTTAATCCTCCAACCCCAAATAGGAGCGCTCGCCGAAATCGGTCGAGCGCTCACTTTTTTAGTTGAGGAAGTAAGTGCGGTAAAGCGTGTCCCGCTGCTTTGGCACGAAGCCGGCATCGCGAATGAGCCGCCGCAATTGTTCTTCCGTGGCTCGATGGTGGGTGCCGGCGGCCGATACCACGTTTTCTTCAATCATGATGCTGCCAACGTCGTTCCCCCCGAAGCGCAAACCAACTTGGCAAACCTTCAGGCCAGGCGTCACCCATGAAGCTTGAATGTTAAGAATGTTATCCAGGTAAATGCGCGACAGCGCCAGCATCTTCAGATATTCAACCGACGTAGCTTCTTCCTTTACAAACCGCCCCAGCGAAGTATATTCACGTTGGAAGAACCATGGAATAAACGCCGTAAACCCACCGGTGTCTTCTTGAATTTGGCGGACAATGTCGAAGTGGTTCATCCGCTGCTCAATCGTTTCACCCGTGCCAAACATCATGGTAGCCGTAGTGCGCATGCCCAGCGAGTGCGCGGTCCGGTGTACATCAATCCAGTCCGCAACAGTGCACTTGAGGCGGCTGATGCGATGGCGAACACCGTCGTCCAGAATCTCCGCGCCTCCCCCGGGAATGGAATCGAGACCCGCGTCACGCAAACGCGCAATGGTATCGCGCAGTGACAAGCCAGAAACCTCTGCAATGTTCACGAGTTCGGGAGCCGAGAAGCAATGGCACCAAATATCGAACCGGTTTTTGATGGCACGCAAAAGGTCTTCGTACCACTCGATTTTGAGGTCCGGGTGCAGACCGCCTTGCATCAAGATTCCCGTTCCGCCTAAATCTACCGTTTCTTGAATTTTTTCGAGAATGGTCTCAGTAGGAAGGACGTAGCCTTCTTTGTGACCCATAGGACGGTAGAACGCACAAAAGCTGCAATACTCTGTGCAGAAGTTTGTGTAGTTAATGTTGCGGTCGATGATGTAGCTGACAATTCCTTCTGGGTGCAATTTTCGGCGCACAGCATCGGCTTCCATGCCAATGCCAACTAGGTCGTCGCTGGCGAATAAATCGATAGCTTGTTTTCTACTAATCAAAGTCTGGCTCCCTCGGTGAGTCCGGCAAGTTCAAAGAATGTTTCCAACCCGCGCGTTTCGGATTGGCCTATTTCAAAACGAATGTAGCGGCGCAGATACTCATCCGCTAAGGCATGGCTGATTCCGCGCTTGGTGTATTCACTCGCAATAATTCCGCTCAGGTGCGCTTTGCCAAATTCGTAAGAGCCGCGCGTGAGTTCGCTCAGTCCACGCGTAGGCAGATTCGGTTTGCCAGCCCACACCGCGAAAACCATCGGCAGGTTCGTGAGCTGATGCCACTCCTCGCCAAGATCAAGCCAGTGATACGGAGTTTTTTCTGGCTCTATGACTAATGCCGGGTCGCCAATTATAAGCGCGGCGTCGGCTTGTTCCATCATTGTTGTCAGTGCGGGTTGCTGGGCCGTGATACTCGGTTCAACGCCGTAACGTTCGCGCAATATGACCCGGGCCAGTTGTACGGAAGTGCGCGAACTGGCATCTGCCGCCAGCGTGCGGATCTCTTTAAACGGCACACGTGAAAACAAAAGAATGCTGCGGACCGCGCCTAAACACGAAATGCCCAAACCAGGCAAGATTTCCAACCCTTGCCTGGCAACCTCCGCCACGGGAACTAAACCAATTTGACTAGCTCCTGATTCAACCTTCTCAGCGCAAATCGCCGGAATGGAAAGCGATAACTCCACCGAATCGCGCTGCGGTCCATGCAACATGCCCCAAACTAAAGGGGTTGTGTTCAAGTATCCGACCGCGCCCACACGGTATTTCAACATTGATTGGTTCAACCTCAAGTTTATAAGATGCCGCAAAACAGCGTTCGACCCAAACTAGTGGCTTCTCTTGCGAAAACGGGTTAGCCTTCGACAATTCCGAGTGCACGAGATTTTCACTCAACGTCGCAACCCATTCGCGAGCGACTTGCGTTAGCTGCCCCAGCGGTTTCCTCGCAGACGTGTGTCCGCCACACCAGTTCAACCGCTGTACTATCATCAGTCGGTATAGGCATGGACCCCTCAGAGCCGATTCCACCGAAGGTCTTCATAAGCTACAGCCAAGATTCCAGCGAACATCAGGATCATGTCCTCGCACTTGCCGACCGCCTACGGACCGACGGCATCGATGCACAAATCGATCAGTACGACACCGCCCCGGCCGACGGATGGCCCCTCTGGATGATTCGTGAGATCGAAAAATCAGATTTCGTGCTCTTGATCTGTACCGAGACCTACCGTTCGCGCGCCGAGAATGGCGAACAACCCGGCAAAGGGCGCGGCGTGCTCTGGGAAGCAAAACTCATCTACAACGACCTTTACGTAGCGGATTCTCCGAAGCAGAAGTACATTCCAATCGTCTTCAGCAATTCTGTTCCAGATAACATTCCGGCGGCCCTTCGGACACTGTCCTACTACAATCCAGACACCAGCGACGGTTATGAGAGCCTCTATCGCCATCTCACTGATCAACCAAAACATTCGAAACCAACAGTTGGCGAACGCAAGCCTTTGCCCCCTAAGAAGCCACAAAGCTTCCCGGCATCTCTAGGTCTCGGTCCCGATTCGTCGGTCAACGCGAACCGCGATCTACGAAACCGTCTGACCATACTAAAGCGAATACGCCAAGATTGGATCAATGGCGTACTCAAACAATCTCTTTATCAAGTTGCCCGCCTAGAACTGCGTCTTGAAGCGTCGGCCGTGGCCGTCGCAAATGCTTTCAAGCAATTGCCAAATAGCGCTCCATGTCCCATCCCACCAGGAACACCTATCTCGCAAATCTTCTCCGAAGCAGGCGAAGCGTTGCTTATTTTGGGCGCTCCTGGCGCAGGCAAAACGACACTCCTCCTAGAGTTGGCTGAATGCCTCCTCGATCGCGCCGAACGCGACCCGACTTACCCAATACCAACTGTCTTCAACCTCTCCTCGTGGATTTTGCGCCGTGCGCCTATTGATCAATGGATGATCAGCGAACTTCACGAGCGCATGGAAGTACCGAAGAGAGTCGCTCAGGCATGGGTAAAGACCGAACAAATCCTGCCTTTGCTCGATGGCTTGGACGAAGTTGCCGAACAGCATCGTGTTTCCTGTGTCGAGGCGATCAACCAATTTCGCCGCGATCACGGCTTACTCCCGATTGCCGTCTGCAGCCGCATTGCCGATTACGAGTCCATCGGCGTAAAGATCCGCTTGCGCTCGGCCATCGTCGCGCAACAACTTACTGCCAGTCAAGTCGAAGATTTTTTGAGACAGGGCGGCCAAGCTATGGCTGAATTCAGTGCAGTGGTCCAAGCGAGTCCGTCGCTGGCGCAACTCATTGACAGCCCACTCATGCTTTGGGTGGCCATGCTTGCTTCTAAGAATGCAGACGTCAGGATTCGGTCCGCTGACAGTCTAGGGGAGCAGCGCAACGCCTTGTTCTCAGCCTTCGTCGATGCAATGTTCAGTCGAAAGCACGAAGATGAACGCTATCCCAAAAATGCGGTCACAGCCTGGCTATCGTGGCTCGCTGTCAGGCTCGACCGAAATAAGCAAACTATCTTCTATCTAGAGGACCTGGACATTAGCTGGCTTCAGACTCGCATGCAACGATTCGTTTCGGCTGCCGCAACGATTGGAGCGTGTGGCTTATTCGGCCTCATCTCGGCAATTCTATTCATTGTCGTCATTGGTTTCACAGATGCGGGGGGCGCTTACGGAATCCTATTCGCCTTTGTTTTCGGGGGGGTGGCCGGCCCGGTTTGCGGTATCTTGGGAGCATTAATTGGGCTGCGATTGAAGTTGCGACCCGTCGAGGTCTTCCGCTTGCGCTTAAGAGCATTTACGCAGGGACTTCGCCGGGCAGTTTGGCCTTCATTAGCTGCTGGGTTAGTCGCTGGTTCGTTAATCTTTGCAACTTGGGGGTACTTCTCATCACCTGTCCAAGCTGCCTTCATTGGATCTTTCTCCGCCATCTTCGTCGGTTTTTCTGTCGGATTCTTGTCCTTGGTGACAACGGACGCAGTCGATATTCGAAGAAAACCTAACGAAGGAACCTTGAAATCGCGTCGCAGCGCTCTTCTCGTACCGTCCTTCGCAGCTCTCATTTGCCTAATTCTCGTCGGCCTAGATTGGGCAACCCACTCGGGCGGCAGCATAACAGCCGTCTTGCTGTTCTATTTAGGCACGTTTTGCGGACTTAGCGCTGTCGTACTCGGCACGCTGTTCGGCGGTGGACTGTTTGCCATCAAACACTACATCGTGCGAGCCGTCATTTCCCTGAGCCGCCTTGCTCCACTAAGAATCGTTCCCTTCTTGAACTACGCAACCGATCGAATCTTACTGCGCCGAGTTGGCGGAGGTTACATCTTCGCTCACAGAATGTTACTAGATTACTTCGTCGCTCTCGATCAATCAAAGCAGCCCCAGCCAGTTGAAGTTAAGGCCGCGAGCGCGTAGCCGAATTGAACTGGCATCAAAGAATAGCCGGCCGGCCTCGACGTCCTTCTCTCAGTCACAGCCGGACCCGAATTTATATTTCCCATCCCCTCAACGCTTTACCGCAAAATTCACTCTGACCCCGCACGCCCTCATCCGAAACTCGTAGCGAAAAGGAGTTTCTATACCCATGTCAAAGCCAAATCAAAACGCTGCCGTGCACCACGGCACCTCACAGAACCTCATCGTCGCCGGCGAGCGACTCGAAGATTTCCTCAACCTCACAGACACCCTCATCACTCACTTCAAACCCTCCAACTCCGAAGAGCAGCATCTCGTCGAAGATCTCGCTCACGGCCGCTGGATGCTCTGGCGTCGTCAACGCGCCCAGCGCGCGATCGAAGCCGATGTTCACTCAAAGCAACCGGAACCAGCCAAATGGACCGAAACCGACTTCAAACGTATCGCGCTCTCCGATCGCTACCTAACGCAAGCAACCCGCGCTTACCAACGCGCTCTCAAGAACGTCGAAGCCTTCGCAAAGGAACGAGCCAAATCCCTCCGCTGGGAGTCGATGCACGATTTAGCCCTCCAGCGCCTCCAACTCCAACAATCCAAACATGAACTCGCGCTGAGCAACGCCATCGCCAAGGAACAAGACGCCCTTTTCCGTTCCGCAAAAAACGCCGATTCTTCGCCTTTTGCTGGGTCCAATCCCGTCGCCGCACCTACGCCCTACACACAATTTCCGCCCTTCCTCACCCCTGAAGAACGGAGAAAAATGAACAAAGCCGCCTAAAATCACCGTCAAAACACCACGCCACGAACCAAGCTCTCAATGACCGCGCCCTTAGTGCCTTCGTTCTTTGGCTCTGTCAATCCCAGGCAAAGATTGGTAAGCTACAGAACATCTATTATGCGCCGACTCGTTGCCCTCGCATGCCTTGCCAGCTCTGCTTTTGCCGCACAAAACTCAGAAATTCTTTGGGATACCTACGGCGTTCCGCACATCTACGCCGCCGATCGCGAAAGCATGTTTTATGCCCATGGCTGGGCGCAAATGCGGAATCAAGCCGACTTGTTACTGCTGCTGTATGGGCAATCCCGCGGCAGAGCATCGGAATATTGGGGCGGTAAGTATTTTGATCTGGATCGTTGGGTGCAAGTCAACGGAGTACCCGAGCGCGCCCAGGCTTGGTACGCTGCGCAAGACCCCACGTTTCGCAAATACTTAGATGCCTTTGCGCGCGGCATCAACGACTTTGCCAAGGCCCATCCGGAAAGTATCTCGGCGGAATACCGCTGCGTGCTGCCAGTCACAGGTGTCGATGTGGTGGGGCATTCGTTGCGTGCCGTGCACTACATGTACATGGGTTCGCGCGAGCGCATGCGCCGAGAGGTGGAGGCTTACTTAGGCAAGAGCGCTACTGCAGGTTTGTATGAAGCCGACCCCGCAGAGGGTATTCCAGGTTCCAATACCTGGGCGATTGGTCCGTCGCACAGTGCGAGTCACAAAGCGATGTTGCTCATTAATCCACACCTGGCTTGGGGCGAGACGTTCTACCGCTACATGGAAGTGCATCTCTCAGCGCCCGATTACGATTTGTATGGCGCACCGCAAATTGGTTTTCCCGTGCCAGTAGTCGGCTTCAATCCACGCACCGGCTGGGGACGCACCGTGAACACTATTGACACGGTGGATTTCTACCGTTTAACCGTGCGCAACGGCGAATACGAATTCGATGGCAAAATGCTGCCCTTTGAAAAACAGACGAAGGTGATCAAGGTCAAGCAGACAGATGGCTCCTTTCATGACGTTGTTGTAGAGATTCGGCGTAGCGTGCACGGGCCTGTGGTGTTCGAAGGCCAAGGGCTTACGGTGGCTATGCGTGTTGCTGGGCTCGACCGTCCCAAGATGCTGGAGCAATGGTTTCGTATGGGTGAAGCTAAGAATCTCGAAGAGTTTAAGAATGCCTTGCGCATGATGTCGGTGCCCATGTGGAATGCCAACTATGCCGACGCCGACGGCCACATCATGCTGGTGTTCGATGGCTTGGTTCCGAAGCGCAGCATGGGCGATTGGGCGTACTGGCAAAAAATCGTACCGGGCGATACGTCTGCGACTCTTTGGAAAGATTACCTCTCTTTCGATGAATTGCCGAAATCGATTGATCCGCCCAGCGGCTTCAATCAAAACACGAACGAGCCACCCTGGACCACTACGCTTCCACCGCTCGATGCCAGCAAGTATCCTTCGTATGTATCGCCGGGTATTGATTCGGCGCCCAGTTTTCGCACGCTTCGTTCGCTGCATATGCTGACGCAAGACAAATTAATCAGCTATGAAAAGCTACTCGCGGATAAGCATTCCACGCGCATGGAGATCGCCGATGATGTGCTGCCTGATTTGTTGAAGGCAGCGTCGGCATCAAACGATGCCGATGTCAAAGCGGCGGCGGAGGTCTTGAGCAAGTGGGATCACAATACCAACTCCGACAGCCGGGGGGCGGTGCTGTTTCAAGGGTTCGTCAACGAACACTTCAAGGGCGCTTATGATCCGCTGCTGCGCGTTCGTTGGAATCCTTCGGCGCCATTGAACTCTGCTTATGGTCTGGCCAATCCCGACGAAGCGTTAAAACATCTCGCGACGGCCGCACAGACTTGCCGCAAGTTGTACGGTTCTCTCGATGTGCCCTGGGGCGACGTCTACCGCTTCGCTAGTGGCAATGCCGACGTACCTGGCAACGGCGCCGATGGGTCGGTGGGCGTTTTCCGTACCATCAACTTTGGCCGCAAAGAGGGAAACAAGCACTACGCCTCCGCAGGTGAAACATTTGTCTGTGCCATTGAGTTTGCCCGGAAGCAAATTGCGAATTGCGCGCTCAGTTATGGCAACGCTAGCCAGCACGGGTCGAAGCACTTAGAAGATCAGTTGCCTTTGATGGTTGCCCGCCAGTTGCATCCGGTTTGGCGCGCTAAGGCAGAGGTCGAAAAGCATCTCGAACTGAAAGAGCAATTCTAGCGGGAGCGCCGTCAACCACGCCGTTATGAGCACTGTCTTAAAAGCTCTTATTTTTGCGGCCTTGAACTTGGTGGGAGTTTATTCTGTTTCGGCGTGCAGTTGCGAAGGACTGACCCCTGTTTGTTCGGTTTACTGGAAAACCTCGAACGTCTTCTTGGGTCGTGTGGTTGGGATCGATCATGTTTATGACCAATCGCCGACGGACAATTTGATTGGCCCGGGGCACTTTGTAACCCGATTTGCGGTGCTCAAGGCTTATCGAGGAGCGGTAGCAGAACAAGTTGTCGTACGTACGGCCGATCAAGGGTCTTCCTGCGGGTTCTCATTTGAACAGGGACGTGACTATCTCGTCTACGCCGATAGTGGTTCGAACGGTGAACTCGCCACAAATCACTGTACGCGAACTCATCGAGTGGCGAGCGCTGCAGACGATGCCGACATTCAGTGGATAGAAGGCTTGGCCAAGGCTCTGCCAGGCGCGTCGATTTTCGGGAAGATCCAAAGCAGGCGGCTAAATGGAGACGACGGCTATGTTATGGCCCCTCTGGCGGGCACTCCTGTCTCCGTTCGCGGTCCTGAATCCAGAACGGTCTCCTCAGATGCAAACGGCCAGTTTCGCGTCGATGGCTTGGCGCCTGGCAAGTACGTTGTATCTGCCGAAGCGCCAATGCATTATTCACCGTTCTCTCCCTGGACGGTTACGCTGGATGCCCAAACCTGCGCGGAGATACCATGGATTACACAAATTGACGGTCAAATTGCTGGGCATGTCTACCTCTCCGATGGCACTCCGGCAGTTGGCTTCTTTATGAACTTGAAAGCCGCCGACCCGTTGCCTGGACAGTGGAATGCTCCCCAGGAAACTGCCACTACGGATTCAAATGGTGGCTTCCGCTTTGATCGCCTTCCAAGCGGCTCGTACGTATTCGGTGTCAACCTCGACTTCGCTCCGTTTAATGGAAAGCCCTATTACCGCAAAGTGTTTTACCCTGGCACTGAGAAGCTTTCTGAGGCGGCAGTAATCGGAATTGGACTTGGCCAAGTTGTAGACAACGTGAGATTCATTTTGCCGCCGGATTCTCCAGCGCCTTCGGTGCCAATCTCCGTTAGTGTAGTGGGTTTTGACGGTAAGCCCGTGCCGCGCGCTACGATTATGGCGCAAGATTCAATGTGGGATAGTTCGGTGACCTTGCTTACCGCGAGCACGGATTTCGGAGGTACTGGACTTGTCGTGCTCCGACCGGGCTCCCGCTATGACGTCTGGGCGGTGGTCAACATGGCCGATTCGCAAGCTTGCGCCGAACCGCAAAGCCTAAATACAGACAAACAGTCAGGGCCAATTGTTCTGGTGCTGAGTCATCACTTTGGGAACTGCTCTCAATTTAAGAAGCACTAAGTTGCAGCGTAACTTTTCTCTGCTGCCAAACGACGAGCCTTAATCAAGAAGTCGTTTGCGCGTGCGTAGTCTGGATGCTCGGGCAACGCAGTTTTTTCGAGAGCATTGTCGAATCTAATTGTTCAGGCACACCAGTGAGTGACCAGTGGAGGTGAGCGGGAGGAAGGTAGAAACCGCGTCTGTCGGTATCTGAGTGTTCGTCCGAGAGCCCATAAGCTGTCGAGCCGACAATGCACCGGTAGATGACAAATCGGAGTAGGTCTTCAGTCACTAAACTGACCCCTCCACTATTCTTGCCTTGACTGTCCGCCGGTCAAGCTTGAGCCGCCGAGCTGTCTCTTCATAGCTCCCTGTTTGTGAATATACAAGTGTGCAGTAGCGGCACAACAATTCTTCCGCCGTAAGCTTGCCGGCTCGGGCTTCAGAGAAGACATCTCGTTTGGTGCGAGGTTCATTGGGCCGGTGGGGTTGATAGTCTTTGCGGATCAGAATGTTTCGGACGCACTGTTCCAGTTCGCGATAGTTGCCCGGCCACGCGTAACCGGGTCCGAGATTCTTGCCGATCCACTCAATGGCCTCCGTCGCGAGTGAGTTCGCTTCGCCACCGGCCACGCGGCGCGCCATGAAGAGTACTAGATCATTCAGCACCTCAGGCGACTCATCAATTTGCTGGCGCAGAGATGGGGTGGCGATCTGGTCGGAACATAGGCGATAGTAGAGGTCCTCGCGAAAGGTGCGTTTGCGAATGGAGCGTTCCAGGTTGCGATTCGTCGCCGCAATGAGCTTGCCTTCAAACCGGTGAAGGTGGGCGGAGCCTTCACCGACTGCTTGAAAACGGCGCGTTTCAATCACGCGCAAGAGTTTCACCTGAATTGCCGGATCGAGATCGCCTATCTCGTCTAGAAAGACGGCGCCAAGCGGCGGACATGCCTCAAGCCATCCGCGTTTGTCTTGAACTGCTCCCGTGAACGAACCACGCTTGTGGCCGAAAAGCTCCGACTCCACAAGCGTCCCAGGTAGTGCCGCGATGTTGATTGGGAAGAACAAGCCCGACAGATCTTCTTCAAAGGCGAGTTTGCTTTCATCGAACGGCACATAGCGAGATAAAGCGATCGAGCGGGCCACCAATTCTTTACCGGTACCTGACGGGCCCGTGATCAGCGTGGCGAATTCGCTCATGCGACCGTAGAGAGTGCGGCGATAGCGGCGAATATCGTGAGTGAAAACGGATTGCCAGATCGCGGCTCGCAAACGTGCGGCAGGGTGGGAATTGCCGATGATCTGGTCGAAGACGTGATGAAACGCGCGAATCACTTGGTAGTAGCAGGCAAAAGTGTGGCGCGCTTGGTGGCCGGTTGGAAGGGCAACGTTGGCGACTTGGAAATAATGGTTCCATTCGTCCAAAAAATCTTTGTAGAAAGTCCAGCGTCCCTTTTGAAAGGTAGCCGCAAGAAGTTGTTCGTAATGCTTGTAATAGAAGTAATATAGAAGGCCATCCTCGTAGAAGCGGAGGTCGGTCTCGTTAGCGGAAGCTCGAGCAAGGGATGTACGCAGATTTTTGAGGAGCGGTGTGAGGCGGTCCATAATGCGCCAGGTGTTCGAGCGTACGCGATCGGGGTCGGTGACGGACATGCTCCAGATGGGCGCTTCTTCGGTGACTTCGCTGCCAAGAGCCTGTCGTTCGAAGGCCATCATGTCTGCTAAGAATGGATTGGCGTAGAGCAGGTTCGAAACGGCTTCAAGGAATTTGCGGTTCGCGCTGTTTAGGAAAGCCATTGTGCATGTATTGTATGTGTTATGGCAACCGATGTACAAGTAGCCGAATCTGTTTAGCCGCCGATGCTCCGTATATAGTTGATATTGTTTGAACCGGAAGATTGGCTTGAGTCTTGCAAAATTAAGCGCATGAACACTGAAGGAAGCTATCGAGAAGTTTTGAAAGTCCGGGGATTGCAGCCGTTCTTGTGGCTGCAGTTTTTCAACGCCTTTAACGACAACATGTACAAGCTTGTTGTGTCGTTGCTGGCGGTGGGGATCGTGGGGCAGGCGCGCAGCGGCGATTATCTAGAACTGGCGAGTTTTGTCTTCGTCGCGCCATTCCTGATTTTTGCCAGTTATGCAGGGCAGTTGGCCGATCGGTTCGAAAAGCGCAGCGTGGTGATTTTCACCAAAGCCATTGAGATTGCCGCCATGGTCTTTGCGCTGTTCGCGATGCGCAGCGGCAATGTGAACTGGATGATGGCGGTATTATTCTTCACCGCCACTCAGGCGGCGTTTTTTAGTCCGGCCAAGTATGGAATTGTTCCAGAAATGGTCGGCGAGAAGTACTTAGCGCGAGCCAATGGGCTGCTCGAAATGAGCACGTTCGTAGCGATCATCTTGGGCACAGTGGGCGGCGGCTTGCTGGTGCAGCAGTGGAAACATGCCCCCACCAACATTGGACTGGTTCTGATTGGTGTGGCGATTGTGGGTACCGCTTTAGGCGTTCGGATGACTCGGACGCCTGCGGGTGTGGCGAAGAGAGCTTGGGACTGGAATCCGGTGGGCGATACGCTGCGCGGTTTTGCTGGCTTGCTGGCGGACCGAGATTTGCTGGTCACCGTGCTGGGCACAACCTACTTCTGGTTTCTCGGCGCGCTCTTACAGATTCTCTTGCTGCTGTTTGGTTTAGAGACGCTGCATGCGAACGAAGCAAACACCAGTCTGTTGATGGCGAGCTTGGCGATTGGTATTGGCGCTGGGAGCATGTTGGCGGGCCGCTTGTCGGGTGAGAAAGTGGAGCCGGGTTTAGTGCCGGTGGGCGCTTTCGGCATGGGCATCGGCGCGTTAGTGTTAGCTTTCTTCGTGCACTCGCTGGCACTAGCGGCGGTGATGTTGATTGTTATTGGCGGAATGGGTGGCTTGTTCATCGTTCCCTTGAACGCGATCTTGCAGCACAGGCCGAAAGCGAATGAAAAAGGCCGGGTGATCGCGACGGCGAATGTAGTAAACACGGTTGGCATGATGTGCTCTTCCGGAGTTGCATGGGTTTGCCAAAGCTACTTCCATATGACGGCGGCGCACATTATTGCGCTGGCCGGCGTTATGACTCTTGGCGCGGCCGTGGCGTCGTTCCAAATCGTGCCGAATTTCACAACTCGATTCGTGATCTGGCTCTTGACTCACACGATCTACAAGATCCGAGTCTTAGGAAGCGAGAACATCCCTCGGCGTGGAGCGGCCTTGATTGTGGCAAACCATGTGACGTTTGTGGATGGATTCCTGATTAGCGCCTGCGTCCATCGGTTTGTGCGCTTCATGGTTTATCAAGCTTGGTATGACAGGTTCCCGCTCTTGTTCCGGTGGATTCACGCGATTCGCGTGCCAGATGGAACGCGGCGGGCCGTTGTGCAGACTATCGCAGCAGCGCGTGAGGAATTGAAGCAAGGTCACGTGGTTTGTATCTTTGCGGAAGGTTCGTTGACTCGGACGGGGAATCTTGCGGAGTTTCATCGAGGGCTAGAGAAGATCGTAGACGGGTTGGATGTGCCGGTCATCCCGGTGCATCTAGGTGGCGTGTGGGGTAGTATCTTCAGTCTTGATCGGAGGGCGAAGTGGTCGCGTTCGTTGCGGAGACTGCCCAGCCCGATTAGCGTTTCGTTTGGCAAGCCGATGAGTGCGCCGAAAGCGCCAGAAGTGCGGCAGGCGGTTTCGGAGTTGGCGGCAGAGGCGGGGCCGAGCGATATTGGTCCGAAAGACACCTTAGCCAGCAGATTTGTCCAGACGGCCCGCAGGTATTGGCGCGAGCGTGCGATGACTGATTCGACTGGCAGGACGCTCAGTTACGGTGAAGCGTTGACCGCGAGTTGGTTGCTCGCCCGACGGCTCAAACGCGATCACCCGAACGAGGATATGTTGGGCGTGATGCTGCCAGCTTCAAGTGCGGCTGCGGCGCTGAATCTCGGAATCACGTTGGCTGGGAAGGTGCCCGTGAATCTGAATTTCACGGTGGGACGCGAAGCCATGGACAGTGCGGTGGAGCAGTGCGGGTTGAAGACGATCTATACCTCGGAAGTATTCTTATCGAAAGCCAAGCTTGAGAAGCGGGCGGGGATGAAGTTCGTTGAACCTGCTTTGCGCTTTGGCAAACTGGCGAAGGCTTTGGCGTTTGTGGGTGCGAGGGTGTTGCCCACCTGGTGCTTAGTGAGTGGACGAGCGAAGGCTGACGATGTGGCGGCTGTCCTGTTTTCGAGCGGCAGCACTGGAACTCCGAAGGGTGTTATGCTCTCGCACCGCAATCTAATTGCGAACGCCGGTTCGGTGCACGACTTGTTCCCAGTAAATGAGAAGGACACAATTGCAGGGGTGCTGCCGCTATTCCACTCATTCGGCTTCACGTACACACTCTGGTTCCCGCTGTTGCACGGAGCGAGTGCTGCGTACCAAGCATCGCCATTAGATGCCAAGGGTTTGGGCGAGTTGGTGGAGCGAACGAAGGCTACCTTCTTGCCTGCGCCTCCCACATTTTGCCAGGCGTATCTGCGAGCGTGCACACCTGAGCAGTTTGCCTCGTTGAAGCACGTGTTGGTGGGAGCGGAGAGACTGCAGCCAGCGTTGGCGAAAGCCTTCGAAGAGAAGTTCGGCTTAACGTTGCTGGAAGGATATGGAGCGACGGAGATGTCGCCAGTGATCTCGGTGAACGTGCCGGATTGTGAACAGGGAGGAATCACCCAGGTAGGAACGAGAGCCGGCACAGTAGGGCAGACGGTGCCGCGAGTGGCGGCGAAGGTGGTGCATCGCGAGACCGGCGCACCAGTGGCGCATGGCGAAGAAGGAATGCTGCTGGTGCGTGGGGCGAACCGAATGATCGGATACTTAAATCGGCCGGAAGAAACGGCTGCGGTATTTCGTGACGGCTGGTATGTGACGGGAGACATCGTCGTCATGGATGCGGATGGCTTCATCAAAATTGTGGACCGGCAATCGAGGTTCAGCAAGATTGCGGGCGAGATGGTGCCGCACGGCAAGGTTGAGGAAGTGCTGCGGGGCGTATTGAACAATGACATGTGTTGTGTGACCGCTATCAGTGACGAGCGTAGAGGAGAACGTCTGGTCGCTTTGGTGGCGGGGCAGGGCATGAATGGGCGCGAAGTCTGGGAGAAGTTGATGGCATCGGAGTTACCGAAGATGTGGATTCCAAAGGCGGACGACATACGGATAGTAGATGCTCTGCCGATGCTGGGGACGGGTAAGCTCGATTTGAAAGCGGCAAAGATGGCGGCGGCACAATAGCGTGGCGTGGCTGCGCTGGATTGTGGTTGGGTTAGCTGCGCTGCTGTTGATTGGGAACTTTGTAGTCGCAGCCCTGCTCATTGAATGGGCCACGCATCCGCCGAGGTTGCGACGCGCGACTGACGTGAGGCTGCTAGCTATCGGTGTCGCGCGCTCCGCGGCTGCTCAAGCCTCACAAGTGAGCATCACGGCGAAAGACGGGATCGTACTGAAGGCGTGGTGGCTGGTGCCGGACGGCGGTTCACGAAAGGCGGTGATCGTATGCCATGGTGTGGGAGATTCAGCGATGGGAAGTCTCGGATTCGCAGGGCTCTTTCTGAGGCATGGCTATTCGGTTCTAACGCCTGAGAGTCGGGGGCACGGAGAGAGTAAAGGCTTCGTGACTTACGGAGTGCGAGAGGCTGACGACATGGTGGGCTGGGTGAACTGGGCCAAAGGGCAAAACAACGATGCGGTGTATGGACTGGGTGAGTCGCTGGGAGGCGCGATCGTGTTGGAGGCTCTGGCGCGAGGCGCAGACTTTCGTGCGGTAGTGGCCGAGTCAGCGTATGCGTCGTTCCGGGAGGTGGCGGATGATCGGGTGAAGAAGGTAGTGTGGCGTCCGCTGGCTTGGCTATTGGTGCGTGAGGCTGTCTGGTACGTGAGACTTAAGTACGGAGTTGACTTGGCAGAGGCGCAGCCTGAACTGGCAGTACAGCGGACAAAGGTACCGATCTTGCTCA
>Ga0182012_10001464_pt1 | contig 25823 bp, 21 predicted proteins | sample 612S2SmetaG_FD_120486 | JGI IMG/M metagenome (GOLD analysis project Ga0182012, IMG submission 120486) | Permafrost microbial communities from Stordalen Mire, Sweden - 612S2S metaG | ecosystem: Environmental > Terrestrial > Soil > Wetlands > Permafrost | place: Sweden: Stordalen | collected...
CTGGCGATGTTCGGCGACAAGATCACCACCGACCACATCTCGCCGGCCGGCTCGATCAAGCTGACCTCGCCGGCCGGCAAATTCCTCAGCGAACATCAGGTGCGCCCGGCCGACTTCAATCAATACGGCACGCGGCGCGGCAATCATGAGATCATGATGCGCGGCACCTTCGCCAATATCCGGATCAAGAATTTCATGCTGAAGGGCGCCGACGGCAATATTCCGGAGGGCGGCCTCACCAAGCATTGGCCGGACGGCGAGCAGATGTCGATCTATGAGGCGGCCATGAAGTATCAGGCCGAGAAGGTACCGCTGGTGGTTTTTGCCGGCGCCGAATACGGCAACGGCTCGTCGCGCGATTGGGCCGCGAAAGGCACCAGGCTGCTCGGCGTGCGCGCCGTGATCTGCCAGAGCTTCGAGCGTATCCATCGCTCCAATCTGGTCGGGATGGGCGTGCTGCCATTGACCTTCGAGGATGGAACGTCCTGGCAGTCAATCGGTCTGAAGGGCGATGAGAAGGTTACGATCCGCGGGCTGCAAGGCGATCTGAAGCCGCGCCAGATGCTCACGGCTGAGATCACGTCCAGTGATGGCTCGTCGCAGCGCCTCCCGCTTTTGTGCCGGATCGATACGCTCGACGAACTCGATTACTATCGAAATGGCGGCATTCTGCAATACGTACTGCGCAAGCTGGCGGCGTGATACCAAGGGTGGTCGACGGCTCACCGCGAAGTGAGTGGCGAGGAAAGGAGAGCCGGCCTATGAAAGGCCGCTTTCCTGGGCTACCGGTGCCGCAATGTCAGGCATCGCAAGGGGTGGTATCAAAATTGTGGGCGTGTCCCGATTTCCAGTATGACAGCGATGATGGTCTATAAGTCTGTTTCGCGATGGTCGGGCGCGCTCGGCGTTTGCGCGATCGTTGCAACGATACGTCCGGCTCAGGCCGACCCGCGCGCGGTAATCGAGTTGTTTACGTCGCAGGGCTGCTCGTCGTGTCCGGCCGCCGACAAGGTTCTCGGCGAACTGGCCAAGGATCCTTCGGTGGTCGCGCTGAGTATGCCGATCGATTACTGGGACTATCTCGGCTGGAAGGACACGCTGGCGGATGCCCGCTTCAGTGCGCGCCAGAAGGCCTATTCGCGGATGCGCGGCGATCGTGAAGTCTATACGCCGCAAGTTGTCGTCAATGGCTCGGCGCATGTGATCGGCAGCGACCGCGAGGCCATCGAGAGCGCCATCGGGACGACCAGGAAGACCGACGGAGTGATGTCGGTTCCGGTGACGATGACGCAATCCGGCAGACAGCTCACGGTTTCGGTCGCGGCCGCCAGCAAGGGCCCCGCGGCGATGCATGGCGAAGTCTGGATCTGTTCGATTTCGACAGCGGTGCCGATCATGATCGGCCGCGGGGAGAATGGCGGTCGCGAAGTCACCTACTACAATGTAGTGCGTAACCTGCTCAAAGTAGGTGACTGGAACGGTACCTCGGGCAGCTGGACGGTGCCCTTGGAGAATATATCCCGTGACGGCGTCGATGCGGCGGCGGTCTATCTTCAGGACGGCAATCGCGACAAGCCGGGTCCGATGTTGGGGGCGGCCTTCAAGTCGCTCCAATAAACGACGACCTATGCTATGGGATTTTGCCGAATGGCGCCTTCCTAAACTGAACCCGCGTTTGGCGTCGAACCCTCCGGACCCAGACCGGCAGCCAAACAACGAAATTGCGGACTTGTGGGGTCGATTGCCGTGACACGCCGGCATCCCCGAAAAGAAAAAAGGACCAACTTTCGTTGGCCCCTTGGCTCAAGAGCCGTTGCGCAGATAGGCCCGATCCCGACGACCCCGGGGGGCTGGGGGCTGAGGAATCCGGTGCCGAAAGGACCGGGCCAACGCAAGTTTGAGTTGTAGCAGTGTAGCACGGCGCCCGCTGGGCGGAAGTGCGGCGGCATTATGATCGCGTTAACGATCCCGTGACGGCCAGTCCTGCCATGGGTGCCGGAAACCCTGTTGCGCCAGGGCGAATCCCGCCCGGCCGCCCCACCGGCCTCTTGCAGCGGCGGGCGGTCGGCGCAATCATGTCGGTTGGATGACAAGGGGGAGGTCTCATGAGTTCGATGTCGGAGGAAGCCGATCCAAGCGAGGCTCGCGCAGCGGTGCGCAGTGCCGCTGCGGGTCCTGTGCCGGGCCGGGTGACGTTCAATCGGCTCGAACTCAATCGTATCCTCAATCTCTATGGGCGGATGGTGGCCGAAGGCGAGTGGCGTGACTATGCCATCGATTTTCTGCGCGAGCGCGCGGTGTTCTCGGTCTACCGCCGCGCTTCGGAAGTGCCCCTCTACCGCATCGAGAAAGATCCGCGGCTGGCGCGCAAGCAGGGCATCTACAGCGTGATTTCGGCAAGCGGACTGATCCTTCGCCGCGGCCACGAACTCGACCGTGTACTGTTGGTGATCGACCGCAAGCTGGCTGTGGTTTAGGGCTCGTCAAGGCTCAGATCGGGCGGGCGCCGTCGTCGCGCCCTCGCCCAGTGAGCGCTGCATCATCACGGTGTCGAGCCAGCGGCCGAATTTGAAGCCGACATTCGGGTGGGTCCCGATCATCTGAAACCCGCATTTGGCATGCAGACGGATCGATCCGGCGTTGGCGGAATCCCCGATCACCGCGATCATCTGGCGATGACCGCGCTGTTCCGATGCCGCGATCAGGCTCTGCAGCAATTGCATGCCAATGCCGCGGCGGTGGATGGAAGGCTCCAGATAGACCGAATTCTCGACGGTGAAGCGATAGGCCGGCCGCGGCCGGTAGGCGCCAGCATAGGCATATCCGACCACGCGGCCATCGAGGGCTGCGACCAGATAGGGAAAGCCGCCGTCGGTCAGCGCGTCAAAGCGCCGCGTCATCTCGGTGAGATCCGGCGGGATCAACTCGAAGGTCGCAGTACCGTGGCGCACGGCGTGGTCGTAAATACCAGTAATGCGGGGCAGGTCGGCGGCGTTGGCGGGCCTGATTTCGGCTGATGGCATGGCCATCCAGCCTATTTTAAGCGTGGCAAAAGGAAAGCCCCGGCCGTGAGGCCGGGGCCATATTCATCTGCCTGAGCCAAAGGCTATCAGTCGCGCTGGCCGAGCAGCTGCAGCAGCAACGTGAACAGGTTGATGAAGTTCAAATACAGCGAAAGCGCGCCGACAATCGAGGCCCGCTCCGCGATATCGCCACCCTGCGAAGCATATCCATAGATATAATCATTCTTCAGCCGCTGGGTGTCGTAGGCCGTCAGGCCGGCAAATACCAGCACCCCGATCACCGACACCATGAACTGCAGCATCGAGCTGGCGAGGAACAAATTCACCAAGCTTGCGATGATGACCCCGAAAAGTCCCATGATCAGGAACGATCCCATTCCGGTCATGTCGCGCTTGGTAGTGTAGCCATACAGGCTGAGCGCCCCAAACGTCGCGGCGGTGATGAAGAACACCCGCACGATCGAGGTATGCGTGTAGACCAGAAAGATCGACGACAGCGAAATGCCCATCAGCGCCGAAAACACCCAGAACAGCATCTGGGCGGTTGCCGGCTTCATCCGGTTGATGCCTGCAGAAATCGCGAACACCATGCCGAGCGGCGCCAGGATGAACAGCCATTTCAGCGGACTGACGAACATCGCGTAGCCGAACGGCGTCAGATAGATGCTGCCGATGCGGACTGCATCGCCGGCAGGACTGGTCGTCACCGCCGCCATGTAGACGCCAAGCGCGGCGAGCCCCGTGATGGCGAGGCCGATGCTCATGTAGTTGTAGATGCGCAGCATGTAGGCGCGCAGACCAGCGTCGACGGTCGCGGCGTCAGCGCGCCCGGCGGCCCGGCCGAAAGGAGAGGTGTAGTTGCGGTCTAGGTCCGACATGGTCGAATTCCCGTTTGTTGGTCCGGCAGAGCGCAAGGGGGTTTGCGGAGCCGATTAAAGAAATCTATCCCAGATACCGCCATCTGCTGACATTAATTTTGTGTCATCAAACCGGCCTCTGACCCTGTGGATATGTGGGAAACTAGCACATTCACCGCAAGCTTTCATGCGCGGCTGAATGTCGCTCCGGCGCACGAATTCGCCGGAGCCGGGCGGCCGCGGTCGCTCGCCAGCCGTACGGCCTGCGCTGGCCGCGTCAACTGGTCGCGGATGCGCTCCAACCTGTTTGATTTTTCACAAATTTCGCAAAACCGTCGCAGGCTTCTGGTTGAGCGCCAACAGCGTACCCGCCAGCCCCAGTCCTACCGTCACGATCAGCGCCGCGGCGACCACGCCCGCGGCGCTGCCGGCCTGCCAAATGAAGGTCAGCGTCATCAGCCGGGACACGATCAGCCAGGCCGCGACTGAACCCGCGACCACCCCGAACACCGCGGTGGCAAAGCCGATCATCAGGTATTCCAGCGCGTAGGCGCCAAGCAGCCGCGCCCGGGTCGCGCCGAGGGTCTTGAGAATGACGGCATCGTACACCCGATGTCGGTGACCGGCGGCCAGGGCCCCACCTAGTACCAGAATGGCCGAGATCAGTGTGACGGCGCTGGCGCCGCGGATCGCCAGCACCAGGTTGGTGATCACCCCGCCAATGGTTTCCAACGCCTCTCGGACTCGAACGCTTGTCACCATCGGGAAGGCGTCGGCCACCGATTTGATGATGCGGGCGTCATCGGCGGCATTCGGGTGCGCCTCGGTCAGCGTGGCAATATGGGTATGCGGAGCGCCCCGGAAGGCGTTAGGGGAAAACACCAGGACGAAATTGATGCCGAGTCCCTGCCAGTCAACGTTGCGCATGTTGCCGATGGTGGCTGTGATATCGCGGCCGAGCACGTTGACCACGATGGGGTCGCCGATCTTGAGCCCGAGCCCGTCGGCGATCTTCTTTTCGATCGAGACCAGCGGCGGGCCGTCATAGTCGGCGCCCCACCATTGGCCTTCGACCACCTTGGATCCCTTGGGGATCTCGCCGGTATAGGTCAAGCCGCGGTCGCTTTGCAGCACCCATTCGGCGTCGCTCGAGGCCTTGAGGTCTTCGGCCTTGACGCCGCGGGCCGCGACGATGCGCCCGCGCAGCATCGGCACGTCTTCGACGGTCGATTGCGGCTCGGCCTTGGTGAGGAAGGCGGCAAACCGGTCGGCATCGTGGGCGGGAATGTCGATAAAATAGAACGATGGCGCGTGTTCCGGCAGCGCCGCCATGAATTGCCGGCGCAGATTGCCGTCGATCTGCGTGATCGTAACCAGCACTGCGAGGCCAAGGCCAAGTGACATCACCACCGACGGCGTCAATGCGCCCGGCCGGTAGATATTGGCGATCGCCAATCGCAGCATGGTGATGCGGCTGCGCGGCAGCGTCCGCGCCAGCGCCATCAGGCCGGCGGCGACGCCGCGCAACAGCGCGAAGACCACGACCGAGGATATCACGAATACCGCCGCGAGGCGTTTATCGTAAGCAAGCCCGACCACCACCGCGATCAGCAAGGCGATCACCACGGCCATCAAAACCAGATAGCGCCAGCGCGGCCGATGCCAGGCGCTCGCGACCGCTTCACGAAACAGCGCCGCCACCGGCACGTCATGCACCCGGCCGAGCGGCCATAGGCCGAAGGCGAGCGCGGTCAGCAACCCGTAGACCAGCGACAGCAGCAGTTGATCGGGGTGAAGCGCGGGCACGACCGGCAGCGGCAACAGCTTGCCGAACAGGCCGACGATGATGAACGGCAACGCCGCACCGGCGCAGAGGCCGATCGCCGAGCCGGCCAAGGCGAGCAGCAGGACCTGCACCAGGTAGATCTTGAACACCTCGCGACCGGTGGCACCCAGCGCCTTGAAGGTGGCGATGACGTCGCGGCGGCGATCGATGTGGCTCTTGATGGCATTGGCGACGCCGACGCCGCCGATCAGGAGCGCGGCGAGGCCGACCAGCGTGAGGAACTGGCTGAAACGGCTGATCGTGCGTTCCAGCTGCGGCGAGGCATTGCTGCGGCTGCGAATCTCCCAGCCGGCCTCCGGCAAGGCCGCCCTGACGTCATCCACCAGCGCGGTCACCGCGCTATCGCTGGTGTTGTCGTTCGGCAAATTGACCCGGTAGATCCAGCGCACCAGGCTGCCCGGTTGCAACAGCCCGGTGGCGCGCAGTCCGGCTTCGCTGATCAGGAAGCGCGGACCAAGGCCGAGGCCGCCGGCGAGTTTGTCCGGTTCGGCATTGACGAGGCTGCGGATTTGAAAGCGGGCGCTGCCGATGCTGACGAGGTCACCTAGCTTGAGGTCGAGCCGCGCCAGCAGGGTCGAATCCGCAGCGGCGCCGAACACTTCCCCGGCAGCGTCTTGCCGCTCGGCCAACAGCTCGGCCACCGGCATCTGCGGTTCAAGCATCAGTTCGCCCAGCATCGGGTAGGCACTGTCGACCGCCTTCAGCTCGACCAATGCGAGACTTCCATTGCCGCTGCGCACCATCGCACGCAGCGTCGCAGCCACCGACAGTTGTCCGCGGCTGCGCAGATAGGCGACCTCGTCCGGGGTGGCCTCGCGCTGGATCAGCGAGAAGGCCGCATCGCCGCCCAACAGCGTCCGGCCCTCATGCGCCAGGCCCTCGCTGAGGCTGGCCGCGACCGAACCGACACCGGCTATCGCCATCACCCCAAGTGCGATGCAGGCGATGAAGACGTAAAAGCCGCGCAAGCCGCCGCGCAATTCGCGTAGCGCGAAGCGCACGGCGAGCGACGTTTCCCCGACGCCCCCTACAGGTTCGGTAGCCAGACTAGATGCGGCCAGGCTCATGAAGCGGCTCTGTGGGGCTCGGAGTTCTCGCCGTCGATCCGGCCCGAGCGCAGTCGCACCACGCGGTCGCAGCGTTGCGCCAGCGCGGTGTCGTGGGTGACCAGCACCAGCGTCATGCCGCGCTCGGCATGTTTGGTGAACAACAGGTCGACGATTTGCTTGCCGGTCGCCTCATCGAGATTTCCGGTGGGCTCATCGGCCACCAGGATCGCGGGATCCGGCGCCAGCGCGCGGGCAAGCGCGACGCGCTGCTGCTCGCCGCCTGATAATTGCGAGGGGTAGTGATGCAGGCGGTCGCCGAGGCCGACCGACGCCAGTTCGTGGGCGGCGCGCCGGGAGGCCTCGGGATTGCCGGCCAGCTCCAGCGGCACTGCGACATTCTCCAGCGCGGTCATGGTGGGGATCAGGTGGAAGGATTGGAACACGATGCCGACTTGGCGGCCGCGAAAGCGGGCCAGTGCGTCCTCGTCCAGGGCATTGAACGCGGTACCGTTGACCACCACCTCTCCGCTGTCGGGGCGCTCCAGTCCCGCCATGATCATCAGAAGCGTCGATTTGCCGGAACCCGATGGTCCGATCAGGCCGATTGCTTCCCCGGACGCCACCTGCAGGCTGATATCCTTCAGGATATGAACCCGCGCCGCGCCGGTGCCGAGCGAGAGATTGACGTTCGAAATGAAGATGGTGTCCGGCTCAATGCCGGCAAATGTCGAGGATTCGATGAGACTGTCCATGGCTTGGTCATATGGCACTTCTGTAAGCGAGGTCGAGGGGCCGCGACGCAGGTTCATGCACATGCTCGTGTCGGGCTTGCTGGTGTGGGGCTTGACACTGATGGCGGCCGAACCGGGATTTGCCCAGGGAATTGTCGCCAACAAGCCAAAACCGATCAAAATGGTGGTTCTGGGCGATTCGTTGAGCGCGGGCCTTGGCCTTCCGGCCGCCGCGGCGTTCCCGGCACGGTTACAAAAGGCATTGGAAAACAGCGGGATAATGGTCGACGTCAGCAATGCGGGGGTGTCCGGCGATACCAGTTCCGGCGGCCGCGACCGGCTCGACTGGTCGGTGCCGGAAGGTACTGACGTCGTGATCGTCGAGCTTGGTGCCAATGATGCCCTGCGCGGCACCGACCCCGCCGTGACGCGCGCGGCGCTATCGGACATTCTAGGCCGGCTGAAGGCGCGCAAGATCGCGGTGTTGTTGTGCGGCATGGTCGCGCCGCCGAATTACGGCAGCGAGTATTCGGCGAAGTTCAATGCGATCTATCCCGAGCTTGCAAAATCATTTGGGGTGCCGCTCTATCCGTTCTTCCTGGAGGGCGTCGCCGCGCACGCGAACCTCAACCAGGCCGACGGCATGCATCCGACGGCGGAGGGCGTCGACGTCATCGTCAAAAACATTTTGCCCACGGTGGAGGCAGTTCTCGGCTCGATATCCGGGCAACGCAGTTGAAAAACGGGCAGCACTAACCCTAACGCGACGTTTTCCCGCAAGCTATGCAGTGGCTGAACGCTGGATGCTTCGCAGAGTCACATAACTGCGGTAAAAAATCGGCATCGGCGATTCGTTGCCGAAATGTTGTTTCAGGCCATCATCTTTCCCGAAAACCGTTATTCACTTTTCGGGATGTGCCTTAAGCATCGGGAGTAGAGCGATGCCGCGTTTGTTCACTGGACTGGAAATTCCGGCCGAGATCGGCCAGACCCTTTCCAGCTTGCGTGGCGGGCTGCCGGGCGCCCGCTGGATCGACCCCGAAAATTACCACGTCACCTTGCGCTTCATCGGCGATATCGATGGGGTCGCCGCCAACGAAATCGCTTCAATGCTGTTCCGGGTCAACCGCAGGCCGTTCGAAGTGGCTTTGCAGGGCCTCTCAAGTTTCGGCGGCAAGAAACCGCGCGCGGTGGTGGCCTCGGTGGTGCCGAGTCGTCCATTGATCGAGCTGCAGGCCGAACTCGAGCGGCTGATGCAGCGCATCGGGCTCGATCCGGAGGGACGGAAATTCACGCCGCATGTGACGCTGGCGCGACTGCGCGACGCCTCCAACCTGGATGTGGCGGACTATCTGTCGGTGCGCGGATACTTTCCGACCCGGGTTTTTACGGCGTCACGGTTCGTGCTGTTCTCCTCCCGCGCCTCCACGGGCGGCGGGCCCTACGTGATCGAGGGCTCCTACGCGCTCACCCCGTGAACGCTCGCCGCCTCCATGCGGAGGAGCTTCCGCACCGGGGTTGATGGCGTTGGCTGCTATGCCGCCGTGATCTCCGGACGACGACCCAGACGGAGGGCCGCATAGCCGCTGCACCAATTCGCGGCTTGCAATTTTCTTCCGGCTGGGGCCGTAAAGGGGCCATGCTGTCCACCCCGCCCGCCTCGTTCGATGCCCTCTATCGGTCCCTCGTTGCATCCGGCGCGATCGAGCCCGATGCCGCGCAGGCGGAGGTGGCCGAGGCGTTCTCCGACCTTGAACGGCGGCTTGCGGGTTACAAGCCGGGGCGCAAGCAGGGCTTGCTCGGCCGGCTGTTTGCCGACAAGGACGAGCCGCCGCCGCGCGGCCTCTACATTCACGGCGAAGTCGGGCGCGGCAAGACCATGCTGATGGATCTGTTTTTTCAGCAAAGCCAGGTGGCGCACCGCCGCCGCGCCCATTTCCATGAATTCATGGCCGATGTGCACGAGCGGATCTACGGCCTGCGCCAGAGCATCGCGCGCGGCGAGATCGCCGACGGGGATGTGATTGCCCTGACCGCCGGCTCGATTTTCGACGAAGCCTGGCTACTATGTTTCGACGAGTTTCATGTCACCGACATCGCGGATGCCATGATCCTCGGAAGGCTGTTCTCAAAACTGTTCGAACTGGGCACCGTGGTCGTGGCAACCTCCAATGTCGCGCCCGAGGATCTGTACAAGGGAGGGCTGAACCGGGCGCTGTTTCTTCCTTTCATCGCGCAGATAGCAGCGCACATGGAGGTGTTGCGGCTCGCCGCGCGCACCGATTTCCGCCTGGAAAAGCTCGTCGGCGTGAAAATGTGGCTGGTGCCGGCGGACGCCGCCGCCGACTCAGCCCTCGATCGGGCGTGGTCGAGGATGACCGGCAACGCTCCTTGCGAACCGCGCGATATTTCCATCAAGGGCCGCGCCCTGCATGTGCCGTGCTCGGCGCATGGCGTGGCGCGATTTTCGTTTCCGGATCTCTGCGAAGCGCCGCTCGCTGCGTCGGATTATCTCAGGCTCGCGCACGACTATCATACCATCATCATCGACCGCATCCCGGTGATGGACTACCCCGAGCGCAATGCCGCCAACCGGTTCATCGCCTTGATCGATACGCTTTACGACAACAAGGTGAAATTGATGGCCTCCGCCGCGGCCGATCCGGCGTCGCTCTATCTTGCCACTGAGGGCGATGAGGCCCGCGCCTTCAGGCGAACCGCCTCGCGGCTGATCGAAATGAGTTCGCAATCCTATCTGGCGGAGCCCCACGGCCACAAGGATTCCGCCGCCAGCGGCTCCAGCACCGGCCTGGTGGAGACTTGAACCGGCTTGCCGCGGTCGGGAAAGAGCGACCGCAGCGGTCGCCGATCTGATCGAAATCGAGGCAGGACCGAGAATTGAGCACACCGCGACTTGAACGGCTCGGTCGAAAGGGATAACCAGCCATTCAAGTCTCCATCCACCCCTCCTTGACTTTCAGAGGACAGAATTCCCATGGCGCGCGACAAGATTGGCTTGATTGGCTCCGGTCAGATCGGCGGAACATTGGCTCACCTGATCGGCCTGAAGGAACTGGGCGATGTCGTGATGTTCGACATTGCAGAGGGCGTACCGCAGGGCAAATCGCTGGATATCGCGCAATCCTCGCCGGTCGATGGGTTCGACGCGCATTTTACCGGGGCCAATTCCTACGAGGCGCTCGATAACGCCAAGGTCTGCATCGTCACCGCCGGCGTGCCGCGCAAGCCCGGCATGAGCCGCGACGATCTCCTGAGTATCAATCTCAAGGTGATGGAGCAGGTCGGCGCCGGCATCAAGAAATACGCGCCCGACGCCTTCGTGATCTGCATCACCAATCCGCTCGATGCCATGGTGTGGGCGCTGCAGAAGGCCTCCGGCATGCCGCACAAGAAGGTGGTCGGCATGGCGGGCGTGCTGGATTCCTCCCGCTTCCGTTATTTCCTGGCCGACGAGTTCAACGTCTCGGTCGAAGACGTCACCGCCTTCGTGCTGGGCGGCCACGGCGACACCATGGTGCCGCTGGTCAAATATTCCACGGTCGCCGGTATTCCCCTGCCCGATCTGGTCAAGATGGGCTGGACCTCGCAGGCGCGGATCGACGAGATCGTCGATCGCACCCGCAACGGCGGCGCCGAAATCGTCAATCTGCTGAAGACCGGCTCGGCGTTCTATGCGCCCGCCGCATCCGCGGTGGCGATGGCCGAGAGCTACCTCAGGGACAAGAAGCGCGTGCTGCCCTGCGCGGCCTATCTGAACGGCGAATACAACGTCAAGGACATGTATGTCGGTGTGCCCGTCGTGATCGGATCGAAGGGCGTTGAGCGTATTGTCGAGATCGAGCTGGCCGGCAAGGACCGTGAGGCGTTCGACAAATCGGTCGGCGCGGTGCAGGGTCTGGTCGATGCCTGCAAGAAGATCGCGCCGGATCTGTTGGGTCGCTGACCTCCATCAAGGGCAGACAGTCGAACTGTTGATCGTTAAGGGGCTTTCGGGGGCCGAAAGATGAATATTCACGAATACCAGGCCAAGGCGCTGCTGCACGAATTCGGCGTGCCGATCTCGAAAGGCGTGCCGGTGCTGCGGGCGGCCGATTCTGATGCCGCGGCGAAAACGCTTCCCGGTCCGGTCTTTGTGGTCAAGAGCCAAATCCATGCCGGCGGCCGCGGCAAGGGCAAGTTCAAGGAAGCCTCCGCCGGCGACAAGGGCGGTGTCCGCATCGCCAAGTCGGTCGCCGAGGTCAACGAATATGCCAAGCAAATGCTGGGCGCGACCCTGGTCACGGCGCAGACCGGCCCGCACGGCAAGCAGGTCAACCGGCTTTACATCGAGGATGGCTCCGACATCGACAAGGAGTTCTATCTGTCGATCCTGGTCGACCGGGAATCGTCGGAAGTGTCGTTCGTGGTGTCCACCGAAGGCGGCGTCAATATCGAGGAGGTCGCCCATCACACGCCGGAAAAGATCGTGACCTTCTCGGTCGATCCGGCAACCGGCATCATGTCCCATCACGGACGCACCGTCGCCAAGGCGCTCAAGCTGACCGGTGATCTCGCCAAGCAGGCGGAGAAGCTGGTGGCGCAGCTCTATACCGCGTTCGTCGCCAAGGACATGGCGATGCTGGAGATCAACCCGCTGGTCGTCACCAGGCAGGGTCAGTTGCGGGTGCTCGACGCCAAGGTCTCGTTCGACGGCAACGCGCTCTATCGCCATCCCGAAATCGTGGCGCTGCGCGACGAGACCGAGGAAGACGCCAAGGAAATCGAGGCGTCCAAATACGATCTCAATTACATCACGCTCGATGGCACCATCGGCTGCATGGTCAATGGCGCTGGCCTGGCGATGGCGACGATGGATATCATCAAGCTCTACGGCATGGCCCCGGCCAACTTCCTCGATGTCGGCGGCGGCGCCGACAAGGCCAAGGTCACCGCGGCGTTCAAGATCATCACCGCCGATCCCAATGTGAAGGGCATCCTGATCAATATCTTCGGCGGCATCATGAAATGCGACATCATCGCCGAGGGCGTGGTCGCAGCCGTCAAGGAAGTCGGCCTCAAGGTGCCGCTGGTGGTGCGGCTGGAAGGCACCAATGTCGATGCCGGCAAGAAGATAATCCGCGAAAGCGGCCTCAACGTGCTGCCTGCCGACGATCTCGACGATGCCGCGCAGAAGATCGTCAAGGCCGTGAAGGGGGGCTAGGGCGATGCCGGGTGACCGTCTCACTGCCCCAACGCCGCTTGAAGAACATCGCCGGCTTGCGGTCTTCGCCGGCGAATGGCGCGGCGAAGAGATGGTCTATCCCTCGCGCTGGACCGAGGGCGGCCCGGCGAAGTCGCATGTCACGGCCCGCGTGGCGCTCAACGGCTTCTACCTGATCCAGGACGCCATTCAGACCCGGGACGGCCAGGAGACCTTCGCCACCCATGGCGTGTTCACCTATGACCGCGACGATCGGCATTACAAATTATTCTGGCACGATTCGCTCGGCTACTATTCCCCGGCCCCGGCCTCCGGCGGCTGGACCGGCAAGGTTCTCACGCTGGTGCGCGGCTCGCTGCGCGGCAATGCGCGCCACGTCTATGAGATCGTCGATGACGACAGGTACAGCTTGAAGATCCAGTTCTCGCCCGACGCCGAAGGCTGGTCCGACGTGCTCGCCGGCACTTATCGGCGGATCAAGTGAGTGTGCAATTTTCGGTCTTGGCAGGGCTGTCGTGGTGGCTTCTCGACCTGCTGCTTGCTCAATGCGCTGATGTCTGAACGATAGGGTGATGGAATGTCCGTTCTGATCGATAAGAACACAAAAGTCATTTGCCAGGGATTTACCGGCAAGAACGGCACTTTTCATTCCGAGGCCGCGATCGCCTACGGGACAAAAATGGTCGGCGGAACCTCGCCGGGCAAAGGCGGCTCGACCCATCTCGGGCTGCCGGTATTCGACACCGTAGCCGAGGCGCGGGAAAAAACCGGCGCCGATGCATCGGTGATCTACGTGCCGCCGCCAGGGGCCGCGGACGCGATCTGCGAGGCCATCGACGCCGAAATTCCCCTGATCGTCTGCATCACCGAAGGCATCCCGGTGCTCGACATGGTCAAGGTGAAGCGGTCGCTTTCGGGCTCGAAGTCGCGGCTGATCGGGCCGAATTGTCCGGGTGTGATGACGGCCGGCGAATGCAAGATCGGCATCATGCCGGCCAATATCTTCAAACCCGGCAATGTCGGGATCGTCTCGCGGTCGGGGACACTGACCTATGAGGCGGTGTTCCAGACCTCGAGTGAGGGCCTCGGCCAGACCACGGCGGTCGGCATCGGCGGCGATCCGGTCAAGGGCACCGAATTCATCGACATCCTGGAATTGTTCCTGGCCGATCCCAAGACCACCTCGATCGTGATGATCGGCGAAATCGGCGGTTCGGCCGAAGAGGACGCCGCCCAGTTCCTGAAAGACGAGGCCAGGCGTGGCCGCAAGAAACCGGTGGTCGGATTCATCGCCGGCGTCACGGCGCCTCCCGGGCGCCGCATGGGCCATGCCGGCGCCATCATATCCGGCGGCAAGGGGGACGCCGCCTCCAAGACCGCGGCGATGGAGGCGGCGGGCATTACAGTATCGCCCTCGCCGGCGAGGCTTGGGCATACGCTTGTCGAAAAGTTGAAATCTTAATTCATTCTTTGGTTCTTTTCGGCGCGAAGTTTTGCCCTAAATAGGGTAAACCCTCGCCCAAACCTGCCTATCCGTTGCCCGGATGGGCCGTTGCGCCGTTTTCCATGCGCGAAACGAAATCACCAGGAAGCCATCATGTCTCGCCAAGACGCGAACGCAGCCTTTGCTCTCTCTTCTTTTTTGCAGGGCACAAACGCCCCTTACATCGATGACATCTATGCCCGCTACGAGAGCGACCCCTCTTCGGTCGACGCCGAATGGCAGGAGTTTTTCAAGAGCCTGAAGGACCAGCCGGCCGACGTGCGCAAAAACGCCGAAGGACCGTCCTGGGGCCGGGACAACTGGCCGCTGACGCCGCGCGACGATCTGACCTCGGCGCTCGACGGCAACTGGGCGGAAGTTGAAAAGTCCGTCGGCACCAAGCTCGCCGCCAAGGCCCAAGCCCAATCCCAAGCCAAGGGCGGCGAACTGACGGCGGCCGACGTCCATCAGGCCACCCGCGATTCGGTGCGGGCGCTGATGCTGATCCGGGCCTACCGCATGCGCGGCCATTTCCACGCCAAGCTTGATCCGCTCGGCATCGAGCCGCCACGTGACCGCGAGGAGCTCGATCCGCGCTCCTATGGCTTCACCGAGGCCGACTACGGGCGCAAGATCTTCCTCGATCATGTGCTCGGCATGGAACATGCGACGCTGCGGGAAATCGTCGCGATTTGCGAGCGCACCTACTGCCAGACGCTCGGCGTCGAGTTCATGCACATCACCAATGCCGCGCAAAAAGGCTGGATTCAGGAGCGCATCGAGGGCCCGGACAAGGAAATCAGCTTCACCCGCGAGGGCCGGCGCGCCATTCTGATGAAGCTGGTCGAGGCCGAAGGCTTCGAGAAATTCTGCGACCTCAAATTCACCGGCACCAAGCGGTTCGGTCTGGATGGCGCGGAATCGCTGATCCCGGCGCTCGAGCAGATCATCAAGCGCGGCGGCAATCTCGGCGTCAAGGAAATCGTGGTCGGCATGCCGCACCGCGGACGCCTCAACGTGCTGACCCAGGTGATGGGCAAGCCGCACCGCGCGCTATTCCATGAATTCAAGGGCGGCTCCGCCAATCCCGACGTGGTCGAGGGCTCCGGCGATGTCAAATACCATCTCGGTGCGTCCTCGGACCGGGAGTTCGACAACAACCGGATCCATCTGTCGCTGACGGCCAATCCGTCGCATCTGGAGATCGTCGATCCCGTGGTGCTTGGAAAAGTGCGCGCCAAGCAGGACCAGCACGGCGATCCGCCGGACCAGCGCATCTCGGTGCTGCCGCTGTTGATGCACGGCGACGCCGCCTTTGCCGGCCAGGGCGTTGTGGCGGAATGCTTTGGGTTGTCCGATCTGAAGGGCTACCGCACCGGCGGTTCGGTGCATTTCATCGTCAACAACCAGATCGGCTTCACCACCTATCCGCGCTATTCGCGCTCCTCGCCTTATCCTTCCGACGTCGCCAAGATGATTGACGCGCCGATCTTCCACGTCAACGGCGACGACCCCGAAGCCGTGGTGTTCGCGGCCAAGGTCGCGACCGAATTCCGGCAGAAATTCCACAAACCTGTCGTCATCGACATGTTCTGCTATCGCCGTCATGGCCACAACGAAGGCGACGAGCCGGCGTTCACCCAGCCGGTGATGTACAAGAAAATCGCCGGTCATCCGACCACGCTCGAGATCTATTCCAAGCGCCTGATCGCCGAAGGCGTGATGACCGAGGGCGAAGTCGAGAAAGCCAAGGCCGACTGGCGCGCCCGGCTCGATGCCGAACTGGAGGCAGGCACCGGCTACAAGCCGAACAAGGCCGACTGGCTGGACGGCAAGTGGGCCGGTTTCAAATCGGCGGATCAGGAAGAGGATCCTCGCCGCGGCGTCACCGGCGTCGCGGCGTCGGTTCTGAAGGACATCGGCCGCAAGATCACCAAGGTGCCCGATGGCTTCAGGGTTCATCGCACCATCCAGCGCTTCCTGGAGAACCGGTCCAAGGCGATCGACACCGGCATCGGGCTGGACTGGGCGACCGGCGAGGCGCTGGCGTTCTGCACGCTGCTGCAGGAAGGCCATCACGTCCGCTTGTCGGGGCAGGATTCCGAGCGCGGCACCTTCTCGCAGCGCCATTCGGTCCTGATCGATCAGGAGGACGAGAGCCGCTACACCCCGTTCAATCACCTCGGCGGCGATCAGGGGCACTACGAGGTTATCAACTCGCTATTGTCCGAAGAGGCGGTGCTTGGCTTCGAGTATGGTTATTCGCTGGCCGAGCCCAACGCGCTGGCGATGTGGGAAGCGCAGTTCGGCGACTTCGCCAACGGCGCGCAGGTGTTGTTCGACCAGTTCATTTCCTCGGGCGAACGCAAGTGGTTGCGGATGTCCGGCCTCGTCTGCCTGCTGCCGCACGGCTATGAGGGCCAGGGACCGGAACACTCCTCGGCCCGGCTCGAGCGCTTTCTGCAGCTCTGCGCCGAAGACAACATGCAGGTGGTCTATCCGACCACGCCCGCCAATTACTTCCACGTGCTGCGGCGTCAGCTGCATCGCGAGATCCGCAAGCCGCTGATCCTGATGACGCCGAAGTCGCTGCTGCGTCATAAGCGTGCGGTCTCGCGTCTGGACGAACTGAGCGAGGGCACCACGTTCCATCGCATTCTCTACGACGACGCCCAGATGCAGCCGGACGACAAGACCCGGCTGGTGCCGGACGACAAGATCCGCCGCGTCGTGCTGTGCTCGGGCAAGGTCTATTACGATATCTATGACGAGCGCGAGAAGCGCGGCATCGACGACATCTACATCATGCGCGTGGAGCAGCTCTATCCGGTGCCGCTCAAGGCGCTGGTGCAGGAACTCGGACGTTTCAAGAACGCCGAACTGGTCTGGTGCCAGGAAGAGCCGCGCAACATGGGTTCGTGGCATTTCATCGAGCCCTATCTCGAATGGGTGCTCAACCAGATCCATGCGTCGCATCGGCGTCCGCGTTACGCCGGCCGCGCGGCGGCAGCGGCGACCGCGACCGGCTTGATGTCAAAGCACCTGGCGCAGCTCAAGGCGCTGCTGGACGAGGCGCTGAACTGAACAATATCCAGGCCGATGCCCGCGATTAAGCGCGAAGCGCGTCTTCGCACAGAGGCCGCGGGCATCGAGATGCGATCTTTTTTTGAAAACCGATTGAAGCGGTGGCGGGGGGCGCCCGGCCATGACGCCAGAGGAAACAGCCAATGACTGAAATTCGCGTTCCGACGCTCGGTGAATCCGTGACCGAGGCCACCATCGGCCGCTGGTTCAAGAAGGCCGGCGATGCCGTCGCGGTGGACGAGCCGCTGGTCGAGCTGGAGACCGACAAGGTCACGATCGAAGTCCCGGCGCCTTCGGCCGGTACGCTCGGTGAAATCACCGCCCGGGACGGCGAGACCGTCGCGGTGGGCGCCTTGCTGGGACAGATCACGGATGGCGCGGCTGTCGCCGCCAAGCCGGCGGCCGCGCCTGCCAAGGCTGCGGCCCCGGCGTCTCCGCCGCCATCAGCCTCTGTTGCCGCACCACCGCCGGCTCCGAAGACTCCTCTCCCGGACGTGCCACTGGCGCCATCGGTGCGCAAGCTTTCGACCGAGAGCGGCATCGATGCCGCCATCGTCCCCGGCTCGGGCAAGGATGGCCGGGTGACCAAGGGCGACATGCTCGCTGCGATCGAGAAGGCGGCTTCGGCGCCGACCCCGGTCAATCAGCCCGCGGCCGCGGTGCAGGTGCGTGCGCCATCGCCCGCCGACGACGCGGCGCGGGAGGAGCGCGTGAAGATGACGCGGCTGCGTCAGACCATCGCGCGGCGGCTGAAGGATGTGCAGAACACCGCGGCGATGCTCACCACCTTCAACGAGGTCGACATGACCCACATCATGGCGATGCGGGCCCAGTACAAGGACGTGTTCGAGAAGAAGCACGGCAGCAAGCTCGGCTTCATGGGCTTCTTCACCAAGGCCTGCGTGCAGGCGCTCAAGGACATTCCGGCTGTCAACGCCGAGATCGACGGCACCGACCTGATCTACAAGAACTATTACCACATCGGCGTTGCCGTCGGCACCGACAAGGGCCTGGTGGTGCCGGTGGTGCGCGACTGCGACCAGAAATCAATCGCCCAGATCGAAAAGAGCATCGCCGATTTCGGACGGCGGGCGCGCGACGGCCAGCTCAAGATCGACGAACTGCAGGGCGGCACCTTCACCATCACCAATGGCGGCATCTACGGCTCGCTGATGTCGACGCCGATCCTGAACGCGCCGCAGTCCGCCATTCTCGGCATGCACAAGATCCAGGAGCGTCCGATGGCGGTCGGCGGCAAGGTCGAGATCCGCCCCATGATGTATCTGGCGCTGTCCTACGATCACCGCGTCATCGACGGCAAGGAAGCCGTGACCTTCCTGGTGCGGGTCAAGGAGAGCCTGGAGGATCCGGCCCGGCTGGTGCTGGATCTGTGAGGTGATGCCGGATTGAGGAGAGAAAATCTTGACCGACAAGGTTGTCATCATCACGGGCGGCAGCCGCGGCATCGGGCGGGCCACGGCCATTGCCGCCGCGGCGCGCGGTTTTCGCGTCTGCATCGGCTATGTCAGCAACGAAGCCGCCGCGCGCAGCGTGGTTTCCGCGATCGAGGCCAAGAACGGCAAGGCGATCGCGGTGAAGTGCGATGTCGGCATCGAGCGCGATATCCTGGCGCTGTTTGAGGCCGCCGACGGGTTCGGAACGCTGGGCGCGCTGGTCAACAACGCCGGCGTGGTCGGCACTACCTCGCGGGTCGACGAGATGTCGGCCGAACGCATCCAGCGCATGATGGCCGTCAACGTCACCGGCAGCATCCTGTGCGCCCGCGAAGCGGTGAAGCGGCTGTCGACGCGCCATGGCGGCGAGGGCGGGGTCATCATCAATCTGTCATCGGTGGCGGCCAAGCTCGGTTCGCCCCATACCTATGTCGATTACGCGGCCTCCAAGGGCGCCATCGATTCCTTCACCATCGGACTGGGACACGAAGTCGCCGGCGAGGGCATCCGCGTCGCGGCGATCCGGCCCGGGCTGATCGATACCGAGATCCATGCCTCCGGCGGCGAGCCCGATCGCGCCCACCGGCTCAGCCACATGGTGCCGATGCAGCGCGTCGGCACCGCCGATGAAATCGCCAACGCCATTGTCTGGCTGATGTCGGAAGAGGCCTCCTACGTGACCAGCGCCATCCTCGATGTCTCCGGTGGACGCTAACGCCTGTGGAGAAATGGTCGTGCCGGTAGTTGCGATGGTCGACGGCGTCAAGATCGAATTCTATCCCGATGAGCATCCACCGCCTCATTTTCATGCTCGGCATGCGGAGTTTGTGGCCCAGATAGAGATTCGCACCAGCAGAGTTTTGCGTGGTTCGCTGCCTCCGGCGAAACTCAGTCGTGTGCTATCTTGGGCCGCCCGGCATCAAGTGGGGCTGATGAATGCCTCGTCCGCAGTCGAGGAATTGCGAAAACCGGAGAAGATAAATGACTGACATAATCGCCATGCATAGTGCGGAGCCGGTTATTTTCGGTGTCCTGAAGATTGTCTGGAAAGACGGCTTTGCCGGCATCGTGGATTTGCGGCCGTTGCTCGCAAGGGGTGAGATGTTTGAATTCCTACGGACCGATCCGGCTCGTTTTGATCAGCTCAAGCTCGAAGAACACGGTCACAAGATCTACTGGATCGACGATCAAGGGGAGGAGATCGATTTCGGATCACATGCCTTACGTCAACGCGCCGAGCGTCAAGCCGGTCTCCTCCACCTCGCAAGCTGATTAGAAAGCTTTTATGGCCACTTACGATCTCGTTGTCATCGGCACCGGACCCGGCGGATATGTCTGCGCGATACGCGCGGCCCAACTCGGCATGAAGGTTGCCGTCGTCGAGAAGAACGCCACCCTCGGCGGCACCTGCCTCAATATCGGATGCATGCCGTCGAAGGCGCTGCTCTACGCTTCCGAAATGTTCGAGGAGGCCGGGCATTCGTTTGCCAAGATGGGCGTCAGTGTCGCTTCTCCGCAGCTCGATCTGCCGTCGATGATGAATTTCAAGCAGCAGGGCATCGATGGCAACGTCAAGGGCGTCGAGTTCCTGATGAAGAAAAACAAGATCGACGTCATTGTCGGCAAGGGCCGGATTCTCGGCACCGGCAAGGTCGAAGTGACAGGCGCTGACGGCAAGACGCAAGCGGTGGAAGCCAGGAACATCGTCATCGCCACCGGCTCCGATGTCGCCCGCCTCAGGGGCATCGAGATCGATGAGCGGCGCATCGTGTCGTCGACCGGCGCGCTGTCGCTCGACAAGGTGCCGGAGAAACTGCTGATCGTGGGCGCCGGCGTGATCGGGCTCGAACTCGGCTCGGTCTGGCGCCGGCTCGGGGCCGAGGTCACCGTGGTGGAGTTCCTCGACCGCATCCTGCCGGGGATGGACGGCGAGGTGGCCAAGCAATTCCAGCGCATCCTCGAAAAGCAGGGTTTTGTCTTCAGGCTCGGCACCAAGGTCACCGCCGTCGATACCTCCCGCAACAGGCTGGAGGCGCAGATCGAGCCGGCCGCGGGCGGCGCGGCCGAGAGCCTCGAAGCCGATGTGGTGCTGGTGGCGATCGGCCGTGTGCCCTTTACCGAGGGTCTCGGCCTCAAGGAGGCAGGGGTCGCGCTCGACGATCGCGGCCGAGTCAAGATCGACCCGCATTTTGCGACCAGCGTCAAGGGCGTCTATGCCATCGGCGACGTGGTCGCCGGACCGATGCTGGCCCACAAGGCCGAGGACGAGGGCGTCGCTGCCGCCGAAATTCTCGCCGGCCAGGCCGGGCATGTTAACTACGACGTCATTCCTGGCGTCGTATACACGACGCCGGAAGTGGCCTCGGTCGGCAAGACCGAGGAGGAACTGAAACAGGCAGGCGTGGCCTATACGGTGGGCAAATTTCCGTTCACCGCCAATGGCCGCTCCAAGGTCAATCAGACCACGGAGGGATTCGTCAAGGTTCTCGCAGATGCGAAGACCGATCGGGTGCTTGGCGTGCATATCGTCGGCCGCGAGGCCGGCGAAATGATCCACGAAGCCGCCGTATTGATGGAGTTCGGTGGCTCCGCGGAAGATCTGGCCCGCACCTGCCACGCCCATCCGACCCGCTCGGAAGCCGTCAAGGAAGCGGCGCTTGCGGTCGGTAAACGCGCGATCCATATGTGATCCACGTCCGCAAATGGATGGTGGTGAGTTCCTAGGGAAAACCGCCGTTCCGGACATGGGTTCATGATGCGCCGCCTCCTACAACCGATCTGGGTTCTGCTCGCGGTCATCTTCCTGATCGAGGCGTGGCTGTGGGATCACCTCGAGCCCGTGGTGGCGTGGGTGGTGGCGTTGATTCCGCTGCGCGCCTTCAAGCAATGGCTCGCCGAGCGCGTCGACACGCTGTCACCTGCGATGACGCTGATCGTCTTCATCGTGCCGATCATTCCGCTGTTTCCGCTGAAGCTGGCCGGCCTCTGGCTGCTCACCCATGAATACTGGCTCAGCGCCATCCTCACGATTGTTTTTGCAAAATTCCTCGGCGTCGGCGTCACGGCTTTCATCTTTGACGTGACGCGACCGAAATTGTTGGAAATGGCGTGGTTCGAAAAGCTCTATGATTTCATCATCGCGCTGCGCGCCAAGGCGACCGCGCTGGTCGAGCCGATGCGGCTGCGGATCAGGCAGGCCGCGCGCGGCAGCAGCGACGGCTGGTCCGCCCGCTCGCTGCGCCTGATCCAGCGCTTCCGCAAGAGCGTGCACGAAGCGCGGTAGGGACGGGCGTCGGTTGAACCGCTCCCTGCAGGCGGTCCGTCCATGGGTCGGCCAAATGAGACTCGATCTCGCGGCGGCGGAGGTGAGCTCCCTCGCCCCGCTCTTCGCGGGGAGAGGGTTGGGGTGAGGGGCTTCCGCGAGTCGGACTCGCGGAGAGTCCCCCTCACCCGCCCGGCTTCGCTACGCTTCGCCGGACGACCTCTCCCCGCAAGCGGACCGCTTGCGGGGCGAGGTAGCACCGGTCCAGACCGGCTACATAGGTAACAGCATAGACCGACGACATAGGTAGCACCGAACGCGCGGCTCCTTCATGCGCGGTCAACTGCGCAGGGTGGGCAAAGGCGGCTTTTGCGCCGTGCCCACCATTTCGGATCCAAAAAAGATGGTGGGCACGCCATCGAGCGCGCGCGTTCGCGCGTCTCGCTGGCTTTGTTTTGCCCACCCCACGGAACTCTTTCGATCGAATGGCATAGGCGCCCTACGAACTGACAGCACCTTCCGAGGATGCAACAGTTTGCGGGGAGCTTGATGCCGCCTGCGGCTTGGTAGCCAACACCGTGTTGTAGGGGTTTCCGAACACGAATACCTTCGACGTGCGCCAGATGATGCGTTCCAATTCCACGAATGTGCGCATCTTCAGCCGATACTTCCACAGCACCAGGTGTTGAATGAAGTTCCACGTCAGGCCCCATGCCCAGAAGGGCAGTCGCCGATAACGGATCGGGTGGAAGCCTAGTCTGCGCATCTTGTAGACGAGAAGATTGGCGCCGACAAAATTGTAGCGCCAGTTATCGAAGAAGGCGGTGACGCTCAGATAGTCCTCGTTGCGCCGGCAATGATCCAACGACCCCGGTGAGCGGATCAACAGGCTGCCTCCCGGTTTGAGCAGTCGCCAGCAGCGCGCCAGCCAGGCGTCCAGATCTTTGGTGTAACCGATCGATTCGAGCGCATAGATGGCGTCAAAGGTCTCACTCGGGAGATCGAGGCCATCGAAGTCGGTGACGATCACCTGGCCACGCCCATCCAGCTTTGACAATTTCTGCCGACAGATGTCAGCTTGCACGGACGAATTCGTCACGCACACGATCTCGATATCCCGCCGGCTGGCGAGGTAGTAGGCCGCCGCGCCAGATCCGCACCCGAGATCCAATAGCCGCATTCCCTCCCTCGGCTTGAGGAGAATGTATTCCGCTTCGTAGGGCCGCGAAAATGCGACGCGGGGGAAGACGCACGTGCTGTAGTTCGCCTGCTCGTCGCGATACGTGCCGAACACATCGTCATACGTACGCTTCTCGTCATCGTGCTTGAGAAAGTCGCTCGCCTGCGGTGTCCACTCGATCAGTTGACGCTGCTCGAATGGATTCAGCTCGTGTCCAATCCGGCTCGCGTCTCTCGGTCGGGTCACCAGGAGAAAAAGGACGTAGTGGAAAATATTATATGCTGCGAACGACGCGATAATGACCGCCACGATCGATTGAAACGCCTGAACGATTTCCAAGGTTGCTCCTGGTCCCGCTGGTGCAAGTCTGCTCGCCGCCGCCATCCAAGACTATCTCGACAGCGCAACGAAAAAAAGAATAGAAACAGACCGTAGGGCGGATCGTGATCCGCCGCTCTCAACCGTCAAGATGGCGCATGAGGCCATCGGCTCCAATGCGCTCTACGGACTGAAATACCCGGGCGGAGCAGGTATGCCCCGCCCGCCCCCACCTCCGGTTCGTGCCGGAAGCGAACATCCGGCACGCTTCCCAATCGCTCGAAAGTGCGGTCAAATGCCGTCCGGGGACACTTGGCGTTTTGGGACGAGGTCGTCCGCTTGCACGGCGGAGAACGCGCGTGACGGAACTCGCTGGAAAGACCGCGTTCGTGACCGGTGCAGCGTCCGTTGATCGAGCAGCATGGCGAGGGTGGACACATCGTCTCCACAGCCTCGATCGCTGGCCTTATTTCAGGGGAGAGCAATGCATACAACGTTTCCAAGTATGGCGTTGTCGCGCTGTCCGAGGGCCTGCGGCGTGAACTCGCGCCCCGCGGGATTGGCGTATCGGTGCTGTGTCCAGGGTTCGTCCGCACTCAAATCATGAACTCAAGACGCAATCTCCCCGAGCGCTTCGAGGGCGCGGTCCCCAATCTAACGCGCCGCATCTCTCCAAAGACAATCGGCATCAAGCAACGACCTTGATAGCCTTCAGCTTCGGTCCAAGCGTCTTGGCTGCAACCGCAAGATCATAAGCCGTCTGCAGGTTAAGCCAGTATTGCGGCGTCTGGTTAAACGCCTTTGCAAAGCGCAGCGCGAGATCGGCGGTCACCGGACGCGAGCCACCAATGACATGCGAGATGCGCATCGGCGCCACGTCAATCAACCGAGCGAATGCCGCCTGCGAAATCTCAAGCTCATTGAGTATTTCAGCGAGAAACGCGCCAGGATGAATTGGTTCAAGTCCGGTCTGCATGTCTTCTCCCTAATGATAGTCCGTCATTTCGACATCGAAAGCATCGCCATCGGTAAAGCGAAAACACAGACGCCACTGATCGTTGATCCGGATCGAATGTTTCCCAATGCGATCACCCTTCAAGGCCTCAAGCTTATTGCCCGGCGGCAATCGAAGATCGTCAAGGACGATCGCCGCGTTCAACTGCAACAGTCGCATAGCGGCGCGTCGCTGAACATCGGCCGGAAATCTTCGCGACTTCCCGGTCAGGAAAAAACGCTCTGTTTCAGCATCAGCAAACGACCGGATCATCTCCACGACTATAAACAAAATGTTTATGGCTTTTCAAGAGGGGCCGGAGCATTATCCGAGCAACCTTAGACGCTCACGTCGCCGCCTTGCCAAAACATTGGCGCACGTAGGAAAACGCGCGATCCATATGTGATGCCCGCCGCCGCGGCCCGCGTCATCGTCGGGACGGCAGGCTGCTGCCTACCGCCGCGACGCGAGCCGGCTCCGAGGTGCCCGCTTGCAATGCCGTGCGCCGCTCGCCGATGGCGTGATCGAACAGTTCGAGCACCAGGCCAAAGGCCGCCAGTTCCTCCTGCTCGATGGCGCCGGCATCGTAGGATTCCAGCGTTTCACCGATGATGGCGTCGACCTCGTGCTGCATCGCCAGCAATTCCTCGTTGGTATCCGCGGTGCGCACTCTGGAAACCATGGCCAGGATTCGATTGCGATGGCTGTTATTTTCTTCCCGTTCGTCGCGATTGAAATAGTTACGCAACCAGGCGCCGGCCGAACCGATCCCGGAGAGCAGCAGCAGTGCGAACCAGAAGTAGTCGCCGTACCTGTCGAGGAAGGTGCGTTCGGTGCCATCGATGACGGCTGCCGCTCCCCGGTTCACCGGCAGCCCGGCATCTTTGTCCGTGTCTGGCTTGGTGATGTGCGCAGCGCCAGGCACTTGCCTGGCAATCGCCTGACGGAGAGCGAATAGCTGCTTGTAGAATGCCGCTGCCGTCGTTTCCGACAAGGCCTTCCGCGTCACGATCAGGTGGTCGACGCTGACCGTCTCGACCTTGTCATCCGGCAGGGGCGGATTGGCACCGAAGACGCTGGGTGGAATTTCGTCGGAGTCATACTGCGGGTATTTCAGGGCAATGGCTTCCGAGGCATCGATCGCGACAAACTTCGGTTCGCCGCGTGCCCGAACCGTCGCGGCGATGGCGTCGGAGGTGATTTTGCTGTCGAGCGGACCGACCGCCATGAAGGCATCGAGGGTCGGGTCGCGCGCGAGCTCCTCGATCTGCTCCGCGCCAAACTGTGCAACCGCGACCTTGTCCGCCTGCACGCCCGCGGC
>Ga0182012_10001465_pt1 | contig 25820 bp, 24 predicted proteins | sample 612S2SmetaG_FD_120486 | JGI IMG/M metagenome (GOLD analysis project Ga0182012, IMG submission 120486) | Permafrost microbial communities from Stordalen Mire, Sweden - 612S2S metaG | ecosystem: Environmental > Terrestrial > Soil > Wetlands > Permafrost | place: Sweden: Stordalen | collected...
AAAATAGGCAAAAAAATAACTCAGTCGAACCCATTTTTAAGAATCAAAAGAAATCGCAGAAAATCATGGAAAATGGTTAACACCTAATTTTTGCCAATCACTGGCAAATTTTTCTATTCCTTGATCGGTCAATGGATTTGAAATTGCTTTTTCAAATATCTCAACGGGCAACGTTATTGCGTCGGCTCCCGCGTTGAGCGCACCATGAAAATCATGTATATCACGAATGGACGCAGCCAAAATTTTGGTGTCAAATCCATAAAAATCGATCATTTCTCTCATTTGGGGAATAAATGACATGCCATCAACGTCAATATCGTTCCAGCGGCCAATAAAGGGCGAAATATAGTAAACTCCCAGCTTACTCATCATCAAGCTTTGCAAGACGGTAAATACCAAGGTAATATTAAGCTTCATCTTCTCATCAACGAGCTTTTTAATAACTTCATAATAGCGTGCGTGACACGGAATTTTTACCCATACATTCGGTGCTAATTGCGCAATCTCTTTGGCTTGAAGATACATCTCAGTTGGTTCAAGCTTAGTTACCTCGATGCTAATTTGCCCGTGCGGTAACAATTTACAAATTTCCATCACAATTTTTTTGGGGTCCCCGCCCTCCCTACTCAAATTGCTCGGATTGGTAGTAATACCATCGATCAATCCGGTTGGAATATATTTTTTTATATGGGGAATATTGGCTGTATCTAAAAATATCTTCATTAATCCACTCACTCGCTAACGAATCGTATAAAAGGTTATCATCGTAACGATAAACCAAGCGCCAAACTCTATGGGCCAAAATAAAATTTCAAAATACGGTGTTAATGTTTCCAGCATAAACCGCTGGAACGATCTGATTTTGATTGTCAGTACATGCACTATAAGAAGTAAGATGGTGATGTAGGTGAAAAAGAAAAAGTATTCAATATATAATAATTCACCCGCCTGATACTGGCTGCGTAATGTCTGGTGGAGTAATATTAATGAAAAGAAGACCGCAACATAGGCGCTTAACGATTGGAACATGTCATTATATTTTCCGCGACGTATAGACACCAAGAAAATTGCGTAAATTGAGAATAAAATAATCAACAGTGGCAATAGGAATACAATAAATGGATTGGTTAATTTACGCGCAAGCACAAGATTATAATGCAATCGTGGCTTTTCTGTTACATTTCTGAGCAGCTCCAAGCCAACTTCGTCAAACGCGGGAATAGGCAAATAGCTAAAAAAAGAACGCTCAAACGTGAACCCAGGAACATTGAGCTCATTGCTCACGCCGGGCAATGGATCAATATCAAATGATTTATAGCTGCCAAAATCCGGCACCAGAATAACATTGTTTTCAAAATCGATACTCGTTACCACCAGATCCACATGAACACGATCAAAAGGAAACCAGGAAAAACGATGTTTTTGGAAGAATGTTGCTTCAACGTCCCATCCTACTATTTGTGCATCAGCATCTTCTTTGTTGAGTATTTCGCGCATTTTAATTACCGTAGATTCAGGAAATCTGATTCCTTGCATAACCGAATTTTTTGATTTAAATTTTTGCCATACGTTGAGCGAAACGGTAATTTTATTCGGTTCGGCCAATGAGATGGAATTAATCAAAATGCCGGTTGGCACTATTATCGGTTTTTTTTCATTTCTTTGCTCGGCATCCAGATTCAAAAATGCAATATATTTGTCTAAACTTATTTGATCCCGAATAATGATACTCTCATTATTAGCCTGATACGGAGCCCTTCCGGTAATTATCCAAAAAGCTATTAGTGCCACTACCAAAAGCGCTGTAACAAATACGGCCCATTCTTCCAATTTTTTTAAAGTAAAACGCGCAAGATCAACAAGAAAGGTAATGAGAAATATAAAAGCAATTACCAATAATATTAATATCCATATCTCTTGTTTATGCATTCGTTGCAACGGCAAATCCAGAGACTCTTGCGAAAATAATACGGCAACTACCCAGTTGGTAGATTTTATATGCTCAAAATAAATCCAATGGCGCAATCCGTTGACCGTGTCAAAATAGGAATCAAAACTGCGATTTTTCTTCTTGATTTCTTCCATAATGTCTTTAAATTCAGGATTATTTTGTTCTTGGGTAATATCGAGCAACGTTATTTGCTGCGAGGCATACTGGGCCAACGGGTGATAAATAATTCTACCCGCTAGAGAAGTTATAATCGGATAACCGGTTTTGCCCACTTCAACTTGCCGTATGCTTTGCAATATCTTGTCCATACGGTAGACAATCATCACAACGCCGTCAGGCTCTTGTGACCCCTTTAAATAAAAAGGAAGAGCATAGAGCACCAACTGTTTTTTAATTTCCGGTTCATAAAAGGGGTACGACCAAAAGGCACCCTTTTTGAGCGCTTTATCAAACCATCCTTCCAGCGGGTTTTTATCCGATCCGGGGATCATATAATCGTTGGTAAGTTCACCCACGTGCACTTGGTCATCAGCATTTCTTGCTGCTTGCAAGGCATACAATCTTCTTTGAGAATCAAACCGAAACGGCGCGTAGGAAACGGTGATGCTAACCGTATCGGGAAATTCTTTCAAATCTCTTTGCAATCGAATGGTAAGATCCTCTTTTTTGAGCATCTCATTGCGCAAATCTTGCGCGATCGATTGTGCAACTCTCTCAATCCCGGTGGTATATTGCTCTATGGCGTTCACCTGCGTATGAACTTTAAATTCTGCCAATTGCTTGGTTGCGTTAAAAACTGACCAATAGGTTTGATAGCGAAGATAGATTAAGAGCATTGCTGCCAGAAGAGCTATCATAAACCCAATAAGCGAAATTGCTTTTAAAAAACGGTATGATGTCATAAATGCAGAAACTCTTTTATAAGAGCGTGTGCGACGATAATCAAAAACTAATACACCCAGTGCGCAACAGAGAATGAAAAGCAAAATGCGATAGATAATTCTAAAAAAAGAATAGGGGTTCAAAAGCTCAGTCATTTGAATGCCATCGGTGAGTCCAAGATCAACCTGCGGCACAAAAAGCCACGCGGCAGCAACCTCGATCCCAAATGAATCAAGTATAACACCCGAGCCGGCATAACCCAGCGATGCGCGCCGCGCGGGGGTGACCGCGTATTTATCGGGATTGGTTATTTTTTTAAACGCTACATTGGTGTATAAGCGGGATGGCGCCACAAAAAGTACCCGATCCACTATTTGCTTGGTTACAAAAATATCCCCTGTTTTGCCCAAACCGTCATAATTTTGAATAATTTTATATAAAATCTCTTCATCAATCAGCACTGCCACTACGCCCATAAACGTATTGTGGTTCATCACCGGAACGCATATAAAGAGTGCCGGCATACCGGCCACCGGATCGCTGCTAAACTCACTCACATCAATGGTAAGCGATAATCGAGCCCTTTCAAATGATTGCGCCAAAGCACTTGTATTGAATAATTTTAAAAGATTTTTGTCTTTCAAAAGATCCATTTTACTCGTATAAAACATGGAGCCATCAGGTTGAATAAGAACAATATCTTTATACAAAAATTGCGCTTGGTAACCATTCAAAAATTTATCGAATTCAACTTCAATTTTTTTATATTCCGGATCGGTAATGCTACCCTTAAAAGTTGCCGATAGCCGGCTAAAAAGATCTACAAATTCAGCATTTTGGGCGAGCGCGTCGCTTGCTGCTCTTTGGCTAATAAGCGCTTGAATTATTTGTTCTTTTCGCTCACGAGCAATACCAACTAACCCCTGTTCAGTTTTTTTTGCAAGAGTAAAACGGGCATACCAGTATCTTATAAAAAAATAACCGGCAGCAAAAAATAGTAGTATACACAGTATCTTTTTTAGCCAGTTTGACGTGACCATCGGTTACCCCATGATTCATAAAGATCTTTAATAAACTGATCCCATGATTCTTTCTGTTTAAAAATCGGATAATTTACCGGTTTGATAGTTTTTTTAGAATCCCAGATAATGGAAAATTGCCCATCTGCTCGCAGCTTGCCAACATAGACCATTTTCCAGGTATTAAAACTTTCATGATCGGTATACACAATCCCTGCCGGGGCATTTAAAACACGATCATGTAAATATTTTTTTACCTGATTGGCTTGGGATGATTTGGCATCAGCAATTGCTTGAGCCCAAAAATGAACACCATTATACCCGGCTTCGCATGCTTCATTAAGAACCCTATCTGAGCCGTATTTTTGTTTAAACTGTGCCACAAAATGCGCATTTTGTTCAGTCTCAAGACTCTGGAAATAACTTGCGGTTACATAATCCCCGGCCATGGCACTGTTACCAATCTGTGCAAACTCAACTTCGGTTACGCTACTGATCGACATCACCGGAATTTTTTCCGCGGTGATTCCCTGTAAACGTAATTCTTTAAAAAAAGCAACGTTACTTTCACCTTGAATTGTGTTGATAATAATGTCGGGCTTTGCCGCCAGAATTTTAGCAACCATCCCCGATGCATCCGCAGCTCCCAACAAGATATAATCCTCGCCAACAACTTCCCCATTCACGGAGGCTACCACGTTCTTTATTATCTGATTGGCTGTCCGCGAAAATATATAATCAGAACCGACTAAAAAAAATTTTTTACCAAGATTGTAGAAACTCCACAGAGCACAAACCGTTATTTGTTGATTTTGGGTTGCACCGGTGTACAAAATATGGGAAGAATCTTCGATTCCTTCATATGAAACGGGATAAATCAACAAATTATCATGCTTTTCCACCACCGCTTTCACCGCTTTGCGGCTCGCCGACGTCCAACAACCAATGATCGCATCAACTTTTTCATCGTTAATTAAATTTTCTGCTTGTGCTGCAAATATTTTTTCATCAGATTTACCGTCTTTAATAATCGGTATTATTTTTCTACCGATAATGCCACCGTGTTGATTAATTTCATCAATAGCCATTAGTTCCGCATCAATCAACGGCTTTTCACTCATTGCTTGGCTACCGGTAAGCGAATGCAAAATTCCTATTTTTATCGGCTGTTTTGTATAAAAATACAATGCGCATGCAGCCGCCAGGAGCAGAGTGCCAATCGCAAAAACTGCCAATGCCACCAAAAATTCTTTTTTTGTTGCCTCTTTCATTGCACCCCTATTCAATCTTTTTTAAGAACTTGAGCAACGAAACCGCATGACTATCAATTTTTTCCCACGGATCACCTATTTTTTGCAATCGCGGTATAATGGTTTTTATAGTAAATTTCTGCGAAGTAAGTTTGGGATCATGAACTTCTGCCCACTTGAGCGGTGTTGCAACGGGAGCATTTTCATGAGGCCTTACCGAATAAGGTGCCACCGATGTTGCGCTAAAACGATTACGTAAGGTATCAATAAAAATTTTTCCGCCTCTTTTTTCTTTGCGAACCTCCAGCGTATATTTTTTGGGATCCCTCTTAATCATTTCTTGTGCAATTGCGTAAGCAAATCGAGCAATTTGATCAAAGGTATGAACCCGCTTGAGGGGAACAACCACATGCATACCACGCGAACCGGTGGTCATGGCAAAACAGGGGATATCAAGCTGATCAAATATTTCCTTAGCCAGCAAAGCTGCCGTGCGGATATCAGAGAAATCATTTTTTTTTGATGGATCAAAATCAAAGACCAACCGATCAGGGGCATCAAGTTTATCGTATCGAGAGAGCCATGCGTGGAACGTTAACGCGCCCTGATTTGCCAGATAGACTAATGTTGCCGTATCATTTGGTAATACATAATGTACCTTGCCGCCTTCTTCCTTTGCAATGGGAGTTGTTTTGATCCACTTTGGAAAATATGAGCCCGCATTCTTTTGATAAAATGATTGTTCAGAAATTCCATTGGGAAACCGTTGCACAGTGAGCGGATGATTTTTTATGTGAGCAACTATATAAGGGCCAACGGCGTTATAATAATCTACGATTTGCCCTTTAGTAATTTTGGATTCAGGGAACCATACTTTTGATTGATTGCTCAATTCTATGCTACGCGAACCAACTTTAACAGGATCATCACTTGGGTTATTTGGGCAATCCCACACCGCATCTTTATCCAAAGCAATTTTACTCATGGTTCTACCACTGAGCGCAGAAACATCTTTTTTTAAGATCTTTTTACCCGTGCGTTTAAAAAGATCAGCGCCTTTTTTCATTTTAAGGATTATCCAGCTCTCTTTATTTGAAAGCCCCTTGGTTTTGATCAGCGCATAGGGGCCCCATAATTTCTTGCCTTGTAAAAATACTTCTATAGTGCCCCGCTTATAGCATTCTTTCATCGGTACAATTTTTCCATTCTCTTGCTTGATGTTCACATAGGTGCCGGTATCCCAGACCATCACCGTGCCGCCGCCATAATGCCCCTCAGGAATAATACCTTCAAAATCAGCATATTCCATGGGATGATCATCGGTGGGCATCGCAAGACGTCTCACATTCAATGTGTCAGGCAATCCTTTGGGGACCGCCCACGATTTGAGCACACCACCAACTTCCAAACGAAAATCATAGTGTAGGTGGCTGGCATCATGCTTTTGAATAACAAAAAGTTGATTGTTTTGTCCGTTTTTTGCAATCGTTCCAAAGGGCTCAGCAAATTTAACCGTTTTTTTTAAGCCACGCCGCTGCCGATATGTTTTTAATGGATTTGAGGCCATGCTAGATCCCACTACTATGAAACTCAAAAAAATGAGGCTTCGTGATTTCATTTTTTTATTTTTAGATTGCTTAAAACCAGAGTTAGATTGCAAGAGAATTCTATAGCTTTTTAGATCGAGTAGCTTTGGCATGGCCAACACGCTGCAGAATTCCACTTTCTACCAACTTAGCAAGCGATCTTGCTACCGATGAGTAAGATATACGTGCTTTTTAATCGTTCATGCAAAGTCAATAAAAAAGGCAGGTCTTTTAGACCTGCCCAATTTTTACTTCCTTAAAGGAAAAATATGCTCATTGCTCTCTTTCTTTGGATTAGTTACGCAACAACAACTTTGTTTGCGGTAACGGTAATATCCAAAGTTTCATTTTCATTTTCTGATGCCAAGAAAAGATGTGATGGCTCATCAAAATTAACCAAAACTTGTGGTTGGGAAATAACAACATTTCCCGCTTCATCTGTTTTAACTACAGAAAAAGTTACTAATGCTTGTGTTTCGGTTTCATTTACTACAACTAATTCGGTAACGCTGATATTTGCATCCATTTGACCGTTTCTCAACACATCAACGGTAGCCGCAACTTCTGCATTAGCCGCAACGGTCATCAATGAAGCCAAACTGAAGGCAAAAAATTTAACTGATTTCATAGAAATCTCCTCATAGTGTTATTTAATATTAGTAATCATTACTTTTAAGGAAGCATCTTCTATTACTACTTTTTTTCTCTTATATTTTACTCAGTGTAACAAATACCGGTAAAAGCACAATGAATGTAAAACTTACACCTTAACCGCGGCCACCAGTAAATTAAACATTTCGTCTTTGCCATTACATTGCAAGGATGTCATTCCCAACCCGTGTTCAAGAGAAATATTCAGATGCGGTGCACCGCGCACCATAAAGGCATTGCTTTCATTGGTTGTGGCAACGATAAAACGCATTTTTACTTCTGTTTTCTCTTCAAGTAATTCAACTTCAATGTAGGTGCGCGCATCCTGATAAATTTTGTGCGTCTTGCCATCAACTGATAAATCTATGGGGTCAGAGATGGAGATATTGTTGCTTCTAATAATAGCCAGATCAATACGTACAGCACAAAATGCCGGCGCAATAACACCGATAAGCGTTGGTATTAACAATGTATTTAATTTCATTACTACTCTCCTTAATTTTTAAGCGGTTATTAATTCAATTTCATTTTCTTTTGTTTCTTGGGGGATTGCTGTTACAGTTACCGCTTGAGTGGTTGCTGCGCTGTTTTCATCAACAATAATCTCGTGGATCACTTCTTGCGCCACCACTCCCACCGCTTCAATCACCACAGGATTAAGAGGAGCCGGCTGTTCATTATGTATCTTTTGTTCTTCTTCAATCATTACCGGAGTCATTGGCATGTTCGGTTGCTCTTGCGCATCAATAGATTCGGTTATTTCAACCTCATACAGTTTTTGTTCTTGCTTCTGGCAGCACGCAATTTCTTCGCCGCTTTCGCAGGGAGATTGCATTGTTTTGCACGCATCGATTTCTTCGCCCATTACCGGCATCATTTGTATTTCGGGTTGATCTTGGGCATCAATAGATTCGCGTGCTTCAACCTGCTGTATCTTTGGTGACTCTTCAACAATCATCTGCTGCTCTTGAATAATCGGTTCCTCTTGCGCTGAGATAGATTCCATTATTTGAACTTCGTCCATCGGGCGGCAGGAAGAGCAATCAGCTGTGTATCGTTGCAATAACGCAATAATAGAATCACGATTGCCTGCTTTTTGAGCAATTTCAATTAACGTTTGACCCAAATATTTTTGCGTGGTATCCGCACCGGTTTGCAGGAGGAGCTTCACAATGTTCTCATCACCTTTTGCTACCGCCAAACCTAAAGGAGAAAACCCTGCGTGCGCCCCTTTATTAATATCTGCGCCCGCGCTGATGAGAAACGCAACGGTTTCCTCTGCATTTTTTTCTGCAACAATTGCCGCATGCAAAGGAGTAAGATACATATTATTACTGCAATTTATGTCAGCGCCGTTGTCCAAAAAGAGCTTTATTAAAGGAATATTACCCAAGCATGCCGCATAATGCAAAGCGGTCTCACCATATTCGCTGATGAGATTGATATCTACGCCCTCATGCGCAAATCTGCTGAGCGTTGCCAAATCATTGCTTTTGATAGCAACAATAATCTGCTCCTGTTGGCTTAATTGGGCAACTTCGTCTTCTTGTTCCCTGTCTTGATCAGCCCGAAACTGTTCAACCGCTTCTTGTTTATTACAAACCTCTTGCTCATTTTTTGATTGCACCGCATCACATGCCCCAACGCCTGGGAGAAATCCAACGGTATTGTTGCCGAGGGGGGCCACGCTCTCACAATCAGCAACAACCGTTTGTGTATTTTTAGTAGTATCTTTGTTACTGCGATAATAATCTTGATGCTCTAAATCACACAGCAACTGATCTTCATCGGTGCTTGCGGCAAGAGAAAGAGAATCTTGTTTTGGCTCTTCAGCTTTTTTTAACAAATTATACACAATATATCCGGCGGCTACGGCACCAATTGCTGCCGCAATTTTCTTTCCGGTGGACCAATTGCTAATGTTATTGATAATGCTACTAAAAACCGGAACTGCCGGGCGGGTAACTCCCGACGCCAAAAGACTCACTATACAAAAAACATGTATTATTTTCATAACTCAACTTTCAATTTTCAATTTTAACCTATAACAAAATTAATTAAACGGCCTTTAACAAAAATAACTTTATGTATCATTTTTCCTTCAAGCCAATGTGTTATTTCTTTTTCTGCTCGAGCTCGCACCTCCTGTTCTGTGCTGTCGTGTTTTACAAATATATTCGCGCGCAATTTGCCATTTACTTGAACAACAATTGTTTCCAACTCATCAGCTGCCAATGCCGGATCGTAGGTAGGCCACGCGCAATCGGATAACCGTTTACCGCATATTTCTTGCAATATTTCGCTGGCCATATGAGGCGCGAGCACCGAAAGCGCTACCGCCAATTTTTCAACTGTTGATCGAGCCAGGAGCATTGTATCACTATTCACGTCATTTAACCACTCCATCATTGCAGAAATGGCAGTGTTGGGCTTGTAATGATCAAGACGTTGTTGGTATTCTTTTAAAAATTTGTTGAACCGTTGCTTTGTTGGCATGGCTTCTTCAACACCATCCTGCAAAATATGGCCCGGCGTATTTACATAATCCCACAAGCGATTTAAGAATCGCTTGATGCCTTCCAAGCCGTTATCTTGCCATTCACAATCAAGCTCCGGCGGTCCCATAAACATCATGTACATGCGCAATGCATCGGAGCCATAGACATTCACCATATCATCGGGATTCACCACGTTGCCCTGCGATTTTGACATTTTTTCAACATGGCCACTTTTTTGGGAATATTTAAGCACCATGCCCTGATTAAAAAGATGTTTAAACGGCTCATCAAAGGGCAAATAGCCAAGATCATGCAATACTTTCACGTAAAAACGGGCATAGAGCAAATGCAAAATAGCGTGCTCAATGCCACCGATATATAAATCAACCGGTTCCCAATATTTCATATCTTTTTTATCAAATGGTTCATTTTTTAAATGAGGATTTGGATACCGTAAGAAATACCAGCTTGATCCGGCCCATTGCGGCATAGTATTTGTTTCACGTTTTGCCGGTCCGCCGCATTTTGGACACGTTGTATTAACCCATGATGCGATAGCAGCCAGCGGCGATTCGCCCGTGCCGGTTGGTTGGTACCGCTCAACTTCGGGTAAGGTTACGGGCAATTGATCTTCCGGAACCGGCACAATGCCATCTTTGGGGCAATGGACAAGTGGAATTGGTTCTCCCCAATACCGTTGACGCGAAAAGAGCCAATCGCGCAACTTATAGGTAGTAACTTTTCGTGCAAGAGATTTTTTTACTAAAAAATCAACAATTTTTTCACGGCCTTCAGTCCCTGCATCAAGTCCATTGAATGGTCCACTGTTAATTAAAAATCCCGGACCTTCATATGATTTTTTTATATTGCCATCAGCATCAGTTAACACACCATCAGCTTTAATTACGGCCGGGCGGTGCAAATCAAAATTGACGGCAAACTCAAAATCCCGTTCATCATGAGCCGGCACACCCATTACAATACCCGTACCGTATCCCATAAGAACATATGATGCGGCATAAATTGGTACTGACTCCCCGGTAGCCGGATTCGTTGCATAAGAACCGGTGAATACACCGGTTTTTTCTTTGCCATCATCAGTATCAGAACCCATCATACGTGTGCTGGCAACCATATCCTGATATTCTCGCACTTGTTGCTTATTTTCAGAAGTTACCAAATCATTAACCAAGGGATGGTTTGGGGCGATAACTAAAAAAGTAGTCCCGTAGATAGTCTCGGGAAATTTAGTAAAAATCGGCAAATCCAATGTTTTGCCATCAATACTTTTTGCCGTGAAAAAAATTTCTACCCCGTCACTTTTACCGATCCAGTTGCGTTGCATCGTTTTTACTTTTTCCGGCCATTCAAGAGTATCAAGCCCGTCAAGTAATTTTTCACCATATTGGGTAATCTTGAGCACCCACTGTGCAATATTTTTTTGGGTAACCGGCGTGCCACACCGCTCACATTTACCGTTAACCACCTCTTCATTGGCAAGCCCGGTTAAATCGGTGGGGCACCAGTTGATCGGCATTTCTGCCCGATAGGCAAGCCCCGCATTATACATTTTTAAGAATATCCATTGCGTCCACTTATAATAATCAGGATCAGTGGTATTAATTTCTTTGTCCCAATCATAAATAGCGGCAATTTGCTGCAATTGCCGTTTAAAGTTGGCAATGTTGTTGGCAGTACCAATGGCCGGCGGAATGCCTTTTTTAATCGCATCGTTTTCGGCAGGAAGACCAAAAGCATCCCAACCCATAGGATGGAGAACATTATAACCCTCAAGCAACTTTATTCGAGCATAGATATCAGAAAGCACATAGCCTCGCCAGTGGCCAACGTGCAACCCTGACCCGGAAGGATAGGGGAACATATCCAAACAATAAAACTTTTTACCCGATCCGGCAGGCTTTGCTTGTGCCGGTGGATTTTTTTCCCATATTTTCTGCCATTTTTCTTCGATATTCTTAAAATCGTAACTCATTGAAAATCCTTATATTCTTAGTTATTTTAGTGTAGCATACGATAAACAATGCACAAATAAAGGAGCGCTTTATGACCAAAATTATCTTGGCTTTTCTGGTTCATGTAGCAACTGTTTTAGCAGACAGCCCCCCTGAAAAAACAGGAATAAAAAATAACCTCCGCTCACCCGAAGAACAGCAAAAAGCAGTTTTAGAGCTTTTAGAAAATGCGTCGGCCCGCTTTACCCAAAAACCGATACTCAAATTAGCCAACCGCGACAAAAAGAAAGACGAATCCCATGAATGAAAATATCCTCGTAGTTAAACGAAACACCTTGTTTCCCACCCAAGCATTTCAAGGTTTACAACCACTGGCGCCCACTGATTTGGATCTTATTGCCCAGCACAAAGAGTTTCACCCGCGCCCGGTTATGGAAGAAGATGTAACCTATAAACAAATTATTCCCTATCTTATTTTCACGCACGGCGACCGCTACTTTTTAATGCAACGCAAAGCAACCACTTCTGAACAACGGCTTAAAAATAAATATTCTTTGGGCATCGGGGGCCACATGCGCCAAGAAGATATGAATGAACAATCAACTATTTTTGCATGGGCGCATCGTGAATTTGAAGAAGAGATTGATTATCAAGGCAGTTTTTCTATCACAACCTTGGGCATGCTCAATGATGATAGCAATCCGGTGGGGCAAGTGCATGTTGGGTTGGTGCTTCTTTTACAGGGAGACAGCGATGCTATTAAAGTGCGCTCAGAATTAAAGAGCGGCCAGCTATTGACCGCCCAGGAATGTCTTGCATTTTATGATCGCATGGAAAGCTGGAGCCAAATTATATTTGATGCAGCGATTAGGAAATAGCGCTTATTTAATGCTTCTCTTTAATATATTGATCAACCACTTCTTCAAGAATCGTTAAGGGTGCAGCGGCTAATTTTAAGACAACGTTGTGAAATTCACGAATATCAAATTTACTGCCAAGCGCATCTTTTGCCCGTTGACGCAATTCAAGAATTTTAAGTTGACCGATTTTATATGAGCATGCTTGCCCGGGCAGTACAAAATAACGTTCCACTTCCGTTGCCATACTTTCTGGCAGGGAACCGGTAACTTCTACCATGTAATTAATTGCCTGCTCACGGGTCCAGCGTTTTTTATGAATACCGGTATCCACCACCAACCGTGCCGCTCTAAAGAGTTCATCGCCCAAATGGCCCAATTGCGAAAATGATGAGGAATAAAATCCTTGTTCATAAGCAAGCTTTTCGGTGTACAGCGCCCAGCCTTCATAAAAAACATTATAATCGCCCAGTTTACGCAATATTGGCATTTCCATTTCTAGCTGCAGCGCGATTTGAAAATGATGTCCCGGTTCCGCTTCATGAACAGTCAAGGTCTCCATGTGATATTTTGGCACTTCTTTCATGCTGCGCAAGTTGGCAAAGAAAATACCCGGCCGCGAGCCATCCATACTTGCTTGCGCATAATATGCGCCCGGCTGGCCTTCTTCTTCATGTGGGGGCACCGCTTGAATTTTTAATTTTGCTTTTGGTTTTTTATCAAAAAGTGGATAAAGCTCTTTGCGGGAACGTTCACAAATTGCTTCAAATTCTGCCAAACATTGCTTTTTGCCTTCTTGAGTATCGGGAAAATAAAAACATTCATCTTTTGACAATTCTTGCATCAGTTGCCCAACCGTTTTTGCCGGATCATTGAGCCCTTCACGGATAAAAATTGCGCGCATTTGCGCATGAATCTGCGCAACTTCTTTGAGTCCCAGTTCATGAATCTCATCAGCAGTTAATGTTGTTGTGGTGTGGCGCGCCAGTTGATGCGCGTAATATTCATCACCATGAGGCAATGCCCATACACCATTATTGGCCGTAAGCACGCTTCGCAATTCCACACAAAAATCCCGCAATTTTTTATACGCGGGATGCACCACGGTTTCAATACTCTTTTTTGCTTTTGCCATTATTTCTTTTTTCTCAATCCCCTCCAACTTTTCTATTTTTTTTGCAAGATTGAGATAATACATATTTTCTTCTACGTTGGCGGGCAAGGATCGGTTTATGATATTAATAACTTTTTCCAATGCAAAGCATGGGGGCGTAATACCTAGGCTCTGTTGATGCTTTAAGAGCATAATGGCTTGATCAAATTGAGTGGGTATTGAGTGCAAACGCGAAAAATAATGATCACAATCCTCGGCCAACTCTATTCTATGAAATTCCATCAATGTCATGGAAAGATCCACCAGAATGCCAAACATTTGATTTATCTTATATTCATGAAACAAAAAGCGTTCACCCTCTATATCATGGTTAAGCTTCCATAAAAATATTGCGCGCGAAAGCTTTTGATCGAGCGTTAATGTCTCAAGCGAATATTTTTGTAATAGTTCTGCATTTTTCTTTTTTTCACGAAGTTCCAGCTCCAATAGAGCGGGGCTCACATCATTAAGATACGCATTATGCTCACGAATACCAATCGATTCAAAAAGCCCAAGATACGTTAACATCTGCGGATCATGCTTGATCATACTTAAAAAGAGATGATCAAAAAAATCATCTATATTTTCCGGCATCTCATTTTTCCAGGGATACTCAAGACTGAGCTGATCCCCTTTTTTAAGTGCCGCTACGATTTTAAGCGCATTTTCTTTCTTGTTTTTAGCGACTTGCATAAGCGCCTCCCAATAATAATCTTGATTCGATCTATCTGAAAATAATCCATTTCCGGCAATTGGCACATTCATAGTAGATGCACAGCAATGAAGAAAAGTCAGAATTACAGAAATATTTTTCATAAATGCCTCATTGTTGATTGATTCTTATTCAATCTTAAATCAACAGCATTATATAAACAATATTCTTAAGTTCAAATTCACTTCAATGCTCGGGCATTCATTTTGGCAGCTTCAACTAAATCTTTACCAGCATCAGCAAATTTAGGAATATGCGGAAGATTTAATGATTTATATAATGCATCTGAAAAGTTTTGGTATTTTTGCATATTCTCTTGATTATCCAGAATATATGATCCATGATTTGAATGTTTTAATTTAAGCAAATAAACATTCTTATGGCCTGTTTTTACTATTTTTTTTACCAATTCTTCTGCTTCTTTGCAGGAACTTGCTTATTAATAAGCGAAGTAATAAATGCTGCCGCTAAAAATGTTACCGCTGCTACCGATGGGGAAAATATCGCGCTGGCTATTAGAAATGCTGGAAAACGCGACGCAAGAATAAAAAGAGGATTGGGCACCTAGTGCAGTACCAAATCTATAAAAACTTTCTATATAAGAAATTTATCTTTCTTTTAACGTTGGCGAGCCATCAGGATTTATTATAAGAAGAGCACCTTTTTTGGATGAAATAGAAAGTCTAGTCAATGTGACATAATCAGTAGTCCATTCTTCCTTTCCTTGATAGCTCCACTTCTTTGCCGCATCATTATTGCTTAAGGTAAGACGTAAATCCTTTCCCCTGTTATCATTTGTAATTAGAAAACTACCTTTATAAGTATAAAAGTGAATAGGGGTTCTAGCCTCAATACCCATTGCGCCACTATCTTCATAAGGGAAAAGCCATCGACGTTCAATCCGACCTCCATGCGAAACATAATAATCAATTATTTTATTGGTTTGATTCGAGATTTCAAGAGGTATAGTTTGAGATACCTCCATTCCAAATAGGGCATGATTATTGAGTAAGATAACTGCTACGATCGCAATTACTGGCTTAAAATTCATAAAAAGCTCTCCTTTTAAAATAAATTTGCCGTTCGCTTCGAACAAGACACCTTATTGGAGCAAACGGCTTATAATTAATGAGATAGTTTCTATTCTTAAACAGTTAAAGTAACACGATTTGTAGAAAGTACAAATCGTTGCCCTGTTTCAACATCAATAACGCTAAAATCAAATGCCGTAGTAAAATTTTCAGTCGGCACAAAGATCAATCCGTTAATGCTGCTGTATGGCGCTATTTCTTGATTATGTACTGTTTTTTGATCAAAGTCAGCGTCCAATTGTTTATTCGCTTCCGCGGAATTAACACTATCAATAACAGCAGGAATTAATAAAGGCCAGAAAAACAATCCCGGAATGCCGTATCCTGCAGCGCGTGCGGCCGTAGAAGTGTGTACTTTTTTGGCAATTTCATCAGGACTTACCACCGCCACACTGAAGCTATCGGTGTCTAAATTTAATCGACGGCTGGAATTATTGGTTAACGTGATGTGAATTGGCTGATAGCCTTGTTCAATTACATCGCGATCAAGATATTGCTTGCAATCACGCTTGTTAAATACATGATACGCAAAAGAAAGCGATTTATCTTTTGAACCGGGCCGAACACCGGTATTCAATTTTACCAAGGGACGAGCTTTATAGCCGGCACACCCTGCCAAGCCAAGAACAACACACAGGAGCGCCGAAACTTGCAATGATTTCATTTGAAAAACCTCATTTTAGAATAATTCAATTGGATCTACAACAAATCTATCCCAGTTGACAATTATTGTCAAAATGCCCTTATCTATAAATTAAACTTTTCAAATATTAATATTTTCAAATGTGAAATTAATATTTTGACAATACAAAGCCACCACTCTTGCTGCTATTTGCCTCTCATTCTTATTTATGATAGTCTAAAAACATCTATTTCTATTATATTTTTAACCATATAACCCTTATTCTCCAATAAGGAATTGGCGCTCCGGCCAAAAAGGAACATTTCTTTATGTCAAAAGAAGTTATAAAACCCAGTCAATTTGCCCATGCCGATCGCTCTGCTCTTTTAGAAGAGGCAGTGCTTTCCAAAAGCGAAGAACAGCAAAAAGATCTTGCCGCTCTGTATAGTGGCATGCTTGAAAAAGTCTCTACCGGCAAATTAGTGAAGGGTACCATCCTTAAAGTTGAAAATGACGGCGTTTTGGTCGACATCAACTTTAAATCAGATGGCTTTATTCCTCGTTTTGAATTCTCTGAACATGAATTAAAAAAATTTAAAGTCGGCGATGCTATCGAAGTGATACTCGATGAGATGGAAAGCAACGAAGGCAACGTTATTCTTTCGTATGAAAAAGCAAAAGCCCTCAAAGCATGGGATGAAATCACCCGTCTCTTTGAAGAAGGCAAACCCGCTGAAGGTACCGTTACTCATAAAGTAAAAGGCGGCTTGAGCGTTGATATTGGAATTCCTGCGTTCTTGCCAGGATCACAAATTGATCTGCAACGCGTTGTTGATTTTGATCAATATGTGGGCCAAACAATCGCTGCCGCTATTATTAAGATCAACAAAAAACGTGGCAACGTTATTATTTCTCGCAGAAAATATCTTTCTGAAGCGCGTTCAGAAACACGTAAAAAGGTTCTTGATACTCTCTCTGAAAATCAAATTATTCAAGGAATGGTCAAGAATATCACCAATTACGGGGTATTCATTGATATTGGTGGCGTTGATGGCTTGCTCCATATTACCGATATGACCTGGGGCCGTATCTCACATCCAAGTGAAATGATAAAAATCGGCGACACTATTACGGTAAAAGTTCTTTCATTTGATAAAGATAATGAAAAGATCTCTCTGGGCCTTAAACAGTTAACCGACAATCCGTGGGAAAAAGCAGCTGAAACACTCAAAGTCGGCCAAAAAATTAAAGGCAAAATTGCCAGCATTACCGATTATGGCCTCTTCGTAGAAGTTATGAAGGGCGTTGAGGGGCTTGTGCACATTTCTGAAGTTTCATGGACCGATCGCATTAACGATCTTCATGGCAAATTCAAAGTGGGCCAAGAAATCGAAGTACTTGTTGTTTCTTTGGATAAAGAAAACCGCCGCATGTCATTAAGCGTAAAACAGCTTGAAAAGAATCCGTGGGAACAAGTTGAAGAACAATTTAAAGTTGGCCAACAAGTTAAGGGCACCATCAGCAACATTACCGATTTTGGTATCTTCGTTCAATTGCTACCGGGCATCGATGGATTGGTGCATATTTCTGATCTTTCGTGGACAGAACATATAGATCACCCAAGTGACATCTATAAAAAAGGTGACACCGTTGAAGCGGTGGTTCTTGCTGTTGATAAAAACAACAAAAAGATCTCTTTGGGCGTTAAACAATTGCAACAAGATCCATGGGATACGATTGAAAAAGAATATCCTATCAATAGCACTATTGAAGGTGTTGTTTCCAAAATCACCAATTTTGGAGCGTTTGTGAAATTGCCAAGCGGCATTGAAGGCTTGGTGCATATTTCTGAGCTTGCAAACCATAACGTTAACAAAGTTGAAGATGTACTCAAAGTTGGTCAAAAAGAACAATTTAGAGTTATTAATGTGAACAAAGAAGAACGTAGACTTGGCTTAAGCCTGAAAAAAGAAAGCACCTCTGAAGCGCCGGCACGAGAAACCGAACGCAAAGAACGCCCAAGCAAATCGGCTACTGACAAGGTTGAAAAACAACAAAAATCAACCATGTCACCAAAAACCAAAAACCTGTTCCAATTAGAGTTGGAAAAATATGCAGCGCGCAACAAAGGCTCTAATGACTCAGAAGATAAGGAATAAGGAAGCTCATGATTGAACGCACCTTTGCCATGATCAAACCCGATGCGGTTGCTGCTAAAAATAGCGGCAAAATCATCGATATGATCGAAAAAAATGGCTTCACTATCCTTGCAATGCGCAAAGCACACCTTGATTCAAAGAAAGCGCAAGAATTTTATGCAGTGCATAAAGAGCGCCCTTTCTATGGCGAACTGGTTTCATTTGTTACATCAGGTCCGGTTATTCTGATGGCACTTGAGCGCGATAATGCGGTAAAAGCATGGCGCGATCTCATGGGAGCCACCGATCCGCTAAAGGCTGAAAATGGCACCATTCGTAAACTGTTTGGCACCAATATCGGCATTAATGCGGCACACGGATCCGATGCTCCCGAAACGGCAAAAACAGAGTTGTTGCTCTTTTTTCCTGATTTGAAATGAAGCGCACAATTGCTTTAAATCCGTATCGCGCTGAAATTCTTCGAAGCTTTAGCGAAGTAGAATAACAAACAATAATAAGAGGGAACGGATAAAACCGTTCCCTTCTTTTTTTTCATAGGTATTACCATGAAACATTTCTCTATTTTTGGCCTTACTGTTCTTGCACTGACCATTTTTGGATTTTATTATCTTTCGCGCAAATCAACATGCTGTGGCGGTTGTGTTGCGCATGATCACAATCACATTGAGCGGACTCTTGCAATAATAAAACCCGATGCAGTTGCAGCTGGTAATGCGGCAAATATTAAAACTGCCATCGAAAATAGTGGCTTTAAGATTGTTGCGCAAAAAGAAATTACCATCGATAAAGAAACGGCAGAAAAGTTTTATGCAACCCATAAAGATAAGCCTTTCTTTAATGATTTAATCTCATATATCACTTCCGGTCCATCTATCGTTATGATCCTCGAAAAGGAAAATGCAGTTTCTGCATGGCGTAATCGTATGGGAGCCACTGATCCTGAAAAAGCGGATGTTGGCACTATTCGTCAATTATATGGCACCGATATCCAACGCAATGCGGTTCACGGTTCTGATTCAATAGAAAGTGCACAAAAAGAAATTCAGATATTTTTTCCTGAAATGACTTGCTAAATAATGTAACTCTTTTAAAAAATAAAAGGGCGCATATTCTTTGATATGCGCCCTTTATTTTTTGGAAATTTTATCCTTTGCGGGGAAGAATAAAATCAAAGCCAATGCCAACATATGGTCCGTATTCTATGCCATTAACGCCGAATGTCTGATCCAAAGTACGATCGGCATTGTAACGAGTTCTTACCAGTCGACCTTCTGAAGTAATCGCTTCATAAATTAATTTACCGTCAGGCTGAACCTCAGGGGCTTGATTACTTTTTATAATATTGCCCAAAATCGATTGAAAAGCAGGTGGGTTAACTTGATATCCCAAGGGTGCATTCATTGCCTGAACAGCAGAAATAGCAACTAATGAAATTAGTGCGAAAATCATTTTCTTATTCATAAATACTCCTTTTAATGAAATAGTAGTATAAGCCAACTTTTTGACTTATTTCTAATTGTAATTATACCAATAGATTAGAATAGTAGTCAATGGTTTAAACAAACAATCTATATATTCAGAATAGATTAAAAGGTACTCTTTAGATCTTGTATCGCATAACAAAATCTTCTAAAGGCCTAAAGAACAACTTCTATCACCCTTTACTTTTTTCTTTACTTCAAAATACAATTTGTGCTACTTTAAAATTAAATATTAAATTCGCACAAATAAGCAGGTAAACAATATGATTTACAAGCGTGATCTAACCAAAAAGCTAAAAAACATGGCCAAATTTCCCGTGGTTGCCCTTTTGGGGCCCCGTCAATCCGGGAAGACCACGCTTGCAAGAAACCATTTTAAAAAATATGCCTATTTTTCTTTTGAAAATCCGATGACTCGGGAATTTGCCTTTTCTGATCCCGCACGTTTTTTAAGAGAAAGCGAAAATAAGCACGGCATAATTCTTGATGAATTCCAGCATGTTCCTCAAATTCTTTCCTATATCCAAATCATTGTTGATGAAAAAAAACGTCCGGGCTATTTTGTTCTTACCGGTTCTCAAAATTACTTAATGAATCAATCAATAACGCAATCACTTGCCGGCAGAGTTGGCATCCTCACCTTGCTTCCCCTTTCACTTCATGAACTTCGCGAAAATAAACTCTGGGACGATAATATTGATTCATTGATGATAAAGGGCTTTTACCCACGTATCTATGCTGAAAAAATCGAGCCAGTTGATTTGTATCCCTCTTATATTCAAACCTACATAGAAAGAGACGTACGCCAATTAAGTAATATTGGCGATCTGCATACATTTCAAAAATTTATGGCTCTTTGTGCTGGCCGAATAGCCCAACAATTAAACCTTTCTGATATTGCGGCAAATTGTAGCATTAGTGTTCCAACTGCAACTAAATGGCTCTCTATCTTAGAGGCGGGTTATATTGTTTATCTCTTATCTCCTTATTTTAACAATTTCAGCAAACGTCTCACAAAAACACCAAAGCTCTATTTTTATGATACCGGTCTCGCTTGTAGTCTTTTAGGAATCACATCACCCACCATTATTGCGGCGAGCCCTTTCCGTGGTAGTCTTTTTGAAAATTTAGTTATCAGCGAACTATGCAAACAATATTTTAACCAAGGTAAACGCCCTCCGCTCTACTTCTGGCGAGATCAAAACGGGAGAATAGAAATTGATTGCATTATAGATCAAGGAATCCAAACGATTCCGGTAGAAATTAAATCCTCTGAGACTACTACTTCTTCATTCCTTGATAATTTAGAACAATGGAATGAGTTATCAAAGAGCAATCCCGATAATAATTATCTTATTTATGCCGGGCAGCGCTCTCAAAAAAGAAGCCGCGGAAACATAATCAGTTGGAATGACATGCCTAAAATAGTAGATAACTTATCAAAAAAACTAGAAAAATCATTAAAGAAAAAGTAAATGCTCATAAAAAAATAAGCACGTATAATTTTTAGGAGAACATATGAAAAAATTTATTGTAATAGCATTGGCATTATTAATAGCATTCGGTGCGTATCATCTTTATAAAGGCACCAGCACAGAAAAAATTTATTCAGTACCCGAAGCTGTTACCATCCTCAATGACGTTTATAAAGACACGAGTGGATTTTTAATCGGGACAGATGAGCGCCTGATGATTGAAAATAAGGGTGGCAATGCAACGTATGGTGAAATTCTTCCACAATCAGTGGCAGTAATGCTCGCTGATCATCCGTTAACCACAAACGATGTTTTTTACGATTTGGGTTCGGGTACCGGTAAAGTCTGTGTGCAAGTGGCACTCACCACTCCCGCACGCGCTGTTGGCGTTGAACTTTCATCATCGCGCCACACAATAGCACAGGCAGCACGGCAAGAATTGCTTGATAAGAAAATTATAACTGATCCGCGTAAATTAACATTCATTGAGGATGATATTCTTGCTGTTGACTTGAGTGATGCGACAGTTGTTTTTTTATGTTCAACCTGTTTTTCTGAAGAATTGATGCAAAAATTAGTAGAAAAGATTGCTGCTAGTAAACACCCGGTGCGCGTTTTTACGTTAAAAAAATTACCGGCACATGATCTTTTTAAACAAGGCAAAGTATATCATTTGCCAATGACCTGGTCGGATAATACTGCCGTTCACAGCTATGAGTTACACTGAAATATTTTTAATTTTAACCAGCTTCTTCAGCAGCAGCCTGAGCCGTTTCCATTTCAGCTTCTCGGCCCATCTTTTTGACCGCTTCATCCAGAATGCCATTCACAAATTTATAAGCATCGCGTTCCGCAAAACATTTGGCAAGTTCTATGGCTTCATTTAAGACAATATTTGCCGATGTTTGAGTGTTGTGCAATTCCCATAATGCCAAACGTAAAATTAATTTGGTGCAGACACCAATACGATCAAAGCGCCAGTTATGCAACAAAGGTTTAATGGCATCATCAAGCATTTGACGATTTTCGATCACGCTTTGCGCAACCTTAAACACTTCACTATCAAATGGTATTGCGATATTAAATCCACGATTAAAATTATCAACAACGCCCTGCAATGATACATCGTAATCAAACGCATCCATTGCATACAGCAAGTGAAAGATTAACGAACGAACTTCTCGGCGTGACAAATCATTATAAGAAAAGGTTTGATCAAGGATATTAGGTTCATCCTGATGTACATCAACACAGCCATTCATAGCGACCCCATTCGGTAAATTTATTTTTTAACTCGTTCTAAATATGCTGAGGTGCGTGAATCAATTTTTAATACGTCACCCTCATTAATAAAAAGTGGCACTTGAATTACAAGACCTGTTTCTAGCGTTGCAGGTTTGCTGCCGGCTCCTTGTGCCGTGTCACCACGCACACCGGGCGGTGTTTCTTTGACTTCCAGTTCCATAAATAAGGGTGGGGTAACCGCGATGGGTTTGCCTGAGAAATATAAGACACTATAAACAATCTGTTCTTTAAGAAAATCGAGCACTTCTTCAACTTGGTTTTCGGTTAAGATAATCTGCTCGTAAGACTCTTGATCCATGAAGTTGTAATCGTTGCCCTCTTTGTATAAATAGAGCATTTGGCGGTATTCGAGATTAGGATCGGGAAACTTTTCCCCTGAGCGGAAAAGCTCTTCATGAACAAGTCCGGTTAAAAGGTTTTTCATCTTCGTGCGAACGAAAGCGCCACCTTTTCCCGGCTTTACGTGATGATATTCAATAACCATATACGGAGCGTCACGAAACAATATTTTAGCGCCCTTGCGAAAATCAGAAGTAGAAATCACCATTAATCCTTACTATAAAAGAACAATTTTTTATGGTAATTATCAGTATAGAAAGCCAAATAAAAATTGCAATTAATTCTTACGCCCGATCCAAGTGGCAAATTCGATATTTTATTGACAAAGTGAAATATAAAGAGGGTAGAGAACAATTGCAGGATGCTATAAACTAAGGAAAAACCTTAAAAGTGAGAAAATCCCATGGCCACTCTTAACCTAATTGACCCTGAACTCTATACCATTATTCACCAAGAAGAGTTGCGTCAAAAAAGCCAAATCAACTTAATTGCGTCAGAAAACTATGCCTCCCAAGCAGTTTTGGACGCATCAGGATCAGTGCTTACTAATAAATATGCCGAAGGATATCCGGGCAAACGCTATTATGCAGGCTGCGCCTTGGTTGATCAAGCTGAACTGGTTGCCATCCATCGCTGCAAACAACTTTTTGGCGCAGAACACGTTAATGTGCAGCCCCATGCCGGTTCCCAAGCCAATATGGCAGTCTATTTCTCAGTATTAAAACCGGGTGACACTATTTTGGGCATGAGTTTGGCAGAGGGCGGGCATCTCACGCATGGCCATTCGGTTAACTTTTCGGGATCCTTATATAAAGCTCTTTCCTACGGGGTGAATAAAGATACTGAACTACTCGATTATGATCAACTGGCAAAACTTGCCCAAGAATATAAGCCAAAACTCATTATTGCCGGGGCTTCTGCCTATTCCCGGATTATCGATTTTGCCCGAATCGCGCGCATTGCGCAAGAAAACAATGCCTACTTTATGGCCGACATTGCCCATATCGCGGGGCTGGTTGCAACCAAGTTGCACCCGAGCCCAATCCCGGATGCCGATTTTGTGACCAGCACAACGCATAAAACATTGCGTGGGCCACGAGGCGGCCTCATCATGTGCAAATCGCCACACGCGGCATCCATTGATAGAGCAATAATGCCCGGCATGCAAGGGGGACCGTTTATGAATATAATCGCCGCCAAAGCGGTTGCATTTCAAGAGGCTCTGCAACCCAGCTTTATTTCCTACCAAAAACAAACAATACAAAATGCCAAAGATATGGCAAAAGCTTTGCAAGATCTTGGCTATCGCATTGTTGCAGGTGGCACGGATAACCATTTATTTATTGTAGACTTACAATCAAAAAAAATAACCGGCAAAGCTGCTGAGGCAGCGCTGGAAAAAGCAGGTATAATCGTGAGCCGTAGTTGCATACCCAATGATCCCCAAAAGCCGGGAATTACCAGTGGCTTTCGCATCGGCACACCGGCCCTAACCACCCGCGGCGTGTGCAAAAAAGAAGATATCCAAGCAGTGGCACAATTGATCAATGATGTAATCAAAAACCATGATAATGACATGCTCCTTAAATCAATTGCAGAACAGGTGAGCATTTTTTGCAGCAAATATCCGATTTATTAAAACACGTATCACTTAATGCAATAGTTATTTTGACCCTTTGATACGAAATCTTACGATTTCTACTCAGGAAGAACGGGCCATAGACCGTTCGTGGTGAGTACTGCGCGCAGCGCAGTGTATCGAACCATACTTCGATCTATTAAAATACGTAGCGGATCGCAGCCGTGATAGGAAATCGTATTTCCGCCCCGATTTTGCCAATCGTGAGTGCCGTAAATGAAGAGATAGGAGCGCTTAATGCAATGCTATCCACAACCTTGGCACATTGTGAGAAAACAATCTCTGCGGTGACAACAAAAAACCAGTTTTTATACACATGCATGTCGATCCCACCGTTTACACCCCCGGCAATCGAGGTATTACTCTTAAAAAAGGCAAGATTATCAACCATGGTTACCGTTGAACCGGTCACTATCGCCGCTTCTAAATGCGTGCCACTATGATGGGTTAACCCAATTTTTGCACCCAAAAACGGATGCGCCCAATTGAAAAAGCAATAATCCCAATAATATCTGCCACCAATATACGCATCAAATAATCGATAATTATGTGATGCAATCATGGCCGGAAAACGGGGCACCGATGCGGTTACAATCGCTTCTTGATCCTTACCACGCGCTTGCAGATAATTAATCTCACCATAAAAACGAATATGATCCGACCACGCATAACCCATTTGGCCACCAACGGTCCACGGTATGTGGAACAAGGTACCAAAATGAGGCGAATCGAATAATGCGAGCGCAGATGGGGTCGGCGTAACGCCAAAAGGCGCAAGATTATCTTCATAGCGATGGCGCCACAGTATCGGAGCAACACCGGCTTGAAATTGAAGATCAAAGTGTCCGCAATCAATGGGATTGCACGCAACAATGCCGGGAACCAAAACGAATAGTACAGAGCGAATTATTTTCATGAGCCTCTCCTTGGTAGATAACCTACCTTGTGATTAAACTACGAAAAGCAACTCAAGAAAATCAAGAAGAGATTATTGACGCACAAAAAAGAAGGCACCGTAATTGGTGCCTTCCTGAATAGTTTTTTCTAAATCTAATTAGAAGCTATATCTGATTGCTGCGGTTACCGGGAAGCGAAGTTCTGTTTGGATGTTGCCAATGAATAAGTTTGTGCCGGTGAATCCTGAAGTATTTGTTGGAATTGCAAACGGCTCAACACT
>Ga0182012_10001466_pt1 | contig 25789 bp, 16 predicted proteins | sample 612S2SmetaG_FD_120486 | JGI IMG/M metagenome (GOLD analysis project Ga0182012, IMG submission 120486) | Permafrost microbial communities from Stordalen Mire, Sweden - 612S2S metaG | ecosystem: Environmental > Terrestrial > Soil > Wetlands > Permafrost | place: Sweden: Stordalen | collected...
CCCGCCTCGCAACACCGGCCCGGCCGGTCGCCTCGCCCCGCGCCGCGGCGCCGCGCGGGGCGATGCCGTGCCGCTGATGGAGACGGTGCGGATCACCGCCCCCGACCTCCAGCGCCGCGCCGCGATGGAGAAGACGCATGGCAGGCTCGTCATCGCCGCCTGGGGCTTTGCCCTGCTGTTCCTGGCGGTGGTCGGCAAGCTCGCCGACGCGACGATCCTGCAGCCGCTGCCGCCACACCGCCCCGACCGGCCATTCACCGCGCTGCTGGAGGAGCAGTCGAAGCCGGCCGCGGAAACCAGTCAGGCAATGCGTGCCATGATCACCGACCGCAACGGGCAGATTCTGGCGATTTCGCTGCCCACGGTGGCGGTGTTCGCCGACCCACGGCAGATCATCGACCCGGCGGATGCTGCTCACCGACTGAAGCAGGTCCTGCCGCGGCTCGACGAAGATCTTGCCCGGGCGCGGCTGTCCGAGCCGAACAAGCAGTTCGTCTATCTCGAACGGCAGATCACGCCGCGCGAAGAGCTCGCGATCAACACCATCGGCATCCCCGGAATCGACTTCCAGCCGACGGAACGGCGGCACTACCCGATGGGGCGCACCGCGGCGCAGGTGCTGGGCGGCGTCGATGTGGACGAGCAGGGCGTCGCCGGCGTGGAGCGGTTCTTCGAGGAGCGGCTGAAAAAGGACCCGACTCCGCTGCGGCTGTCGCTGGACGTGCGCGTGCAGGCGGTGGTCCGCGACGAGCTGAGCAAGGCGATGGAGGAATTCCAGGCGATCGGCGGCTGCGGCATCGTGATGGACGTGAACACGGGCGAGATGCTGGCCATGGTCAGCCTGCCCGACTATGACGCCAACAATTTCCGCACCACGCCCGCCGACGATCGCTTCAACCGCGCCGTCACCGGCATGTACGAGCCCGGCAGCACGTTCAAGCTGCAGACCGCCTCGATGGCGCTGGACAGCGGGATCGTCCATATCTGGGACCAGTTCGACGCGTCGCGCCCGATCACCATCGGCCGCTTCACCATCACCGATTTCGAGGGCAAGCACCGCTGGCTGTACCTGCCGGAGGTTCTGGCCTACTCGTCGAACCTCGGCGCCGCGCATATCGGCCAGACCGTGGGCGGCGAGCGCCAGCGCGCCTGGCTGAAGTCGATGGGCATGTTCTCGCGCATCGGGATCGAGCTGCCCGAGGCCGGGCTGCCGATCATCCAGCCGGCCGCCAACTGGAAGGAGATCGTGACGCTGACCGTGTCCTTCGGCCACGGCATTTCGGTCTCGCCGCTGCACGTGGTACGAGGCACCGCGGCCGTCGCCAATGGCGGCATCGTGCTGCGACCGACCTTGCTGGCGCTCCCGCCGGGGGAAACCGCGGTCGAGGGCACGCACGTCATGCAGAAATCCACCTCCGACATCATGCGCAAGCTGATGCGGCTGGTGGTCACCGACGGCTACGGCAAGACCGCGGAGGTTCCCGGCTACTTCCCCGGCGGCAAGACCGGCACGGCGGAGAAGGTGGGCGCACACGGCTACAAGAAGCATGCCAACGTTGCGGCATTTACCAGTGTTTTCCCGATGAACGCGCCGCGCTACGCCGTGTACATGATGCTCGACGAACCGCACGGCAACAAAAGCACCTACGGGTATTCGACCGCCGGCTGGGTGGCGGCGCCTGCCGCAGGGCGGGTGATCGCGCGCATCGCCCCGATGCTGGGCATGCTGCCCGATCTGCAGAACGCCGCGGCGATCCAGGCGTCGTTGTCGATTCCGCTGCAGCCGGGGCGGCCGTCCGGCGCGATGGCGCGTGGCCCGGGAGGCGCCAAGACCCAGGGCGCGAAGACCCAAACCGTTTCGACTCCTGCGGAGCCCAAAGCTGCCGAACCAAAGCCGGGGCTTGCGGTACCGGCGACCGCGCTGCCACCGGCCGGGATGCCGGCGAAGCCGCTGTCCCGAGACTCGCACCACCAGGCTGCGCTGCCCGCGGTTCCCCGCGGCGCCAGTGTCATGGCCGCGTCCGCGGCATTGCCGAGTGGCGGGACCGCCGGTGCGGCTCGCTGAGATCATGCGCGGAATTTCCCCCAGCGCGGCCGGCGAAGCGAGCCAGCAAGACGGCTGGGGCAGCGCCGTGTCGCTGGATCTGCTCGGCATCACCGCTGACAGCCGGCAGGTCGCGCCGGGATGGCTGTTCGCCGCCCTGCCCGGCAGCCGCGCCGATGGCCGAGCTTTCATCGCCGAGGCGGTGGCGCGCGGCGCCGCCGCGGTGCTGGCGCCCGAGGGCACCGCGTGGCCGGCCGGCGTGCCGCCACGGCCTTTCCTGCGGGACCCGGAACCGCGCCGCCGCCTCGCCCAGATGGCAGCCGCGCTGGCGGGGCCACAACCGGCGACGGTGGTTGCCGTCACCGGCACCAACGGCAAGACCAGCACGGTCGAGTTCCTCCGCCAGATCTGGGACGGCGTTGGACAGCCGGCAGCCGGCCTCGGCACGCTGGGGCTGGTCGCGCCGGGATTCGACCCCGGTCCGGGCCTGACCACGCCCGATCCGGTCAGCCTGGCGCAGACGCTAGCGCGACTGAAGCGCGCCGGCATCGAGCATGCGGCGATGGAGGCGTCCTCGCATGGGCTGGACCAGTTCCGGCTCGACGGCGTGCGGCTCGCCGCCGGCGCCCTGACCAATCTTACCCGCGATCATCTGGACTACCACGGCACCATGGCGGCCTACCGGGCGGCCAAGCTGCGGCTGTTCGCCGAGCTGCTACCTTCGGGCGCGCCGGCCGTTGCGAATGCCGATATGGACCTGGACACGCTGGACGACCTGCGTGATATCGCGCGCCGCCGGCATCTGGTGCTCGGCACGGTCGGCGCCACCGGCACAGCCATAAGGCTGCTGCGCGCCGAGCCACGGCCCGATGGCCAGGTGCTGACGATCGAGCACGGCACGACGCGGCATGAGATCGCCCTGCCGCTGCCCGGCCGGTTCCAGGCGGACAACGCGCTGATGGCGGCGGCGCTCGCCATGGCGCTCGGCACCCGCGACGCACTCGACCGCCTGGCCACGCTGACTGGCGTGCGCGGGCGGATGGAGCTGGCGGCGCGGCTGCCCAACGGGGCGGCCGTCTATGTTGACTACGCCCACACCCCGGACGCGCTGGAGCGGCTGCTGACCGCGCTGCGCCCGCACACCGACTGGCGCCTGCATGTGGTGTTCGGCGCCGGCGGCGACCGCGACCCCGGCAAACGGAAGCTGATGGGAGAGGCGGTGGCACAGCTTGCCGATGCGGCGATCGTGACCGACGACAACCCGCGCAGCGAGGACCCGGCGGCGATCCGCGCCCCGATCCTGGCCGCCTGCCGCGCCATTCTTCCGGGTGCGCGCGAGGTCGGCGATCGCACGCAGGCGATCGCCGAGGCGCTGGCCGCGCTCGGCCCGGGCGACGTGCTGGCGGTGGCCGGCAAAGGCCACGAGCAGGGCCAGACGGTCGGCGACACGGTCATCCCATTTGACGACGTTACGGTGATTCGCCGGCTGGCAGGTCTGGCATGACCGCTCTCTGGTCTGCGGCGGCCCTGGTTCGCGCTACGGGTGGCCGCATGCACACGCAATTTACCGCCTCTGGCGTTTCGATCGATTCACGGACCGTTCATCCGGGGGACTTATTCATTGCCCTGCGCGGCGAAGCTGCCGACGCTTCGCGCAGCGACTCAGAGCCCCGCGACGGCCATGCCCATGTCGCGGAGGCGCTCGCCAAGGGCGCAGCGGGCGCCATGGTGCACCAGCCGGCGCTGCCTGGAATCGACCGCGCCGCGCCGCTGCTGGAGGTTGACAGCACCCTGGCGGCGCTGGCGCGGCTGGGCGGCGCCGGGCGCGACCGGTTCGGCGGCAAGGTCATCGCGATTACCGGCAGCGTTGGCAAGACCACGACCAAGGAAATGCTGCGCCGCATACTGTCGGCGTTCGGCGCAACGCACGCCGCGGTCGCGTCCTACAACAACCATTGGGGCCTGCCGCTGACCCTGGCCCGCCTGCCGGAGGACGCCGCGTTCTGCGTGGCCGAAATCGGCATGAACCATCCGGGGGAGATCACCCCGCTGGCGCGCCTCGCACGGCCGCATGTCGCGGTGATCACCGCGATCGAAAAGGCACATGTCGGCCACATGGGCGGCATCGAGGCGATTGCCGCGGAGAAGGCCGAAATCCTCGGCGGTTTGGAACCCGGCGGAACCGCCGTGCTACCCGCCGATTCGCCGCTGCTGCCCAGCCTGCTCGCCGCCGCCCGCACAAACGGCGCAACCGTCCATCTGTTCGGCCGGTCGGCCGACGCCCATGCCCGGCTGCTCGCCGCCGAGCAGGACGCCGACGGCACCACCATCACGGCGCGGATCGGCGGCCAGTACGTCGTGTTCCGGATTGCCGCACCCGGCGCCCACATGGCGATGAATGCGCTCGCGGCATTGGCGGCAGCCGAGGCGCTGGGGCTCACCTCCGCGGCGGCGGCCGAAGCGCTGGCGGGGTTCGCCCCTGTCGCGGGCCGCGGCGCCCGGCGCGCCGTGGCACTTCCCGGCGGCACCGCGCTGCTGCTCGACGAAAGCTACAACGCGAACGACGCCTCGATGCGCGCCGCGCTGGCGGTGCTGCGGCTGCAACCGGGGGAACGGCGCATCGCCGTACTCGGCGACATGCTCGAGCTGGGAGCGTTCGGTCCCGAGGAACATCGCGGCCTCGCGCCGGACGTTGCCGCCGCCGCCGATCGCCTGTTCGCCTGCGGACCGCTGATGCGCCATCTGTTCGACGCAACGCCCGACGCCCTTCGCGCCGCGCACGCACCGGATTCCGCGACCTTGGCCCCGATCGTCGCCGCCGCGCTGCGGCCGGGCGACGCGATCCTGGTGAAGGGTAGCCTCGGCAGCCGCATGAAGCAGGTGGTCGCCGCAATAGACGCATTGGGCGGGGACCAGGGCTGATGCTGTACAACCTGCTCACGCCGTATGCCGGCGAGTTCATCCTTTTCAACCTGTTCCGTTACCTCACCTTCCGATCCGGGGCCGCATGCCTCACCGCGCTGGTGGTCAGCTTCTGGCTCGGCCCGCGGGTGATCCGCCGGCTCAGGACATTGCAGAAGAACGGGCAGCCGATCCGCACCGACGGGCCGGAGCGTCACCTGATCGAAAAGAAGGGCACGCCGACCATGGGCGGCGCGCTGATCCTGTTCGCGCTGATCATTTCCACGCTGCTCTGGGTGGATTTGACCAATCCCTACATCTGGCCGGTGTTGTTCGTGACCACCGCTTACGGCGCCCTGGGCTTCATGGACGACTACCGCAAGCTCGCCCGGAACGACCACAATGGAGTCTCCGCCCGGGTGAAGATCGCCGTGCAGACGGCGGTCGGATTGATCGCCGGAGTGTGGATCATGGCGGTCACGCGCGAGCCGCTAGCCACCTCGCTGACGGTGCCGATCTTCAAGGAGCTGCTGATTCCGCTTGGCTTCGGCTTCCCGTTGTTCGCCATGCTGGTGATGGTCGGCGGCTCCAACGCGGTGAACCTGACCGACGGGCTCGACGGGCTGGCCATCGTGCCGACCATCATCGCGGCGGCCGTGCTGGCGCTGATCGCCTACCTCGTCGGCAACCGCATTTTCGCCGATTACCTTCAGCTCAACCACATTCCGGGCGCCGGCGAGCTTGCCGTGTTCTGCGCCGCGCTGATCGGTGCCGGGCTCGGATTCCTTTGGTTCAACGCGCCGCCCGCGGCGGTGTTCATGGGCGATATCGGCAGCCTGGCGCTGGGCGGCGCGCTGGGGGCCGTCGCGGTTGCCGTAAAGCACGAGATCGTCCTGATGATCGTGGGCGGCCTGTTCGTGGTGGAGACCGTCTCCGTCATCATCCAGGTGCTTTGGTACAAGCGCACCGGCAACCGCGTGTTCCTGATGGCGCCGCTGCACCACCATTTCGAAAAGAAAGGCTGGGCCGAAGCAACGATCGTCATCCGGTTCTGGATCATTTCGATGATCCTGGCCCTTGTCGGCCTCGCCACGTTGAAGCTGCGATGAGCGGCGCGTTCGCACCCGACCTGTTCGCGGGCCATCGCTTCGCCGTGGTGGGGCTGGGCAAGAATGGCCTCGCTGCCGCACGCGGGCTCGCGGCGATGGGCGCCGAGGTGGTCGCGTGGGACGACAAGCCAGAAGCGCGTGACGCGGCTGCCGACGTGACGCTGCGCGATCCGTGTGCGGACGGTTTCACGGCCGACGCGCTGCTGCTTTCGCCCGGCATCCCGCACACCTTGCCCTCGCCGCATCCAGCGGCGGCACGCGCCCGCGCGGCCAGCGTGCCGATCTTATCGGATACCGACCTGCTGTTTCAGGCGGTGCGACGGTCTGGCTCACACGCCCGCTTCGTCGGGATCACCGGCACCAACGGCAAGTCCACCACCACGGCGCTGCTCGCGCACGTGCTGTCCGCGGCGGGTCGGACCGCGCTTGCCGGCGCGAATCTCGGGCCACCCGCACTGTCGATGCCGCTGCTGCCGGACGACGGGATCTATGTGCTGGAGATGTCGTCGTACATGTTGGAGCGACTCGCCGCGCTCCGCTTCGATGTGGCGGCGATGCTGAATCTCAGCACGGACCACTTGGACCGCCACGGCGATATGGCCGGCTATACCGCCGCCAAGCGGCATGTCTTCGACCGCCAAACCCACGAGGATCTGGCGGTGATCGGTGTGGACGATGCCGGTTCGCGCGAAATGGCGGCCGAGCTCCGCCGCGGACCGGCGCGGGTTGTCACGGTGTCCGGACAAAGTCCGGCCGATATCTGTTGCGACTCGGGCTTGCTGGGTGATGCCACCGGGCCGATCCTGGCGATGACCGAGGCGCCCGCATTGCCCGGCGCGCACAACGCGCAGAACGCGGCCGCGGCTGCGGCGATGGCGTTGCAGCTTGGCCTGTCAGGCGCCGAGATTGCCGCCGGGATTGTCAGCTATCCCGGCCTGCCGCATCGCCAGCAGCGCGTCGGCAGCGTTGACGGCGTGGTCTTCGTCAACGACAGCAAGGCGACCAACGCGGACGCGGCCGAGCGGGCGTTGCAGTGCTACGACCGCCTGATCTGGATCGCAGGCGGCATGGCCAAGGCCGGCGGCATTGAGCCGCTGGGGCCGCTGTTCCCCCGCATTGCGCTCGCCCTGCTGATTGGCCGCGACGCACCGCAGCTTGCCGCGACGCTCGCCGCGCGGGGTGTTCCGCACCAGATCGTCGGCACGCTGGAAGTCGCGGTGCCGGCGGCCTTCGCCGCAGCACGCGGGTTGGACGCCCCGGTCGTGCTCCTGTCCCCCGCCTGCGCGAGCTGGGACCAGTTCACCGGCTACGACCAGCGCGGCGACCGGTTCGCCGCCCTGGTCTCCGCCCTGCCGGGAGGCACCGCCTGATGCCCGCGCTGTCACGCGCCGACAACTCGACGCTGGGCCGCTGGTGGTGGACGGTCGATCGCTGGACGCTCGGCGCAATCGGCGTGCTGATCGGCTTCGGCTACATCATGATGCTGGCAGCGAGCCCCGCCGTCGCCGAGCGCATCGGCCAGTCGCGCGACGTGTTCATTCTCAAGCAGGTGGTATTCCTGGCGCTGGCCGGCCTGACGGTGGTCGGCGTCTCGCTGCTGTCGCCGCGTACCATCCGGCGCGTGGCGATCGTCGGCTGTTTCGCCGCGCTGGCGCTGACCGCCGCAACGTTGGTGATGGGCGTCGAGATCAAGGGCGCGCGGCGCTGGATCGCCATCCCCGGCCTTGCGATGCAGCCGTCCGAGTTCCTGAAACCCTGCTTCGCCGTTGTCGCCGCCTGGCTGATCAGCGAGGGCCGCCGCACGCTACGTTTTCCTGGAATGCTGCTCGCCTTCGCGATCTTCGGCGTGATCCTGATGCTGCTGAAGTCGCAGCCCGACATCGGCATGTTGCTTGTCATTACCGCCGTGTTCCTGAGCCAGCTCTATATCGGCGGCCTGAACCTGTTCTTCGTCGGCGCGGCGCTGGCAGCGCTGGGTGGCGGCGCCTTCATGGCCTACACGCTGTTCCCGCATGTGCAGAGCCGGGTGGAGCGCTTCCTGCATCCGCAGACGGGCGACACCTACCAGGTGACCACCGCGCTGGAGGCGTTCGGCAATGGCGGGCTGCTGGGGCGCGGCCCCGGCGAGGGCCGTGTCAAGGACGTGCTGCCCGATGCCCACGCCGACTTCGTTTTTGCCGTCGCCGGCGAGGAATTCGGCATGCTGCTGTGCCTGTTCCTGCTGTCGGTGTTCGCCTTCATCGTGCTGCGCGGCCTGCTCAAGCTGCTCAAGGAGCAGGACCTGTTCATCGTGCTCGCCTGCACCGGCCTGGTTACCGGCTTCGGCCTGCAAGCCTTCGTCAACATGGCCTCGACGCTGGAGCTGATTCCGACCAAAGGCATGACGCTGCCGTTCATTTCCTATGGCGGCTCGTCGGTGATGGCGGTCGCACTCAGCATGGGCATGCTGCTGGCACTGACGCGCCGGCGCAACCGCGAGGACATGCCATGAGAGGACCAGCGGTGCGGCCCATCGTCATCGCAGCCGGCGGCACGGGAGGCCACTTCTTCCCGGCCGAGGCGCTGGCAAACGAGTTGCTGGCGCGCGGCCGGCGTGTCGCACTGATGACCGACACGCGCTCGGCCGGGCTCGTTTCGGAGACGTTTGCCAGCCAGGAGCGGTTCGTCCTGAAGGGTGCCGGCATCGCGGGGCGTGGTGTCGCCCGCGGCGCGGCGGCAGTGCTGTCGCTGGCGGCCGGCGTGGCACAGGCGCGTGCGATCCTGGCGCGCATCGATGCCGCGGCGGTGGTCGGCTTCGGCGGCTATCCATCGGTCGCGCCGGTGCTCGGATCGCGACTGCTCCGGCGATGGCCGGCGGTGGTCCTGCACGAACAGAACGCGGTGCTTGGCCGCGCCAACCGGTTCCTGTCGCGCCATGCCGACACGCTGGCGCTCAGCTTCCCGGCGACCGAGCGCGTGCCGGCGAACGCAACAACCGAGGTCACTGGCAATCCGGTGCGTCCGGCGGTCGTCGCGCTGGCCGGGCTGGACTACGCGCCGCCCGGCGATCGGCTGCGGCTGCTGGTGCTCGGCGGGTCGCTGGGCGCGCGGGTGTTCAGCGATATCGTGCCGGCGGCGCTGACCGGTTTACCCGATGCCTTGCGCGGGCGCCTGGATGTCGTGCAGCAGTGCCGACCCGAAGACCTGGACCGCGTGCGCGCCGCCTATGCCGCCGCCAGCCTTGCGCCCGACCTGTCGGCGTTTTTTCCGGACGTCGCCGACCGCCTGGCCGCCGCGCATCTGGTCATCGCGCGCGCCGGTGCCTCCACCGTGGCCGAACTTACGGTCGCCGGCCGGCCCTCGATCCTGGTGCCGCTACCGGGCGCGATCGACGACCACCAGTCGGCCAACGCCCGCGCGCTGGTCGCCGCGCGCGGCGCCTCTATGATCGCGCAGCGCGACCTGACACCCGAGGCGCTGCGCCAACAGATCGCCGCGCTGTTGGCCGAGCCGGACATGCTCGCCCACGCCGCGCGCGCGGCACGCAGCCTCGCCCGGCCGGACGCCACGGCGCGCCTCGCCGATCTAGTCGAACACCTTGCGGCGCAGTCGCGCAACACAGCCCGCTCAGGCCAGCAGGAGGCCCGGGCATGAGGGCTTTGCCACTCAGCATCGGCACCATCCACTTCGTCGGCATTGGCGGCATCGGCATGTCCGGCATTGCGGAAGTGCTGCACACGCTCGGTTATTCGGTGCAGGGCAGCGACCTTGCCGAATCCGCCAATGTGCGGCGCCTGCGCGAAGCCGGCATCCCGATCTCCATCGGCCACGAACCGGGCAATCTCGGCGTGGCCCGCGTGGTCGTGGTCTCGTCCGCGGTGAAGCGCGATAATCCGGAGGTCGTCGCGGCGCGCGCCAAGCTGATCCCGGTGGTCCGGCGCGCCGAGATGCTGGCCGAGTTGATGCGGCTGCGCTGGTCGATCGCGGTGGCCGGCACGCACGGCAAGACGACCACCACCAGCCTGATCGCCGCGATCATGGAAGCGGCGCGCCTCGATCCGACTGTCATCAACGGCGGCATCATCAACGCCTACGGCACCAACACAAGGCTCGGCGAGGGCGAGTGGATGGTGGTGGAAGCGGATGAGAGCGACGGCAGCTTCCTCCGCCTGCCCGCGGTGATCGCCGTGGTCACCAACATGGACCCCGAGCACCTCGACCATTGGGGCACGGCCGAGGCGATGGTCGCCGGCTATGACCAGTTCGTCTCCAACGTGCCGTTCTACGGCTTCGCCATCCTGTGCATCGACCACCCGGCGGTGCAGCAGATGATCCCGCGCCTGTCCGACCGCCGCATTCTCACCTACGGGTTCTCGCCGCAGGCCGATGTGCGGGCCGAACGCGTGCTACCGGACAAGCTCGGCTGCACCTTCGAGGTCATCTACACCGACCGCGCCCGCGGCAACCGGCAGCGCCGGATGGGTCCGTTCCGCCTGCCGATGCTGGGCAGCCACAACGTGCAGAACGCGCTGGCGGCGGTTGCGATCGGCATTGAGATGGAGATTGACGACGCGACGCTGCGCAGCGCCTTCGCGCAGTTCCGCGGCGTGAAGCGGCGGTTCTCCAAGATCGGCGAGGTCGGCGGCATCACGATCATCGATGATTACGGCCACCATCCGGTCGAAATTGCAGCGGTGCTGAAAGCGGCGCGCCAGGCCGGCGCGCACGACGTGGTAGCGGTGGTGCAGCCGCACCGTTACTCGCGCCTGCAAACATTGTTTGACGCATTCTGCGCCTGCATGAACGACGCCGGGACGGTGATCGTGGCGGATGTGTACCCCGCGGGTGAAGCGCCGATCCCCGGCGTCGACCGCGATGCGCTGGTGGAGGGGTTGCGCGCACGCGGCCACCGCAGCGTGGTGCCGCTGCCGAGCCCGGCACGGCTCGCGGAAATGGTGCACGCTGTGGCGAAGCCCGGCGACTACGTGATCTGCCTGGGCGCCGGGAACATCACTCAATGGGCCGCAGCGCTGCCAACCGAACTCGCCGCGATGCAGGCCGGCAGCCGCAAGGCGGCATCATGACAGAAGACAGACGACAGAACTCGGGAGACGGAGCACGGAAGGAGTCGCACGGAGTCCGTCTTCCGTCTTCCGACTTCAGTCTTCCGGCTCTACGCGGCCGGGTCGAGGAGAATGCGCCGATTGCGCCGTTCACCTGGTTTCGCGTTGGCGGTCCGGCTGAGGTGCTGGTGCGGCCCGCTGACGCGAAGGATCTGGCCGCATTGCTGCACGGTTTGTCGCCTGGCGTGCCGGTGCATGTGCTCGGCGCCTGTTCCAACCTGATTATTCGCGATGGCGGCTTACCAGGCGTGGTCATCCGGCTCGCGCGGGGCTTTGCGGCGGTGAAGATCGAACCCAATGGATTGGTCGCGGGGGCCGGGGCGCTGGACGCAACGGTGGCGGAGCACGCCGCTGCCGCCGGCTTGACCGGACTTGAGTTCCTGTCGGGCGTTCCGGGGACGATCGGCGGTGCGGTGGTGATGAACGCCGGCGCGTATGGCGGCGACATTGCATCCTGCCTCGATTGGGCCGAGGTGGTGAGCCGCTCGGGCGCGATTCTGCGACTGACCGCGCGCAATCTGGCGTTCGCCTATCGGCAAGCGCACCTGCCCGAGGGCGCCGTGGTGCTGCGCGTCCGGCTGCGCGCCCTGCCCGGCGCGCCGGCCGCGATCGCGGCGCGCATGGCGGAGATCCGTGCCGCCCGCGAAACCTCGCAGCCGGTGCGGTCGCGCACGGGCGGCTCCACGTTCCGCAATCCGCCGAACATGAAGGCTTGGGAGTTGATTGACGCCGCCGGCTGCCGCGGCCTGACCCGCGGCGGCGCGCAGGTCAGCGAGAAGCACTGCAATTTCCTGATCAACAACGGCGGCGCCACGGCGGCGGACCTGGAAGGTCTGGGCGAAGAGGTCCGCCATCGCGTGCACGACGCGACCGGCGTTACGCTCGAATGGGAGATCCATCGCATTGGTGTTCCGGCGCACGCCCCCGTTGCGAAGGGCGATGCGCTCAACGCTGTCGCCAGAGCGATCCGCCTCGAAGGACCAAACACCCAAACGGGCGACCGCCACACAGACGACGCCCGTTCCGCCGCGGACTGCCAAGCGCGACTCAGCAAATCAATCTATCGCAGCACGCGAACCGTCGGATGGACCGGTCGTTGCGGACATCGCGTCGAACACACGCACCGCGTCCTTCAACACACTCATGCCGGAGTCGGTCCAATGACGCGGGTTGCGGTGCTCTATGGCGGCATCTCCGTCGAACGCGAGGTCAGCCTCAACTCGGGCCGGCAAGTGATTGCCGCACTGCGCCAGGCGGGGTTCGACGTGCTGCCGGTCGAGGTGGGCGAAGACCTCGGCGCCGTCATCGCCGCGCTCGATCCGAAGCCGGACGCGGTGTTTAACGCCTTGCACGGCCGGTTCGGCGAGGACGGCACGATCCAAGGCGTGCTGGACTGGCTCGGTATTCCGTACACGCATTCCGGCGTGCGCGCCTCCTCGCTGGCGATGGACAAGGTCGCTGCCAAGGCAGCCTTCCACGCCGCCGGCTTGCCGGTTGCGCGCGGCCGCGTCATCGCCGTGGACGAACTGGCTGCCGACGACCCGCTGCCCCTGCCCTATGTCGTCAAGCCGGTGAACGAAGGCTCTTCGGTCGGCGTGTCGATCATCCGCCACGGCGACAACCGCCGCGCCGAAGTCGCCGAGAACTGGCGTTTCGGCCCCGTGCTGGTCGAGGAATTCGTTCCCGGCCGTGAGCTGACGGTGGGCGTGATGGGCGACCGCGCGCTGGCGGTGACCGAAATCATCGCGGAAGCCGGCGCGTTCTATGATTACGAGTCGAAGTACGCCGATGGCGGCTCGCGCCATGTCGTCCCGGCCGCGGTACATCCCGACACCTATGCCCAGGCGCTGGAATTTGCCGTGGCGGCGCATCGCGCGCTGGGCTGCGCCGGCGCGACGCGCGCCGACTTCCGCTACGACGACACCGCAGGCGAACCAGGGCGACTCGTGCTGCTGGAAGTGAACACGCAGCCAGGCATGACCCCCACCTCGCTGCTCCCGGAACAGGCCGCCCATCGCGGCGTCAGTTTTCCCGCCCTTTGCGCCTGGATGGTGGAGCACGCCGCATGCCGCGCGTAGCCCGATCGGTCCGCAACTCGGTCAACGACCGGCCCGGCCGGATGAAGCTGCTGCTGCGCCGGCAGAGGCGGCTGCTGCGGCCGGCGGCCTGGACGGTGTTCGCCGGTGGCGTCGTCCTGCTCGGAATCGTTATGCTGCACACCGCCAAGCCTAGCTCCACGCTGGCGACGTTGCACGATCGGCTCGGCGCGCTCAGCGGATTTGCCGGCTTGCGGGTCACCGATGTCGTGCTGGAAGGCCGCGCCAACACGCCGGAGCCGCTGCTCCGGGCCGCGCTGGGGGTCTCGAAAGGCGACCCGATCCTCGGCTTCTCGCTCGAACAGGCGCGCTCGCGGATCGAGACCCTGTCCTGGGTCGAGCACGCGACGGTGGAGCGCCGGCTGCCCGGCACGATCGTTGTCAATCTGCAGGAGCGGCGGCCGTTCGCGGTCTGGCAGAACCAGCGCAAATACCTGCTGATCGACCGCGCCGGCCAGGTGGTGGCGGACCAGGATCCGACGCAGTTTCGCGACCTGCCGCTGGTGGTCGGGCCCGGTGCGCCAATCGGCGCGGCAACATTGCTGGACGCTTTGACCGCGCGCCCAGCGTTGCAAAAACGGATCGTCGCCGCGGTGCGCGTCGGCGAGCGGCGCTGGAACCTGCGGCTCGACAACGGCGCCGACGTGATGTTGCCGGAAGGGCACGAGGCTGTGGCGCTGGACCGGCTGCTGCAGCTTGAGCAGCAGCATGCCGTTTTGGATCGCCCCCTTGTCGCGATCGATCTCCGGCTACCCGACCGGCTGGTGCTGCGACCGAAGCCCGATTCGCATGACGCTGCGGCGGTGCAGCCGCCAACGCCTCCCCCTGCCCCGAAGAAGACATGACGGAGGCCACGATGAACCAGAGCGGAGCACGATCGTGAACGACATGGCGCAACGTGTGCTGCCGCCGCCCATGGAGCCGGAGGATACCGCACGTCCGCGTGGCGGCCGGGCCGGGCCGTTCGGCGTGCTCGATATCGGCACCACCAAGATCGCCTGCCTGATCGGCCGCACCGAAAGCGACGGCACGCTGCGCGTGCTGGGCTTCGGCTGGCACAAAGGCCGCGGCGTGCGCGGCGGCGGCATCGTCGATCTGGACGAGGCAGAGCGCGCCGTCCGCGCCTGCGTCGGCCAGGCGGAGGACATGGCCGACACCAGGCTGCGTGCGGTTACCGTCAACCTCACCTGCGGCCTGCCCGAATCGCGATTGTTCAACGTGCAATGGCCGGTCGATGGCCGCCAGGTGGACGAGCACGACATTCGCCGTGTGGTGAACGAAGGCCGCGCGCGCGCCGCCGCCGAAGGTCGCGTGCCGATCCACGCCCTGCCTCTCGCCTTCACCGTGGACGAGATGGAGCGCGTATCCGATCCGCGGGGCCTGTACTGCAGCACGCTGACCGCGCGCCTGCACATCATCGACGCCGCCGCCACCGCGCTACGCTCGCTCGGCGCCTGCATCGCCCGCTGCGATCTGGAAATTGGTGAGCTGGTATCAGCACCGATGGCGGCTGCGTTGGCGACGCTGGTGGCGGACGAGCGGGAGCTTGGCGCCACGGTGATCGACATGGGCGGCGGCACCACCGGCATGGCGGTGTTCGCCGAGGGCCAGTTGCTGCACACCGCGCAGCTTCCGATCGGCGGCGTGCATGTCACCAACGACCTCGCGCGCGGCCTGTCAACCACCGTCGCACATGCCGAGCGGCTGAAGACGCTGTACGGCAATGTCGAATCGAGCCCCGACGACGAACGCGAAATGCTGCCCGTGCCGCTGGTCGGCGAGGAGGAGCATCAGATCGCCAAAATTCCGCGCAGCATGGTGGTAACCATCATCCGGCCGCGTCTGGAAGAAACCTTCGAGATGGTGAAGGATCGGCTCGATAGCTCGGGGCTGAACCGCGCCGCGGGCCAGCGAGTGGTGCTCACCGGCGGCGCCTGTCAGCTCGCCGGCGTGCGCGAGATGGCCGGCCGCATCCTTGGCCGCCAGGTGCGGCTCGGCCGCCCGCTTGCCCTGCGCGGCCTGCCCGATTCGGCCTCCGGCCCCGCGTTCGCGACCGCGGCGGGACTGCTCGGCTGGGCCGCCGGCCAGGGTCGGATCATCCAGGACGTCGATCTGGACCCGGAGCGGCCGGCCGGCCTGTTCAGTCGCATCGTAAATTTTTTGAAAGAGCGCGTCTGACCGCGCGCGAATCGAAGCCCCTAGCGTAACAACTCCGTTTCAGTCCATCCGCCCCGGGAGAACTGTCCGCCATGACCCTGAACCTCACGATCCCACAAACCCAGCATACCGACTTCACGCCTCGCATCACCGTCGTCGGCGTGGGCGGCGGCGGTACCAACGCCGTCGACAACATGATCGCGGCAAACCTGCAGGGCGTCGAGTTCGTCGTCGCCAACACCGATGCACAGCAATTGATGCACAGCCGCGCCGACCGGCGCGTCCAGCTCGGCCCGCACATCACGCAGGGCCTGGGCGCCGGCGCCAAGCCGGAAATCGGGCGCGCCGCCGCCGAGGAAGCATCGGACGAGCTGTACCGCCATCTCGACGGCACGCACATGGTGTTCATCACCGCCGGTATGGGAGGCGGCACCGGCACCGGCGCCGCGCCGGTGATCGCGCGCATGGCCCGCGAGCGGAACATCCTGACCGTCGGCGTGGTGACCAAGCCGTTCGGCTTCGAGGGACTCCGTCGCGCGCAGGTTGCCGACCAGGGCATCGAGGAACTGCAGCAATACGTCGATACGCTGATCGTGATTCCGAACCAGAACCTGTTCCGTATGGCCAACGAACGCACCACCTGGAAGGATGCGTTCAAGATGGCCGACCAGGTGCTGTACATGGGTGTGCGCGGCGTTACCGACCTGATGATGGCGCCCGGCCTGGTGAACCTCGATTTTGCCGACATCCGCACGGTGATGGCGGAGATGGGCAAGGCGATGATGGGCACCGGCGAGGCCGACGGCGACAACCGCGCCATCCGTGCCGCCGAGGCTGCAATCAACAATCCGCTGCTGGAAGACGTCTCCATGCAGGGTGCGCGCGGCCTGCTGATCAACATCACTGGCGGCGACGACCTGACGCTGTTCGAGGTGGACCAGGCGGCCAACCGCATCCGGGAAGAAGTGGACGACGACGCCAATATCATCTTCGGGTCAGCAATCGACGAGGCCTTGCAGGGCCGCATTCGCGTCTCGGTCGTCGCCACCGGAATCGATAAGCCGGCGGAGTCGAAGCTGGCGAAGCCTCGGCTGGTCGCAGTTGGCGGCGGGCCATTGCCGCAGCCCATCCCGATTCCGGCGCAGGCCATCTCGGCGCAGCCGGTGCCCGTCCCGGTGGCGCAGCCGCTACGCCAAGTGGCGAACGGCGGGGTTGTACCAGCAGACCAGGGCTACGTGACGACCGCCGTTCCGATGCCGCCGGAGCCGAGCGCCAGTTACGCTGGTCACCACCCGTCCAACCACCCCAACTCCGCCGTCACGCCGCAGCCGGTTGCCAGCTCGGCGGGCCTGTTCGCGGCCGAGCCGCGCCAAGGTACCGTCCCCCCAGGCTCCCCCCTAACGGGCGGCGAGGCACGGCCCAGCCTGTTCAGCACGGTCACCGGCGCCTTCCGTCGCAAGGCCTCGTCCGTCGAGCCGACCGCGCCACGGATCGAGCCGGTGGTCCACGAGCCCGTCCCCGAGCCGCCGCGTGCGCAGGTCCGGCCGGCCGGCGGCGAGGAGATGGGTCTCGACATCCCTGCCTTCCTGCGCCGCCAGTCATCCTGAGCAAACCCGTCCATGGCATGGCGTTTTACTTCAAACTCAATGGCTTGCACGGTAACATCCGGCAACAATCATTGACTCGCTGAAGCCGCGGACCGTCGCTAGCGTGTGTGACGGTCCGCGGGCGCTATCGCCGCCATCGCGTGCCCGAAACGGGTGAGAAGACGAACGCAATGGACGGCCTTCCGCAGGATTTCCTCTTCGACTACGCCGCACTCGATGAGCGGCAGCGGACGCTGAAATCGTCGATCGGTTGCGTTGGTATTGCTCTCCACACCGGACAGCGGGTGACGTTAACGTTCCGCCCTGCACCACCGGACCACGGGATCGTCTTCCGCCGCACGGATCTGGCCCTGGACATACCGGCTCGGTTCGATCGCGTGACCGACACCCGCCTTGCCACAGTCCTGTCGCACGAGCGCGACCCGGCCGTCCGGGTGAGCACGGTCGAACACGTGATGGCCGCGCTCGCTGGCTGCGGCATCGACAATGCCGTTGTCGAATTGGACGGCCCGGAGCCGCCGATCCTTGACGGCTCGGCCGCTCCGTTCGTGTTTCTGATCGACTGCGCCGGTATCGTCGATCAGCCGGCTCCGCGGCGTATGATCGACGTGCGCCGCACGGTGCGCGTTGCCGATGGCGATGCGTTTGCGGAGCTCCGCCCGGCCCTTACCGGTTTCCAGGGTCTCGACCTGGCTATCTCCATCGATTTCCCCGACCGGGCGATTGGCCGGCAAGCGCTCTCGCTCCGCCTGAACCCTGGGTCGTTCCGCCAGGATCTGGCACGAGCACGCACGTTCGTGCTGGCCAAGGAGGTCGAACAGGTGCGTGCGGCGGGCCTCGGGCGAGGCGGGAGCCTGGATAATGCGGTCGTGGTGGACCAGACCGAGGTGCTGAACCCAAGCGGGCTGCGGATGGCGGATGAGTTCGTCCGCCATAAAATGCTGGACGCGGTAGGCGATCTTGGCCTCGCCGGCGCAGCGTTGCGAGGCCGCTTCATCGCCCATCGCGCCGGGCACGCCCTGAACAATCGCCTGCTGCACGCCCTGTTCGAGGACGCGGCGTGCTGGGCCGCAACCGCAGCGGAGCCGATTGCGGCCTGACGACTGGCTCCGCGACCTCTTCGCTCCGTCTCGCCGCATGCTATAAGCACCGCAATGGAACGGAATCCCGCGATATTCTGGCGCCGCTTGGCGCTTTGCTCAGCCGCAGTGCTGCCGATGCTGGCGGCCTGCGCCTCCTCGAAGGATGAGGACGAGGCGTCCAAATCCGTCGCCCCGGTCGAGGATCTGTATAACAATGGCATCGATGCGCTGAACCAGCAGCGCTACCAATCTGCCAACGATCAGTTCAACCTGGTCGAGCAGAACTATCCCTACTCGTCCTGGGCTGTGAACGCGCAGCTCATGCAGGGATACACACAATACCTGCAAAACAAGTACACTGATGCTATCGGCACGCTTGATCGTTTCATTCAGCTTCACCCGGCGCACCGGGAGACGGCTTACGCGTATTACCTCCGTGCGCTCTGCTATTATGAGCAGATTGCCGACATCCAACGCGACCAGAAGGATACCCAGCTCGCCATGAGCGCGCTCCAGGAGGTGGTGAACCGCTTCCCGGACAGCAGCTACGCCCGCGACGCGCGGCTAAAAATCGACCTGTGCCGCGACCATCTGGCGGGCAAGGAGATGGAGATCGGCCGCTTCTACGAACGCCAGCACCTCTATGCCGCGGCGATCGGCCGGTTCCAGCGCGTGGTCGACGACTACCAGACCACGAACCATGTGCCGGAGGCCCTGCACCGGCTTACCGAGGTCTATCTCAAGCTCGGATTGAAGGACGAGGCGCGCAAGACCGCCTCGGTGCTCGGCTACAACTACCCCGGCAGCGAGTGGTACGAGGCAAGCTACGACGATCTGTTGAGTGACGGGTTGGCGAAGCCACCGGCGGGCAGCAAATCCTCTGGGCCGGGCTTCTTTACCCGCACCTGGAACTCGATTTTCTGAGCCGCGGGGGCGCCCGGGACGCCGGATGCTCACCGCCCTTTCAATCCGCGACGTGGTGCTGATCGAACGGCTCGATCTATCGTTCGGACCTGGGTTGACGGTGCTGACCGGCGAGACCGGGGCCGGCAAGTCGATTCTATTGGACAGCCTGGGACTTGCGCTCGGCGCGCGCGCCGAAGCCGGGTTGGTACGCGCCGGCGCCGGCCAGGCCACCGTTACGGCCAGTTTCGCGCCGCACCCTGACCATCCGGTGACCGCGCTGTTGGCCGAACAAGGGGTGATTGCCGAGGACGAGGTGGTGCTGCGGCGCGTTCTGGGGAAGGACGGCCGCTCGCGGGCCTTCGTCAACGATCAACCCGTCGGGGTGGCGCTGCTGCGCCAGGCCGGAACCTTGCTGGTCGAGGTGCAGGGTCAGCACGAGCAGCAGGGCCTGGCCAGCCAAGCGACGCATGCCGGCCTGCTTGATGCGTTCGGCGTGGACCCCGAAATGGTGCGCGACGTGGCGACGGCTTGGCGGGACTGGCGGGAGGCGCTCGGCACGCTTGATGCGGCGCGGGAAGCGATTGCCGCTGCCAAGCGGGACGAGGACTGGCTGCGTCACGCCGTCACCGAGTTGGCCACCCTGGCGCCGCTGGAAAACGAGGAGGATCAGCTCGCCGCCGAACGGCAGCGGCTGAAACAGGGCGAACGCCGCGCCGAGGCAATTGCCGCCGCACTCGCCGAGTTGATACCGCGCGACCGCCGTAGTCCCGGGCCGGCCGCTTCTTTGCGTGCGGCCGCGCGCACGCTGCAGCGGCTGGTGATGCCCGGCGAGCCGGAGGCCGAGAATCCGGCGGCGCCCGCGCTGGCAGCTTTGGACCGGGCCGAGGAGGCGCTGGCCGAGGCGGAGACGCTGTTGTCGCGGCTCGGGGCGGAGGCGGACGCCGATCCGCGCTTGTTGGAACAGGCGGAGGAGCGGTTGTTCGCGCTGCGTGCCGCTGCCCGCAAGCATGCAGTGCCGGTCGTCGAACTGCCGGGGCTGCTCGACGCACTCTCCGTGCGCCTGGTCGCGCTGGAGACCGGTGCCGCCGGAATTGCCCTGCTGGAGGAGGCGGCTCGGGCGACTCGAGCGCGGTATGCCGCCGCTGCCAATAGGTTGTCGGCGGCCCGAAAGTCGGCCGCCTCGCGGTTGGAGCATGCGGTTTCTCAGGAGCTGCCGCCGCTGAGACTCGACAAGGCACGTTTTCAGGTCGCGGTCGAGGCGCAGCCCGAAGCCGCTTGGGGGCCGAATGGCAGCGATGCGGTTCGGTTCCTGATCGCGACCAATCCGGGTCAGCAGCCGGGACCGCTTGCCCGGATCGCCTCCGGTGGGGAACTTTCGCGGCTGATGCTCGCGTTGAAGGTTGTGCTGTCGGCAGGCTCCACCGTGCCGACGCTGGTGTTTGACGAGGTGGATTCCGGCGTGGGCGGAGCTACGGCAGCCGCCGTCGGCGAGCGGTTGGCGCGGGTTGCCGAGGGTGTGCAGGTTCTGGTGGTCACGCACAGCCCACAGGTGGCAGCGCGCGGCCGTGCGCATTTGCGCGTCGCGAAGCGGGCGGCGGGCGGGCGAGCGGCGACGCTGGTGGACCAGCTCGATGCCGCGGCGCGGCGGGAGGAGATTGCGCGGATGCTGGCTGGCGAGACGGTGACCGAAGCGGCGCGGGCGGCGGCCGATGACCTGCTCGGTGCCTTGCCTTTGTTCTCCGCAGGGGGCTCTGCCCCCTGCACCCCCCCAGGGGCCAGCTTCCCCTGGACCCGCGTCAGTTTGGCGGCGCCAAGAGGAGGCCATGACGAAGCCTCGTCGGTTATGGCCCCCTCTTCACGCCGCCAGTCGGGGGTTCCAAGGGCCGTCGGCCCTTGGCGGGGTGCAGGGGCAGCGCCCCTGCCGGGGACCCGGGGGCGGAGCCCCCAGTCGGTGACGCCGGTCGAATCCCTCACCGAACCAGACGCCGCGGCGGAGCTGGCAAGGCTCGCCGCCGAGATCGCATACCACGACCGCGCCTATCACCAGCACGACGCGCCAGAAATCAGCGACGCCGAGTATGACGCCTTGCGCAAGCGCAATGCGGCGATTGAGGCGAACTTCCCGCATTTGATTCGGGCTGACTCGCCCTCGAACCGGGTCGGCGGCGCGCCGGAGACGGGCTTCGCGAAGCTGCGCCATCGCGTGCCGATGCTGTCGCTCGACAACGCCTTCGATGTGACTGGCTTCAGGGAGTTCTGCGTACGGGTGCGACGCTTCCTTGGGCTGCCAGGCGATGCTCCGCTTGCCTTCGTGGGCGAACCCAAGATCGACGGGCTGTCGATCAATCTGACGTATGAGAAGGGCCGCTTCGCGCGCGGCGCAACGCGCGGCGACGGCACCGAAGGCGAGGACGTAACCGTCAATCTACGGACCATGAAGTCCGTTCCGGCAGTGCTGAAAGGGCACGCACCGGAGGTCATCGAGATTCGTGGTGAAGTTTTCATGACCAAGGCTGACTTCCTGGCGCTGAACGAGGCGCAGGCTGTGGCGGGGCAAAAAGTGTTCGCAAACCCGCGCAATGCGGCGGCGGGAAGTCTGCGGCAGCTCGACGCCAGGGTGACCGCCGGGCGGCCGCTGTCGCTGTTCGCCTACGCTCAGGGCGAGGCGAGCGAGGCCGTAGCCGATACGCATTGGGCGTATTTGCAGCGATTGAAGGCGTGGGGGTTTGTGGTGAACCCCTTGTCGCGGCGTCTCGGCAGCGAGACGGAGGCTACCGCATTCGAGGAGGAGATGGCGGCAGAGCGATCGGGGCTCGGCTACGACATCGACGGCGTGGTCTATAAGGTCGATGACCTTGGCTTGCAGCGTCGGCTTGGCTTTGTTGGCCGCGCGCCGCGCTGGGCGATCGCATGGAAGTTCCCGGCCGAGCAGGCAATGACTGTGCTGAAGGCGATCAGCATCCAGGTTGGACGGACCGGCGCGCTGACCCCTGTGGCCGATCTCGAACCGGTGAACGTCGGCGGCGTGCTGGTGCAGCGGGCGACGCTGCACAACGAGGACGAGATCGCACGCAAGGACATCCGCGTGGGCGATACGGTCGTGCTGCAGCGCGCCGGCGACGTGATCCCACAGATTCTATCGTTCCTTGCCGATCGTCGGCCGGCCGGCACTGAGCCATTTCAGTTCCCGGATATCTGCCCCGCTTGCGGCAGCCATGCCGTGCGTCCGCCGGGTGAAGTGGTGCGCCGCTGCACTGGTGGTCTGATCTGTCCGGCGCAGCGCGTCGAACGGCTGATCCATTTCGTCTCACGCCCCGCGTTCGACATCGACGGGTTGGGCGAGAAGACGATCCGGGAGTTCTACGACGAGGGTTGGCTGACTGGCCCCGCCGATCTGTTCCGATTGCCAGCGCGTGAGGCCGAAATCGCGGTGCGCGATGGCTGGGGCCAGGTTTCGGCGCGCAACCTTGTTCGCGCGATTGAGGCGCGGCGGCGCCTTCCGTTGGGTCGGTTCATCTATGCGCTCGGCATCCGCCGCATCGGGGAGGCCAATGCCAGGCTGCTGGCGCGGCACTATGGCAGCTTCGCCAATTGGCGCGATCAAATGCTGTCGGCAACGACGGTTGGGTCCGAGGCGCGCGAAGAACTAGGCCGTATATCCGGGATCGGTCCGGCGATCGCCGATGAACTGGTCGATTTCTTCGCGGAGCCTCGAAACCTTGCGACACTGGACGAGCTGCGGGCCGAGCTGTCGATCGAGGACGCGACGGGGCCCGGTGCGGCAGACAGCCCGCTGGCGGGAAAAACCATTGTGTTTACCGGCACGCTGGAGACGATGACGCGACCGGAAGCGAAGGCGCGGGCGGAAGCGCTGGGCGCGAAGGTTACCGACAGCGTTTCGAAGAAAACGGACCTGGTGGTGGTCGGTGCCGATGCTGGTTCGAAGGCGCGGAAGGCGACGGAACTGGGTGTAAAGACGATCAGCGAGGCCGAATGGAGGGAGTTGGGCGGGGTCGGCTGACGGCTGGATAACGAAGATCCCCTTTTGCGCCTCCGAGGGAAGGGCCCGGGCAAAGTTTCCTAAGCGCCTAACCCGACTTTCGCAACTCCCCCCGTTTCGATGCCGCGCCGTGGCGAACTGGCGACGGGACAATGGGGGGCGCCTGTTGGCTAGCATCCCAACTGCGACAATCCGAAGTTTTCGGGGTTCTTTGGGGGGCGGTTGGACGGTGTGCGTCAAAATTCCCCAATCAACTGCTCGGCGATGTAGGGGGGCAGACTGAACGCGCCGACATGGATCTCCGGCGTCCAGTAGCGTGTGGCCCCCAGAACTCCGTTGGCTTGGGCGCGGTGGCGGATCTCATCGGTCGGCACCCCTGCCAGAGTCGGGTCTTTCGCCGCCCAGCCAAGCGTCATGAACCCGCCGACATAGGTCGGTACCGCGGCGACGTAGGCGGTGACGTGCGGAAAGAATTTGCCGCGCCGCTTGCTGGTCTCGCGCAATTCGTCGGCCTGCATGAACGGCACGCCACACTGGTTCACCACCAGGCCGCGAGCGCTCAGGATGCGCGCGCAATTGACGTAGAACGCATCGCTGAACAGCACCTCGCCGACGCCGATCGGGTCGGTGGAATCGACGATGATCACATCGAATTCGCCATCCGCCGCACGTTTTACGTAGTCGATGCCGTCGCCAACGATCACCTCGGTGCGCGGATCGGACCAGGCCCCGCCGGCGATGCCGGGCAGGAATTCCTTGGCGAGCCGGATCACCTCGCCGTCGATTTCCACCATGACCGCGCGGCGTACCGTCTTGTGTTGCAGCACCCGCCGCAGCACGCCGCCGTCGCCGGCGCCGATGATCAGGACATTCGCCGCCTCGCCGTGAGCGAGCAATGGAACGTGCGCCAGCATCTCCTGGTAGATGAATTCGTCCGCCTCGGTGATCTGAATCACCCCGTCCAGCACCATCACGCGTCCGTGCGAGAAGCTCTCGAAGATGACAATATCCTGAAAGTTGCTCTGCACGCGCGCGAGCTCGCGCTTGATCCGAAAGCGCTGTCCCCAATCCGGGTAGAGCGTTTCGTTGATCCAGTTATCCGTCGCCATCGTGTTCCCCCATTGCAGCCGAACGGCCCGGACCTTCGCCCGGGCCGCTCACAGTCGAAAAAGGGCACGCGGGCTATACGACCAGGCCGCGCCGCTGCTCGCCGAGACTGATCGAGCTCGGCCTGAAGGCGGCCTTCAGGACGGGCAGCGAAAGATACGGGTCGCAGCAGCCGCACATGAAAATGTCGATTGCCGCAAATGCCCGCTCCGGCCATGTGTGGATCGAGATGTGGCTCTCCGCCAGCACCACCACGCCCGACACACCGCCATTCGGCGCGAAGTGGTGGAAATGGCTATGCAATATGGTCGCACCCGCCGCTTCGGCCGCCTCGCGCAAGGCGTGGTCGATCGACGCGGGATCGCACAGGTTGCTGGCTCCCCAGAGATCCACCAGCAGATGCGTGCCGGCGAATTTCAGGCCATCCTTCTCGACAAAATAGTCTTTCTCTTCCTCGACGCCCGAGGTTGACTGGATCTCGCTCGGGAATTCCGAGACCATCCCCAGTGGGCTGAGTGCGTCCATCGCGTACCCCCTACCAGCAGACGGCCTGTTGGGCGTGCGAAGCCGGGACTGCAGGCGGCACCCGCCCCATCCGTTCTCGCCGCCCCCTGGGGCCAAGGCGGCGGAACATGGGCAAAGGGGGGGTGGGACGCAAGCGTATTTCGTCGTGCCGATCGACGTTGCATGCATGCCGGCATCGTTGCCGATGCAGTGTCTACAGGCGAGGTACCCCCCCAAGTGCATTGATCTGCTGCGGCAGCGCACGCGCGAGCCCGGTCTCGCGGCCCGCGCGCGTGAGGTCGCCGACGCCGCGCACCGGGTCGGCAGTCAGCAGCCGGAACATGTCGGCGATCGGGCCGCTTGCCATGCGCGGCCCCTCGCGGATGCGCAGCGACGACAGCGACGTTGCGTCGCCGGCACGCGCCGCAGCGGTCGCCAGCCGCAGCAGGATCGCCCGCTGCGCGTCGTCCAGCTTGCCCTCGGTTGGCACCTTGCGGGCCGCATAGTCGGTCAGCGCGCGCTCGGCGCCGGGCCAGTCACCGATGCGCTCCAGCATCGTGGCGCGTGCTTCGTCGGCCGCCGGGGTGGCGACTGCCGCCAGCGTGCCGAGCGCATGTTCGGTCTCACCGCGTCGCGCCTCCGCAGCGGCCCGCGCCAGGCCACGACGCTCCGTCAGGTCGGGTGGCAGGTCCGGTTCGGCGGACGCGGACAAGGCGGCGATCGCACCGTCGGCGTCGCCTTCGCCAAGGCGTAGTGCGGCCAGCCTGGCGCCGAGTTCCGCGCGCCCGGCGCCGGATGCCTGCTGCATGAGTTTCTCCAGCACGGGAGCGGCGCGCTGCGGCAGATCAAGGGTCAACAGCCGGTCGGCGAGCCGCCCGCTGAGCGCCTGAGCGTTCGGTCCGCTTGGCAGCAGGTCGGCGTTTTCATCGAGCAAGGCGACGAGATCGAGCGGCGACAGGCGATCAAGCGCGCTCCCTTCCACCAGGTCGTCGAACATAGCACGCAGCCGCGCATGCAAGGCCGGCTTGTGGTCCGGGTCTAGCACCTCGCTTTCACGCAGCAGCGCGAGGGCGCTGCGCCATGCTCCGGTTCTCGCGCGCAGTTCCGCGATGCGATCGCGGAGGGCGTTCTCGGTGGCATCCCCGCGCCAGGCGTACAGCAGCTTGTCCAGTGC
>Ga0182012_10001469_pt1 | contig 25750 bp, 16 predicted proteins | sample 612S2SmetaG_FD_120486 | JGI IMG/M metagenome (GOLD analysis project Ga0182012, IMG submission 120486) | Permafrost microbial communities from Stordalen Mire, Sweden - 612S2S metaG | ecosystem: Environmental > Terrestrial > Soil > Wetlands > Permafrost | place: Sweden: Stordalen | collected...
GCATGGTTGCTGGCCAGCACCCTGGTGAACAGCTCGTGGCTCAGCCTCAACAGCACCATCGACCGCTCGAGGATCATCCGGTCGCTGGACAGCGCCCTGCCGGCCCCGCCGTCGGTGTTCTCCCGGGTGCAGAGCTTCCTGTCGGCGGAGGGCTTCCCGCCGGTCTTCGCCCAGCTGGCCCCGGCGTCGGCCGGTCCGGTCTCCCTCCCCGGTGACGCCCAGCTCCAAGAGGCGGTCAACCGCGCCGGGACCTCAACGGTCAAGGTCATCGGAGAGGGCTGCGGACAGATCCAGGAGGGTTCGGGATTCGTCGTCGGACCCGATCTGGTGGTGACCAACGCCCATGTCGTCGCCGGTATCCGCCATCCCATGGTCGAGGTGGGGAGCACCCTGTCACCCACCACCGTGTTGCTGTTCGATCCGAATTTCGACCTCGCCGTCATGCGGGTCCCCGGGGTCGCCGAACCCGGCCTGGCCCTCGACCCCGACCGGGTGTCCCGGGGGGTGAAGGCGGCGGTGCTGGGGTACCCCGGTGGCGGGCCGTTCCGGGTGGACCCGGCCGGGGTCATGGCCGAATTCCAGGCCGAGGGTCGGGACATCTACGGGCAGGGCCTGACCCTGCGTGACGTCTATGAGATCCAGGCTGTCGTCCGGCCCGGAAACTCCGGTGGCCCCCTGGTCCAGCCGGACGGCCAGGTCGTCGGGGTGGTGTTCTCCCGCTCGACCACCAACGGGGACATCGGGTACGCGCTGGCCTCCCCCGGGGTGCTGTCCCGGGTCGACCGGGCCCGGTCCCGGACCGCAGCGGTGGGCACCGGGACCTGCACGGCCGGCTGACCCCGGCGCCCCAGACACCGGCACGGCCGGCTGACCCCGGCGCGCTAGACAATGGACATGGCGCTCCCCATCGAGGACTACGGCATCATCGGCGATCTCCACACCGCGGCCCTGGTGGGACGGGACGGCTCCATCGACTGGCTGTGCCTGCCCCGCTTCGATTCGGCGGCCTGCTTCGCCAAGCTGCTGGGAACCGAGGACCACGGCTCGTGGCGGCTGGCCCCCAAGGGCGCCCACCTGGCCACCCACCGGCACTACCGGGGCGACACCCTGGTCCTCGAGTCGGAGTTCGTGACGGACGAAGGATCGGTCCGGGTGGTGGACTGCATGCCCATCCGCCAGCAACACCCCGAGGTGGTCCGACTGGTGGAGGGGGTCCGGGGCAAGGTCACCATGGAGATGAACCTGACCATCCGCTTCGGGTACGGCCAGATCGTCCCCTGGGTCCGGCGGGTGGACGGGACGCTCAACGCCATCGCCGGCCCGGACGGCCTCTCGCTGTGGACCCCGGTGACGTGCAGTGGTCGCGACCTGTCCACGGTGGCCGAGTTCACCGTGTGGGAGGGCCAGCAGATCCCGTTCTCGCTGACCTGGTTTCCGGCCAACGAGGACCCACCCCGGCCGGTCGATGCCGCCTACGCCATCCAGGACACCGAGCTGTGGTGGACCGACTGGGTGGCCCAGTGCACCTACGAGGGCGAGTACCGCGAGGCGGTGGTGCGGTCGTTGATCACCCTCAAGGCTCTGACCTACGAACCGACCGGGGGCATCGTGGCGGCGGCCACGACCTCGTTGCCGGAGACCCTCGGCGGCAGTCGCAACTGGGACTACCGGTTCTGCTGGCTGCGGGACGCCACCCTCACCCTCGAGTCGCTGATGCGCGGCGGCTTCTATCAGGAGGCCATGGCCTGGCGCGGCTGGCTGCTGCGGGCCATCGCCGGGGATCCCGCCCAGATGCAGATCATGTACGGGTCCGGTGGGGAGCGCCGGCTGGACGAGTGGGAGATCGACTGGCTCCCCGGCTACGAGCAGTCGGCTCCGGTCCGGATCGGCAACGCCGCCGCCGGTCAGTACCAGCTGGATGTCTACGGCGAGGTCATGTCGGCGCTGTACGAGTCCGCCGGTGCCGCCGAGGCCGAGGAGACCATGACCTGGGAGCTCCAACTCTCACTGATGGACTTCGTGGTGGACGGCTGGCGTGAGCCCGACGACGGCATCTGGGAGGTGCGGGGGCCCCGGCGTCACTTCACCCACTCGAAGGTGATGGCCTGGGTGGCCATCGACCGGGCCATCCGGACGGCTGAGGAGCACGACCTGGACGGTCCTGTCGACCGGTGGAAAGAGGTGCGTCAGGAGATCCACGATCAGGTCTGCGACGAGGGATTCAACGCCGACAAGGGCTCGTTCACCCAGTACTACGGGTCCGACCAGCTGGACGCCAGCCTGCTGATGATCCCCCTGGTGGGGTTCCTGCCCGCCCACGACCCGCGGGTGAGGGGCACCATCGAGGCCGTCGAGCGGGAGTTGGTCGACGGCGGGTTCGTGCTCCGCTACCGGACCGCCGACACCGGTGACGTCGACGGGCTGTCCGGACGGGAAGGGGCGTTTCTGGCCTGTTCCTTCTGGTTGGCCGACTGCCTCTCCCTCCTGGGCCGGGACCACGACGCCCGGCGGCTGCTGGATCGCCTGATGGACCTCCGCAACGACCTCGGGCTGCTCTCGGAGGAGTACGACGCGGTGGCCGGACGGCTGGTGGGAAACTTCCCCCAGGCCTTCTCCCACGTCTCGCTGGTCAACTCGGCCTCGAAGATCGGCGGGCACGACAAGCCGTCCTCGAGCAACATCGTGGCCGGCCTGGCCCGACGGGCGTTGACCCAGGGCAGGGCCGGGACCGGTCGTCGTCACATGGGTGGCGTCAACGCCCGTGCCATGCTGTCGAAGCTGGTGGACAGCAGCGCGACCGACGTCCGTTCCGGGGCGGCCCATGTTGTCCAGGAGGCCATCGGATCGCCGCCCGGTGGGATCCCGGCCGTCCGGGGCCGGTCGGCCGGCCTCGCGGAGAGCCCGCGGGCCACGTCCCCGCCGGCCCGGCGGCCGAGGAAGGTGGCCACGAAACAGGCGGTCCGGACGGGACCCGCCCCGGAGAAGGCCGCGCCGGGGAGGAGGGCTCCGGCCGGGAAGAAGGCTCCGGCCGTGAAGAAGGCCAAGGCCGTCCCGCAGAAGGCTCGGGCCGCGAAGAAGGCCCGGGCCGCGAAGAGGGCAGAGCCTGGGAAGAAGGCTGCCGGGGTGAAGAAGGCTGCCGCGGGCAAGAAGGCCGCCGCGGGTAAGAAGGCCGCCGCGGTGAAGAAGGCCGCCGCGGGCAAGAAGGCGGCCGCTGGCCGGGGGACGACAGCGAAGAAGGCTGTTCCCGCCGGGCGGACAGCTGCGACCACCCGCGCCTAGCCGTTCGCCGGGTGCATGGTCGGCTCGGGACGGGGACAGGGACGGGGACGATGACGCGGCCGACGGGGATGGCATCCTGACGTGAGCCACCACCACCACCAACCGGACCACCACCACCAACCACCGGACGGTGACGGGGACGGTGACCATCTCCCGTCCGGGGCCGACCGTACCGACACGGGTGCCGCCGGAGCCCTGGTGGCCGACGGCGTCATCGAGATCGACACGCGGCTCGGGGGGTGGGACCGGGTCACCGCCGGCTACCTGATCGACGGGGACGCCCCGGTGCTGGTCGAGACCGGGAGTCAGAGCTCGGTCCCCGTCCTGTTGGCCCAGCTCGGGCGGCTGGGCATCGGTCCCGGTGATCTCGCCGGGGTCGTGGTGACCCACATCCATCTGGACCACGCCGGGGGGGTGGGCGACGTGGCCCGGGCCTTTCCGAAGGCCACGGTCTACGTCCACGAGAAGGGCGCCCGCCACCTGGCCGACCCCACCCGGCTGGTCGACTCGGCGTCCCGGGTCTACGGACCCCTTCTGGACTCGCTCTACGGTCGTCTCGATCCGACCCCGTCCGAGCGGATCCACGTGCTCCACGACGGGGAGGCCATCCGGATCAGCCCCGACCGGTCGCTCATCACGGTGGACTCACCCGGCCACGCCAAGCACCACCTGGCCCTGCACGACACGTTGAGCGGCGTGCTGTTCGCCGGCGACGCCGTCGGGGTCAAGCTGCCCGACGCCGGCGTGCTGCGGCCCTCGACTCCGCCACCCGACTTCGATCTGCACCTGGCCCTCCGGTCACTGCACCGGTTCGCCGAGCGGCGGCCCACGGGTTTGGCCCTGGCCCACTACGGCCTGCTGGCCGACCCACTGGACGTCCTGGACGAGGCCGACGGGACCCTGCGTCACTGGGTGGACGTGGCCGAGTCGGCCTTCCGGAGCGGGACCGACATCGCCGCCGCGCTGGATGCGGCCTTCGCCTCCGATCTGGACGGGGTCCCTCCGGAACACCGTGAGAAGCTCGATGTGATGAACGGGGTGCATTCCAACGCCGCCGGTCTCCGGAGGTGGCTGTCGACCGGCCCCCGGCCGGACCCGGCCGATCCCGGGAGGTCATGAGGCGGTGGCCGCCCGGTGGCAGGCCCGGGGCGACGGGTCGGTTCACCCGACCCGCTCCGGTCGGGGACGGGAGGGCCCCGGCCCGCCATGAACCTCTCGATCGTCGCCGGGTGGTTCCCGTTCGTCCTGCGGTGCCTGGCCCTGGTGGCCCTGGTGGCCGCGGTGGACTGGCGCCGGGACCGGTGGAGGCGGCAGCTCGGACGGGCCGTCCCGGTGGCGGTCCTGGTCGCCGGGGCTGTGGCCCTGGTGGCCACCGTGTTCTCACTCACCCCGTCGGACTTCCCGTGGTCCGCCTACCTGTGGGGGTTCGCCTGGGTCCTGGCGCTGGCTGTGACGGCCGGCGGCTGGGGGACCGCCCCTCGGCGGCGTCGGGTGGCCATGGTGGCCGCGGTCGTCCTCACCCTGCTGGTCGTGTTGGACTCCGTCGACCAGCGGTCGGACTCGTTTCCCACCATCGGCCGGCTGGTGACCCTGGACCCCGAAAACGTGGTGGAGACCCCGCAACTGGCCCAGATCCGGGCCCAGGTGGCCGCCACCGGCAAGCTGCCCGATCAGGGGGTGGTCATCAAGGTCACCATCCCGGCGACGGCCTCCCACTTCTCCACCCGCCCGGCCTACGTATATCTCCCCCCGGCCTGGTTCGCCAAGGTCACCCCGTCCCTGCCCACCCTGGTCCTGCTGCCCGGCGAACCGGGGAGCGCGTCGGACTGGTCGGAGAACGGGGATGCCGACAGCACGGCTGACGCCTTCGCCTCCACCCACCACGGGGTGGCACCCATCATCGCCATGCCCGATCCGAACGGGACGGAGACGGTGGACTCGGAGTGTGTCAACTCCCGGTTCGGCAACGCCGAGACCTATATCGTGGACGACGTCCCAGCTTTCGTGCGCAGCCGGTTCAGCGCCTCCCGGGCTCCCGGATCGCTGGCCATCGGGGGCCTGTCGGCCGGGGGCACCTGTTCGGTCATGCTGGCCCTCCGGCACCCCACGGTGTACCCGACCTTCGCCTCGTTTTCCGGGTTCGCCTACCCCCAGTACCTGGAGACCACCCGGTCCCAGACCATCGACATCCTGTTCGGTGGTTCGCAGCAGAGGTTCGCCGAGCACGATCCCACCGATCTCCTCCGTGACGGTCACTTCGACGGCCTGGCCGGATGGTTCGAGGTCGGCAGCGACGACACCCAGCCGGTGCAGGCGGCGCGGGCCCTCCAGCCGGCCGCCCTGAAGGCCGGTATCGCCACCTGCATCCTGGTGCGACCGGGAGGACACGACTTCGAACTGTGGAGTCAGGCCCTCCAGGACTCCTTCCCCTGGCTGGCCTGGCGCCTCGGTCTGGCCCCGGAACCCGACAGCGAACCGGCCACATGCACCACCCCCTGAGTCGAGGGGGCGCCCGGACGCCGCGGCCTTGCGTCGGCACCCTCCCGTGGTCTCGAATGGACGGGGAGGCGATGCCCGTGTCGAGGAGGAGGTGGGGCCGATGAGCATCCTGTTCGCCCTACTCGGCGCGTTCAGTCAGGCGCTCACCTCGGTCCTCCAACGGCTCGCCAACATCTCCGGCGCCGAGGAGAAGCGCTCCCCCTGGCAGACCACCCTGTACCTGATCCGCCAGCCCATGTGGCTGTTGGGCATGGTGTGCATGGGGGGCACCTTCGTCTTCACCGCGCTGGCCCTCTACTTCGGTGAGCTGGCCACGGTGCAGCCCATCCTGGTCACCGAGCTCATCTTCACCCTGGCTCTCCGGGCCCTGTGGCTCCACAACCGCATCGCCACCCGCACCTGGGCCGCGGCCGGGCTCCTGTGTGCCGGTCTCATCGGCTTTCTGGTGGTGGCCCACCCCCGCGAGGGTCACGGCCATCCCACGCCGGCCGGGTGGGCCGTGGCGCTGGGCAGCCGGGGCCTGGTGATCGTGGTCCTGTTGATCCTCAGCCGCTGGGGATCCCCGGCCCGCAAGGCCGCCCTGCTCGGTGCGGCCGCCGCCCTGGTGTGGGCCATCGACGCGGCCTTCGTGAAGGCGGCCACCGAGGTGCTGGCCCGCGAGGGATGGGGGGCCCTGTTCGTGCACTGGCCCCTCTATGCCGTCGTGGCCAGCGGGGTGGCCGGCACCATCCTGTTGGAGTCGGCATTCGCCGCCGGGCCGTTGGCCGCCTCCCAGTCGGCGCTGCTCATCGTGGATCCCCTGGCCAGCATCGCCATCGGGGTGGAACTCTTCGGCGAGCAGCTGAACAGTTCGCCGGCCGCCATCGTGGGGCAGGTCCTCTTTCTGGCCTGCATGTTCGCCGGCGTGGTCCTGTTGTCCAAGTGGGCACCACCGGAGATGGAGGTCCGGGCCAAGAGGTCGCCCCGACTGGTGGCGGCGGGTGGCGCCGCCCCTGATCCGGCCTGATCCCCGCAGCGAGGGTCGCCCGCCCGCGGCACCGGGTTCGTCCCCGGTGCCCCCCCGGAAGCCACGGTCGGCGGAGGTCGCTGCGGTACGATCAGAGGCCGCGTCCGACGAGTCAGAGGTGACAATGCATCTGAGGGGAAACGCCGCCGGAGTGCTCGTCACGCTCCTGGTGGTCGGCGGGGTGGCCACAGCCTGTGGATCCGGGTCGGCCGCCACCACGTCCACCACGTCCACCACCGTTCCGGTGGCGTCAGCCGGCGAGGCGCCGTCCCTGAGCCTGCTGACATCGTCGGTGCAGGCCCAGGTCACCGGGACCGGACCGTCCGACTTCAGCGTCGGCGGAGTGACCAAGCTCACCTGCTCGCCGCCCACCGACTGGACCGTGGGCGCCACCTTCACCTGCATGGCCTACGACTTCGCGTCGGACGAGTTGGGGGTGTACGACGGGACCGTCCAGTCGGCCGTCAAGGGTGTGCCGCAGTGGAACGGGCTCTGGAGTCCCCGGTGACGCCGACCGGCCCGTGACACCGGTACGTCCCTGACACCGGTACGTCCCTGACACCGGTCGGCTCCTGACGCCGGCCCGTCGTCCACTGCCGGTTGGTGGCCCTCCGGTTGGTGGCCCTCCGGGGTGGGGCGCCCGGGGGGATCAGCGGTCGTCGAAGCGACCGTCGACCAGCACCACGTCCCGGCCCCGCCGGGCCAGCAGGCTGGCGGCGATGCCGGCCCGGTAGCCGGCGGCACAGTGGACCCAGACGGTACCCGGGGGGATCTCCTCCATCCGTCCCTCGAGGTGGTGGAGGGGGATGTTCACCGCCCCGTCCAGATGACCCTGGTCCCATTCTTCGATGCGTCGGACATCGAGGGCCACGTGGTCCGGGTCGGCGACCACCCGGGCGAGATCGGTGAAGGCCCGCACCGGATAGGACCCGGCCGCCGGGGGTGCGGTGACCGGGGGGAGCGGTCCCACATAGGACCCGGCGAGCTCGTCGATGCCGATCCGGGCCAGGTCGACCTGGGCCCCGGCGATGGACTTGCGGTGCTCGGCCATCAGCACCAACGGGGTGGCGTCGGGCAGGAGCCAGCCCAGGTACGTGGTGAACGGGGTGTCCAGCTCGATGTTGACCGAACCCGGCAGGTGACGGGCCGCGAAGTTCCCCCGGGCCCGCAGGTCCACCACCCATGCGCCGGTGGCGGCCATCCGACCGACCTCTCCGGCGTCGAGATCCGGGGGCGGGGAGAGGTCGGGCTCGGGTGCCCCCCGCCGGTTGGCCGGGCCCATCCGGTGGTAGTAGAGCGGGTAGTCACCCAGGGCGGCCAGAAGGGTGGTGACGAACTCCTCCTCGTCCCGGGCCCGGAAGACCAGATTGGCCACCCGCTGCTCACCGATGGTCGAGGCGTCCACCGCGGAGGACCCCACCGAGCAGAAACTGCCGAAGCCGTGGGTCGGGAGCACCTCCACCGACCCGGGCAACCGGGCCAGGGTGTGGGCCGACCGGTACTGGGCATGGGCCAGGGGCTCGGTCCGGTCCGGTCCGATGAGGTCGGTGCGGCCCACCGACCCGAACAGGAGCGATCCGCCCGTGCAGGCCATGACCGGGAGCCCGTGCTCGAGAGCCACATAGGACACATGGTGGGGGGTATGGCCCGGCGTGGCCACCACCCGGAGCGAGAACCCGGTGGCGATCGGAATCTCATCGCCGTCGCGGACCGGACGGCGTTCGAAGTCGACGTCCTCCGCCGCGGCCACCAGGTACGGGACGCCCAGCCGGTGGGCCATGGCCCATCCGCCCGACACGTAGTCGTTGTGGATGTGGGTTTCGGCGACGCAGGCGATGCGGACGCCGGCGGCGGTGACCGCATCGAGGAGCCGGTCCCCGTCCCGCTGGGGGTCCACGACCACACCGACCCGACCGTCGTGCAGCACATAGGAGCGGTCGCCCAGCTCCGGTGTGTCCAACGTCAGAACGTTGATCATCGGAACCCCTCCTTGCGTCACCCTGGCCCGAATTCTACCAATCCGGAAAGGGAAATATGCAGGAAAAACTTTACGGTGTCGTGAATTGATCCGGATCCCGTCGTCCCGTGCCCCGGTGTCGGACAACGGTCCGTCCACTCAAGCTCAGGCGCAATTCTGTCGATCTGCCAATGATGACCGAGAGGGGCACGGATCTGATCAGTGGATCTCCCCGACCGGTAAACCGCGGGCGGCGTTCCGAGCAGCCCGTCCGGCCCGCCTGGGTGGTCGGGATGGTGCTGGCCCTGGCGGTGGTGGTCTATCTGGCGTCCCTGGTGGCGCGTCCCGACGGCGCCTACTGGACCTGGCTGGACGGTTGGGTGGTGTGCGGCATCGAGGCGGCCGCGGCCGGCCTGTGCCTGGCCCGGGGGTTCGTCCGCGGCCCGGGCCGGACGGTGGCGGTCTTCCTCGGCCTCGGCCTCTTGTCGTGGACGCTCGGCGACGTCGTGACGACGGCCCAGTCCATCGGTGGGGCGACCCCGCCCAGCCCTTCGGTCGCCGACCTCTTCTACCTCGGCTTCTATCCGCTGGCCTATGTCGCCGTGGTGTTGTTCATGCGGGGACAGGCCAGAAAGCTGACCACACCCACCTGGCTGGACGGAGGCATCGCCGGCCTCGGCGCCGCCGCCGCGGCCTCGGCCTTCGTCTTCCACGCCGTCCTGGCCTCCACCGGCGGAAGCAGGCTGGCCACCGTGGTCAACCTGGCCCTGCCGATCGGCGACGTCCTGCTGCTGGGCCTGGTGGTGGGAGGGTTCGCCGTGTTGTCGGGCCGGCGGAAGGCCCCCTGGGTCCTCATGGCCGTGGGGACGGTGTTCATCGCCTGCGGCGATACCTCCAACCTGTTCCAGAACTCACTGGGGGCCACCCGGGTGGGCTTCATACTCAACGCCGTGGCCTGGCCGATCGCCGCCGTCCTCATGGCCATGGCCGTCTGGCTCCGGGTCCGGCCGTCCAATCCGCTCATCCCCCAGCGTCCCCCGGGATTCATCCTCCCCAACCTGGCGGCCCTGACCGCGCTGGCCATCCTCTTCGTCGGGACGCTGTGGCCGGTCGGCCGGGCGTCGATCACCCTGGCCACCGCCACGCTGGCCCTGGTGGGTGTCCGGCTGTTCCTCACGGTGCGGGGGATGGAGGAGCTCAGCCAGCAGCGTCATCGGCAGTCGGTCACCGACGAGCTCACCGGCCTGTGGAACCGCCGGTACCTGTTCCGGGTCCTCGACGCCTTCTTCACCGAGCAGGAGACCACGTCGGCGCGGCGCGACCTGGCCTTCTTGTTCATCGATCTCGACCGCTTCAAAGAGGTCAACGACACCTTCGGCCATCCGGCCGGCGATCAGCTGCTGAGGAGCCTCGGGACCCGGCTGCGGAGCTCACTGCGGGACACCGACCTGCTGGTGCGCCTGGGCGGCGACGAGTTCGCCGTGGTGCTCATCGACGGGGACACCGGCTACGCCACCCAGGTCGCCCAGCGCCTCACCGCCTGCCTCGAGGAGCCCTTCCAACTCGACGCCGTCCGGGCCAGTATCGGGGCCAGCATCGGGATCGCCGTGGCCCCGGCCGACGCCTCCGACAGTGCCCGGCTGGTCTGGTGCGCCGACGTCGCCATGTACCGCGCCAAGCTGGGCAAGACCCCGTTCGCCTTCTACCAGCCTGACCTGGACGACGAGGGGGACCATATCCAGCTGGTGGAGGAGCTCAGGGAAGCCATCGACCAGTCCGGGTTGGTGCTGCACTACCAACCCCAGCTCGATCTGCGCAGCGGCGAGATCCTGGCGGTGGAGGCCCTGATCCGCTGGCCCCACCCCCGCCTGGGCCTGCTCCCACCGGACAGGTTCCTGCCCCTGGCCGAGGACGCCGGCCTGATGCAGGAGGTCACCCGATGGGTGCTGGACGAGGCGATCTCGCAGTGCTCGGCGTGGTGCTCCGACGGACGCATCCTGATGATGGCGGTGAACATCACCCCGTCCAACCTGCTCGCCCCGGGCTTTGTCGACCTGGTCATGGACCGGTTGAGCCACCACGGTCTCCCCGCCGAGCTGCTGGTGCTGGAGATCACCGAAACCAGTGTGATCACCGAGTTCGAACGGGCCCGCCGGGTCATCGAGGATCTGCGGGACCGCGCGGTGACCGTCTCCATCGACGACTTCGGGGCCGGGGTCACCTCGCTGGCGTATCTGAGCAACCTGGCGGTGCGGGAGCTCAAGTTGGACCGCACCTTCATCACCGGCCTGGCCGCCGGTGACGGTCACCGCGACATGGACCTGGTGCGGTCGACCATCGAGCTGGGCCATTCGATGGGACTGCGCATCGTGGCCGAGGGCATCGAGGACACCCCGATGCTGGAGCTGCTCCGCGACCTCGGCTGTGACGTGGCCCAGGGCTACGGGATCAGCCGGCCCAAGCCGGCGGAAGATCTGTCCTTCCGCCGCCGTGCCGACGATGCGGCCTCGGGGGCCCGCTAGACACACCCGGCGGGAACGACCTTCGCTACGCTCTCGGCCACGGGCGGCCGTGCCGAGACGGGAGGGGCAGTGAGACGTCGGACAGCGGGGCCAGCCAATCCCGGCCGGGGGCCGGCCACCGTCGCCGTCTTCGGCACCAGCCGGCTCGAGGCCTTCAGCGACGGCGTGATGGCGGTGATCATCACCATCACCGCGCTCAGCCTCAAGGCCCCCGACGGCTCCTCGTTCTCCGCCCTCGGCCACCGCCTGCCGGCCCTTCTGGTGTACATCCTGAGCTTCGCCTTCGTCGGCATCTACTGGAACAACCACCATCATCTGCTCCGGGCCGCCGGCCACATCTCGGCCGGGGTGATGTGGGCCAATCTCCACCTCCTGTTCTGGCTCTCCCTCATCCCCGTGGTCACCGAGTGGGTCGGGAACGACTACCGGAGCGCGTGGCCGGCCGCCACCTTCGGCATCGTGGCCTTCGGATCGGGCGTGGCCTACTCCCTGCTCGTCGCCACCATCGTGCGGGCCGACGGCAACGGATCCCCGGTGGCCACGGCGATCGGATCCGATGGCAAGGGATCCATCTCCCTGGCGATGTACGGCGCCGCCATCGGCCTGGCCTTCGTCAGCCCGTGGATCGCCTACGCCCTCTACGCCGGGGTGTCGATCCTGTGGTTCATCCCCGATCGCCGGCTGGCCCGGTCGGTGGCGACCATGGGCACGTCCCCGCCGCCGGGTGGGGTTCCGGAGGAGGAGTAGGTCGGGCCGGGCAGACCGGGGGTGGCAGCCCCGAGGCGGGCAGACCGGAATAAGGGGCACTTGACAACCAGTCTTAGGTGCACCTAATACTACGGGGTGGGTGAAGGTCGATCCGATGATGCTGTCCGGGCATCCCGCCACCGGGCCCGTGCCCCGGGCCGGCGGCGGGGGGCGCGGGGACGGCTGGTCACCGCAGGGCTGGCGGTGGCGCTGGCCGGCGCGGTGCTGGCCGCCTGCGGGTCGTCCGGCCCGGGGTCGTCCATCACCCTCTACAGCGGTCAGCACGTCCAGACCACCGACGCCCTGGTGGCCGGCTTCGAGAAGATCACCGGCATCACCGTCAACGTGCGGAGCGACGACGAGGACACCCTGTCCGACGAGATCGTGGCCGAGGGGGCGCGGTCTCCCGCCGACGTGATCTACACCGAAAACACCCCGGCCATCCAGTATCTGGCCGATCAGGGCCTGCTGGCCGAGGTGGACCCGTCCACCCTGGCCGCCACGCCGACCCGGTTCAACTCCCCCGACGGCCGGTGGGTGGGCGTGTCGGCCCGGGTGAGTGTCCTCATCTACAACCCGAGCCTGATCGCCCGCCGGGACCTCCCGACGTCGGTCCTGCAGCTGGCCGACCCCCGCTACCGCGGCCTGGTGGCCTTCTCCCCGGCCGAGACCGACTTCCAACCCATCGTGACCTCGGTCGAACGCACCTACGGCCACGCCGCCGCTCTCCGGTGGCTCGAGGGGTTGAAGGCCAATGCGGGCAGCCATGTCTACCCGGACAACGAGACCGTCTCCGATCAGGTCAACCGGGGTGCGGTGGCCTTCGGGGTCATCAACCAGTACTACTGGTACCGGCTGCAGGCGGAGGTCGGGGCCGCCTCCATGCACTCGAAGATCACCTACTTCGCCCCGCACGACCCGGGGTACGTGCTGGACATCTCGCCCGCCGCCGTCCTCCGGTCGAGCACCCACCAGGCCGCGGCCCAGAGGTTTCTGGCCTATCTGGTCTCCCCCCAGGGCCAGGAGATCATCGCCCACTCCATCAGCTTCGAGTACCCCATCGCCTCGGGGGTGACCACGGCCCGACCCGAGACGCCGTTCGACCAGCTGCAGCCCAACGACATCACCGTGGCCGAGTTGGGTGACGGATCGACCGCCATCGCCCTTCTGAAGGAGGCGGGACTGTTGTGACCACCACCGACGGGCGCCCGGGGCTGTCGGTGGTGGACCCCCCGACCGACCCGCCCGTGCCGGCCCGTCGTCCCCGGCGGCCCTGGGTGCTGGTGGCCACCAGCCTGGTGGTGACCGTGGTCCTGCTGGCCCCGCTGGCGTTCCTGCTCATCGAGGCGGCCGGGGCCGGCGTCTCGACGGTCCTCCATCTGATCTTCCGCCCGCTGACCGCCACCCTGTTGTGGAACACGGTCCGGCTCACCGTGGTGGTGACCGCGCTGTGTGCCGTCATCGGCACCCTGGCGGCCTGGTGCGTCGAGTGCACCGACCTGCCCGGCCGCAGGATCTGGGCCGTCCTGGTGGTGGTGCCGTTCGCCATCCCCGACTTCGTGGTCAGTTTCGGATGGGCCTCCCTCACCACCTGGATGCAGGGGTTCCGGGGGGCGGTGGTGGTCATGACCCTCGCCGTCTACCCCCTGGTGTACCTGCCGGTGGCGGCCAGCTTCCGTGCCGCCGATCCCGAGCAGGAGGACGTGGCCCGGAGCCTGGGGATCAGTCGGACCCGGACCTTCGTCCGTATCACCCTGGGCCAGGCCCGGGGAGCCATCCTCGGGGGCTGCGTCCTGGTCGCCCTGGTGATGCTGGCCGAGTACGGGGCCTTCGAGATCCTCGGCTACCAGACCTTCACCACCGAGATCTTCACGGAGTACCAGCTGTCCTTCAACCCGGGTGCGGCATCGGCCCTGGTGCTGGTGCTGGTGGTCGTGGGCCTGCTCGTGCTGAGCCTCGAGGCGGCGGCCCGGGGCCGGGGGCGGGTCGTCCGGATCGGACCCCAGGTCCAGCGGGTGACGGCGCCCCACCGGCTGGGCCGGGCCACCGCCCCCGTCCTGGTCGCCTTCGCCGTCCTGGTCGGTCTGGCTCTCGGGGTCCCCATCGGCTCCTGCGTGTACTGGACCTTCGAGGGGGGCGCCCACTCCCTCGGCGGTGTCTCGCTGCTCAGCGCCACCTGGCACACCGTGCTCTACAGCGGCACGGCCGCCGCCCTGGCCACGGTGATGGCGCTGCCGGTGGCCCTGCTGGCCGTCCGCTACCCCCGGGGCGTCGGACGGCTCTTCGAGCGGAGCACCCTTCTGGTTCTGGCCATGCCCGGGATCGTGATCGCCTTCACCCTGAGCTACTTCCTGGTGCGCTACGCCGACTCCTTTCTCTACCAGCAGGCACCCCTGCTCGTTGTGGCCTACGCCATCTTGTTCTTCCCCCTGGCGCTGGTGGGGGTGAAGGCCTCGGTGGCCCATGCGCCGGTGGGGCTGGAGGAGGTGGCCCGCTCCCTCGGGCAGGGTCGGCTGGCCGTGCTGTGGAGGGTGACACTGCCGCTGATCGCCCCCGGGCTGGCGGCGTCGTTCTGCCTCGTGCTGTTGGCCGCGGTGACCGAGCTCACCGCCACACTGATCCTGGTGCCCACCGGCGTGCAGACTCTCGCCACCCAGTTCTGGGCCTACCAGCAGAACCTCTCCTACGGACAGGCGGCGCCCTTCGCGCTGGTGATCATCGCCATCGCCGCCGTGCCCAGCTACGTGCTCGGCCGCTACTTCGACCGGACGCCGGTGCAGGACGGCGTGGCCACCGTGGCCCCTGCCGCGCCTTCCGCGACGCCTTCCGCCGTGCCCACCGTCGGGAGCGGCCTGTGAGCGTGCGCCCCGGGGGACTCGAACCACCCAACCTGCGGATTAAGAATCCGCTGCTCTACCGTTGAGCTAGGGGCGCCCGGGCAGCTTAAGTCCACGTCCGGAGGTCGTCAATGTCCGACTTCCGTCACCGGTCCGCCGCCCGTGACGATCCGGTCGACAGCTCCACCCCGCGGCACGGAGCCCGGGGCCCAGGGACCGGGGGCTCAGGGAACCGGCGGCTCAGGGAACCGGCGGCTCAGGGAACCGGCGGCTCACAGTGGGCCGGCACGGTGGCCGGGGCCGGCGTCAGGCCGAGGCGCCACGACATCCAGGGCAGCGAGTCCCGAAAGGCCTGGGACCAGAACGCGAACGAGTGGTCGCCGGGCGGGGACGAGTAACAGACCTGCATCCCGGTGTTCCGGGCCAGTTTGCTCAGCTGCTGCATGGCGGCCAGGGGTTGGGGGTCGCTCTGTCCCGCTGTGAACCACCCCCCCATCCCCGGATAGGACTTGCCGGTCAGCAGGGTCACCGGATTGTGGGCCTGGTAGTTGGCGTTGGATCCGCCGTACAGGACGCTGATGGTCTGCTGGGCGTTGTCGTTGAGATAGGTGGGGGAGGCGTAGCCCGAGTAGTCACCGAAGGTCTGGAACACGGTCGGGTTGCGCAGCGCCAGCATGCTGGCGCAGGTCCCCCCGTCCGAAAGGCCGGCCACCGCCAGTGAGTGCTTGCCGATCGCCGCGTTGAACTGGGCCTGCATGTAGTTGGGAACGTCCTTGACCAGGTAGGTCTCGGCCTGACCCAGACGGCTGTTCGAGCACTCGGTGTCCTGGGCGTTGCCGTTGTTGTCCGGGATCACCAGCAGGGGGGCCACGCCGTGGTGCAGTTCGGCGAACGCCGTCGACGTGGTGTCGGCGTACCCGGCCCGGGTCCAGTCCGACGGTTCGCCCGGGATCCCGGCGATCAGCTCGATGACCGGAAGCTGGGGCTCGGGGTTCTTGAACCAGGCCGGAGGCAGGTAGACGAAGGCCTGGCCGGTCGGGAACTTCGAGACGGTGGCGGGGATGGTGACGGCGATGGTCTCCCCGTGGGTGGGGAGCTTGCCGGTCCTGCGGACCTGGTCCCGGATGGCCTGGAGCTGGGGCAGATTGGTGAAGTTGGCCGCGTCCTTGCCGAACAGCCGGGCCAGTGTCGGGTAGTAGTCGAAGTTCTGGTTCACCACCGTGAACGCGGCGATCACGCAGAAGACGAGGGCGATCACCGAAAAGCACCGCAGCAGCCAGTGGGCCCGCGTCCAGCCCAGGATGATGATGACCACCGAGTACCACACCAACCAGGCCCACAGGTAGAAGGTGGTGGGGAACTGGTCCGGAACCAGATTGAAGACGTGGATGACCACACCGGTGAGAATCGTGAGCACGAAGCTGATCGGGATCCCGATGGGCAGCTGCCACTTCCACGCCCCGTCATGCCATCCCACCGACAGCACCACCGACGTCAGGGCGACGACGATGACGGTGGTGGGGAACCATCCGGTGATCAGGTCGATGTTGACCGCAAAGGTACTCATGATCTCAGTTTGCCTAAGATATCCAGTGCTATCCGTCCAAACTGGGACCGGCCAGCGGGCACGCCGACAAGGAGGGTCTGACAGTGGGAGAACCGGACGGTGGACAGCCGGAGGTCCGGACGGTGGACATGCTGAGCGCCGAGCGGCGCAAGAAGCGGGACGTCCTCGCCGGGCAGGGGATCGATCCCTATCCGTTCCGTTTCGACCGCACCGCCACCGCCGCCGAGCTCCGGGCCCGCCACGGCGGACTGGACCCTGACGTCCGGACGGGCGAGACCGTGCGCATGGCCGGGCGGTTGACCAGCATCCGGGGCCATGGCCGGCTGTCGTTCGCCACCCTCCAGGATGTGACCGGAACGGTGCAGCTCCTCATGCAGGAGTCGGCCCTCTCCGACCAGGCCCGACTGGTGCTGGCCAACATCGACCTGGGGGACTGGATCGGGGCCGAGGGCGAGGCCATCACCAGCCGACGGGGGGAGCTGTCCGTCGACGTGACGGAGCTGACCCTGCTGTCCAAGGCCCTCCTACCCCTGCCCGACAAGTGGCACGGCCTGACGGAGACCGACACCCGCTACCGGCAGCGGGAGGTCGACCTGCTGGCCAACGCCGACAGCCGGCGGGTGTTCGACATCCGGTTCAAGGCCATCGCCGCCCTGCGCCGCCTGCTGGTGGCCGAGGACTTCATCGAGGTGGACACGCCCATCCTCCAGCCCCAGGCGGGTGGGGCACTGGCCCGGCCGTTCATGACCCACGCCAACGCGCTGGACATCGACCTCAGCCTGCGCATCGCCCCCGAGCTCTACCTGAAGCGCCTGGTCGTCGGAGGGTACGAGCGGGTGTTCGAGATCGCCCGGAACTTCCGCAACGAGGGCGTCGACACCCGCCACAGTCCGGAGTTCACGGCCATGGAGGCCTACCGGGCCTTCGGCGACGTCAACGACGGGATGGACCTCACCGAGCGCCTCATCGTCGGGGCGGCGGAGGCGGCCACCGGCCGGCTGGACTTCACCGTCGGGGACCGGTCCATCGGGCTCACCCCGCCGTGGCCCCGCCGTCAGCTGCTGGACTGGCTGGAAGAGGTGGTCGGCCGCCGCCTCCACCCGACCGATCCGGTGGAGGACGTGCGGGCGGTCTGCAAGGAACATGACGTCGACGTCCTGCCCGAGTGGGGCTCGGGCAAGCTCATCTTCGAGCTCTACGACACCCTCCTGCTCCCCACCGTGGTCAGTCCGGTGTTCATCTGCGGGTTTCCCGTCGAGGTGTCACCGCTGGCCCGGCACACGGCGGACGACCCGACCCTGGCCGACCGGTTCGAGCTGGCCATCGACGCCAAGGAGTTCGCCAACGGGTACAGCGAGCTCAACATCCCCGAGGAGCAGAAAGAGCGGTTCCGCGGCGAGGCCGAGGCCGTGGCGCGGGGCGACCTGGAGGCCCACCCGGCCGATGTCGCCTTCGTCCGGGCTCTCGAGTACGGCCTTCCCCCCACCTCGGGTATCGGCATCGGGGTCGACCGCCTGATCATGCTGCTGGCCGAGGTGGAGGCCATCCGGGACGTGATCCTCTTCCCGATGATGCGTCCCGAGGTCACCGGTTGAGTGACGTGACGCTCCCGGACACCCGGCCCGGTGCGACACCGGGATCCGACGGCGGGCCGGCCACGGCCACCGACGGCGCCCCGGCCCCGGTCGACACGGACCCCGGACCGGCCACCCCGGACCCGGAGGCGGCCGTCGGCACCCCGGAGCCGGTGGCGGCTTTCCTCATCGACGAAGAGGTCGAGGTGCACCTGCCCAAGGGCAGCCGGACCATCCTGGTCAGCGACCTCCACCTGCCGGTGGTGGCCACCCCCACCTCGACCGCGGTGGCCGACGAGCTGGCCGGGTTGCTCGGCGGGTGCCGGGGCCCGGCCGCCTTTGTGGTGGCCGGCGACGGCTTCGAGATGCTGGCCGGACCCCCCGACATCGGGCGGATCCTCGACGCCCATCCCCAGTTCACCCGGGCCGTGGCGGCGTTCGCGGCCGACAAGGACCATCACGTGGTGGTGCTCTCGGGCAACCACGACGGGCAGTTGGCCTGGGACGGGACGGCGGTCGGGGCCCTCCGGAAGGGTCTGGGTGCCGACCACTTCGCGCTGGCCTGCACCCTGGTGGTGGACACCGACAGCGGTCCCCAGCGGGTCCGGGTGGTGCACGGCAACCAGTCCGATCCCTACAACGCCTTCGAGGATCCGTGGTCTCCGGTGGACACCCCCTTCGGCCACCACGTGGTGCGGGACCTGCTGCCGGAGCTGGAGTCGCGTCAGGCCTCCGGCTCGCTGCTCGAAGGCGTCCAGTGGCTGGACGGGGACATCGCCGACTTCATCGGGTCGCGGCTCTTCTACCGCAAGGTGGTGGGGAAGCTGTGGTTGGTGGCCATCCCCTTTGTGGCCATCCTGCTCCTGCGCCTCCTGACCTTCCTGCCCGGTGTCCGGCCTCTCCTCCACCACAACGCCCAGCGGTGGCTGCTCGGATTCGGGCTGCTGGTGGCCTTCATGGTGATCGTGGCGGCGGTGGCCGCCGTGGCCACCCTGCTGCGGGTCAACCGCGCCCTGCGGGAGACGGCGGTGAGCGCCCGGTCCGATCCGGCCAGCCACAATGCGCCGGCCCGGGCCGAGGCGGCCCGCCTGGTCGCCCAGGGGTATGCCGGCCTGATATCGGGCCACACCCACGAGCCCGAGCTCTCCGTGGTGGGCAACGGCTTCTACGCCAACACCGGCAGCGGGACGTCGTCGGTGGTGAGCCGGAAGGCCCGCTTCCGGCTGCCCCATCCGTTCGTGACCCTGCACCGGTTCTCCTACGTGGAGGTGGTGGGGGGTTCGGTCCTCGGGCTCAAGCTGTGGCTCCGGGAGGTACCGGTCCGTTCGCCGGTCCTGCTGGAGCGCCTCGCCCAGTCCCCGGCCAAGGTGGACACCACGGTCACCACCCTGGTGGGCCAGCTCCCCGACGGACCCACCTGGCCCCTCGACGAGAGCGGGCTCCGCCAGTGGGTGGTCCGGCGCCGGGTCCGCCAGGTGGCCGCGGTGGTGCTGCTGGCCTCGGGCTTCCTCAACGTGGTGTTCGCCCTGCTGTGGCCGATCACCTCCACCCGGTCCGTCGACCACTGGCTCCCGTTCGGCATCCACCCGCTGACCGTGCCGGAGTCGGTGGTGGCCGGACTGGCCCTGTGCGGTCTGGCCCGGGGGGTGCGCCGGGGTCTGCGCCCGGCCTGGGTGGCATCCATCCTCGTCCTGTTGGCCACCACCACCGACCGTCTGGTCCAGGGCCGGCCCCCCCAGGGGGCGACCATCGCCATGCTCTTCTGCCTGTGGCTCCTGCTCGAACACCGCCACTTCCGGGTCCGGCCGTCCGGTGTGAGCCGGCTGTTCATCTGGATGGCCACCGCCGGGCTGGTGGTCATCGCCGGCACCGCCGGGGTCGGGAGCCTGTTGGGACGCGGACACCGCAACCACTTCGACCTGGTGTTCCTCCTGGTGGTGGTGGTCGTGCTGCTCCTGCTCCTGCTGGTCGCCCTCCCCGGGCGCGACCCCCGACGGACCGGGGCCGCCCGCCAGGAGGCCTTCGAGCGGGCTCTGGCCATCATCAAGGCCCACGGGGGGGACACACTCGACTACTTCGCCCTCCGGGACGACAAGACGTGGTTCTTCAGCGGCGACTCCGTGGTGGCCTACTCGATCATCAACGGGGTCATGCTGGTCTCCCCCGACCCCATCGGGCCCCCGGCCGACCGGGCCGCGGTGTGGTCCGATGTGATGGATCTGGCCCAGTCCAACAACTGGCAGCCGGCGGTGTTGGCCGCCTCGCAGTCGTGGCTGCCGGTCTACCGGGCGGCGGGACTGGTGGACCACTACATCGGGGACGAGGCCATCGTCGACGCCTCCACCTTCACCCTCAAGGGCAAGTCCATGAAGTCGCTGCGGGGTGCCTACAACCGGGTCAAGAAGTCCGGCTGCCACGTCCAGTGCTTCGTGTCCATGGACGAGGTGTCCGACGAATTGCGGGGCCAGTTGCTGGATCTGATGACCGAAACCCGCCAGGGGGAGGAGGAGCGCGGCTACTCGATGACGCTGAGCCGGATCTTCGATCCCCGTGACGAGGGCCTGTTGCTGGTGGTGTGCTTCGACGCCGAGGGCCGGCCCATGGCCTTCAACCAGTACATCCCGGCCACCGAGGTCGACGGGTACTCGCTGGATCTGATGCGGCGTTCCAACGACCCCGACGCCCCCAACGGCCTCACCGACTTCGTCATCATCGAGACGCTGCAGTGGATGGCCGAACGCGGCCTCCACGGTCTCGGGCTCAACTTCGCCACCATGCGGGCCGTGGTGGCCGGCGAGGCCGGCACCGGACCGTGGACCTCCCTCGAGCGCACCGTCCTGCATAAGTTCAGCGACACCCTCCAGATCGAATCGCTGTGGCATTTCAACCAGAAGTACGACCCCCGGTGGAATCCCCGGTACGTGGTCACCGGCGCCTTCCTCCCCCTGGCCCGGTCCGGTGTGGCCATCGCCCGGGCCGAGGCGGTCACCGAAATTCCGGTCATCGGCCCGTTGCTCCGCACCCACGAGCCCGGCCACCGGCCCGATCACGAACCGGCCCACTCCGGGGATCAGACCTGACCCCTGGCACCGGCCGGGCCCGGGGGTGGGCGGTGGGCTAAAGCACCCGGCGCCGGGGGCCGATGCATGAGGGTGGCATCAGACCTTGAGACCACGTGCCTTCCGGCGGAGCGGTCGTTCGCCACCCGGGTCCTCGGGCGGCTCATCGATCCGACTCTGGTGGCGGTCCCCATCGCGGTGGGACTGCTGTGGCTGCTGCGCGACGACGGACTGATCTCCGACGTTCCCCTGTGGACGTTGGTCCTGTTGCTGGCGGCATCGGCGTTCTTCACCGCCCTGACCAACGAGCTGTGGCCGGACACCCCGGCCGGGTGGCGGCTGTATCTGCGGGTGACCGTCGAACTGACCGGCATCGCCCTCATCATCTACGCCGTGGGCTGGGGCCCCACGCTGGTGGTGGGCCTGGTGTTCGGCGCCGCCGACTGCATCCGGTCGATGGGGGCGGCCTCCACCCGGCCGGCCCTCATCGTGAGCACCGTCCTGATCGGCCTGGGGCAGGCCGGCATCGCCCTCGGGATCTTCCCGACCCTGGTCCACCAGCCCCTGGTGGACGCACTGGCCCTCCTGGCGCTGGCCGGCCTGCTCTTCACGGTCCAGCTCATCGGCTGGGTGTTCGGGGCCAAGGAGCGGTCGGACACCGCCCTGGTCGAGGCGGAGGCCCGTTTCCGCGGGTCGTTCGAAGGGGCCCCCATCGGTATCTGCCTGGTGGGGACGGACGGCGCCATCCAGCAGGCCAACCCGGCGTTCGGGTCCATCCTGGGGTACCGGCCCGAGGAGCTGGTGGGGGTCGACATCGAGGACCTGACCCACCCCGACGACCAGGAACAGATCGGAGCGTGGAGCCGGCACCTGTCGACGGGCGATTCCCCCACGCTCCAGTGCGAGCTGCGGTACCTCGCCGCCGGGGGAGAACCGGTGTGGGTGTCCCTGAGCGCCAGCTGCATCGGCGATCCGTCCGGTGGGACCCGGTACGGGATCTGTCAGATCGAAGACGTCACCGACCGGCGGGCCATGAACGAGCTGGTGGCCCACGCCGCCATCCACGACCCCCTGACCGACCTGCCCAACCGGACCCTGTTCATGGACCGGCTCCAGGGCGCGCTGGAACGGCTCGACCGGAGCTCGGGGAACGTGATGGTGGCCTTCGTGGACCTCGACCACTTCAAGGTGATCAACGACAGCATGGGTCACGAGTGGGGCGACCGGGTCCTGCGCCGGGTGGCCCGGCGGATCAACGAGGCGGTGCGGCCGGCCGACACCGTGGCCCGGTTCGGGGGCGACGAGTTCGTCGTCCTGTGCGAGTCGGTGGCCGATGAGGACACGGCGTTCCGGCTGGCCGGGCGGATCACCGCCAGCCTGACCCAGCCGCTGGTCGTCGAGCACCAGGAGATGTTCGTCTCGGCCAGCGTCGGCATCGCCCTGACCCCGTATCGCGACACCTCTCCCGAACGGCTGGTGAGTGACGCCGACGCCGCCATGTACCGGGCCAAGGACGGGGGCCGGGCCAGCATCGAGATGTACGACGAGCGGAAGGACATCTGGTCGATCGGCCGCCTCCGCATCGGCAACGACCTGCACCGGGCCATCTCCCGGGGGGAGTTCATCCTCCACTACCAACCCTTCGTCGAACTCCACTCCTCGTCACTGGTGGCGGTGGAGGCGCTCATCCGGTGGCGACATCCGACCCGTGGCCTGCTGGCTCCCGGTGAGTTCATCGAACTGGCCGAGGACACCGGACTGATCGTCCCCATCGGGAGCTGGGTGTTCCGCGAGGCCTGCCGGCAGTCGGCCCGGTGGACCGACCTCCGGGCCCGGTCGGGGCAGGCCGGGTGGAAGTCCGCGGTCTCCATCAACGTGTCGCCCCGGCAGTTGGCCGAGAAGACCTTCCCGGACCAGGTGGCCGGCATCATCGCCGACACCGGGGTCAACCCCGACGGCATCTGGATCGAGATCACCGAGGGCACCCTGATGAGCGACCCCGAGGCCACCATCTGCACCCTGGGCCTCCTGCGCGACCAGGGGGTCCATATCTCGGTCGATGACTTCGGGACGGGCTACTCCTCTTTGAGCTACCTCAAGCAGCTGCCGGTGGAGTGCCTCAAGATCGACCGGGCCTTCGTGGACGGGTTGGGGCGGGGGACCGAGTCGGCGGCCATCGTGCGGGCGGTGATCGCCCTGGCCGAGGCGCTGGGCCTGGCCTGTATCGCCGAAGGGGTCGAGACGGTGGACCAGATGACCGCCCTCCAGTCCCTCGGATGCCATCTGGCCCAGGGCTATCTCTTCGGCCGTCCGCTCCCCGCCGACGACCTGGGCCCGTTCCCCACCGACGACCTGCTCAGCTGGCAGGGTGCGGGCGTCCCGGACCTGCGGGTGGACTCCGGCGCGTGACAGCGGTCACCCCGTCGCCGGGTTCCCCCGTCGCGGTGGGGACCCGGCGGTCAGGTGGCGCCGGGCTCGTCACCGGCACCGGCACCGGCACCGGCACCGGTACCGGCACCGCCACCGCCGGCGGCCGGGGGCGGGGTCTCGGTCAGCCGGTCCAGGGCGGGGAGGAGGTAGCCGAACCCTGCAGCCACCGAGCCCACCAGCATGAGGGCCAGGCCCACGAGTCGCAGCGGATGGGCCACGGTCAGCAAGCCACCCGCGCCGGCCAGGCCCACCCCGGCCCCGCCGATCCAACCGCTGAGGCGGTCGATGCGCGGGGAGTTCCGGACGGCGACCAGGTAGGTCACGGCGGCCATGGTGAGAGGCACCCCGAGGACGGCGTGGACCAGGTAGGCCGCCCGCCCGCCAGCGGGGAGCCAGCCGCTGGCCCGGTCGGTGGGCACGACGACCAGGGTGAGGATCCCCAGGGCGAACTCCACGCCGACCAGGCCGGCCAGAGGGGTGGCCCACCGTCGGGGTGGTCGTTCCGACGGGGCGGTGCCCCGTTCCTGCGGTCCGGCCGCCTCGGGCCCGACCCGTCCCCCGGGTCCGGCCGCCGCGGATCTGAAGGCCCCGGGTTCGCCCGGGCGTTCCCGGGCGGGGGCCAACCGGACCATGACGGTGTAGGTCACCACCGCGATGGACAGGTGCATGACCATCAGGACGGCCACGGCCCGGGGGGGCTGGTGCCGGCTGATCAGAACCAGATCCGGGATCCACAGGATCAGGGTCACGGCGACGGCCAGCCGTCGGTACACCCGGCGGGGAGACGGGGAGACGGCGATGACCGCCGGCCATCCGGCGCAGGCCACCACCACGCCGATGATCGTGAGGGTGGCGTAGTCGCCCACGCGGAAGTGGGTGTAGCCCACCGTCGAGGGGAACAACGCCGTCCCGGCCCGGACGATCAGGGCATCCGCCAGCACCGAGAGCACCACGGCCAGGGCGGTGGCCCCCAGCCACCGGAGCGGGTCCGGATATCCGGGCGATTCCGGTCGTCCGTTCCGGCCCATCGGCGTGGCTCCCTGGCGGACGCGGGCGCCCGGCGTGGCTCTGGCCTTCATGGTGACGTCCCTACGGTACTTCCCCGGAGGCGCAGGGAATCCGGAACCGGCCCCCCGGTAGGGTGGGCGCCGTGGGTGCGCCCGAACCGTCCGACCCGGCCCGCCAGGACCCGGCCGGTACGCGCCTCACCGGGACGGAGGCGGTCAAGCTCCACCTGACCCTGGCCGGGGGCCTGGTCATCTGCGTGGCGGCGTTCCTGTTCGAGGTCAGACGGGCCCTGGGCGGCAACGAGCTGAGTTGGGCCTACGTCTTCGAGTGGCCGCTGTTCGCGGTCTTCGCCTTCTACATGTGGTGGAACCTGCTCCACCAGCGGAAAGGGCGGCGGCGGTCCGATGCCGGACCGAAGGTGGTGGCGCCCGAGCACGTGGAGATGCTCAAGGCGTGGCAGGAGCAACAGCGGAAGCTGGCTGCCACCGAGGCCGCCGAAGGGGCCGCCACCCGGGCCGCCGAAGGGGCCGCCACCCGCCGGGCCCGATCGGAATCGGACGCCGCCCCCTGACCTGAGCCGGGTCTGCCGGCCCCGTCCCCGACCCCGGCCGGGGTGGGTGGAGGCCGTCCGGGGGCGCTGCAAGACCGGTGGGGCCGGAACCTACACTCGTGTCCGTGACCGCCCGGGCCAATCTGATCGACCCTGCGGCCGTGACCGGCCGACCGGTCCCCGGCGGACCCGCCGCCCGCGCGGCGGACCGGTGGTGACGTGAGGGGAAAGGGGCAGGCCGCGCCGGTCGACGACCCGACCATCGTCTCGGCGTTCCACTCGGCGCTCAGCCACCAGTTTCTGGCCATCCTGGTGTTGGCCGTCGTCCTGCTGCTGGCGTGGAACGTGGTCCGGACGATCCGCTACCGCCGGGCCGCCGCCGCCGCCGCCGCCGCCGCCGCCGCCGCCGCCGGTACCCCGGCCGCCCCGGTACCCCCCCGGTGGCCGTCCCCGGAGCCCGTGGCCCGCCGGCTCCTCCGCATCGCCTTCGGGGTCCTGTGGATCTTCGACGGTCTGTTGCAGGGCCAGAGCTCGATGCCCGGGAGCCTCCCCGGAAGCGTGCTGACCCCGGCCGCGGCCTCGTCCCCGGGGTGGGTCCAACACCTGGTCAATGTGGGGGCCACCGCCTGGTCGGACCACCCGGTGTCCATGGCGGCGGCGGCCGTGTGGATCGAGGTCGGCATCGGGATCTTCCTCCTGGTCGCCCCGCGGGGCC
>Ga0182012_10001470_pt1 | contig 25741 bp, 25 predicted proteins | sample 612S2SmetaG_FD_120486 | JGI IMG/M metagenome (GOLD analysis project Ga0182012, IMG submission 120486) | Permafrost microbial communities from Stordalen Mire, Sweden - 612S2S metaG | ecosystem: Environmental > Terrestrial > Soil > Wetlands > Permafrost | place: Sweden: Stordalen | collected...
GGCGCCGAGATAAATCTCGCTGGCGACGCCATTCGCGCGCAGCGTGGAAACCATGCGCTGGTAATCGGCGAGGCGGTCGCGGTCGAGCACCAGCACCACCACCGGCCCGCGCCGCTCGGGCGTGGCGACAATCTCGCTGCCGACGAGCTTTAGCGCCGCGTAGAGGCGGGACACGCCGATCGAAAACCCCGTCGCCGGCGTATCTTCCGCGCGGAACCTGCCGATCAGCCCGTCGTAGCGGCCGCCGCCGCCAACCGAGCCAAAGCGCACCGGATTGCCCTTTTCGTCCTTTGTCTCGAAAGTCAGCTCCGCCTCGAACACTGGTCCGGTGTAATATTCGAGCCCGCGCACGACGGACGGGTCGATGCGGATGCGGTCGAAGCCATAGCCGGCGTCGCGCGCGAGATCCTCGATCTCCATCAGTTCCTCGGCGCCCTGCGCGCCGATGTCGCTCTTGCCGAGCAGGCCGAAGAGATCGAAGCTCGGCTTGCCGTCCACATATTGCCCGCCGGCGCTGAAGGACATGATCGTGTCGATCGCCTCCTGGCCGAGCCCGGCGCCCTTGGTGAAATCGCCGCTCTCGTCCTTGCGGCCGGCGCCGAGCAACAGCTTCACGCCTTCCGGGCCCAGCCGGTCGAGCTTGTCGACGGCGCGCAGCACGGTGAGGCGGCGGCCGGCGTTCTCGACGCCGTCGAGCCCCACGGCCTTCATCACCCCGTCCAGCACCTTGCGGCTGTTGATTTTAATCACATAATCGCCGCGCTTGACGCCGAGCCGCTCCAGCGTGTCGGCGGCCATCATGCAGATTTCGGCGTCGGCGGCGGGCGAGGCGGACCCAACCGTATCGGCGTCGAACTGCATGAACTGGCGGAAGCGTCCCGGTCCCGGCTTCTCGTTGCGATAGACCTGCCCGACGCGATAGGAGCGATAAGGCTTTGGCAGCGCGTCGAAGTTCTGCGCGACATAGCGGGCCAGCGGCGCCGTCAAATCGTAGCGCAGCGACAGCCATTGCTCGTCGTCGTCCTGAAACGAAAACACGCCCTCGTTGGGCCGGTCCTGATCGGGCAGGAATTTGCCGAGCGCGTCGGTATATTCGATCGTCGGCGTCTCCAGCGCCTCGAAGCCATAAAGCTCATAGACGGAGCGAATCGCCTCCAGCATTTTGCCGGTGGCGGCGAGTTCGGCGCCGCCGCGGTCGGCGAAGCCGCGGGGGACGCGGGCTTCGACTTTTCGCTTGTCTTGCGGCGTGTTTTGATCGTTCGACATTTTTTCTGGGCCTCTGGCCTTCGCCCGTTTCCGTGAAACGAGAGAATGCTCCAAATTATTGTTTTAACGCGCTTTCTTCACGCGAACCGGCGTCCGCTTCGCTCGAAAACGCTCCAGTCCTGGCACTTCCTAGCATTTTCCCAAGCAGAGGGAAGCGCCGCGCCCTCAGGCCACAGCCGCAAATGGCTCTCGCAGCGCGGACAGTCCGAAGAGCCGAAGCCTTTCAGCGGCGTGGGAAAAGCTGACAGCGCCGCGTTCAACGCGCATTCGTCGCCGCCGGGAATAGCCCAGGCGCCGGGCGTTTTTCCGGCGCGGGTCAGTTGATCGACATGCCAATGCGTGGGCTTTTCTCGCCGCATATGGCGGGCGAGGCGCGCCGCGAGCCCGCCCGGCCCCCTGGCCGAGCCGCAGTAAATATAACGGCCGGGCGGCAGAATCGCGGCGTTTTGGCCCGCCCGGACGGGCAGCGGCGCATCAAGGAGGACGAGCAGCGCATAGGCGCCTTTTTCGCGCGGGGCCGTCGCCGCGTCGACGAATACGATCCTCACGCCTGTTCACCCTGTCGCGAGACGCGCCTCGACGGCGCGCGGTTGGCGGCTACTATCGCGCAATGACACGCATGAATCATGCGCGAACGCGCATTTTCGCGCATCCGACGCGCAGGGGATTCCTCGGCCTCGCGGCGGGCTGTCTCGCCGCGCCATTTTCGGCGGCGGCGCGCGACCAGACCGGAGAACTCGCCGAGCAATTGCGCGCCGGCGTGGCGCGACTTCCCCCCGGCGTCATCGCGATCCGCTCGCTGGAACTGCCGCCCGGCGCCCGTCTCATCGGCGCCCCTGGCGGTTCGACGCTAAAACTCATCGGCCCCGGCCCGCTGCTTCACGCCACTGTCTCCAGCGGCGTCACGCTCGAAACCATAGTCTTCGACGGCGGCGACAATATGGTCGAGGCCAAGCGCGGATTGCTCGACTTCGAGGACGCGGCGGGTCTTTCCATTCGCGGCTGCGCGATCAGGAATTCGTCCGGCCATGGCGTCAATCTCACGCGCTGCGCCGGGGTTTTCGCGCAAAATAGAATCGAGCATGTCCAGGGCGCCGGCTTTCACTCGCTCGACGGGCTCGGCTTCGACATAGATGGCATCATATCAGCGACTGCGGCGACAATGGCGTCATGGTCTGGACCAGCCAGGCCGGGCGTTACGAGGGCTCGCGCATACGAAACAACATCATCGAGGACATCCATAATATTTCCGGCGGCGATGGCCCCTATGGCAATGGCGTGAGCATCTGGGGCTCGGGCTCGGTGCGGGTCGAGAACAATAAAATATACCGCTGCGCCTATACCGCCGTGCGCAACAACGCCGGCCATGATATTCTGGTCATCGGCAATGACTGCAGGGGCTTTGGCGAAAAGGCGATGTACGCGGAATTTGGCGCCAAGCGCGCGACGTTCCGCGACAATAAAATCTTTGACGCCGGGGGCGGCATAGCGCTCGCCAACGCGGAAGGCGGCACGGACATTGGCGTCGTCACCGGCAACACCGTCGCTAATCTGCGGGAAACCCATCCCGACAGCGAATTCGGCCCGTCGATGTTCTGGATGACCGGCATATTGGCCGAGAAAAATTGCGAGATCGCCGGCAATAATATTGTCGGCCCGGCCTGGATCGGCGTCATGCTCGGCGGCTATCGCGAAAATCTTCGCGCGGAAGGCAACAATATTTTGGGCGCCGATTATGGCGTCGCCTTCGCGACGGGCCTACGGGTCGGCGACGGCGTGATCGCCCGCAACAAAATCACGGGCTCGCGCAAGGCGGCGGTTGTCGCCATGGCGGGGGCGAGGGTTTTAGAGGGGGATGTTTTGGCGGCGGGCGGGAGGAGTTATCCGCGGCTGCGGGTGGAGAGGAATGTCGTGGGGTGAGACGTGATGCGGCGTGTGAAATAGGTTTTGAAATCTGATACTTGGAACCCTGTTTCCGAGTTTGAGCGGCATCGCTGGGTCGGCGGCAGCAATGCGCCAGACCCAGCGATGCCGCGACCCAGGCCGCATGCCCAGTCTACTCCGGTCAGCGGACGCAATGCTTGCGGTGCAAGAGGGTGGAAAAGCGCCAATTACGGTCGTTCTGCGCCGGCGACAGTAAACTCGTTTCGGATGCCCGCGCTCGTCAGTCCCGCAGCGGAATATTCTTGGTCGCTTCCAACTCGGCGTCGTTTTCAACGATCCAGCGTTCAAGCTTGCTCATCAGGTCAACCCACACATCGTCGTATTCGTGTTGAAAAGTCATCATGCACAGTTCCATCGAGCCGAGGTGTGACGCCCCATAAAGCTGCATCCAGCGGTTCGAGAAGCGCGTTTCATACTCGTCGTGGTCGACCTTGGAGTAACCAGCCACCATGCCCTCATAGTTCGGGTGGGCGCTTTCCGACAGGATGCCATACAGCTTTTCGAGGCCGGGATACCGCTTGTCGCACTTACCAAGCATGGTGACGATGTTGAGCGACTGGTGATTTGTCGAGCCGTCGCGCGAGCCGAGCAGAAGAATGCTGGTCTTCCGGGCGAACAGGTGAAAGTCGAGCTTGCCGTCCAAAACCTGCTGAATGAGCTGGTTAAGGTAGATGAGTGTGGCAAGCGTCTCAAAACCGCTGCGCAACAAGATGCGAGCGCCAAGGGAATGGCCTTGCTGGTGCAGTGCATACGACTGGGTTAGCAGGTCCGCAACCCGCCAAAACGCCGCCTCGCGTAGTAGCCAGCACCGAAACGGAGCCTTCCACTTGTAGGCGATTGGGTTGCGCGAGAGCAGGCCCCCGATGGGGATGTTTGCCATGAGCGATGCGCGCCAGTTTGCAAGGTTCTGTTCGACGGTTTCCATGACTGAAACATAGCAGTTTGTGGGCGGGAAGCATGTCCGCAATGGGTCAATCTTCGCCCGTTCGGGCCTGCTACGAGTGAGTCCGCTCATCCACGAAAAGCGTCGGCGACAGAAAACATCGCGAGCCGCGGGTTCGCGCCATCCGCGGCGGTCGGACAAGGCTTCGCTTTTTGCTCCTTGAGCGCGAACGAGGGACCGCCTCGCGGCGGTCTCTCCGAAATTCCATTGAGCTATTCGCTCAAGACGCCCCCTCAGCACGCTACCCGCGTTCGCTGGTAGCCGACAAAATTGCCCCAGCCGTCGTAAACGGGACTTTGCGCGACGCAAAAACGCGCCGGGTAGGCATAGCCGTAGGCGGCGGGATAGCCGTACCCGGCGGGATAGTAGCCGCCGCCATAATAAGGATAGGCTCCCGCTCCCGCGGCGACCGCCCCGACCGCGAGCGCTCCCAATCCAATGGCCGCGATGGCGGGCGCGCCGCCCCAGCCCCATCCTCCGCCGTACCAACCATAGCGCCGATACCATGCCGACGCTGGCGTTGACGCGACGACGGCGGTGACGAGCGTCGCGGCGATAAGACCCGTGGTGACGATCTTCCGGAATTTACTCATATCCTGCCTCCATACGCTTTTCCTCGGCATTTTCGTCGCAAGGCCGAGTTTAAGGAAAACGCGAACAGTCGAGAATCGTTCCGCTTTGGCCGGGCGCCGACCGTGGGGCGGATCAAGGCCGGGAGTTTCGAGCCGAGCCCCGATGGCAAATTTTTAAAAGACTCGGCCGACCTTTCCGCTCGGCGCTTGCTCCCACTTCATGACGCCAAACGATTTCCGGGCGTTCGCGTGATCCAAACCCGCGCAATCGGGATATGGTAAAGATTAATTAACCATACCCCCCGGATAATCGCCGCCACGTAACGCCGTTCGCATCCATCGAACGATCAACCCAATTGATCGCGGCGCGAGACACCGGGACGTTCCGATTTTCGGCGGCGGCCCGCGACGACACGGGACATCGATCATGCTTGACAAGACGACCGCCGCGCCGACCAAGGCCATTCCCGAGCCGCTGTTCATCTTCGAACTCGCCAATAATCACATGGGCGACATCGACCACGGCCTGCGCGTCGTCGCCGAGTTCGGCGCGCTGGCGCGGGAGTTCGATTTCAGCTTCGCCTTCAAGCTGCAATTTCGCGAGCTCGACACCTTCATCCATCCCGCCTTCAAGGATCGGACCGACATAAAATACATCAAGCGCTTCTCCGAGACGCGGCTGGACCGCGACGCGACGCGCCGGCTCGTGGCCGCCATCAAGGCGGAAGGTTTTCTCGCGATGTGCACGCCGTTCGACGAGGCTTCGGTCGACCGGATCGTCGAGGATGGCTTCGACATTCTCAAAATCGCCAGCTGCTCCTTCACGGACTGGCCGCTGCTGGAAAAGATCGCCTCGGTCGATCTGCCGATCATCGGCTCGACGGCCGGCATCGAATGCGCCGACATGGACAATGTCGTGTCCTTCCTGCGCCATCGCGACAAGGATTTCGCGCTGATGGCCTGCGTCGCGCAATATCCGACGCCGAGCGCCGCCCTGCAGCTCAATCAGATCGACGTGCTGAAGGATCGCTATCGCAATATGCGCATCGGCTATTCGACGCATGAAGACCCCAACGAAACCACGCCGGTCGCCATGGCCATCGCGAAGGGAGCGGTGCTGTTCGAGAAACATGTCGGCGTGCCGACGGACGCCTATCCGCTTAACGCCTATTCGGCCAATCCCGAACAGGCGCGCGCCTGGCTGCTGGCGGCGAAGAAAGCGTATGAGATCGCCGGCGTCGTCGGCGAGCGGATCGAGCCCTCCAAGGAGGAGCTGAGCGCGTTGCGCGATCTGCGCCGCGGCGTGTTCGCGAAGCGTGCGATCGTCAAGGGCGAGCGCATTCGCAACGAGGACGTGTTTTTCGCGATCCCAGGGCAGGCCGGCCAGATCACCGCCAACGACTGGTCGAAATATTCAATCTTCACCGCGACCGAGGACATCGCGGCGCAGGCCCCGGTCGTCGCCGCGGCGACCAGCCGCGAGGAAGTGCGGGCCAAGGTGTTCTCCATCGTCACGCAGGTCAAAAATCTCTTGAAGGAGAGCAAGGGCGTCGTGCCCGGCGAGGCCGAGCTGGAAATTTCGCATCACTTCGGTCTGGAGCGGTTCGATCAATATGGCATCACCATGGTGACGGTGGTCAACCGCGGCTATTGCAAGAAGCTGATCGTCGTATTGCCGGGCCAGAAGCATCCGGAGCAATTCCACCGCTGCAAGGAAGAAACCTTCCATGTGCTGCACGGCGAATTGCGTCTGCGCCTCGACGACGAGGAGCGGATTTGCGGGCCGGGATCGGTCGTCACCATCGCGCCGGGCGTGCGCCACGCGTTCGAGAGCGCGACAGGCGCCGTGTTCGAGGAAATATCCTCGACGCATTTCGCCAACGACTCCTTTTACACCGACGAAAGCATCACCAAGAACCAGAATCGCAAGACGCTGCTTCGTTACTGGATCGGTTGAGCGGCGCGCCATCAAGGAAACGTGTTTCATGTCGTCAAACCCCGTTCGTCTCGCCGATTATGTCGCCGAATTCGTCGCCGACCAGGGCGTCGGTTGCGTGTTCCTCGTGCCCGGCGGCGGGTCCATGTATCTCGTGGACGCGTTCGGCGCGCAGCCTCGTCTGACCTATGTCGCCAACCATCACGAGCAGGCCTCCTCCATCGCGGCGGAGGCCTATTCGCGCATCAACGGAAGGCTGGGCGTCGCGCTGGTGACGACAGGCCCCGGCGGCACCAACGCGGTGACGGGCTGCGCCGGCGCCTGGATCGAATCCGTGCCGCTGTTGATCATTTCAGGTCAGGTGAAGCGCGCCGATCTCATTGGCGACAGCGGCGTTCGCCAGATGGGGCCGCAAGAGGTCGACATCGTCTCGATCGCGCGTCCCATCACCAAATATGCCGTCACCGTGCTCGATCCCGCCGACATAAGATTTCATCTCGAACAGGCCGTGCATCTCGCGACGACGGGGCGGCGCGGGCCGGTGTGGATCGACATTCCGCTCGACGTGCAGAACAGCGTGATCGACACTGACGCGCTGCGCGGCTGTGCGCCGCCGGCCGCCGACGCTGGCAAGGCGTCCGAACTCGCGGCGGATTGCGCCCGCGTGATCGACATGATCGCGGCGGCCGAACGTCCCGTCATCCTCGCCGGTCATGGCGTGCGGCTGGCCGAGGCCGCCGCGAAATTCAGATCGCTCTACGAGGCGTTGGGCGTTCCCGTCGTCACCACCTGGAACGCCGCCGATCTCATTCCGGCGGATCACCCCTTAAGCGTCGGCAAGCCGGGCGTCGTCGCCCTTCGCGCGCCCAATTTCGCGGTTCAGAACGCAGATCTCCTGATCGCGATCGGCGCGCGCCTCGACAACGTCGTGACCGCGTACAACCCCGAGAAATTTGGCCGCTGCGCGCGTAAGATCGTTGTCGACGTGGACCCGGCCGAACTCGCGAAATTCGATGGCATGGACGGTTTCGACATGCGCGTCGAGGCCGACGCCAAGGCGTTCATCGACGCTCTTCTGCCGCTCGCGCAAGCGGCCGCTCCACAGGGCCGCGGGGCGTGGCTCGCCCGCTGCGCCGACTGGAAACGCCGCTATCCCGTCAATGACGGCGCGCCTTTTCCGAGCCACGGCCCGATCGGCCATTTCCATCTGACGCAGACGCTGTCCGACGAATTGCCGGCCAATTCGCTGATCGTGACCGGCAGTTCGGGCCTCGCCGTCGAATTTTTCTACACCGGCTTCCAGAACAAGGAGGGGCAGAGGGTGTTCCTCACCTCCGGCCTCGGCGCCATGGGCTATGGCCTGCCGGCGATGATCGGCGCCTACATGGCCTCGGACGGGCGTCCCTTCGTCGGGTTGGAGAGCGACGGCTCGCTGATGATGAATCTGCAGGAGTTGCAAACGATCGCCAGTCTGCGCCTGCCGCTGCGCCTCATCGTCTTCAACAATGGCGGCTACGCCTCGATCCGCAATACGCAGCGCAACTACTTCGAGGGGCGTTATGTCGGCAGCGGCCCGACCTCGAAACTCGAAATGCCCGATTTCGTGGCGCTCGCCAAGACGTTCGGCTGGGACGCCTTCCGCATCGAGGACGCGGCCGATCTACGCGACGGCTTGCAGCGCGCGCTGACGCATGAAGGCCCGCTTCTCGTCGATGTGCGGCTCGTCGCCGACGAGGCGTTGTTCCCGAAGTCGGCGGCGCTGCCGCAGGCCGACGGCTCGATGCGCTCGATGCCGCTCGAGGATATGTCGCCGCTGCTGCCGCGCGACGAGTTTAAGGCGAACATGATCGTGCCGCTCGATCCCGCCTCTGAATCGGTCCCCGAGCACCTCGCCCCGCGCCAGGACAGAACGCGCGAACCGGCGTGAGGGCCGGGGCGGCGAAATAAGCGCGCCAATACCGGGGCGTTGCGCGCTGTCCCGTAACATCGGGGAGAGCGCGCCGAGGTTAAAAACGCGGGGCCAAGGGCGCTTGGTCCGCGCGTCAATTGTCGCCGGGGGCCAATCGAGGTCGAGGGGGGCCGTTAAAGACAAAACGCTGGTTCAATAGGTAGGATAAGGCGACCGAACCCGGGAGGAGCACGAGGCCGCCCAGCCAAGGTCGGATCCCCATGTTTTCGAGAACCGCCAGACCGATCGCGTTATAGACAAAGGCGACGGCGTAAACCACGAAGAAGCGGGGAAGCAGCCGCGGATCGCGCGCTCCGAACACAAGCGATCCAGTCGTGACGAAGTTGAACAGGATGGCCAGAATATTGGCCGTGACAAGCGCGGCGAGGGTCGTCGGCATGATCGCCAGCGCGACCAGAAACAGACTATAGCCAACAGCCGTATTGACCCCGCCGACCAGGATGAAGCGCAAGAACCGGCGCTCGCATAGAATGCGCGCGGCCGCGGCCACGGGCCCCGCCGCGAGCAGACTCCGGCGGCCCTCTTCAATGCGCGTAGGCTCCGCGGGTGACGTCATACGGCGATCCTGACTCTCCCAGAGAAAAACTGATGGTGTGATCGAGCGCGACTTTCATCCAAACCGGATTCGAAGCGGCTATCAAAGCTATGGGGCGCAACAGCTAACACTTCGTAAATCGCCAACACCGAAGGCGCGCGGGCGCCTTGGTTAGGCTTTTCCTAACGGACGGGCGATAGACTTTCATACGCGTAAGTCAGCATTCGCCCGGAGGGTTGGCCAAACGCCGAATCTCCAATCGTTGACGCAGGGACAAAAGAGTTAGCCTCGATGGACAAGATTTCGTACGGCAAACTGCGCGAAGCGCCCCGGACGCTCTTGCGGGACGCGGTCCCACTCCTCGCGCCTTTCACGATCTATGTGGAGCCAACCAACATCTGTAATTTCAAATGCGTCTATTGTCCGGAATCCTTTGAGGATTTCGAGCAGCGCAGCGGCGGCCTGACGCGGATGGATTTACAAGGTTTCGAGTGCGTCAGCGATCAAATCAAGGCGATGGGAGGGATCAAAACCCTTAATTTTTACATGATGGGTGAGCCACTGGTAAATCGCGACCTGCCTCAATTTGTCAGCATTGCGCGGCAAAAACAAATCGCCGATCGCATTATCCTCACGAGCAACGGCTCGCTGCTCGGCGAAGACGCGGCCCGGCGGCTTATCGAGGCCGGGCTCGATTATTTGCGCATTTCCATCTATGGCGGAAACGCAAGCGCCCACGCGCGCAAAACCCAATCCAAAGTGCCGCTGGACCGCGTGCAAAGCAATGTCGCGAAATTTCGCGAATTGCGGGACGACCTACGAGGCGCCACTTTCATCTACGCCAAAATGATCGACTCGGGCGATCCGGTGGAAAACGCGGAGTTCCTGGAGAGGTTCGCGCCAATCGTCGACGAGGCGGCGATCGAACCGGTGATGAACTGGAACGACCCGAGCGAAGGCAATCTGGCGCAGGTCGACGCCGAGACGCTGTTGCAACGCCCCAATTTTCAAAACCGCAAGACGGTTTGCCCCCAGCCGTTTTATACGCTTGTGGTCCATGCGGACTTGCGGGTCAGCGTATGCTGCGTCGATTGGGCCAAGGAGGCCGTGGTCGGCGACCTCAAGATCGAGACGCTCGCGGAAGTCTGGCGGGGCGCGGCGTTGCGCGATTTCCAACTCGCCCATCTCGAGGGGCGGAAATCCGAGCTGGCGGCGTGCAAAAACTGCACGTTCCTTAACACCATGCCGGATAATCTCGACGATCTCAGCCCCGATGAATATCGCGATCGCGCGGAGACCGTCGAATTCGCCTAGACCCCGCGGCACGCTCGCCGCTTGCTCGTCATGAACCCAGCAGTTCGCTAATGCTCACGACGCGAGCGACCCGCGCGGTGTGATTTGCCGCGATTTCGGCGCGAATCGCGCACTCCATTTCGAGCGAATTGACGAGCACGGTCCAATTGGCGCCTTGCGCGAGGGCGTCCGGCCCCCGCACCGGGGCGCCGAAGCGGATCGTTCCATGTTTGCGCTCGTCCTTATCAATAAAAAAGGCGATACGGGCCAGGTCGAAATAGTGCTCAAGCATTTCTTCCACCATCCGGCCGGCGCCCCAAACGACGACTTTATCGACGCCCGCCAGCGATGGGTGGTCGGAAAGCAGGGGCGCTTCAACGCCGAGAGTCGCGCGAGCCCGCGCGAGCGCGCGCAGCGAGTCGGAGTACCGCGCATCTAGCCGCGCTCCCGTCTCCGCCGCGATCGTTTCGAGACCGTGACGCGCGAGCAGGCGCGTCAGCGATAAAACGCCGAAGAAGTGAATATGCGAGCGATTGTCGTCGAAAGGCAGCCGTGCATGGCCGGAGCGGTTTGGCGTTTCGATGAACAGTAGACCGTCGGGCTTGAGCGCCCGTCGCATCGCCGCGATCATCGCCGAAGGATCGTCGAGATGTTCGAGGCAATGCGACGAAAGAACCACGTCGTAGCTCGCCTCCTCGATCGCGCCCGAACTGAGCAAGTTTTCAAGCGGAGCGTCGAAAACGCGATCGAGGCGTTTGGCAGCGCGTTCGCGGGCTGGCGAAAACTCGACGCCGTCGTAGGTTGCGAATGAACGGCGTTCGCGCAGCGCCTGCGCGAGGTCGCCAGCGGCGCAGCCGACCTCGAGAGCTCGGGCGCCGTCGCCAAGCCGCGTGGCGATGAAGTCGGCCTGAGCTTTAAGTCGTTCCGGCGCGATGCCGGTGCTCCCCATCGCGAAGTGGGTGTAGTCGAACGGCTCGATGTCGACGCGTTGCGAGTGGTGACAATGAGGACAAGATGTGCGTCGCAACCCACCAATTTCGACGATTTCCGGATCGGCGGCCTCGCAGGCGGCGCAAATTATTTGTCTGGTCATGATGGTCGCCTTGCGGAATCTTGGTTTAGCAAGTCTGCCCGAAATCGGCGCGTCCGAGGGTTCGCGCCGCAGAATCGCCTAACATAACGGTTTTGCAATCCAAAGGTTAATTAGCCCTATCCTACATTTACCGGATGAGCCAGCTTCCGCGATCAGCGCCTTTTTCGCGCCCGCGAGTCTTTCCATGAGGATGTTCTGCCTTCTTTTGGCGACGTGACTTGGTTTTCATTCTCGCCGCGACAAGCAGCTTGGCAAGGAAATTGCTTCCCTCCCAGCGGGAAGCGCACGCGCTTGTCGCCCCGGCCGCGCCGCGAGGATTTGATGCCACTGTACGATTATGTCTGCCAGACTTGCAACGCCGAGTTCGAGCTGCTGGTTCGCTCGTCGGACATCCCGACCTGCCCGTCCTGCGGTGGCGTCGATTTGCAAAAGCAGGTCGCCAAGATAGCCTCGGAGATAAAATATTCCGCCATCGCCAAGTCCTGGCGCCGGGCGGCGGCGCTGTCGGGTGATTTGTCCAATTTCAGCCAGGCCGAGCGGCAAACCAAGAAGAGCTAGCGCGCCGGTTCCCCTGGTCCGCTTAACGCGAACCGGCATCCACTTCGCTCGAAAACGCTCTAAATGTGAATCGCCCGCTTGTCGACCGCCAGCGCCGCCTCCTTGACCGCTTCGGACAGGGTCGGATGCGCGTGGCAGATGCGCGCCAGATCCTCGGCCGAGCCTGAGAAGGCCATCAAGACGCAGGCTTCGGCGATCTGTTCCCCGGCGCTGGCGCCGAGAATATGCACGCCCAGCACGCGGTCGGTGGCGGCGTCGGCGATGATCTTCACGAAGCCCTCGGTCTCGCGCATCGCGCGGGCGCGGCCATTGGCGGTGAAGGGGAATTTGCCGATATTGACCGCCCCGTGCTTGGCGCGCGCCTCCTCCTCCGTGAGGCCGACGCTGGCGATTTCCGGCATGGTGTAGACGACGCCGGGAATGACGCCGTAATCGACATGACCGTGCTGGCCAGCAAGAATTTCCGCGACGGCGACGCCCTCTTCCTCGGCCTTATGCGCGAGCATGGGCCCGCGCACGACGTCGCCGATCGCGTAAACGCCGGCGACATTGGTCGCGAAATTGTCGTCGATGACCACGCGCCCGCGCTCCAGCGCGACGCCGGCCTCGGCGAGGCCGAGTCCCTCCGTATAGGGGACGCGCCCGGTGGCGATCAGCACCGCGTCGGCGCCGATCATCCCGTCGCCGGAGCCGTCGACGGCGGCGAAGGAGACGGTCGCGCCGGCCTCGGTCTTTGCTACTTGCGTGACCTTGGTTTTGAGGCGAAAAACAAAGCCCTGCTTTTCGAGAATTTTCTGGAAGCGCGCGGCGATCTCGATATCGAAGCCGGGCAGGATTCGATCGAGAAATTCGATCACCGTGACCTTGGCGCCAAGCCTGCGCCACAGCGATCCCAGCTCCAATCCGATCACGCCGGCGCCGACGATGACCAGGCTTTCGGGAACCTTGGGCAGTTCCAGCGCGCCCGTGGAGGACAGCACGACTTTCTCGTCGATCTCGATCGGCGCGCCCGCGGCGTCACGCAGCGGCGCGACCGCGGAGCCGGTGGCGATGACCACGCTTTTGGCTGAGAGAATCTGCTTGGCTCCATCAGCCGCGGCGACTTCCACCTGATGCGGACCGGCGCTCGGCGCCAGCAGCCTGCCGGCGCCGATAAAGGCGTCGATCTTGTGCTTCTTGAGCAGGAAGGCGACGCCGTTCACATTGGCGGCGACGGTGTCGTCCTTATGCTTCATCATCGCGGGAAGATCGAGGCGCGGCGGGTCGACGACCACCCCGAGCGCCGCGAGACCATGCGCCGCCTCGCCAAACATATGCGAAGCGTGCAGCAGCGCCTTGGACGGGATGCAGCCGACGTTGAGGCATGTTCCGCCGAAAGTCGCTCGTTTTTCGACGACCGCGGTCTTTAACCCGAGCTGCGCCGCGCGAATGGCGCATACATAGCCTCCGGGACCGGTTCCGATCACGATGAGATCATAAGTCATCTAGCCTGGCCTCCTTGTCGCGCCCGATGGCTCAGCCCGCCGCCCAGAGATAGACCAGAACCGCGAGCAGGCCGATGCCGGTTTGACCAAGCTCCAACAGGCCCCACAGCTTGATGACGCCGCGCGCCTCATGCGCCGCTTCACCGTCGATCAGCGCCAGGATGCGGTTGTTGAGCGGCACGATCGTGAAATAGGTGTACGGCCAGCTGGCGATGATCACGAGCGCGCCAAGCAGCCAACGCACGTCGTCGAGTTCGCGAAAGGCGATGAAGCCGAATATCGCCGACACCAAGGCGAGACCGGCGAGCACGACGAAACCGCGATGGTCCGAAGGCTCCCACTCCTTCGCCAGAGCGGCGTCGTCCAGCGCCATGCGGGCGGGCTGTTCGACATAATTGACATAGAGCGACGCGCCGACGAAGCCGCCAGCGGCGGCGAGCGCGAGGGAACCGATGACCATTGATTGCATCCTTTTTGGGTGAAGCGGGCGGTTGGTCGGAAAAGGCCGGTTTCTACGCCGATTCGATCGCCTCTTCGTCGCAGACGACCCTTGCGTTGCTTTTGGCCTCCGCCGCGACATCGAGTTGAAGCGCCTGAAAGGCGCCTTGCTGGTCCGTGGGCCGCGACGTGAAATGATCGAAGAACATTCTCATCGTGCGGTCTATACCGAAGGAATTGATTCTGCGCGTGTCGTCTCCGTAAAAACGCGCGGCGTTGGGCGCCGCCGTCACGAGATCGTAAGACGGAAAATAGGCGATGTTCTCGCGCGAACGCACGACCTCGTCCGCCGCCGCGCGAAGAATAGCCTTGGACGCGGAGTTGGAGACAAGCACATGCCGGTCTTCGCTGGTCGCGATGATCGACACCGGGGAGACCGAAAGAATCATGCGCGCGTTGGGGTTTTTCGCCTGTATCAGATCGGCCGAGGCGAGAAAATCCCGAACCACCTCGCCGACGGTCATGTTCCAGAATTCATAGGATCGCGGGTCATAATCGCCGCCGGCGACGCCGGGCGCGAGCTGCAAAACCGCGCCGTCGGACTTATGGCGCCAGCACTCCGTTAGCCCGAAGGTGAAGACGAAAACATCCATCGTCTCGATCATTTCGCGCACGGCGGCGAAATGCCGGACGCGATCGGCCCGCATCTCCTCGGCGCTCGCATAGCCGTCGGGCTCGATGCGCGGACGGAAGGGATCGACGACGCGGCCGTCGTCCGTCGTCCAGACGTCGAGATCCGGCGTGAAATCGCCGTAGGCGCGCTGGATCAGCTGCAAGAGTTGCGTCGTGGTGTACAAATTGCCGTAGCGACAGGAATACATCGAGTAATTGCGCCGCTCGGCCTCCGCCGCGGACATGCCTTCCGGCGGCCGTTCCGGCAAATAATAGTGATAGCCGCTTTGCTGGAGGCGGTGCGCGATTTCCTGCGCGAAGCAGCTTCCAGCGGTCGCCACCTTGTCGCGCGGGGAAATTTTGAAGGGCGTGGCGATAATCGGATCCAAAGCGAAGGGCGGCAGCGACGCCACCGCCTTGCGCCAGAAGCGATGGTCGGGTAGGGAGCTATAGGGATTGTCCGCCAATAGTCGATCTCCTCTGGGACGATCCAAACAATCTTTTGTTTGGCGTTGTCCTTGATCGTGCCGGGAACATAAACTCCGCCCGGCCGCTTGTCATCCGTCGGCGCCGTCCCGATTTCGGGGCCCTCGCGCGCCGGCGCGCTCACGGCGCCTCGCACGCATGATTTCGCAGATCGACAAACAGATAATACGGACCTGGAGCGCCGCTCTCACGGGGCGGCGGAACGCGAACGGTCCGCGCGTCGCGGTTATCGGCAATTGCCAGAGTTACGGCGTCGCCTATGCGATGAAGCTGCTCGACCCCACCGCGCGGGTCGACCATTATTCCGCCGTCGCCAAATCGCAGGCGAACATCGGGCTGCTCGCGAGGACGCTCGCGACCTATGATTACGTGTTTTCGCAGGATTTTCCCGCCAATATCGTCAGGGGTGGCGATTCGCAGGAATTGTTTGGGCGGTTGAACAACGTCACGCCGTTCCCGACCATCAGTTTCGCGGCCTTTCAACCCGATCTCGTTTATCTTCTCGACGCCGCCCGAGGCAACGAGGCGCTGGCCGGCCCGCTGCGGCCCTATCATTCGGCGCTGGCGGCGTTCGCGTTCCGAGTCGGCCTCTCGCTCGAGGAGGCCAATGCGCTGTTCAACCGCGACGTGTTCGGAGCGGTCGGCTATTTCGACGTTTGGAACGCCGCGGCGCGAGAATTTCTGGAGAATGCGAAGCGATATGACCTCGATCTGTCCTCCGAACTCACGAACTGGTCGCGGCGCGGCGTGTTCATGTATTCGATCGTGCATCCCAAACCCTACGTGCTCGCCGACATCGCGCGGCGGCTGTTCGTCAAGACGGGGCTCGCCATTCGCAACGAGAATTTCGACGACTACGCCATCGACGATCTCTCCCGCTCCGAGATTTTCCCGGTCTATCCGGAGATCGCGGAATTATTCGGGGTTCGCGGAGGTTATCTGTTTAAGCGCGGCAATTTCCATATTTCCCGCGGCGTCGGAGAATTTTTGACGCTGCCGCAATATTTGTCAGGTTGTTACGAGGTCTATAAGCGCGCGCGACCCAGTCAAATTTCCCATCCGCGCGTCGACGGCTGGCTGCGGGACGGAGCGTTCTCGCGTCAGCTTGTCGCCCTGGCGCGGGAAACCCTGGCCGCCGGCGCGACGCCCGTGCTGTGACCCAGGTCCGCTCCCGCCGCCTTGGCGGAACGCGCGGCCGCTCATTCAGCGGCGGCCGCCTGAGTCTTCTCCATCGCGCCGAAGAAATCGCGGATGCGCGGCGCGATCTCCTGGCGGAAGCGCGAGCCGTTGAAGACGCCGTAATGGCCGACGCCTTCCTGCACATAATGCAGGCGCCGCGCCGCGGGAATCTTGGCGCACAACTCCTGCGCCGCATATGTCTGGCCCACTCCCGAAATATCGTCCTTTTCACCCTCCACCGTGAAAATCGCCGTCCGATGGATCGCGTGCAGGTCGATCACCGCGCCGCGGTGACGGTACAGCCCCAGCGGAATCGCGTGCTTGACGAACACTTCTTCCACGGTTTGGAGATAGAACTCCGCCGTCAGGTCCATCACCGCGAGATATTCGTCGTAGAAGTCGCGGTGTCTTTCGGCGCTATCGCCGTCGCCTTCCACGAGATGGTTGAACATCTCGAAATGCGCGGAGACGTGGCGTTCGATGTTCATGGCCATGAAGCCCGACAACTGCAAAAAGCCGGGATAGACCTTGCGCCCCATGCCCGGATTGGGAAAGGGCACGCTGTGGATGCAGTGCTGCTTGAACCAGCCGATGCCGCGCTCCTGCGCGAGGCGATTGACCATCGTCGGATTTACCCGCGGGTCGATCGGGCCGCCCATCAACACCATCGATTCCGGCGTGTGCGGATCGTCCTTGGCCTCCATCGAGGCGATGGCGCAAATGAGCGGGACCGACGCCTGGCACACGCCCAAGGTATGGAGCGGCGCGCCATCGTTCAGCTTGGATAGATGGGTCATGATCTCGATGAGATAGTCAATATAGTCGTCGAGATCGAAATGCCCGTCGGACATTGGCACGGCGCGCGCATCGGTCCAGTCGGTGACGTAGACGTCGTGGCTGGGCAGGAAGGCTTCGACCGTGCCGCGCAACAGCGTCGCATAATGGCCGGACATCGGCGCGATGATGAGCAGCTTGGATTGCTGCGGCGCAACACCCGAAAACTCCCGCTTGAAGCGCAGTAGTTTGCAGAAGGGGCGCGTCCAGACATATTCCTCGGAGATCGGGACTTCTTCCCCGCCGATCGAGGTCGTGTGAAGGCCGAACACCGGCTTGCCGTAGCGGCGAGTCATGCGCTCGAAAAGCTCGGCCGAGGCTGAAAGATTGCGGGCGAGCGTCGTGTTGGCGAATGGGTGGAAGGGACTCTTGAGGAGCTGCATGGTGGCGTCCGTCAGCGCGCGCGCCGGGGCGAACGCCAGATGCAGCATCTCGTATATCTGATAGGAAATCCTATCCATTTGACGCTTCTCCAGGGATGGCTTCGCAGTTTGACTGCCACCGCCGCCGCCAGATTCATGGTGCGATGCACAAACTCCTTATACAATAGTCAAAATAGCGGGAAATGGAAGCGCCGCGCGTCCGATTTGTAACAATGGACGCAAAACCTCGCCAATCAGCTTAGAAAAACGCACGTGGAAAGGGCCTCGCGGTTTGGCTGGCTTTCGGTTAAGGTGGGAGCAATCAATAATAGGGCAGGCGATCATGCCTTAGCCTGAGCGGAGGGACCGATGTCTGATGTCACCGAGATTCTTTCGTCCGCCCAGGGCGGCCAGCTGATCGAAAATCTCGCGCGGAGCCTCGGGCTCTCGACCGAGCAGACCCGAACCGCTGTCGAGGCGCTGACTCCGGCTTTGGAGCTCGGCCTGCGTAATGCCGCGACCAACCCCGCCGTGCTCGAGCATGTTGTCGCGGGCGTGGTCCACCCCACCCATCTCGCGGCCTACGACGACCCCGCCGTCGCGCATGGTGAAGAAGCGCGCGAACTGGGCCAGGGCGCGATAGCGCAACTGTTTGGATCTGGCTCCGCCGCCGGTCAGGTGGCGCAAATCGCCGCGCGCGACGCCGGTCTTCGCTCCGACATTCTGGCGCGCATGCTGCCCCTGCTCGCCTCAGTCGTGCTTGGAGGGCTTTCTAAGTCATTCAATAATCAGGGGCTTGGCTCGATACTCGAACAAATCGCCCGGGGCGGCGGGCTGGGCTCGATTCTCGGTCAATCCGGCGGCGCGACGACCGCCCCTTCCGCCCCTTCCGGGCAGGCGCGGCAGAGCGGTGGGGGTCTTGGAGGACTGCTCGGCGCGCTGCTCGGCGCGCTGCTCGGCGGCGGGGCTCCGGCGGCGCCCGGCGGAGCGGGTCAAACAAGCTTGCCTGGTGGTCTCGATCCCGCGACATTGCAGGCGGCGCTCGAGCAAATCAAGAAATCCTTGAATCCTGGCGGCGCGATCGCCGCGAGTCCAGGCCAAAACGCCGAGCTGCAGGACGTGCTCGACAAGGTGTTCCCGAAAGGCTGAGTTCAGCTGCTAATGTTGCCGGCGGCCGCCCAGTACCAATTTTCCATTTTCGTCTCGATGAGATCGAAGGCCGCGATCGCCGCTATCGAAATCAGCGAAGCGATCCATGCGTATTCCAGGACGGTCGCGCCGCTCTCGTCCCGGCAAAAGTTCAACCACATCCGTCGCATGACGCCCCCTTCATTCGCCGGACAGTGGTAGCAGCCGGAAATGCAAAAATCGTTAATTGGATCGACACAACATGTTTACGACAATTACAGGTTAACATTCGTGTTCTAAACTGTTGGAGCAGGTCGTTACTTTGCTTTAGTCAAGTAACGGGGCTTTTCACCGCCGCGGCGGCGGTGTATTAAGTCGGCGCGTCCGCGCGCGGCCCAAAATTGCAGTCTAACGTCGCGCCAAGAAGAAATCCCGCAGCAGCCGCGCGGCTTCGCTCGCGCGCAGCCCCCCGTAGACATCCGGCGCATGGTGGCAGGTCGGCTGCGAGAAGAAGCGCGGGCCGTGTTCGACGCCGCCCCCCTTTTCGTCCTCCGCTCCGAAATATAGTCGGCGAATGCGCGCCAGCGAGATCGCTCCGGCGCACATGGCGCAAGGCTCCAGCGTGACGTAGAGGTCGCAATCGACGAGTCGTTCTTGTCCGAGTTCCTTGCACGCCGCGCGAATCGCCAGAATTTCGGCGTGAGCGGTCGGATCGCGGTCGCGCAGCACGCGGTTGCCGGCGACCGCGACGACTCGCCCCGCCCGCGCCACGCTCGCGCCGACTGGAACCTCGCCGGCTTCCGCGGCTTGTCGCGCGGCGTCGAAGGCGGCGGTTAGGGGATCCGCGCTTAAGGGATCTCTATGCATCGGCTTCCGTTGCTTGGTTCGACGCCATGGAGCGGCCTGGCGATCAAAAATCGCGAAGGCGCGCTTCTCTTATTTCATTCGCGGCGCTTTGCCTGCTATCAAAGCGCATGAGCGATGAAAAACCAAGACGGCCCCGCCCGCCCGTGAAGGGCGGCGAGCGGCCGATGCGCCGGCGAACCGGCGACGCCCCCGCGCCAACACGCGGTCGTGACGAACCCAACAAGACGCCGCGCGAAAACAAGCCGCGTTTCGAAAAGGCCGCCGCCGACAAACCGCGCGCCGTCAAGCCCAAGCGGGCCGCCCCGGTTGAGTCGGGCGAAAAGGCCTTCGAGGGCGAGCGCGTCGCCAAGGCGATGGCGCGGGCCGGCGCCTGTTCTCGGCGCGACGCCGAGCAATGGATCGCGGAAGGCCGCGTCGCCGTCAACGGGCGCGTGCTCGCGAGCCCCGCCTTCAACGTGCGCGAGGGCGATGCAATAACCGTGGACGGCGCGCCGCTGGCCGAGCGCGAGCGCACGCGGCTGTTTCTGTTTCATAAGCCGGCCGGCCTCGTCACCAGCGCCAGGGATCCCGAAGAGCGCGAGACGGTGTTCGCTCATATCGAGCGACATCATCCCGATCTGCCGCGCGTCGTCAGCGTTGGACGACTCGACATCAATACGGAAGGACTGCTGCTGCTGACCAACGACGGCGGATTGGCGCGTGTGCTCGAATTGCCGGCGACCGGTTGGACGCGGCGCTACCGCGTGCGCGCGCATGGCGAGGTCGATCAGGCGATGCTGGACACGCTCGCGAAAGGCGTCACGGTGGAGGGCGTGAATTACGCGCCGATCGAGGCGCGCCTCGATCGAGTGCAAGGCGCCAACGCCTGGATCTCGATGACCCTGACCGAAGGCAAGAACCGCGAGATCAAGCGCGTGCTGGAGCATCTGCGGCTGGATGTGACTCGCCTCATCCGCATCTCCTTCGGGCCGTTCCAGCTTGGCGACATCGCCGAGGGCGCGGTCGAGGAGGTGAAGCTGAAAGTGCTGCGTGACCAGTTGGGCAAGGGACTCGCCGAACTCGCGAATGTCGATTTCGCGGCCTCGGTGCGGGAGGCGCCTTCCGCCAAGGAGCAGCAGGAAAGGCGCGAGCAGGCGCAAAACCGACCGCGCAAGCATGTGTCGGCGCTGCGCAAGCAACGCGAGGAGGTCGCCGAAAAAGGCCCGCGCGCGCGGATTGAGCGGGCGATCACCGCCGACCGCAAGGGCCGCGCCGTGGCCGTGGAGCGCGTCATCGTCAAGGGCGCGACGCCCTTGGCCGACAGTCGCAACGCCCGCCGCTTCGACAAGCTGCGCCGCGACGGCGCGGAGGGCGACGAAAGAGCGAAGGCGCCGCGTGAGGGCGGCGGGTTCAAGAGCGCCCGCCCTTCGCGCGCCGAAGGCGGCGCGAGGTTCGAGCGCAAGGACTCGAGACCGCCGCGCGAGCGGAAATTCGAAGGCGGCGAGGGTCCCGCGAGGGGACCGCGTCCGCCGCGCGCCGAGGTCGGAAAGCCGCCTCGCGCCCGCGGCTTCACGCCGCGCGAGGGCGCCGCGTCCAGGGAAGCCCGCGCGCCGCGCGCCGAGGGGGCAGGGCGTTTCGAACGAACCGACGCGCGTGCTTCGCGCGCCGCCGCGCCGCGCGAACGCGCCGAATATAAGGGGGCCCGCGCGCCCCGCGAAAACGCCCCGCGCGAGCGGAATTTCGAACGTGGCGAAGGCCCCGCGAGAGGGCCGCGTCCGCCGCGCGCCGAAGGCGGCGCGAAAGCCCCGCGCGCTCGGGCCTTCGCGCCGCGCGAGGGCACAGACTTCAAGGGCGCTAGGCCTGCGCGCGGCAAGGAACAGGCCGGCGGCCCAAGACCGCCTCGCGGCGAGAGCGCAAGACCGCCGCGCGGCGATGGCGACAAAAAATTCGATGGGCCGCGCAAACCCAGCGGTTCTGGCGGAAAGCCTCGCGGCCCCGGCGGCTCCGGCAAGCCGCCCAGAAGCAGCGGACCACGTGGCCCGCGCGGTCCGCGCTAAACCATGCGCATCGTCGGCGGCGCCCTGCGCGGGCGCTCCCTCGCGAGCCCAAAATCGCAAAGCGTGCGCCCCACCACGGACCGGCTGCGCGAGTCGATCTTCGACATTCTCGCGCATGCTTTCGATAATGCGTGCGAGGGCGCGCTCGTCGTCGATCTCTTCGCCGGCACGGGGGCGCTCGGGATCGAGGCCCTTTCGCGCGGCGCCGCGCGCGCGCTGTTCGTCGACGACGGCGTCGAGGCGCGCGCGCTTCTGCGCGAAAATATCGAGGCGCTCGGGCTTGGCGGCGTCACGCGGGTGTTTCGCCGCGACGCGACGAAGATTGGCCTCGCGCCGCCCGGCGAAGCCTTCACGCTCGCCTTTCTCGATCCGCCCTATGGCAAGCTGCTGGCGCCGCTGGCGCTGAACGACTTGCTGCGGGGCGGTTGGCTCGCGCCGGGCGCGCTCGTCGTGATCGAGGAGGCGGCGGGCGCGGCGCTGAATTTACCCGTGGGGCTCGTGCGCGAAGACGCGCGCCGCTATGGCGACACGCAAATCATCTTCGCCCGGCGCGAGTCGTGAGCGGGCGGCCCATGCTCGGTCGCGAGGCCAACGCGATTATCGACTTGCCGCGGATATGCCCGCCACTGGCAGGAATCGCCATTTCAGCAGCGGTTCCGTGTCGAAATTGCAAGGCTTTTGCGCGAGGACGCCCGCGTCGCCAGTCATGGCCTCGAGGCAACGCCCGTCCATTTGGCTGGTGCTCGGCTCGATCGCCAAGTTGATGGCCACCGGCGATTTATATTTCACATAGTCCGCGAGCACGGTCTCAAGCTCGGACCGACTCAGATAGGCCGATGTATCGGCTGAGTTGGCGTTTTTGCCGAGCGCCCCGCGTAGCTCGCCGAGTTTTTCGTTCAGCGAAATCACCATCTTTGTCAGGCATTCGATTCTGGCGTTCGCATGTCCGGCTTTTGGATTGCAAGCTGGCGGGGTTTCTTGCGCGCGCGCCTGCCCCGCGGCGGCGAACAGAGCGGCAAGCGCCATGACCGCGGTGAGATTTCTTGACATATTGGCCTCCTTCATCGCCCGAGCGCTTTCGGAGTTTGGATCTGGCCGCGCGCCGCGCGTCGAAAAACCATCGTTTTTCGCTTTGCTCGCCCCGGACCCAATCGAAACGCCGCGAGGACTTCGGCGGGAAGCCGAGCCTTGGCCCGGAAAGCGGCGTTCACTTCCCGAGCTGCTAGCTATGCGCGGCGGCGAACTTTTCCAGCTTGACCGCGTACAGGCCAAGTTCCCGAACCGCTTCAAACACGCGCGCGGCGGGCGATAATCACGATTTTGTCGGCACCGGCCGCTGATATAGGGTCGCCGCCGCGACAAAGGATTTTTGGAGTCTTACATGTCAGAGGAAGCGCCCACCGAACATTTCGAACACGCCGAGCACGCCGAACACGCGGCGCATCAGGGCACGCCATTTCTTTTGACGGTCTCCGTCACGATCGCCATTCTGGCGGTGATCGCCGCCAGCGTCGGCAGTCTCGAAACGATCGAAACGGCGGCGACGCTCACCGAGCAGAACGCGGCGTCCTTGCTGCAAAACAAAACAAGCGACCAATGGGCCTTTTTCCAGGCCAAGAGCATCAAGAAAAACGCGTACGACATCGCGGCGCAGCAAGGCGGTCCATTATCCGATGAGTTCGCCGGGGAAGCGCGACGCTACGGAACGGAGTCGGGCGAGATCCAGGACAAGGCGAAAGCGCTCGAACATCAGGTGGAACAGCGGCTGCACGAGGCGGAGCGGCACGAGCATCGCCACCACATCCTGACAACGGCGGTCACATTGCTGCATGTCGCGATCGCCATCACCACCATCGCCATCATCACAAAGGGGCGGCGCTGGCCTTGGCATATGGGTCTGGCGCTGGGCGCCGCGGGCGTCGCCCTGGCCGGCTACGCCTATTTGTGATCACGCGTTTCGCTCGCCAGCAGCGCGACCGCGCAGGCCGGCGCGCAATCGCTGGCGGCGGCTCTCGCCTCCGGCGTCGTCGGGATAAACTCGTCGAAGTCGTGAAACTCGCGGCCTGTTCTCCGCGCCCAGGCGGCGATGACGCCGCGCCCGACGCCGGCGCCGACGATCGGCGCGCGCGAAACGAACGCGTCGCGCGAGGCGATCAGCGCGATTTGGTCCTCGATCCGCCGCATTTGCGCCCGGGCGAAAAAAGCCGCGAGCGCATCCCACTGTCCTTCCGCGCCGTCGCGCGCGTCGCGGCCGACGATGCGGGCCAATCGCGCGCGGCTCGCGTCGCGTGTCCTGGCGCGGCCGTCGACGGACGGCGCGACGTCGGCGCCGGGCGGAATATTATCGAGGATGCGGTGCACGTCGGCCATGGTCGCGAATTGCTCGTCGACCAACGCCGTCCATTGCCCATCGACAGGCGCCAAGGGGAGGCCCGCCGCCGGCGCACCGCGCAGCAGACCCGTGTAAACCAGTTCGCCACAAGCGAGACGAGCCGCGTCGTCTTCGCCAAACGCCGCGACGACCCCGCCGCGAATCGGAACGATGTCGGTCGTCGTCGAGCCCATGTCCATGAACAGCGCTTCCGCTCGGCCTCGCGCGACCAGCGCGGCGCTGGCGCGCCAATTGGCCGAGGCGATCGCGGGCGCCGCTCGCGCTACGTCGGCCTTGCCGACAAAGCCGGCGGCGCCGGCGTAAAAGACGATGTCAGGCGCGTCGATTTCATGCGTAAAGATCGCGGCGATGGAAGCGACGCCGCGCAAGCGATCCTCGAATGCGTCGGAAAGCTCCGCCGTCATCGTGACGGCGTGAATATCCGCCGGCCCCATGATCGCGTTCGCCGCGCGAATCGCTTGCTCGACATTGGCCAAGCCGAGATGCGGCGCGCAGGGTTGCTGGGTCACGGCGACGATCCGACCGTCCTCGGCGCGCGCCGCCTTGAGATTCGCGCCGCCAATGTCCCAGCCGACGACGCTGGTCATCGCGCCGCCAGCTCGGACGACGTTGACTCGTTTCCGCTTTGCAGTTTGATAAGATTCAGCAAATTTTCGAGGATCAGGACCGATGTGAGCGGTCCGACGCCGCCGGGAACCGGAGTGACGCCAACGTCTAGCTCGGCCAGGGCGGAGATGTCGACGTCTCCGGTCAATTGGCCATCGATAAACCCTATCCCCGCGTCGACGATCACCTGTCCGTCCCTAAAATACTTTTTTCCAAAATGACGCGGCGTTCCCGTGGCGACGAAGACGACTTCCGCCGATTGGCTTATTCGCGGAATATCCGTCGTTTCGGAGTGACAAACGGCGACCGTCGCTCCGGTGCTTATCAGCATGTTCGCGAGCGGCCTCCCGACGGTTCGACCTCTGCCGATCACGACGACTTGTTTGCCCCTGAGTTCGGTTTCGGACTCGGCGAGGACGATACAGGCTTGCGGCGTGGCGGGCGCGGTGAAAAATTGACGCGGGTCGTTCTGCAAGAGCATTCCGAGATTAGCCGCCGATAGTCCATCGACGTCCTTGTTCGCGGGGATGAGATTCGTCAGCTCGATCTCGTCGATCTCCGGCTTGGACGACATGACCACGATGACGCCATGAACGTCCGGTCGAACGCATAGCGCCTTCATGCGGCTTCCGGCTTCGGCGGCGCCTGACGTGGAAAGATCGACAACCTCGAAGACGCCGCCGATCTCTTCGGTGTGTTTCCGTTTCACCGAAACGTAGCTCGCGGCGGCGGGATCGGCGGCGCAGATCACGGCCGCGAGTTTCGGGGTGATTCCGCGTTGCTTCACCGCCCCGAAGGCGTCGATCAAGCGCGCCTTTCTCGCCGCGACAATGTCCTTGCTGTAGATAGGCTTCATCTTGCCTCACCCGAGTCTTCTTGAATCGACGGGCCCGCGCGAAACCCTTCGCGGCCGTTTTCGCGACATGAAATCCACGAACAAAAAAGGGAGCCGCGCGCGGCTCCCTCAAAGCATTGCAAGCCGGCGCGCGCCTTAGTGAGCGGCGAAGGGGTGCTTGGCGTCGTTACGCTTGGCGACGACCTCGGCCGCCTTCGGCTCGCCCTTGACGGCGCGCGCGAGAGCTTCCTTCGTGGCGGTGTAGTTGTAATCCTGGATCTTGGCGTCGTCCGAGGCGTCCCAGTGAATGAAC
>Ga0182012_10001471_pt1 | contig 25736 bp, 26 predicted proteins | sample 612S2SmetaG_FD_120486 | JGI IMG/M metagenome (GOLD analysis project Ga0182012, IMG submission 120486) | Permafrost microbial communities from Stordalen Mire, Sweden - 612S2S metaG | ecosystem: Environmental > Terrestrial > Soil > Wetlands > Permafrost | place: Sweden: Stordalen | collected...
AAATCGCTTCCATAAATTCCTTTCTTCCTACTGCCCTTTCTCAACCAGCCAATGAAAACCCGCCCCTATGACGCGGTGAATCCCGGCCATGACGTGATCGAGCGCCCGCGCGTATTCGCCGTGATTGAGCAGATGGCCCGCCTGCGATGAACCCGCGAGCCAGATGCAAACCATGAGCAGCAAAACCACGCCGCCGACATTTTTGAAAAACTCCCAAACCCTTTCCATTACTGCCCCCTCGCCTGACTACCGCGACCAATCCCGGCAATGACGATGCTTGCGACCGCGATGAAAAGCATCGCTTGTGGCGTGGCATGAATGACGACGCCCATCATGAGAAACAGAAACAGCAGCATCACGATTGCTGAAAAGAGCGTCGCCGCAACGAACATTCCGCGCAGCACTGTGGCCCATCCGGTTCTTTTCGCGATCTGCCATGCAACCAGCGCAATCACGATGCAGATAATCAGCCACGTCCTCATCGGGAGAGCCTTGACGCCCGCTTTTTCGAGGAAGTTGCCAGCCATCCAGCCGGAGAACCAGAACACTGGAAATTCAAGGCCAATCAGCGCGGCCCACTTAATCGCAGTGATAAAGCCCCATTTCAGGCAGGCATGCACAAGAAGGAACAGCGCGACCGCGAGAACGAGTGATACGGTTGTCATTGTCCGCACCCCCCGCCATGCACTTCGCTCTCGAAATAATTAAAAACCTCGAAGAACGCGGCTTTATACTCAGCCACGCTGAGGAAATGCGGATTGGGATTGTCAGGCCGTTGACCGAACGACGCCCCTATGTAGAAGAGAAGCGCCACGATCACACAGGTTTCGGCGAAGCTTTTTACGGCGCTCCACAACACCCGTTTCCACAGCACCCGGAAGAAAAAATGCGCCGCCTCTTTTGCGAAAGTCAAAAGCCGATGTTGGTCCATACAATTAGCACCAGCCTTTCCCGGCTAAAAAGGCCCGGTCACTCTCACGCAGCGATGACGCCGAAAGAAGTTGCCGCACCATGACGCCGACGCTTTCCGGCTGTTTGTCGCAAACCTCGATAAGTGCCAAGCCTATGATCGAGGCCAGCCGCGCCTTGTCGCGTTCTTTCTGTTGTTGCTGTCTAACTTTCTCCGCAGCGATGGCTGTTTTTAATGCAGCTTCTTTCGCCTGAAGTGCTTCGAGTTTTCGTTTATCCATTTCATGACCTCTCAGTCCCAGCTATGGCCTGTGGCGTCGTTTCGCCAATCGCCCCCTGTTTGCCGTTCATGCACCGGCAAATCCCATTCCTCTCCATGCCCGGACGCCAGGTCATCCCGGTAATCCGCGCCAATCACGTACCTGTTGTTTGCATCCGCCGCCGCGTCCGCATCCGTGGCAAGGCGCACGGGTAGCGTTGTCGGCAGGGCGCTTAAGCTGCCCATACTGACCACCTTTCAAATCTGGTTTTTCTTCGGAGAGTGATGGCCTGACGCGGCCTGAATTCGCTATGATGGAACCGGAACGCGAAAAAAGGGCATCAAACCCCGTCGTTCTACAAGCTGCCCGGTCCTTCTAACCGCTTTTCTCAGGAGTTAGTTAGAAGGCCGGGTTTTTCATTTCAATTTCAAAGACCTAACAGCGCCGACAGAAATCAGGCTTGAATTGCGTGGCCTTCCATGCGCGTAATGTGCGAATTGAAACCCAAACACATATGCGCCGATGGAGCTTACGCCCCCCCTTTCCAAAGACGGAACACGTCTTTTCAACTTTCACCAAGTCGCCAAAATTTGCGGCATCGGCAAGCAAACCATTCATAGGTATGCCTCCGGCCAGATGCCGGTGCAGATCGACTTCAACCTGCAACGCGTTCCCGTGACCAAGCACCGAAATCGAAAGCGGGTCGAACCACCGCCACAAAATCCACGCCACTTTCGGACGCTTATTCCAGAAGATCGTGTGTACGCCTTGCGAGAAATGGTAGATAACGGCCTGACCAAAATCGGAAGCCTTTCGCGAGAAGAAACCCTCGCCCTTGAAGCTATAGCTCGCCGCTTTTCTGTGTCCTCTCATTTCCCACCACCAACAATGTGACTACAGATCAATAGACACATGAGAAGTGATCGAGGTTTCACACAGATGCAAAAGAATATGGATGCAGTTTCTAGATATCCACACATCTAGCAGCGAACGTTCTTAGATGCATGCAAAGTGCTAAACTCGTATTCTATGCCACCTGTCTCACCGCTGGATTCTGTCCGTACTACCGTACGTTTAAGCCGCCAGACCTATGACTTTCTCAAGCAGCAAGCCAACAGTTCCGGCAGGACTGCCGAATCCATCATCGAAGAAACCCTGAAAAATGCTTTGCCCAAGGCCAGCTACGCCTTGGGGGTCGAGCACCCGGAAGAATGGGGCGACCTACTGGCTACCCGCTTTATCCAATTCATGCCCGCCCTCTTCGTACTGAAGCACTCAGATGAAGCCGTGGTGTACGCGAACCCGGCATACGAGCGGGAATTTAAGGTGCCGCTGAATCAACTTCGCGGGAAAAAGATAACCGACTTCGCGATAGGGCTGCTGGAACGCGGGCGGTTAAGCGAGGATTTTCACGATGTCGCAAAAAGCCGCGAGGCTGCCGAGTTTATGGAACCTGTGACGCATGAGGGCGGGCGCATGTCGGCGTATCATACAGTCCGCTATGCGTTCGATCTTCGGAATTCTCTCGGAACCGATCAAACGTATATCGCCGATTTTTCCTATCCTTGGGCATGCACATACGCGGCAAAGGACGAGACGCCGCAAATCTCGACGGAAGAGATGTGCCAACACGTTTTGACATGGCCGGTCAAGGTGCAGGGCCTTTGCCGAGCCGCTCTTGAGCATTCACCCGTGGCGCTTGTCATCAAGGACGCATCGAGCATGAAGATCGTATGGGCCAACGAAGTCTTTTTCAATCTCGCAAAAAAGTCCCGGCCCGAACTCGCCAGCCGCGACGAACTTATCGGCCAGACGACCAAGGCCGTTTGGAAGCTGGACGACTATCACCCCATCGTGCTCAACGATGAAAGCGTGAAAGCAACCAACCAAGCGAGCTACTTCAACGAGCAGCTTCCGTCCTCACGTTTTCGGACGAGCCTTCGCTTCCCGATTCCGGGCAAGGACGGGGAGCCGCGATTCATTTGCGCGATCAGTACCCATCTAAAGGACAAGGGTTTTTTCGACACTGGGGATCGAGCCGGTCGAGTTGATTCGTCCCCAGAACCCACACGCGCCAAAGGAAAGCCCGCGCGGTAAACCCGTCTTTATGTCGGTCAGCATTTACAGTCCGGTGCTTGTTTCTGGGGTTGCCCTTTCGTCTCATCGAATACATCGATACGGTTTCGGCTTCTTCCCTCGGACCGCCCTTTCGGTGCGGCTTTTCATTTTCTATTGCCCGGTTGATGCTCCAACATTCTTCCAATTGCCCTTGTGGAAGTGGGCACAAAAAGATTTCAAGCGCAGAATATCAATCTTTCGGCCTGCCACCGGCTGGACCGCGATAGGGGCGGTCCAGCCTCAAGAAAACAATTTTCCGCTCCGGGGGTTGACGGCCCTCCGCTCACGCTACATGCCGACAACCCCTCAAAAAAAATCGCTGATAGGCGCAATTTTTTTTGACCCTGCGGGCTACGCGGAAAATTCTTTTCTTGTGCCAGTCCGAAAGATTGATCTTCTGCGCGTACGTACTGAGGCAATCGTGCTTCAGCATGAAGCGAAAGGAAATCGTTATGAGCAGCAAACCATCTCACCGCGCCCACGTTGTCAGCACCCCGAGAAGACCCGGCGAGAAAGGCTTCTGGCACGAGGTCGGGTCTGTTTGGCCTCACAAGACCGGCAGCGGCTTCGATGTTGTCATTCACGAAGGGATAAGCGTGCATGGCCGCATCGTCTGCACCGAACCGAAAGATGCGACCGAAGCCACCGAATAACCCGCAGCGTAGCAAGGCGCTCTTGCCAGCGCCTTGCTACTTGTTTCCCCTTTGTAAAACTGACCGCCGTAAGAGCGGAAAGTCAGCGTCGGGCTGAGACGCCGGGCGCAGGCGCAAGGGCCTTTGGCCTACGGGCTAACCGCAGGCTCCGTTTCAGCCTTGACGGCACTACGCTGCGCTACGTTCCGTCAAGGCCAAGCCCTTCGGGTGAAACTCCGCCAGCGGTTAGCCCTACCGCGTCGGAAATGACGCGGCTTGCGCCCCGACCTGTGGTCTACCCAAAAAAATATAATTCCATACAGCGCCCGTCGTGCTCCCTTCGATCTTTCCTTTCCTACCGCCCCCTTTCGGCAAAAAATTTTCAGCCGCCTGAAACGAGAAGCAACGCCTCTCGTTTCACAGCCTCGCTTCAACATCGCGTCAGCGAAACATTCCGCCGACGCAACGTTAAATGTCTTGCGGCAGCCGTGATTCTTCGATTCCCTCCGATTATGACCACCGGCCCCCATATGGAGCACTGGACAAGCTGTGTGTTGTGGCCACCGCGCATCCCAAGGGATGCACGATGTCCCCAACACGCTTGGCAGGGCTTTCCGCCCGTGCACCCGACCAAAGAGGGGACCGGCCCCCTCTGTTGGATACTCCCCCTATGTGTCGCGGAGGCCGCGCCATGAGCGACAGGCAAAGCCAGCCGCTCAAAAAGAAGCGCAGCGGCAGCGAGACGCGCGAACGCGATTGCATCATCAAGTTTCGCGGCAAAGCGGACGAACGCGCCGCGATCAAGGCCAGCGCCGCCGCTGCTGGCCTATCGGTCGGCTCATTTATCCGCAGCCTTGCGCTTGATGCACCGCGCACCCGCGTCGTGCGTACCCGCCCGACGCCGGATATGGAGCGTCTCCAACGCTATGACGCCCGCTTGGGCAGGCTTGAGGGAAATATCTATCAGCTTGTCCGGGCCATGAACGTCGGAAAACTCGTTCGCGTTGACGAATTGTATACCGCAGCAAAGGAGGCCGAGGCTTTGCTTGCAGAATTGCGCCAAGCCTTCGGACTTTAAAACAAGGCCGTGATTATCAATAACGCCGGTTCCCGTTGCAATGTTGCGTTTTGGACCGACCACCTTCAAAGCATGGAGGAAAACGAACGCGCGGAATTAAAGCAGATACGCGGCCTCAAGGCCGATAGTTTGGAAGACGCGCTTCTTGAAATGCAGCGCGAGGCCGCAGTCCGGCCCCGCCTCAAAAACTTCATGTATCACGCGGATTTCAACCCGCGCCCCAATGAACGTTTTGTGGAAGAAGATTGGGAACGCGCGTTTGAGATATTCGAGAAACAACGCGGCATTCCTGAAGGAACCCCGCGCGTTGTTTATGAGCATGAAAAGGAAGGCCGCATACACCGGCATGTCATTTGGGCGAGACTTAATCCTGAAACCATGCGGGCATTTCCTGACGGGCTTGACTGGAAAGTGGCGCACACAGCCGCGCGGGAGATCGAGAAAGAGTTAGGTCTACAGAAGACCATTGGCCCGCTTGACCGGGAACCGGGAACACCTCGACCGCCACGCGCCCCGGAAGCGTGGGAAATGTACCGGGCTATGAAAACCGGCATCGACCCGCGCGATATCACGGCGGAAGTGACAGCGCTTTATAAGCAGAGCCAGAACGGGCAGGAGCTTAATGCCGCGCTCAAATTGCACGGCTATGAACTCGTGACCGGCAGACGCGGCCTTCTCATTCTCGACAGCGCCGGTAAAGAGCATAGCCTTGCCAAACGTATCGAAGGCGTGAATACCGCAGAGATTAACACCTTTATGCGTGACCTGAACCGCACGACCTTGCCGACCCTTGAACAGGCGAAGGAAACTTATCAGCAACGCAAGATCGACGCGCTTGAAGCCGACCACGCCTCAGTCCGCGATGAAATCCAGTGGCAGGAAACGTTAGAAAAAGCCGCGATAGCGAAGGAAGAAAAAGAGCGGCAATTTGTCGAGCCGAAGGCGCGGACGAAAGAAACACGGCATGGGCAGCAGGAAAAAGAGCAGCAGCGGCCCCCGGCCCCGGAGCTTGGAAAAACCCAAGCCGAAATCCGGCTTGCCCGCAGCCTTTCATCCGGCCCGCAGAGTTTTGCAAACGCGCTGGAAGATCGAGGTTATATTCTTGCTGGCATCACTTCCGATGATATTAAGAGGGACATCGAGCGGCTTCGGACGGAATGGGAAGAACGTCGCCGCAATCCTCAGACGTGGATGGAACACGAGGGCGGTTTTGCCAAGTTAACGCCGGAATTTCAGGAGAGCGCCCGCCGTAGTTTCGATCAATGGAAAAAGGAAAGCGACAGGAAAAAGGAGCTCGACAAGCAAAACGCCGCGAAGGAAAACCGGCAGGGCAAAGAACAGGAGAGCGAATACAAGCTTGAGGATTATGTTGAGTTTGTTCAGAAGAAATGGAGCCAAGGGCCAAAATCCCAACTGGAACGCGCGGCAGGCGGGCTTGCCGTTGTTACCCCGTTTGGCAGCGTTTACACGCTAACGCCGCAAAACACCGGCCTAGACCGCGATGAGCTCCCGCAATACCTGAAAAGCCTCGACCGCGCCCCGTTTCTGAGTGTCACAGAGGCGCAAGCCGTGATGCAGGACGTACGGGACCAACGCCGCGACGAATGGTTTTACCAGCGCCGCGAGGAATGGTCCGCGCGGCATCCGCTTGGAAAGACCGACGGAGAAATCCGCCTTGCCTATAGCCTCACCAGCACCGGGCAGGAATTTGCAAACGCGCTGGAAGATCGAGGACATATTCTCGCCCGCATGACCGGGACCGATGCGGAGAGACTGAACAGGTGGGAACGGCAACGCCTCAGGGAAGAATGGAAGGCCCCCACGCCGGAGAAACCCGGCAAGGCTCAAACTGCCGAGCGCACCCCGCCCGATAAGTACCATGCCGGTGAGCTTGTGGTGGTCAACTCCTACGGCAATATTTTCCAACTCACCTTGGGCAATACCGGTCACGATGTTGCGGCCCGCGCCGAGCGCCTTGAAGATATCGACCTTGCGCCGCTTCTCAGCGTGACCGCCGCCGAAAACGTGATGAAGAAGTACCGGCAGCACCAGCAAGAGGAATGGCGGCAAGAACGCCAGCAGAAACGGGACGAATGGCAACGCGCCATCAATGAAGAACATGCGCCCACTCGCCCGCCGCAGGGTCAATCCGGGTCGGATTTCGAGAGAGCCGCGAATGCAGCAACCAGCGATGAACGGACGCGGGACTTACGAGGCCCCGCCGCGCAAGTATGGGCGGCATGGTGCCAGACCGACAGCGACAAGGTTATCGCCGCCGCGCTTGCCGGTAAGACCGTTTCGTTTGCTGTGCCGACGAAAGAAGCTTTCGCGGCATCGCTCTATCAGAGCGGAATTTTGTTTGCCGCCGTCAGCAAAGAGGAGGCGGACCGCAGCCACAGAGAGGCCGAATTTGCGAAAGCCGTAGGCAATTACGCACCGCGTTTCAAGGAAGGTGAAATCGTTATAGTCACCGAGCAGCGCCCCGAATACCGGCGTGATGGTCAAATGGTCGAACCGGCCCGTGTGCATAAGCTCGACCAGTCCCTTGCCGAGAAGTTTGTAAAGCACCTTGGCACCCGCAGCGAGTTGCAGGGTATCGACGCCACCTTGAAAGCATCCGACCAGCGAGCGCAGCAACGCGCGGCCAATTGGGAAGCGATCCGCGATGTGTATGCCGACAGCAGGCAACATCGTAACCGCGAAATCGCCACCGAAAAGGCTATCCGCACTGGTGCCGCCAAGACGAAGGACGCCATCCATACGTCGGTAGCAGCGTTAGGCAAGGCCGCAAGTGTCGCGGGTTCACTTGGCAAAGTGTTTGATGTTATCGGCAACGCCGTTGACAGCCTCTTATCGCCGACCCTTACGCCGCAGCAAATCCATGACGCAGAGAAGGCGAAGGATAGCCGCGAAGCGGAGGCGGATTTCACCATCGACTTTTCGCGAGTGACCGCCGAGGCCGCCCAGCAACGCCAGCAGCAGGAGAACGAACGGGAGGCCGCGCGGCAGCGCCCCCGTGAAGAGGAACGCGGAAGGGACCGATAATTGCCGGTGGAGGAGTGAGCCACCGGCCAGAGCCAACCAGCAAAACCGGAAACGATCCGTCAGCCGACGCGCCCAAGCGCCGTCATTTTCTTCCCGGCGCGATCAAACAGCTATTCCGCGAGGTTGCGAAAGCCGTCATACAGACGATTGCTCCTTCGCCGGCAGCCCGCCGCAAAAGGCAGGATGAAACGCGGAAAGGGTTCAGGATGTTTGCCCGGAAAATCACCCCGAAGATTGTGCGGTCGATCTTTGATGATCACGCTTTCTGGCTCCCGCCCGATCATGACGAACACGCCGAGTATTTGCGCCTTCTCGAAATGTCCGCACAGGAGGACTTTAACCAGCATTACGACAATGGCGCTTTTCATGGAGAAGCGGAGCATCTTTCTTTGCACCTTTGAAGGTGCTATAGCGTCCCTATGTCTGAAACCTCGAAACCCGTTCGCTTTGATTGCATAGCGTGGCAAAAGAATTTCTACGCCGGGAAATTCGTTGAGTGGATCGCTGTCGGCAAGGGCTATATTGTCATCAAAGACGGCAAGCCCAAATCCTATACGCGCTATCACAGCACGGTGCGCGGAGATTCCGTTAACACGGTATTGTTGCCCGTCGGAGAAACACCACCACCGCCATCACTAGACCCGAAGCGGCCCCAAGGTAGCGACGAGGCGGAGGAGGATTTCAGCGACTGATAGAGCGGGCCGCAAAGCAATAATCTTGCTTCTCGCTCTCGACATCCTCAACTTCAGGGGACATAAAACTGACACCCGTTAAGGCATGGGAGCGTTATCAGAAGCAGGATCGCAATTTTGAGTGTAGACCCACATTCCGTTATACCAATCATCTTCGACTAGAGTTGATGGGTTCGTTGAAGGTGGTAACCATGTCCGCCATGACGACGAATAGAAATCATATAGAACCGACGAACCGTCACCGTTGTTGATTGTGTATGTTTGCACCGGAAAGTTAGCAGCCGCTGAGGAACTCGACGCATCCGCAGTGCCTGAAATCGGTGCTGTGAAAGAAAAAGAGCCTCCCGGCAGAGGACTAGTTTGCGTCACTGTTAGTGTGAGCGAATTCCCTGTGAAATCTCCACCTGCGGAACCAAGGGAGTCTGCGGTCGATTGTAAAGACCCCAAGCCTGCATTCGTTGGAGCTTGCACATCGTTTTCATGTGGTGGAGTTGAGTAGAAAGCTACCCCAGCATTCCAGTTATTCCCATACCTCAGAGCGACCCCATTTTTCTTGAGATAATTTCCGAGACCCACTCCCACGGCATCGGGACCGCTGAACGATGCCGACACAAAATAGGTTATGTTACGGCAACTCGATGTGCTGTACGTTACCGCTTGCATGGTCCAACCGCCGGTTGAGATGTTTTCTGAACCGGGATTGTCCGTTGTTCCAATTGATGGAGAAAAAACTGCTGTAGCAACCTGTGTCCATGGATTATTTGAGCCGCAGGTAAACCTGAAAGTCTGTGCTACCGCTGCCCCGTGAAGCCGACCGTATGGTACATAAGCGGTCGCCTGTTGCGCTGTATCGCAGGCATGGCTCGCGTCGTAATAGGGGTTAGCCGTGCCATCGGGATATGTTGAAAAGTCACTCGGAATGGTAAAGGTTTGTGGCCCCGCACATGATGTAAACGTCACCCCACTCGGAGCGGGATTATTTAAGAATGAAGTCCACTCTTCTTCGGTATTAAACGGCACAAAAATCGATTGATGTGTATTGTTGTCGATATAACGACAGTAGCCCCACGCATCAATCGGCAAAGGCGAAAGATTACCGTTCTGATGGTCGCTTCGTACTGCCCCCCGATTCTGCTTAGTTACCGCTGTGGGCAAACTGGATTGTGGCCAGCCCGGTACATTCACTGCGTCGTTGCAAACGGCTTCTGGCGAAAGGTCTGCCGTAAGGCGACATTCATTTGATCCAATTGAGGATGGATCAGCCAGAACGTTGCTGGAATGAGTGACGAGAACAGCCGACAATAGGGCGACAGAGCCTAAAACGCGCTTCTTGTTCACCACCCCAACTTTCTCAATTCTAAAGTTCATCCTGTTCCCCCCGGCCCGCCATTTCACCACCACTTAACTACCATGCACAGTCTTAAGATCAGGTTAGAAAATCACAGAAACATAGTGGTCTATGGTTAATGACTGATTATTTTGGGGGATATCCGAGGGCATACAGATTCCAATTCTCTCAACTTCGGGAGCGTGAAATGTAGTTCAGGAATCATCGCCTAAACTGACTGATCCTGAGTGACCAGAGACGCCTTCCACGGGCCATCCCATCCGTTTGAGCGTGGGTGCCAGACCCAGAAAATAACGTCGCCTTTCAGTATGATCCCCGACGTATAAACAAAAATCACGGCATCTAACTTCTCAAACTCTAAATTCCCTCGAAGCTGATCCGCAACCCAATCTCTCTGAATCAGCGCTCCATGTAGTTCGAGAAGCAAAACTGCCTTGTCGGCTCGTTTGTCGGACACTGTCTTCAGAAGCTTGGGCAATTTGTTCTTAACCGCCCGTTCTAACTCTGCGAGCAGGTAACACGCTGCCTGTCCATCTTCGGGGAATAGACCATGTACCAAAACCGCACCCGGACTTCCGGGTGATTTGCTAACAGCAGTCTTGATTTCCAGCGATTTCGATATGCCTGACTGGGTCGGAACGTTAATTTGGTGAATGCTATAACCCACGGGAACGCTTGCGAGTGAACTGCGCGCCCAGTCCGCAAGGGCTTCGTCTAGATCATGCCAAGTCCACGGTTGAGAAGTATCAAATGCCTCGGCTGGTAGAAATATCCAAATGCTGCGTTCAGGGATGCGAAGGCTGGAGTCCTTACGCAACTGCGCGGTAGCCTTCTGGATGCGTTCTTCTTTCGCCCACACTTGAGGGAAGTTTTCAAGCAGCGTATGCTCTACTGCCAGACGTTCCCCGGTTGCACTCGTCGCAATGACTTCGACATCTTTCGTTTGACGTTGAGTGATCGGTTTGACCGAATTGGCGTAATAGCCTCCTTCGTAGTTTCGAAGAAGCAAATCAACTAATCTTAAATCGCGCTCCAAAACCTGATCCTCTCTGCTTCGGCCACGGTGAGCAGTAATCACACAACTTCGTGTTTATCGCGTTCAACAGTCCGCCGAGCCGCGAGAGTTTCACAGTCGCGATTTTACCCCGAAATGCTCCACCCTCAAATCAACATCTTGTGTCTCGGACCATCGTGGCGGGGGAAGTTCGGCAAGTATTCGCAGCAGGAAAAGCAATGTTGAATACTGGCGGATTGAAGTAAAACTTCTCTTCCTACCGTCCGTCTTGTTTTTGGACTTTCCCAATACATTGATTTCGTAGACATAATGGAGGTTATGCGGGTGGTGCCCTTGTGCGACGAACACAAGATGTAGAGCAGCGCCGGTAGGAAAAAAGTCTTTGAAACGTGTTACCATCCGCTTCATGGCGAAATCGTTCTGCGGTTTGCTGTTGCTCGTCTTCTTTATTCCCGTTGCTCATGCCGACCTGATCGTGAATGGCGGTTTTGAAACCGGCGACTTCACCGGCTGGACCCAGAGCGGCTGGCTGATCGATACGACAAATCCCAACTCTGGCGTTTACGACGCCGCGACCGGTTGCGGGGGAGCGTCTTGCACAACGGTCGGGGATCCGAATTCCGCTTATCTCTATCAGGACGTGGCGACGACAATCGGCACGAAGTACACATTGACGTTCTTTTACAACTCCGGCCAGCTTGCGGCCACGGCGAGTGAGTTGCTCGTTCTGTGGGGAGACCCAAACGCGCCCGGCCTTTCGACTGTGGTGGATTTTGTGAACGTGAATACGTCTGGCGCTTACGCCGAGTACACCGGCACAGTCACCGCGACATCCGCAATGTCGGAGCTGGAATTTCTGGGCAGGCAGGATTTGGATTTTTATTCGCTCGATAATGTGTCGCTCGTCGGTGGAACTGTGACGAGCGTGCCGGAACCTGCTTCAAAATTGTTATTATTCATGGGTCTCATGATATCGCTAATCTCGCTTTTGGGTACCCGTGCTTCCAATCGGGGACGCTTAGCGTTGGCAATTTGCTCTAGAGTCATTCTCCGCTAATCAGATTTCCACTCAATAAGTACGGTACCGACTCCTCTTTAGCCGAATCACAGGTAATTTCGTGGCAACCCGCAGTTCATGCATTTCTGTTCTGTAAAGCTTCTTCTGAGCCCGCGATAGAAAAATTCGTTGCCACAACGTGGGCAATGAAACCTATATTGCATGCCAATACATACCGCTATCAATACAAACGGTACTATGTGCCACACACTGAGATGGTAGGTACCTGTAGACGTGATATAAGAAACAACCGCCCATAAAATCGTACAGTCGAGAATAACAATTCCAATAACACGCCAAATTCGGAGATATCGCCATGCCTTCCGATATCTAGCTTGTTCGGCAGCCGTTAATGCGTCATTATGAAATGGATCCATTTGCTAATGGCCGATAGAAAAAAGCAAATCGCAAATTAGATCCGCAGCGCTCCTTTTAGAGAATTGACTAAAGCGGTCCTTCATCATTAAACCCCATATCAAGGAAGCTATAGAAACCTTGGAGCACATCCTGCCAAGGGATACCATAGAGAAGTGCGCCTCCGTTAGGCCACTGAGGCCCCACGCCCACCGAACTGTCGTTTCCACCAACAGCTCTACCCGCCAATCCTACTTGTCCCGTAAACCCTGTGCAATAGTCTTGCATGTTGGTGGTTCCGACGATAGATGCTGAGGTGCCTTTGGGAATTCCGAGACCAAAGTCTAAGTAAACGTAACCTGCTGAGTTTGCAGCAACACCGAAGCATAGAAAGTTCGGGAAGCAGTAAGAGCCACTTGCGACATACCCGGGTTGTTGTTCATCTGGACAGGATTGTCCTGATGGACAAAGCCCACTTCTGTCGATGCGAGCTAGTGGATTACCAAGAACATACTGGTAAGTATTCGTTCCACCTTGCAACCCACTCAGATCACTCTCCAGGTACCGGCCTAACGTCGGGACATAATCCCTAAACCCGTTATGGTAAAGCCCGGTCTCTATATCAAATTCCTGTCCCGGCAAGCGCAGGTTTTGAACTATGGCCCCGATACCTGTACTCGTGTAACCAAACGGCTGATAGCTGGCAGACCAAACAACTGTCTTCGTGCTGTCCGTTGCCAGTTGTGGCGTTCCTAGCCGATCATCATGCAGGAAATATACCTTCCCCGTTGTCGGCTGAATAGTGGCAACCGGCTGATCGTCGAGGTATATGTAATCTACGCGGCTTGTGCCCGCGCCGTCGTTCTCTTCAAGCAGGTGACCAGCGGGATCATACTGATAAAGCGTAGTCGCCGTAATCGATCCGACCTTTACGGCCCGGTGCCCGAAAGCGTCATAGGTGTATTGTGCAAGCAGCCCGGCTCCTGAACTCGCCGTTGCCAGCCGGTTGGCCTGATTGTAGGTCAGGCTCGTCAGGGGTCCAAACGGCGCAGAAAATGCGCTCACATTGCCGGCCGCCGTGGTGGTCAAGGTTTGTGTCGCCGCGCCTGTCGTGATTACCGACAGTTGATTGCTATGCGGAGCATAGGTGTAATTCGAGAGGACTCCTCCGCTCGTTTGGGTGAGGCGGTTTCCGATTGGGCTGTAGGAATAAGAAAGACTGCCATAATTTCCGGTTGCGCCGGTCAGATGATCGAGAACGTCATAGCCGAGATTCTGCGTATTCGCCGCCGTCAAGCCGTCTGTAATTTCCGAGACATTGTTGGCCGCATCGTAAGCATAAGTGAGGTTTTGCAGAGCCGCCGTTCCAGTGTCGCTGAGGTTGAGCAAACGATAATCCAGATCGAAACTCCGTGTCTCCCCGACCCCGTTGCCATAGGTCATTGCATTGACCGGCCCGAACGATTGATAGGCGATCCCCGACACAATTGATTGCGTTGCTCCGCCGGGAGACGTCGCATTCGTCGCGGTGATCCTACCCATCGCATCGCGCGTATAGGCGACTTTCCAGCCCGAAGGATATTTAATCGACGAAGTGCGACTAGCGCCGTCATAGGTAAACGAAGTGAGCAGCGTGGCCGCGCCATGAACGCGTTTCTCGGTGAGCATATTGCCGCGTTCGTCATAGGCACGGCTCAAGGTGCCAGCGGCATCCGTCGCGCTTGTGAGCCTGCCGATTCCAAAACCGTGCCCAGCCTGATCGTAGGTAAAGGCGACATTCTCGGCTGCATCGGCGGGATAGGTTGTCGTGAGCGGACGATTGAGGGCGTCGTATGTGGTATTCGTCGTCGCGCCAGTGGCATCGACCTTTTGCGTAAGATTGCCCGCGAGATCGTAACGATAAACCGTCTTGCCGGTGTCCGGGCTGATGCGCTGAATAACGTCGCCAAATCCGTCATAGACGAATGTGGTTGAACCACTATTAGGATCGACAACGGTCACCGGGCGATCATGCGGATCATAAACGATTTTGGTGATGCCACCGGCAGCGTCGATTGTGCGGATAATCCGGTTCAGCGGATCAAAGGCCTGTTGTGTCACATGCGCTAGAGGGTCGCTTATTGTCAGCGCGTTGCCGTTCCCATCGTAACTGTAGGCCGTGGTCTGACCTACGCCGCCGATATCGTCGAGCATTCGGCCCAAGGTATCGAACGTGCCGGAATGCTTCCGCTGCGTCGTGCTGGAGCTGCTGAGAAGGTCCGATTCGGTGCGGTCGCCATTCGCGTCAAGGGTAAAGCTCACGCTCTGATTGAACAACTCCGTAATCGCCGTCAGCCGATGTGCCGTATCGTAACTGTTCGTTAGCGCAGAGCCGTCCGGCAGCGTCGTCTTGACCAGATTTCCCGCCGCGTCGTAATTCAGCGTTGTCGTCAGCGGTCCTGCTGTTGTCGATAAAGTGCTCGTGAGAAGCCACTGGCGGGCATTGTATGTCAGATTCGTCGTGACGCCGTTAGGATCGACGACCGTCAGAGGCAATCCGCCGCCGGTGTGCGCCGTGATTTTCGTGATCTGGCCCAAGGCGTTCTTGACGCTTGTAAGCGCACCGGAGACATCATATGTGAAGCTTGTCAGTTGCGCGAGATCGGTTCGGGGGCCTTTTGCGGCTGCCAAAAGGAAATTCGCCCAAGTGTTGGTCCATGTTCGAGAAGTGCCACTGGTGCTGTATGGAACGATAGTGGCCGTGGTGTCCGTTAGCGTCTTTGTCAGCAATTCACCGCCGCCGTCATAGGTAAGGACTGACGTTAGACCGGGTGTGACGATACTCACCGGCAAATGAAATGTCGCGTGATATGTAACCGTTGTGGTCCGCGCTTGCGCCGTACCCGAAGCCTCGACAATGGTCGTCGGCTGCCCATGCACGTCATTGACGTAGGTGGTGAGATTGCCGTTCCAGTCGGTCTGGCTTGCCGCGTACCCATTGGCGTCGTATGTAAATTTGCGCGTCGCCGCTGCCGTGGTCGCCGATGCAAGACGGTCGATCTCCGTTACCTTCGGTACGTTCTGAAGCACAGAAAACTTATATGTTTCCTGCTGCCCAAGAGCATTGGTGACAGTTCGATTGCCGGTCGTGTCGTCATAGCTAACGGTCGTCAAATCAGCCCCGCCTCCATGCTGACTCGACAGCCCCCTCCCCTTCGCGTCGTAGGTCCATGTCGCGAAACGGTTGCCGTTCTCGTCAACAATTCCGGTCAGGGCGTACGGCACGGCTGCATTTTCATAAAGGTAACCTTGGCTTGTTAGAGGTGTCGTCGAATATTCGACTGACTTGAGAAGTCCTCCATTAAACCCGTAAGTTAAGACGAGGCCGTCAGGCGTTGTGAGGGTCGATATCACGCCGCCGCTGTAGGTAAAGCTGAAAGACCGATTGTAGGAATCGGTGACCGAAGCGAGTTCATTGCTCGCGTTATACGTTAGCGCTTGCGTATAGCCGTTTCTGGCCCTGATTGTGGACAGCCTGCCGTAGGACACCGGAACACCCCCGACATTCACGCTCGCTGTGATGTACGTTTCAATCGTGTCGTCAACATCGGTCAGCGTCCAGACGCCGCCCGACTGAACGAGCTTTACATCAACGTCTGTATTGCTTGTCCAAGTGCCCCCACTCAGCGTAAATGTCAGGCCCTGACCGTCCGCCCGCTCCACTGCGGCTCTTGTGCCGCTCGCAACGATGTACCTGTCATAGGTGCAAGTCCAATACGTGCCAAACATCTTGGGGACAAGCGTCGCCGCCGGGGCAAGGCTGTTGTAGTAACGGCTGAAGCTAAGGGGATTCTGCCCTGAACTCCTGTAGTCAGTTACTTTTTCAAATTTGTTGCCCGTGCTGATCGTGATCGGATTTCCGGCAACTACCTGACCGGGGTGCCTCGCTTCGTTACATCGCTCACAGTCTCCGTCACCTTCCGGCTGCGGTGCCGGTTGTGGAGGTGGAGGCGGCGCGGCACCTTCAACCACAATTGTTTGCGGAATAAGCCAACCTGTGGCGAACTGAGTGTCTGTATTAATGGTGAATGGCGCTTGCAAATTCTCCAGATCGTTATCCCAAAGAGCGTCTTCCCAGTTGTAGTCCGTTGTCAGGACCGTTCCAATAGCGGGGTAAACGAACGTCGCGATGGTGTCATCCAGCCCGACGGGGTCCTTGACGCTGTACTGGATTTGGTTGGGTAGCGGTGAAATAACGCGCATTACAGACGACGTGGCTCCCGCCATGGTGCCAAACGTGTATGAGCCGGTCCCGATTGTTAAGACGGCGGTACCTGGATTAGAGACTGCGGTACTGTTGATCGACGAGGAGCATGGTACGCCCGGTGAACAATCCGTAACGCTTGAAGTGCCCTTCGTGTCGTCAAAAGTGTAGACCAGCTTGAACGGCTGGCCCGTGAGATCGGTGCCCGGTGCAAACCCGAAAACACCCGAAGTGTCATAGCCCGAAGCGACAACGCCCGTTATCGTCGTTGTCACAATATTGGCGCGTGATTCTTGCGGCATTCCAACCGCAATCAACCACAGAACAAGCGGAGAGCAGGCCAAACTAAACGGAAGGCGCACAGTGTCTTTTTCCCCGGCCCGAGATTTCGGGATCAGGACTTATTATGGCGTCATTTTCTGCTCCCGTGGGAGGGTAGTCCAGAAAATGCGATCTCATAACAGAAAACTACTCATCTAAGAAAGCTGCGCAAAGACTGTCGGCTTAGTTAGGAATGCAGCGGGTTCGCGACAAGGGGAAAACGGCTCAACGCAGCAGGCAAGCTTTAGATTAAAGTTAGGAAGGAGTGCAGGCCAGTAATGCCGTGGGTGTCTGTTGCTGAGATTGCTAAGAACAATCCACCGAGCCAAAAGGAAATCGATCAGCTTACTGAACACCGCCGACGCGACGCAAAGGCCAGGTTCTACGCTGATGAGAATTTTCCGAGCCTTGCTACCGAACTCGTCCGCGCTAACGGCTTTCACATTCTTACGGCTCAACAAGCGAACATGCGAGGCCACCCGGATGAGAATCACGCGGCGTTTGCGCTCAGACACAAGCGCGTACTTCTCACTTGTGACCGTGACTACCTTAACCACAGCCGATTTCCTCTAATTCACTGCCCGGTAATTGTCGTTTGCAACTTTGGTCCCGGCTCCGCGAACGACATGTTGTTAACGTTCCGCTGCCTTCGCACTATTATTCTTTACCCGTTGATTCTGGACAAGTGGACCAAGATCGACGCAGAGCGAAACTCTTGGACTGAGTACTCACGTTTTCTTAATGGCACCACCGCCAGAACTCGCTACCGGTTTTATGCAGGCAAACAGCAGGAATGGGTCGATTAGAATTTTCGACTTCCTTATGCCAATGAAAGCATTGAGAGAACTAGACGCTTCGCCCCTTTGCTTTTGCGATCAAGTTTTCCAATCCCCGAAATTGCTTTAGGCGAAGTTCTTCAAGCCGTGCCAAATATTCAGCGCCCGGAGCGCTCCTAAGAAAGGCGACTTGGGCGGCAGTAGTACCAGCGGCCCCCCATAGCGCCTCGCCTACAGTCCCTATGAAAACCTGATAACGGCGGGGATTCATCCATGTCTCAATCGCGGGGGCATTCTGATTGCACCAGCTTGTGACACTGTGCATCACGTAATTCATCCTCACGGCCTCAGGAGGATGCGTGCTTTCATAAATACTTGCAGCATCGATTATCATCGGCTCGAATGCGTAAAAGAACGCACCAACAGCGACGACGAAGATAGCCAAGAGAGATTCATCGGCGGAAATTAATGCTTTGTTCCGAAGCTCAAAAACGCTTATGGCGTTGTGGCGTCCACTGCCTTTGAACAGGTTCGTCAAAGCGATATATACGGCGTATGTGTCGGCTCCGACCTCTTGCGCTTGAGCGTCCAGTTCGTCCCCTTTTGCGCTTTCGCGGATTTCCCTCCATATCCTCAAATCCTCCCCGGAAGATTTCACGACATGGCAGTGAATGTGGTGTGTATATTCGTGACAGACCAAAAAGGCGAATTGGACGGAAAACAGAGCCGGGATAAGCCTCTCAATAAGCGCAGGTTCAATCGGAGCAACATCAAGGAGGCCTGCGACAGATGGCGCATGGCTGAGGCGCTCTGATGTTCGCCACATCATTTCCATTATGGGAACGGTAATCAGGATAAAAGCAAAGCCGCCATACTCAAAAGCCAAGGCGTTTGGTTCGTCCGCCCCGACGTAATCAACATGAAATGGAGGATGGATAACGCCGCCCGAAACATTCTCATTTTCTTGACGGAGCGCCTCGATAAGCGCCTTTTGAAGGCTAAGAAGGAGCGATTTGAAGGACGGATCTAAATCATCGAGAGGTGCCGGATATTTATAACCCACTCCAAAAGCGCCTCTCCTATCTAATTCCGATAGTATGTGTTCCGGTCGATCCATTAGGTCTATTTCACGATACCTTTTCTAAATGGTGTGTTCCTCAGAGAGTTTTACCGCGAAGCTAAATGCGGCTCTTTCTTATGCATGGATATTTCCTTCTCCAACTCCGCGAACGGAACGCAAACGCGACCTTTATCTCCCAGCAGCCGGATACGATGCTTCAAGAAATCGGTCAAGCTGACCACTTCACCGAGGATCATCAGAAGATCATGCCCGTTCATGACGAAAAAGGATGGGGGTTTCCCCCGCGTGATCGCGTCTCGGGCTGGCGCACTGATGTCATTCAAGGCAACGAAGACGCCGCGCGTGAAGGTAGACTTGCCCTCGATCTTTCCTTTGAAGATGAGCAAGTCGGCTTCCGGTAGTGCGTGTCCTTCGCATTTTGCTTCCAAGAGGTAAACGTTACCTTCCAGTTCAAACGAACCGTCGATCTGCTCACCCGTGACGCGATAAGACTGACGGGGCTTCAATCCGAACAGATCAAACAGATTGTGAACAAGCTTTTCGAGATCAAACCCGGCTTTGTTTCTGTCGGCTTCGGCGTGAAGCTGAAAAAAATCTTCTTTCAACTTTGCAAGGGCCTCGGAGCGCAACCTTTGTTGCGCCGCATACTCATCCTTTTGCTCTGTCTTCGCAGTCTCGGATGGAACTTGAATCCCCTTGAGCCGCATAACTATTCGAGTGCAGCTTTCTGATAGGAGTTCCTTGTCTTTGAAGTGTCCGCCTTCTGCGCCATATTCGAGAATATCGCCCATTAGCTTGCCAACAACATCGTTGGATTCCTGTCTCCAGAATTCGCGGAGGCGATTGGCTTTTGAACCGCTCCCGTAGTTGTAACGCTCACTGTAAATATCACGTCCAGCGCTATCGAACACAAACTCAGAAAAAGTCTTGTTGGAAAAATCCAGCACGTATCCGCTCGACATTCCGAGCAGTTTCTCCAATTTTTGTTTTTCTAGCCCTGTTAGATCACACATGCTTCAAGTGAACGACTGTTAGTTCTTCCATCAGACGCTTTGAACGAAATCTCCGGGAGGCGCAAGTGAGGAATTCCCTGTTTAATTGTATCGAAACATAGTGGCTTTGAAATGTTTCCCCTAGTAACGCAGGAAGGCCAAGAAGGGCGAAAGTCTCATTTGACTGTCCGCGTGACAGCCACTTTCGCAGTCACCCCTAAAAACAGCGGGCTATCAGGCACTTTAGCCGACGCCGCTTGCTGTCAATGACGCTTCTTGGCTCCCCCACTTCGCCAAGGCAAGCCTTGAGCTACGCGGTCCCCCCAACAAGCTATGACAGCCGCGCTCGTTGCGTCTGCGACGTGCCCTCTTTCGCCCCCGCTGTTGGGGGTAACTCCAAAACGAAAGAGGCAATCAAATGACGGACACTAAAACCAAAAAACTCGCCGAGCTTAACGACCTTTGCCGCACAGCTATGGGAATAGCGGGCCGCTTGGTTCAGACAGCCGGTATATGCGCCCTGTCCCAAGAAGATCAATCAGCCATTCGGAAGAAAGTCGAAACCTTCGATGCTTTCACGCCCGACAACGACCCGCACAAAGAGCGCGACTTCGGAGCGTTTGAACACAACGGCGAGCGTGTCTTCTGGAAAATCGATTACTACAACACTACCTTGAGCATGGGCAGCGAAGACCCGAGCGACCCGAAACAAACCGTCAGGGTATTGACCATCATGCTCGCCGAAGACTACTAACCGCAGTTCCGGCCCGCGCCGGTTAGACACTGGCGCGGGTTTTTTCTGACCATCTAAAATTCGGCTCGACACGAATCAGAGAAAGATTCACACTCCGCCGTTACGCGGCGCGGTTGCCGTGTCATGCCTCAATGATTTTCGGAGTTAGCGAACCCAGAAACAGCAAAGCCCGCCAGTGGCGGGCCGTACAGTCCGGCGTAAACCGGGGAATTTCAATGTGTCGCAACACTGACTTTCCCCTAAAACCCAATCCGATGCAAGCGAAAAATCATATTTTCGCTAACGGGTCGTTTTGCGCCGATTTTCGGCCCCTCCGGGCGGTTTAACCACAACCCCTAAGGAGCGAATAACCATGATTGAGAAGCAATTCGGGACCGACTACGGCCCTGCCCTGCAACGTGGCGACAAAACCGCTTGCATCGTCAATCTTCAGGCCGAGATCGACCGCTTGGGCGGCGTTCCCTACGGATGGATGAAGATATACGAAACCCTGCTATTCGGCTTCTATAATCCGCGCACGGGGCAATGCTTCCCATCGCACAAGGCAATTGCGATCAAGGCCAGATGTGGTGTGAGAACTGTGCAACGTGCCTTGAAGTGGGCAAGGGAAAACAGTCTCATTCGCTGGTCCCACGGCTTGGTACGTGATGGCTGGCGCGTCTTGCGTACCAGTAACCGCTATTGCTTTTCAGCATTTTTAACCATCCGCCGCATAGTCGCTTCAATTGCCGCCTCTAACGGCCAAAGACGCCGAAGAATACCCACCTCATATAAATCTCTTGCCTATGTTGCCATTGAAGCCAAATCATTTTCCTTCCCTCCTGCCCCTTCTCAACTCAATCGGACATAGGGCAGTAGGAAAAAGAAGACCTCGGCGCGTTTTGGTGCTGCCGGGTACGCCACGGGTTTGTCTAGCCCCTGCTCTCTTTCCAAACTCTTAGCTTGCTTTTCCTGGTGGTGGGTTATCCGGTGAAAAACTTCAAGGCTAACAACATCCGGCCTCTTTCAGTCTTCGAGTCTTTCACCGAAATGGGTAGATCAGGATACCGTTGCGTTGCCTAACGTTAAGAATAGCTTCGCCACGGGTCGGAAACCGCCCCAGCAAAGGACAAAGGAAACCCCAATGTTTTGTGGGTCGTACAAAACACTAAGTGTATAAGGCAAACCGGCTTTTTTAGCAGGTTGTTTAGTGAACTTATGGTTGGGCCTTAAAGCCCGCAGCAGTGCGGATTTTTTCTATCGCTCTAACTTCCCGTTCAAAACGGGGCGTTGCCATCGCAGACTGAAGCACGGAGGCATGTGCCAATTGTTCGGCCTGCCGTATGGCAGCCAAAGCGTAGCTGATATCGTTGATTGTCTTCGCCTCTTGGAAAGCTATAGGGTCCCTCCCCGTTGCGGTGACAAATTCGCCCTGTTCATGTCCACCAACTGTGCGAGTTGTTTTGCTGCTCCCGACTTCTTCCACTTGCGTAAAACAATCGTCTGGATTTTTGCATACGCCGACAACAGCGTCAGCATGTGTATTGAATCTGTTCGCCGTGGCCCGTAACCCACCCGTTATGAAACTGCCGACATGCGCGCCAGCCGACGCAGGTTCAAGACCGCCATTGAACGTCACATTCGTAATCTTTACTGGTAACTGAGAGCCGCGGTCTTCATCAACTTCAAACCTCAGCCCCGACGGAATCGGTTGGCCTTTTTTCTCAGCCCTATAGTCGACTCTAAGCTTTACCGGCCAGCGCAACGATCCGCCCGACACGGTTGCTTCATCACCTGTTGCGTTGAACGTAACTTGTGGCATCGTCGATGCGGAAGTTGCCTCGTGTGCGGCAATGGGCACGGCAACTAGCGCAGGAGCGGGAGAAGACGCAGCGGCCGCACCATTTTGATCCAAGCACGCCTGCCCAGCTGCTTGCACAAATTTCTCAGATCCCGGCACGTTAACGCCAGCGACGCGAGCAGTCTTGCCATCGACCATATCCATCCCGATCAGGGCAATGGTCTTCGAGTCACTCACCTTCAACATTCCGCCAAGAGAATCGACATTATAGGTTGAAGGAGCACCATCAACTTTTACGCCCGTGCAATGGACGTCTATAGCTCCCCTCCGTTCTGCCCTCGCCTGCTCAGCGGAGACAGTTTCGCCGAGAAGGACAGGGACCAAATGTTGATGTGCTGTTGATGTGGTCGTCAACAGGAAAATGGGCACGATGATGATTCTGAACATTTTTCTTAAACACAGCACTTGCTGTATCTCCTTGATCTTATGAGACTTAAATTCATTTAGGTTGTCGGCAGGGATGTCGCCGAAAAGCGCGAATCCCGGTTCGCGGAGGCTAGATAGCTTCTTCGCTTGTCACACAATACAGGTTATAACCTGTATGGTTTTAACCAGGATAACTTCATTCTAAGAGTGAGTGCAAGATGTTCAGCGAATTGTGGGCAATCGAATCCGAAAATACCGCAAGGACCGTGGCTGGACGCAGGATGTTTTCGGCGACCTGTCGGGCCTAAACAGGGCACATGTAGGGGAAGTCGAGCGCGGGGAATCGAATGTCACAATTCAGACGCTCAAGATCATCGCCGATACGCTGAAGGTAAAGATTGAGGACCTAGTGCGTGGGATATAAGCGATTCAACCGGAAGCGGCGCGACGTGTTGCCCGCACCATTTTCACTTGAAATCAAAACAACCGTTGAATTTGCCGTCCAGAGAAGTGCTTAAGATAAGAAGGACTGCGGCGCGTTTTGGCTCAGCCGGGTACGCCACGGGTTTGTCTGGCCCCTGCTCTCCTGAAATTATTTTTTACAGGTATTCAATTTTTAGGGCTTTGGCCGCCGTCAATTGAAGTTCATCGAGCGTTGCTAATGCGCATTTCTTACGCATTGCCAAATCGATATAGAGAGCATCATAAGGCGTCAACTTGTGGTCACGGCAAAGTTTCTGTATCGGTCCGTATACTTGCTCCGCCGTCGCGTAGTCAAATGCCGGGCCCAGTGCTTTCAGATCATCGAGAAAGGACTGTGTTTGCGCCTGAGAAATCCTTCCGCGTTTTTCGCCGATCAGCAATGAATTAAGAACTTCAAAGGACCAGAACGCCGGAACGATTGCGACCTCTCCGGTTTTCAATCGTTCAAGTACCTCGAGTGATAGCGGCGACTGTTCGTCAGGGAAGCACCAAGACAAAGTTATGGAAGCATCGACAACAATCAAGGACGCGCCTCATCGCGCAATTCTTTGACTGTCATACCGCCGAGCGATAATCCGTGCCGTTTCCCGAACGTCATGAGACGTTCAATCGCTTGTGTGCGGTCATCACTTGTCCTTTCCGTTTCAAACTCCGAAGAGATGAGCGCCTGAAGAACCACGTCTTCAGCGTCCCGATACGATCCGGTTTTGAGCCTTCGCGTAATGAGAGCTTCGACTTCGGGTCGGGTGATCTGGATGGTCATGATAGCGGCCTCATCTGTATTATCGCGCGGCCTCTAGCCTACTTCAATTTCACCCTTTTGTCACGCAAGTTTCGACAAGTAGAATGCTCCAACATTACGGAAGTAGACAAGTCCAAGCGTATACAAGAAGATGGAGCCACCTGTATGCACATCTAAAATCCATCATCGTCTACTTCTCGGCATACTAGACACCGCGACGAATCGACACGTAGAGAACGCGAGAAAGCTTGCTCTTCTACTGATCGAGGCGTAGACATTTGGATGCCTCTACTCAGGAACTTCCATGAGCAAAATCATCACCGTGGCCAGCAAAAAAGGTGGAGCTGGTAAATCCACGCTTGCCATCAACCTCGCCGCTGCCGCTTCCGCAGCCGATATACCAACAGCGATTATTGATCTAGACCCTGATCAACAGGCAGCCTCAAAGTGGAGCGACAGCCGTACAGCAAACGGCCCCATAGTCCTTTCAGCCGTGCATACAAGGTTGCAACAAGCCATAGCAGACGCAGAGCGAGGCGGGGCGGAACTCGTTTTGCTCGACACACCGGCCTTCGTTGAGTCGATTATTTCTGCCGCCATTGGTGTTGCTGATATCGTTCTCATCCCATGCCGCGCCACCGGGCAGGACATTCAGTATTTGACCTCAACTATTGATCTGGTTGTTGCCAAGCAGAAGCCCGCCGCCGTGGTACTCAATTCCATCGAATCACGTCTGGCGGAAACGGAGCAGGCCACGGCCCTCATCGAGAAACTCGGCATAACGATAGCTCCGCATCATCTTTCGAAGGCCGTCGCTTACCATCGAGCCATAACGGCAGGGCTTGGCGTCACGGAGCTTGATCCCACAGGGAAAGCCGCTCAGGAAATTCTAAGCCTCTTGGCGTGGATAAGTAGACTGTTGTACTTGTCTACAGATGGAGAGGTGGAGCAGTCGCAACCTCGGAGTGTCGCATTATGAACAAGCCAAACACCAGCCTTGCCAGTCTTACGCCCACGCGAATTGCCCCCCGCATTCCAGTTGCTGATCCCGAAACAACGCAGCCTCGGAAAAGCCAGCCCGGACGCGCTAAGACCGTTATGATTGCCGGTCATTTTGCGCCGGATGTTTCTTTCGCTCTGCATGAGCAATGCGGGAAATTGACGCGGCAGAAAGGCAAACGGGTAACCGTGCAACAGGCACTCGCTGAGGCTTTGGCCGACTGGTTTACCAAACACGGAGCGCCGCCACCAGAGGCACTGGCCGAATAGGGCAGGGCTTCCCTCATCGGGCAGCATCGGACAAGCAGCCCCGGCAACCACGGCAATTTCAGCGTTGTCGGGAATGTGTTATCTATAACTTGCTGAGCCGATTGTCGTGGCTACGTTCCGAATCCCACTCTCTCCGCCATTAGAGCCACAATGGTTGGTGGCGTCGAACCGTCAATTTTCACAAGGATCGTCTTCTCGATGGCCAAAGGCATTCCGGACGACACCAATTATTCTCGCAATCAAGCGGCCTTGCGGTTCAACTCGGGTTTAAGCAGCGCTTTCGTCCACTCTTGTCCGCTACCAACGCCACGCTTGTCGAAATGGTACGCCTCGGGAGCTTTGGAAGCGGCAGGCGTTGACT
>Ga0182012_10001472_pt1 | contig 25725 bp, 25 predicted proteins | sample 612S2SmetaG_FD_120486 | JGI IMG/M metagenome (GOLD analysis project Ga0182012, IMG submission 120486) | Permafrost microbial communities from Stordalen Mire, Sweden - 612S2S metaG | ecosystem: Environmental > Terrestrial > Soil > Wetlands > Permafrost | place: Sweden: Stordalen | collected...
AAGCAGAAGGCCAAGCGCATGTACTTCACGCTCGAGGGCCAGTTCCGCGAGTACTACGAGAAGGCCAACCGCGCCTCAGGCGTTACCGGCGAACTGCTGATTCAGCAGCTCGAGCGGCGTTTGGACAATGTGGCGTTCCGGCTCGGCTTTGCGATTTCGCGGCGCCAGGCTCGCCAGGTGGTTCGTCACGGCCACGTAACCGTCAATGGACGCAAGGTAAATATCCCGTCCTACCAGGTGAACGCTGGTGATGAGATCGCCGTTCGCGATAGTGCAAAGAAGTTGCTGATCGTGGAGCAGGGCGCGCAGTATGCCGCACAAAATCCCGTGCCGTCGTGGCTTGAGGCCAACTTTGAGAATCTTTCCGGCCGCGTTCTGCACCTGCCCAAGCGCGCCGAAGTCAACCTGCCGATCAACGAGCAGCTAATTGTCGAACTGTACTCGAAGTAACAGTGAACAGGGGACAGTGAATAGTGAACAGTTGACCCAGCGGGTTCTTACTGACCACAGTTCACTGTTCACTGACCACTGAATTCCAACTGAAGGAGAACTTGCGCGGCCGCCGCAAAATGCATCGCGACGTACATGCCGCGCGGGAAACGAGAGATGTCTATGTTGTGGAGAGGATTTCAAAAACCGAAGCGGCTGGCAGTGGATGCCGAGACGCTTAGCGAGACATTTGGCAAGTTCAGCGCGCAGCCGTTTGAACGCGGCTTCGGCACAACCATCGGCAACGCCCTGCGGCGGACGCTGCTCAGCTCCATCGAGGGCGCGGCGGTTACGGCCATCCGCATTGAAGGCGTTCTGCACGAGTTCCAGTCGATCGGCGGCGTGGTTGAAGACGCGACCGACATCATCCTGAATCTGAAACAGGTTCCTTTCAAGCTGGCGGGCGATGGCCCCAAGGCGCTTTATCTGCGCGCCGACCAGCCCGGCGTGGTCACCTCCGGCATGATCGAGGCAGACGGCGACGTCGAGATTCTGGACAAGAACATTTATCTGGCCACGCTCTCTGAAGGCGGCAAGCTCGACATGGAAATGCGCCTCAAGCGCGGTCGCGGTTACATCTCCGCCGACAAGAACTTCGATGCGGATCTGGGACTGGGCTTTATTCCCGTAGATTCGGTTCACTCCCCGGTGCGCCGCGTGAACTACGTGGTTGAAGCTGCCCGCCTGGGCCAGATCACCGACTACGACAAGCTGACGCTCGAAGTGTGGACCAACGGCGCCGTGCTGCCCGCTGATGCCGTGGGCCTGGCCGCCAAGCTGCTGAAGGACCACATGAACATCTTCATTAACTTCGAGGAGGAAATCGAAGCGGAAGCCCGCGGCGAAGAAGGCCGTATCCTGCTCCGCAACGACAACCTCAACCGGTCGGTCGAAGAGCTGGAGCTTTCAGTTCGCAGCTACAACTGCCTGAAGAACGCCAACATTCAGTCCATCGGCGAGCTGGTGCAGAAGACCGAAGCCGAGATGCTGAAGACCAAGAACTTCGGCCGCAAGAGCCTGAACGAGATCAAGGAAATTCTTGCCCAGATGGGACTTTCGCTGGGTATGAAGATCGACGAAAACGGCAACGCCGTTCCCGGACCCACGAGCATTCCTCCTGCGACCGCCCTGGCAGCCAGCTATGGCCGCTACGACGACGAGGACGAGCCCCTGGATTCCGTTGACCTGCAGTTGCCCACCGAGACGGAGAACTTTTAAAGGCAGTGGTCAGTGAACAGCGGTCAGTGATCAGATTTTGAAGAAGTCGATCATGAGACCCTGACCACTGACCCCTGTTCACTGACCACTTTTATCGAAAGAGAGTTGCATCATGCGCCATCGCAATGCAGGATTCAAGCTCGGACGCAACACCAGCCACCGTCGCGCGCTGCTGCGCAACCTGGTCACGTCCATCATCGTGGAAGACCGCGTGGAGACCACCATCGCCAAGGCCAAGGCTGTGCGTCCACTCGTGGAAAAGATGATCACCCTCGGCAAAAAGGGCGATCTTCACTCGCGCCGTCAGGCGCTCAGCTTCCTCACCACCGACAAGGCCGTCACGCGGCTGTTTGAGACCGTATCCCCTCGCTACGGCGACCGGAACGGCGGCTATCTGCGCATCGTGCGCACCGGCTTCCAGCAGGGCGACGGCGCGGAGAAAGCGTTCATCGAACTGCTTGGCGCTGAAAAGCAGCTTGAAGTGAAGCGCCAAAAGCGCGAAGACCTCAAGACCAAGAAGCGCGCCGAACTGGAAAAGCAGTTGGAAGAACAGAAGAAGGAAGAGCCCCCCGCGGAAGCCGCCTAGGCAGACTCTCCCGGCCAGTCTTTTCCCTTCGTTCAGAAGGTCACACGGGCGTCCGCCGCGGCGGACGCCCGTGCTTTTTGCAGCTTTTTCGGCTCGATAACCTATCGAATTATCCTGATGATGTTGGCTTGGTGATCCACATCACCCAATGCCCAATCTGTGCTATAGACCAATGAACATTTTGTCCAAGAGCAATACCACCCATAGTTTAGGCCCAAAAAGTTATCGATGGTAAGCTGAGCTGGGCTTTTCTCGACAAGTCATCTTTAGTTTGGGCCGTTTGTGCCGATTATGGATACTGGGAAATCAGAATTCGGTGTTTGACCTTGTGAGGTTGAAAGTTGTGGGGGATCGGGGAAACGAGCGCGGGAGCATTACCTTACTAACGGCGCTGTGTCTCCCCATGCTGCTAGGAGCTTTGGCAATCGCTATCGATATAGGCTATCTCTACATTACGCAGCGCCAGTTGCAGACACTTGCCGATGCAGCTGCGATGGCGGGAGCCCTGGAGGCGAGTTCGTGCAGTACGGCGAACTGCGGCGTGATACAAACCGCTGCCACTTCAGCGTTCACAGAGGACGGAAGGCCAGCGCCCACCGTATTCCTGCAATGCGCGACGGCGTCCGGAACGGGTGTGCTCCTGACGATTAACAACGGCCCCTGCGCTCTGGGCGCCAGCGATCCGAATCACCTGGATGCAAATTACGTGGAAGCGGTGGTGACTGAGCAGGTACCAACCTACTTTGCGGGATTCCGCGGTTTCCACACAGTCCAAATCTCAGCGCGGGCGGAAGCCGGTAAATCAAGCCCGCCCGGTCCCTGCTTGAATATCCTGGGGACGAGCGGCCAAACCGTGACGCTCAACTCGGGCGCCAGCATCACTGATGGAACGGGCTCAACTTGCGCCTTCAACGTCAATTCGAGCGGGACACCCGCAGTGATGGAGGACAGCGGCGCCACGGTAGACGTGGGCTCCTATACTGTTCACGGAACCGTCACGGATAACGGCGGATCTTATACTCCCGCGCCGACAACAGGCACTGCGACGAAGCCGGATCCCATCGCCGCGGAAATTACAGCCGGCACCATCACCACGCCCACCCAACCGGCCGTTTCAAGCACCTGCTGTAATCCAGTTAGTGGCGCCACAACGTTGCAGCCTGGTTACTATTCGAGCGGCCTCAATTTCAACGGGAGCGGCTACACCGTAACCCTTAACCCCGGCGTGTACTACTTTGGCGGGAGCATGGTGGTTGGTGGGGTGAACCTCACTGGTTCGAACGTGACCATTTATTTTGCAAATGGGTCGCTAACCATGAATAGCGCCTCAACCATGACTCTGAGCGCGCCTTCGACAGGATCTACCGCCGGGATGTTGATCTGGCAGGCGCCAGCCGATTCCAGTCCGATGATTTTGGACTCGTCCTCCAGTTCGAGTTGGGGTGGCGCGGTCTACGTTCCCGGCGCACAGCTTACGCTGAATGGCGGCAGCACAGCAGTCGGTTACGGCATGATCGAGTCGCAATCACTGATGATGAACTCAGCCATTTCCCTTAGCTGCGCCTCAATGCCGGGTGGAGTTTGCCCTGGCGGCAGCGGATCGGCCAGCGGTTCTGCAACCATAGCACTGGCGGAGTAGGCGATGAAATTTCCAGGGCAGCTACGTAACCTCTGCAACGCCAATGATGGCGCAGCCCTCGTAGAGATGGCCCTTATCTCTACGACTCTGGTGCTGCTCGTAATGGGGGCCGTCGACCTTGGCCGGGCGGGTTATGTGGGCATCGAGGTGGAAAACGCCGCGCATGCTGGAGCGGAATACGGATCGCTGAACCCCAGCGATACAGCCACCATCAAGACGGCGGCCCAGCAAGCCGCTCCGAATGTGTCGACCCTGACTGTGACGACGCCAACATGGGGCTGTGAATGCAGCGATGGCAGCTCGTACTCCGCAAACTGCGCCACTATGCCGGTGTGCACGGCAAACAGTACTCGAGGCAGCAATGTTGTGCATAGGGTCCAAGTCAAAACAAAGGCGGTCTACACCCCGTTGGTGCCCTGGCCGGGCATTCCAAGCTCCATCACGCTCACTGGCGAGGCCACCATGCGCGGGAATTAGCCGCGGTACCCACTTTGGAATCGATCAACGCTGCCGAATGTTTGTTGGAGGATCAAGATGCGGAGGTTGAAGTGCCTCGTTCGGGATGAAGAAGCTTCCGAATTGGTGGAATTCGTCCTTGCTGTCGGAATCTTTCTGACGTTGATCTTCGGTATCATTGAATTCTGCGTGGCTATTTATGCGGGCAGTTTTGTCGCGTCCGCCGCCCAGCAAGGGGCCCGCTATGCCATGGTCCGCGGCTCGGATTGGACAGGTTCCTGCGCGTCGGTGAGCAGTTATGGCTGCAACGCTACGGCGGCCAACGTGCAAAATTACATTTTGAGCCTCCAGCACCCCGGCCTCAACGTGAAAGCAAGCAATATTACTGTCACATGGCCTGGTACAACGGCGGCTGGGGCAAGCGCTGGATGCGCTACAGTCCCCGACGGTCAAGGTTGCCAGGTTAAGGTGAATGTCAGTTATACATTCAACCTGGGGATTCCACACTTCGCTGTCGGTATTCCTTTCTCCAGCACTTCGATCGAGACGATTCAAAACTAGGTTTCCGTAACGCGGGCACGGTGTCAACCAGCAACGGGGACCGCGGCAGCGCCATCCACCACGCGCTCAACCACGCCAGCCCAACTGTTTCCGCATCGGATCGGACTAGGGCGCTTGTTTTTGCTGGGGCTCGTGCAATCGATATTGGGTGTAGATATTCTGCATCGCATCGCCAAGATCGGTCAGAGGGTCCGTTCCCAGTCTCAGCTCCTTGTCAGTGGCTACCGCGCGCAGCAGGTCAGCGCCGTAGCGAATATAGAAGCAGGCCTCCCCTGGCTCGGGTAGCCTGGTCGTCAAAACCTCGCCGAAGACGCCGAGTGACCGGCCGGCGATCTCGATTGCCTGCATCGACGCATCGCGAATCGAACCTGCACTCTTGCCTCCACCTACGAATTCGCTGCCGTCGCTCATATACACGCTTGCTGCTCCGTCAAAGGCTGCAAGCACGGTTGCGACGACACCGCCCGGCAGGTGCCAGTCCATCAAAACAATTTGAACGGTGGGTCGCAAGCCCTCTGCATACTTCTTTGCAAGGGCATACTCACGGCGTTTGGAGTAGTTGGCTGGGTCGGGATTCGGGGGTTGGCTCACGCCAACAAGTTTAAACCAAGGCCTTTAAAAGTCCAGCCGGATGCGGGCCGCGATCATCCCTGGCCTCCCCGTCGTTTGGGCCGAAACACCCGCATCCACAGGTACACAACCAACTGCATGACGATGGCGCCTGTGCAATCGAGCAGGACATCCCACACGGAAGATGAGCGATTGGGCAGAAAGGATTGGTGGTACTCATCCGCGCTGGCAGTCATGGCAGTTCCCAACAGCGCGAGCAAGGCGTCCTGCACGAAATCGGAGTTGGGCAAGGTCATCCACCAGGCACGCAGCCACGCCAGTCCCAGCAAACCGTAGCCGATGAAGTGGCCTGACTTGCGAATTAGGTGATGAATGACTTGCCAGTTCGCGTTGCCCACGGGCCCGAAGATTGCCTGGTAGATCGCACGCAACGGTCCTGAGGTGTGATCGGAGCCGAAAGCCTCCGTCGACTCCATGGCGATGATGCAGAGCCCAATGAGGACCGGCAGCCAGGCACTCACCCAGTAACTTGGGTTGCCGCGGCTACTCGACATGATAGTTGGGTGCCTCCCGCGTGATGATCACGTCGTGGACGTGACTCTCGCGCAGGCCGGCTCCCGAGATGCGCACAAAACGCGCATTCTCCTGAAGCTCCAGAATGGTGCCGCACCCCAGATAGCCCATGCCCGAGCGCAGGCCGCCCACAAGCTGGTAGACCATGGACTCAAGCGGTCCGCGATAGGGGACACGCCCCTCAATTCCTTCGGGAACAAACTTTGCCAGCCGGTTCTGGCTGGCGCGCTCGCGCTGCACCACGCCCTCTGTGCCCAACTCGGCGCTGGCCATATCCGCAGTGCCCTGGAAGTAGCGCTCGCCCGAGCCCTGGCTCATGGCGGTGAGCGAACCCATGCCGCGATAGCTCTTGAAGCTGCGTCCCTGGTAGAGGATGGTTTCGCCGGGGCTTTCGTCCACGCCGGCAAACAGTGAGCCGATCATCACGGAACTGGCGCCGGCGGCGATGGCCTTGGTGATTTCGCCGGAGTACTTGATTCCGCCGTCGGCGATGACCGGGATGCCGCGCTCGCGGCAAGCACGGAAGGCCTCGGCAATCGCTGTGATCTGCGGCATGCCCGCGCCCGTGACCATGCGCGTGGTGCAGATGGAGCCGGGGCCAATGCCTACCTTGACCGCGTCCGCGCCTGCGTCCATCAGCGCCAGGGCGCCCTCGTAGGTGGCGATGTTGCCGGCCAGCACACCGATGCCTGGAAAACTCTTCTTGACTTCGCTGACGGCCTCGAGCACTCGCGAAGAGTGTCCGTGCGCGGAGTCGATGGCGAGCACATCAGCCCGGGCGCGGACCAGCTCAGCCGCGCGCTCAAGGTAATCGCCTGTTGCGCCAATGGCTCCGCCCACCCGCAGCCGGCCCTTTTCGTCCTTGCTGGCCATGGGGTATTTCAACTTCTTCTGGATGTCCTTGACGGTGATCAGGCCCTTGAGCTCGTACTGATCGTTCACGACCAGCAGCTTTTCAACGCGATGCTTGTGCAGGATCAGCTCTGCCTCTTCAAGCGTGGTGCCGACGGGAACGGTGATGAGATTCTCTTTGGTCATTACGTCGCCGATGGGAATATCGGTGCGTGTTTCAAAGCGAAGGTCGCGGTTGGTGAGAATGCCCACCAGGCGCTTGCCCTGGGTAACGGGCACACCGGAGATTTTGTAGCGGCGCATCACGTCCAAAGCGTCGGCAATCATCTGGTCGGGCCCGATGGTGACCGGGTCAACGATCATCCCGCTCTCAGAGCGCTTTACCTTGTCGATTTCGCCCGCCTGCTCAGCAATGGTCAGGTTGCGGTGGACAATGCCGATGCCGCCTTGTTGAGCCATGGCAATGGCCATGCGCGACTCGGTTACGGTGTCCATGGCCGAGGAGAGGAGCGGTGTGTTGAGCGTAATGTCGCGCGTCAACTGCGTCTGCGTGCTCACCTGCGCAGGCACCACTTCGCTGTAAGAAGGCACCAGCAGAACATCGTCGAAAGTAAGGGCTTCAGTCAGGTTTTGTGCCAGCATATGCTCTGATGCGCCTGGCGGCCGGTGGACTCATGTCCCCGGGCGGCAGGCGCTTGAAGACTATTGTAGCGGAGGAGGCTAAAGTGGGATGTTTGCGCTCTCACACGCCCACAGGAAACGGCCTTGGGCTGGTCTCGTCGGAGTCAGCTGGAGCGCCGGAGCGCCAGCGCTCAAAGCGGCCTTGCAGCAGGCTCATCAGGCCGGTGTACCAGTAGCCAATGACGAACAGAATCAGGAACGGTGCGGTGAAGTAGTTCTGGTTTGAGAAGGTGTAGAGAATCGCCGCGAAGAAATAGCAGCCGAGGAGGAGCTCGATCCAGGGAGCCAGCACCAGGCGCTTGCGATACTTGGCTGCCTGCGATTTTTCGCCCTTCTTGGCAACGCGATACTTGGGCGTGCGCACGAATGCGCTCTTGATGCCGAACAGCGCCTCCATCACCGCCTTGGTATTGGTGACGGTGAGGCCGATGCCCAAGGCCATGAGGAAAGGCAAATAGAGAAATGTTCTCTTCCACGTCTTCGGAAACAGCTCGCGCTCGCTCATCAGGTAGAACACGGCGATGGAAAACGTGGATGCCGTGAATAGCGGTACGTCAATCAGCAACATCTGGAACCAGCCCTGATAGAAGCGGCAAATCATGGCCGGAATGAGCGCCGCCGACATGATCACCATCAGCGGATAGCTCAGGTTTGCCGTCAAATGGTAAACCGCCTCCACCTTGATCTTGCGCGGCACATCTGACCGGAACACCTGGGGCAGAACCTTGATACTCGTCTGGATGAGCCCCTTCGCCCACCGCGCCTGCTGGGTCTTGAAGGCCGTCATTTCGATCGGCAACTCGCTGGGGCACTCCACATCGGGCAGATATTTAAACTTCCACCCCGCCAACTGCGAGCGGTAACTCAGGTCGGTGTCTTCGGTGAGCGTGTCGTGTTGCCAGCCGCCGCCGTCGGTGATGGCCTGGATGCGCCACATGCCGGCCGTACCGTTGAAGTTGAAGAAGTCGCCGCTGCGCACGCGGGCTCCGTGCTCCATCACAAAGTGCCCATCCAGCAGAATCGCCTCAATCTGCGTGAGCATGCTGTAGTTGCGGTTCAAGTGCGACCAGCGGGTCTGCACCATGCCGATCCCCGGCTCCGCAAAGTGGTGGATCACCTTCATAAGCCAGTCCGTCGGCGGCACAAAGTCCGCGTCGAAGATGGCAACAAACTCGCCCTTGGCTACTTTCAATCCGGCATCGAGAGCCCCGGCCTTGTATCCGTGCCGGTTGGAGCGGTGAATGTACTCAATCGGATGCCCCAGGGCTGCATACCGGGCCACAATCCCCGCTGCTACTTCCTGGGTCTCGTCCGTGGAGTCGTCCAGCACCTGGATCTCAAGCCGATCCTTCGGATAATCCATGGCGCAAACGGCCTCAATGAGCCGGTCGATGACAAACTGCTCATTGAAGATGGGCAGTTGGACGGTGACCCTGGGCAGCTCGTCGAAGTGCATGGGAGGATTGGGGTTGTAGTTCTTGCGATACTTGAAGTAGAGGTAGCACATGGTATAGCGGTGAACGCCATACAGCGCCAGAATGATCATGACGGCGAAGTAAGGCAGCAAGACCGCCGCATCAAAGAGGTTCCAGTGATAGAGCCCCTTGAAGGTCTGATCGCCGTATTGCGCTTTCAGATAGTGGCGCAGGCCATTCTGACCGGCGAAGATCCATTGCACGGCAAGGCTCGAAACCAGCCCATGGAGTGAGCTGACGGCAGGTGCCAGTCGGGTCATGAGCGCGGCGAGCAGGATGGGACCTCCAAGGATCGGATAACGCTAATTGTACGCGATTCAGGGTTTTGAGTGCCGCGCCCTTAGCGGCCACGCCGGCCCGCTTTCGAGGCCTTCAGGAGGCTTGGCCCGCTCCCGCTGCGGCTTTCACTGCGCTTGGCCACGTGGATCAGCTTCACTCTCTGCCGGAATGCCTGAATTGGCTTGAAACGAAGTGATTGGGAGCGGCAAGAACAGCCCTCGTGTCAAAAAACCCTGAAATCTGTGTGCATGCACGTACACATGTTTTGAGCGCTTTTTGCCCGGTTGAACGTCTCTATCCAGTTGGCGTACTGTCTTGTATCAGATGAAGAAGGTTTAGCTATGAGCACGCAATCCGTATCGCCGTTCGTTGCCGCCGCGGGCGGCAGTTTCCTGCTTGAGACCCGAACCCCCGCTGAGATCTTTACCCCGGAAGACCTCGACGAGGAACAGCGACAGATTGCTGCTACGGCGGCAAGGTTTGCGCGGGAAGAGATTGAACCCAACGTTGCGGCCATCGAAGCCAAGGAGCCAGGCGTGATGGCAGGGCTGCTGCGCAAGGCTGCCGAATTGGGTTTCACCTCAGTGGAGATTCCGGAAGAGTATGGCGGAATGGGCCTCGACAAGGTGAGCTCAACGCTGATTACCGACCACGTCTCGATTCTTGCGAGCTTCTCGACGGCGTTTGGCGCGCATGTCGGCATCGCGACCCTGCCGCTGGTGTGGTACGGCACCGAGGAGCAAAAGCAGCGATATCTGCCGAAGCTGGCGAGTTGCGAGTGGATCGGATCCTATGCCTTGTCTGAGTCGACCTCAGGATCCGACGCCATGAATGTCCGCACCCGAGCCGTGCTGTCTGCCGACGGAGCTTATTACACGTTGAACGGCGAAAAAATGTGGATCACGAATTGCGGAAACGCCGGCCTGTATACGGTGTTCGCCAAAATCGTGGACCAAGCCAGTGGAACAGGGAAATTTTCAGCCTTCCTGATTGAACGAGACACTCCCGGCCTGACTGTGGGCGCGGAAGAGCACAAGCTGGGAATTCACGGGTCGTCCACCTGCCCGCTGGTGCTGACCGATTGCAAAGTGCCCGCTCAAAATCTGCTGGGTGAGCCGGGCAAGGGCCACCACATCGCGTTTAACGTGCTCAACGTGGGCCGGTTCAAGCTGGGAGTCGCATGCATCGGCGGAGCCCGCTATGCGCTTACGCGCATGATCAAATACGCCAAAGAGCGCCGCGCGTTTGGAAAGACGATTTCGGAGTTCGGGTTAATTCAGCGCAAGATTTCCTCCTCTGCCACGCGCTTGTATGCCGCCGAAAGCATGGCCTACCGGACGGCAGGCATGATCGAAGCGGGCCTGAAGCAGGAAAAAGGCGAGCAGCCGCACACGCCGCGTGAAGTGCAGCGGCGCATTGAAGAGTACGCGGTGGAGTGTTCGATTCTGAAGGTCTACGGGTCGGAGATGCTCTCGCTGGTTGCCGATGAATTGGTGGCGACCATGGGCGGGTATGGCTACGTGGAGGAGTATCCGGCTGAGCGGACTTACCGGGATGCGCGCATCAATCGCATTTTTGAGGGAACGAACGAGATCAACCGCCTGATTATTACCGGGTGGCTGATGAAGCGGGCCATGGCCGGCCAACTGCCGCTGATGGCGGCCATCAAGAAGCTGATGGGCGAAGTGATGGAACCGCCGAGCTTCGACTCCGGCGCAGACGAGGAGCAGCCACTGGGTCGCGAGACAGCAGTGCTGGCCGCCGTGAAGAAGATGGCGTTGTTTGCGGCGGGCGTGGCAAGCCAGCGGTTTATGACAGCCTTGCAGGATGAACAGGAAGTGATGGCCGACCTGAGCGACATGATCATGCAGGTATTTGCGCTGGAGTCGGGGTTGCTTCGGGCGCTCAAGCTGCTCGAGGCGGGTAAGCCGCAGGCGGAGACAGCCGCAGCTATGACTGGGCTGCTTGCAGACGAGTCGATGGCACTCGCCGAGCAGGCAACACGGCGTGTGCTTGCTGCCTGCGGCGAAGGAGACATGCTCCGGACTCAACTGGCGATTCTGCGCCGCCTGGCGCGGTTTACCCCCGGCGACGCTGTCAGGCAGAGCAGGACTGTGGCACGGGCGGCGCTGGCGCTGGAACGATATCCGGTGTGAGCTGGCGCATCTCCGTGCAGGAATCGGACTGCACTTTAACCGCATACTCGCGGGCGCCCAAAAAGGGCAGCCTGACAAACTGCACGGTCAGGGCAGCTCACGGACTTTGAAGTCCTTGAACGTGATCTGATAGCCTTCCGATTCCAGCCCGATATAGCCCTTCTGAAGGCCAACCTTCGTAGTGTTCACAATCTCGCCATTCACGGCAAGCGTGCAGGTGTCTGCGACGCAGCGGATGTCGTAGACATTCCATTGCCCGGGTGGTTTTATGCGGTTTTCCTTCATGTCTTTTTGCAGGTTGAAGGACGTTGGCTTTCCGTCAACGGGCGTGAGGCCAAAAATGTAGCCGCCATCCTGGGTCGTCTGCGCCTGGTGCCAGATGTTGCCGTCGGCGTCGTTCCTGAAGAAGACACCGCTGTTGTAGTTCGCCTTGCCAGTGGTGACCGGGGTAAAGCGCCACTTGAGATGGAAGGTGAAGTTGCCGAGTTCCTTGTTGAAGCGCAGCCAATCGTGACCGCCGTTTCCATCGCAGAGGATGGTGCGCGTGGCAGCGTCGATGTGCCATTGCGGAATGTCGCTGACGGGCTTTGAGGGCGGAATGGCTATCCGGGTCCACTGCGACTGGGCGTCGGCAGGAAACAGATTGATGGTCTGGGCCGCGGCCGAAAGTGCAAGGACGGCGAGGGCGAAGCAGAGCATCGCGCCTCGCATCGTTGTTGTGAATCCGGGCCGATGGCTCGTTGCAGCATTGCGAAGATGATTCAAGCTTGCCCCCTTTGATGTCGCTCGCAGGCTCAATCCCGTTCCCCTGCGAGCCGCACGAATTATACCGCCCTTGATGTTACACCGACTTTGACGCGGACTGAGCGGTGAGGGCGGGATGCGGGTAAATTGCACGGGCGCCAGACGATGGTGGGTTCGAGAGTTATTCAGCTGCATTTGCCGCCAGCGCTTCAACGACTGCCAGATTCTGCATCAGTTCCGCGGGGATGTTGTGGCGAGTCTGCAGATAGTCGAGACTGTTCCACGAGATCCACGTGTCGCCGTTCGCATCTTCGGCAACAAGAATCTTGAGGGGGAGATCGATGGCGGCCGAGGGAGCGGCCTGCATGATGGGCGTGCCTGCCTTCGGATTGCCAAAGATGATCAGTCGGGTCGGCGGCATCTGCATACCTATGTTTGCGGCTTCTCCACTGTGATCGACGATGGCGAAGATCTTTACGCCTTTGGAGTCGAGCATTGCTTTGAGCTTGCCTATGGTTTCATCCACGGAGTGTTTTCCGCGGATGCTGGTGATTCCGCTTGCAAGAGGCATGGCGACCCTCCTGATTTGATCGGGTGGGGAATAGGGAAGCGCCCGATGATTCAAGGATAATGGGAAGCTGCGTGCCAGGCCAGCGCATCCGGATCAGCGCCCAGGCCAACGAATATGGAGAGGCGGCGGAGACGCTCAGCTGGCGGTTTCGCGAGGAAGCGTGCTGCGAGCAATGAGCGAGATGGGAAATATCCACACCAATCCTGCGAGATCGTCGATGCCGTAATGGAGCCCGAGGACAAGGGTGGAGAGGGTAATGGCACAGCAGGCGAAGATGGTAGCGGTCATTAGCCAGAGCGGGAGCTTGCCACCACGGCACAGCCAGACCAGCAACCAGGGGTTGGCGGTATGCAGGCTAGGGAAGCAGTCAAACGGGTAACGAAAATTGCCGGCGAGGAATGCGTAGCCGGCCGTGGACTCGATGTAGCTGGGCGCTGCATTGGGCATGAGGCTGAGCGGGCCGGCGACGGGAATGAGGATGTAGCACCAGTATCCGCAATAGAGTGAAATGAGAACCGTTCGGCGGATGAGGCGAAATTGACAACGGTCTCCCTTGAACCAGAACCAGGCGAGCGCAGCGACCGGCAAGAAGGGATAGAGTCCGTAGAACCAGGAGATTGCCAGCAGGAACGAAGTGTTGGTGAACCCCCACAGGCCGAACCAGACGTAGGGAGTTTTGCCAAAGAGTGCGATGTCGGCCGCCATCATCCACGGGTCTTTGGATGAGATGCCGAGCCAGTTTGTGATTGAGCCGGCGTTGAAGAGCCTGAGGCTCACGTAGCCCACGACGGCAACGACCATTGGGCCGATTTGGAGCACGATGTCGAGCACGGGGCGAATGCGTGTGTTGAACCGTACCCCGATCAGAAGAGCCACCAGCAGGATGCCGGCGCCCCAAAGAACCCATCGCGCCAAGGTGAGACCACCCGCCGTGGCGTAGACGGGAGGGTGCAGGATGGTGAGGACGAGCGCCAGCAGCAGAAAGACAATAGTCGCCAGTTCGTCGAAGCGGCGACGAAGAAAACTCAACATCGCATGTTTCCCTTGATTGGAAGAGGCGTCCAGTGTAACCCCCGGCTGTGACGGGTGGAAAGGCGCGCAAGTCACGGCAGGTAGATTTGGATGTGGGTGGGTGAACCTCAAAAAAATCGGCCCGCCTCTCAGTGAGAGCAGCGGGCCGGTTCAATTCAGTTGCAGATCGATGCGGGCGGGTTACGCCTTTGTGGAGGTGAGGGCTCCCAGGTCGGCTGCGAGCTTTTCCGTGGAGAAGGCTTCGATCAGGTCGCCTTCCTTGAGGTCGCTGAAGCCGGCCAGGCCAATACCGCACTCCATGCCGTTGGAGACTTCGCGGGCATCGTCCTTGAAGCGCTTGAGCGAGTTGATCTTTCCCTTGAAGACCTGCTCGTCTCCGCGCATCACCTTGACCTCAGCGTCACGGCGGATGACTCCGTCCTGAACGCGGCAGCCTGCGATGGTGCCCACCTTGGGAATGCGGAAGATGTTGAGGACTTCAGCACGGCCAACGTAGTTCTCCTTGAACGTGGGATCAAGCAGACCCATCATGGCCAGGCGGATTTCATCCTGCAACTCGTAGATGATGGAGTGCAGGCGGATCTCGATGCCTTCCTGTTGCGCCAGTTCAGCGGCCTTGCGCTCGGGGCGCACGTTGAAGCCAATGATGATGGTGTTGGATGCGGTGGCCAGCAGCACGTCGCTTTCAGTGATGGATCCGACACCGGAGTGGATGACCTTGATGCGCACCTTCTCGGTGGACATCCTGGTGAGTGAGTCGGCCAGCACTTCAACCGATCCCGTAACGTCGCCCTTGATGATCAGCGGCAGGTCCTTGACGCCGGCAGTACGAATCTGTTCGGCAAGACCTTCGAGCGAAACGCGGGAGCTCTTGGCAAGCTGAGCTTCCCGTTCCTTCATCTTGCGGTACTGGGCGATGCCCTTGGCCTTGTCGCGATCGGCTACGACGAGGAAGGTGTCACCGGAATCGGGCATGGCTTCAAGGCCGAGCACTTCAACCGGTGTGGACGGGCCAGCTTCTTCGAGTGCGCGTCCACGATCGTCGAACATGGCGCGGACCTTGCCGAAGGTGTTGCCCACAATGTAGCTGTCGTTGAGGCGCAGGGTCCCGTCCTGAACGAGGACTGTGGCAACAGCACCGCGGCCGCGATCGAGTTTGGCTTCAATGACGGAGCCAACCGCCTTGCGTCCTGGGGTGGCCTTGGGAGCGCGAATGTCGGAGACAAGGCAGATCATCTCGAGCAGCAGATCGAGATGGATGCGCTTCTTTGCCGAGACTTCGACGAAGACCGTGCTTTCCTGGCCCGCACCCGCCCACTCCTCGGGAATGAGTCCGCGGTCAGCGAGCTGCTTCTTTACGCGATCGGGGTTTGCCTCAGGCTTGTCGATTTTGTTGACGGCAACAATGATCGGCACACCTGCTGCCTTGGCGTGGTCGATCGCCTCAAGGGTCTGCGGCATGACGCCGTCGTCTGCGGCAACCACGATCACGACAATGTCAGTGACCTTGGCTCCGCGTGCTCTCATGCGGGTGAAGGCTTCGTGACCGGGAGTGTCGAGGAAGACGATTTCGCGGCCGGAAGCTGGCGAGCCTTCCTTGGCGAACTTCACCTTGTAGGCGCCGATGTGCTGGGTAATGCCTCCAGCTTCTCCGGCGGCGACGTCGGTTTCGCGGATGGCGTCGAGCAGCGAAGTCTTGCCGTGATCGACGTGCCCCATGACGGTGACAACTGGGGATCGCGGAACTTCAAGCTCTCCGGTGTTCTCCGCCTCGAGCACTTCTTCGATGGCCTGGTTCTCAATTTCTTCTTCGTAGCTGATGACGGTGGCGCCGGCGCCAAACTTGGCGGAGACGTCCTTGACCATCTCGGCGTCGAGGGACTGGTTGACGGTGACGAAGATGCCGCTCATCAACAGCGACGCGATCAGGTCCTTGGCGCGGATTTCTAGCTTCTCCGCAAGGTCCTTTACGCTGATGCCTTCAGTAACCGTGATTTCACGGGTGATAGGCACTGGCTCGCCGCTGAGCTGCATGCCGCTGTAGCGTGGCGGCGGCACAAAGCCCTTCATCGGGCCTTCTTTGGTCTTGGGGTACTGCGGACGTCCTCCGCGACCGCGCGATGGAGCACGCTGCGGACGGGGAGCCTCGCCTGTTGGTGGAGCACCACCTGCGCCGCCGGGGCGTGCGCCGAAGCCGGGACGCACTCCTGGTGCGCCAAATCCGGGACGAGCGCCAAAGCCTGGGCGCGCTCCGGGTGCGCCGGGGGCTCCGGAACCGCCCATGGGTGTGCGTGTGGGATGCTTGGGGCGTGGTCCGCCCGGGAATTGGCCGGGAGCCGAAGGGCCGCTACCGGGAGTGCGCGGCGGATAGCTGCCCGGAGCGCCAACAGGACGGCGATCGAAGATGGGCCTTCCGCGCTGCAGTCCAGCACCTGGAGCCATGTTGCCCGTGCCGGGTTCTGCTGGCGGCAGAATGGGCGCCTTGTATACAGGCCGAGGTCCGGTCTGCGGCATGACCATGCGGCGAACAGGAGGCGCTGGCGGGGCCGGAGCCTTTGCCGGCGCGCCTTCAATCGCAGTTGCCGCGGACTCAGCCGAGATGGTGGAAACCGGGGCATCCAGCTGCGCGGGAGCTTCCTGAACCGAAACGGGAGTTGCCTCGACGGCAGCGACCGGTGCGGCTTCCGCTGGAGCCTCAATGACGGCAGGCGCGGTGGGCTGCGCGGCTGCAGGAGCAACCGGAGGCTTTACGACTACGGGCGGCTTTTCAGCAGCTCGCGGCGCTTCTTCCTTTGGAGCAGCCGCGGGTGGCTTGACGACCACAGTGCCCGGAGGCGGCGCAACGACCACAACTGGGCGCGAAACTGCGCCCGCTGGAGCCTTCGCAACGACCGGACCGGCCGGCGGTTTGGAGGCAATGGCAGGTGTCGTCGGCTGAGGGACGATGTTCGGGGCCGAGCGCGGCTGTGGAACGATCTTGCGTGGGGCAGGCGGCGCTGGAGGAGCGGCGGCGACTGCCGGCTTTGCGGCAACAACCGGCGGGGGCGCAGCGGGCGCCGGCGCTGCCGGCTTGGCCGGCATGTGCGGGTGGCGCGCTTCTTCCTCTTCTTCTTTCTTCTTCGCCAGAATGGCCTTCAGCACGTCGCCGGGCTTGGAGATGTGCGAGAGGTCGATTTTTGGTGCGATGGGCTGCTGAGCGCGAGAGGACGCGGCGCTGCCATGGCCGGCCGCGCGCGATCCGCGCTCAAATTGCGCGCGAACCTTGTCGGCTTCATCACTCTCAAGGCTGCTGGAGTGGGTCTTGCCTGCGCCCAGGCCGAGTTCCGCCAATACGTCAAGAATCTGTCTGCTCTTGACTTCCATCTCGCGCGCGAGATCGTTGATACGAACCTTACTCATCCGCCTCTTTTCGAAAATCCCATTCCCAAAGCCGCTAGTCGCTCATAGCTACCTCGCGGCGTTGGATGCTGATCAAACTTCGTTGGTCGTAACCTCGGCTTTGAAGGGTGCGGCGCATTTAAGCGCCGTCCTCTTTGGCCGCCTGTTCTTCGGTTGCGTCTTCGGTTTCATTGGCATCCGGCTCCGGTACAACTCCGGCGCCGATCGCATCGATTTCGTTTTGATCCACTTCCTCGGATTCGGCTTCCGCTTCCACGTTGTCCACGCCTTCAATTTCTTGAAGCACTTCCGCGGAGTTCTCTGCTTCGGCTTCTTCATTTGCCTCGCCGGCCTCAGAGGTTTTGGCGGCTTCCGATGTTCCTTCCGCTGCGCCTGCCTCTTCCGTTGCGGCGCCCTCGGGCACATGCCCCGCTTCGCCCTCTTCAAAGTGGCCGAAGTAGTGGCGAACCGCGACCGAAATCTTCTCCAGGGTCTTTTCGCCGATGCCCGGAATCTCCTCGAGCTGTTCGGGGGTCATGTCGGCAAGGGCTTCAACGGTGGTGATGCCTGCGGTGACCAGCTTCTGGATAATGCCGTCGCCAAGCTCGGTAACCTGCTCGATGGGCGTGGAAGGCCCGCCGGTGAAGGTCCCCATTTGCTGTTCGACTTCCTGCCGCTTCTCTTCTTCGCTCTTGATGTCGATCTTCCAACCCAGCAGCTTGGCGGCAAGGCGGACGTTCTGGCCCTTCTTGCCGATGGCGAGCGAGAGCTGGGTGTCATCGACGATGACCTCAAGCTGCTTGTCAGTCAGGTCGGTGATTGAAACGCGGCTCACTTTAGCCGGCTGCAGCGCCTTCTCGGCAAAGGTAGTGATCTCGTCGGAGAACTCGATGATGTCTATTTTTTCCCCGCGCAGTTCCCGGATAATGGACTGCACGCGCATGCCTTTCATGCCCACGCAGGCGCCCACCGGGTCAACGTCCTTGTCGCGGCTTTGGACGGCGATCTTGGTGCGCTCGCCGGCTTCGCGCGCAATGGCGCGGATAACCACGGTGTTGTCATAGATCTCGGGAACTTCTGACTGGAACAGGTTTGAAACCAGCTCAGGCGCGGCACGGGACACAATGACTTGCGGGCCCTTGGCGGCGCGGTCCACCTTGAGCAGCACCACGCGAACACGCTCACCGATGGAGAACTGCTCAAGACGCGACTGCTCGCGCTTGGGGCAGCGGGCTTCAGCCTTGCCGAGGTCATAGATCACGTCCTGACCTTCGATGCGCTTCACGGTGGCGTTCAGCACTTCCTTCTCGCGGTGGGCGTATTCCTGGAAGACGGTGTCGCGCTCGGCTTCACGGACCTTCTGGAAGATGACCTGCTTGGCCAACTGGGCGGCGATGCGGCCCAGCGGGCTGGTATCGCGGTACATGCGAATCTCGGAGCCGACTTCGACGCCGGGCGCCAGTTCATTGGCCTCCGCCAGCGTGATCTGGTTCAGCGGATCTTCAACCTGTTCCTGGTCCGCAACCACGGTCTTGTAGATGTAGGCCGTAATTTCGCCTGTCTCTTTGTTGAGCTCCCCGCGCATGTTTTCCTGAGTCTTGTAATACTTGCGCGTGGCCAGGGCGATGGCCTCCTCGACTGCGCCGACAACGATGCCGGGATCGATGCCCTTCTCCTGGCTGAGGAGTTCGATGCTTTGATATAGAACGCTGGCCATACTCTGCTTACTCTCTCGATTGCTGCCTGGAGCCCGGTATCGAAACTCCAAAGCCGGTTCAGTTGGTGATTACAGAAGGGGTGAAAGGCTTCCCTTCCGCAGTTGATGTTGTTCCGAAAGCTTGCTTCGGAGAAGCTGTCAGATTTCGGGCACCAGTTGCGCCTTCTCGATATTGCCGAGGGCGATTTCGACGGTGCTGACGCCGGACTTCCGGCTCTTGCTGTTCTGCTTGACCGCATTCAGGTCGAGCGTTATGGAGTTGGATGCACCAGCATCGGCTCCGGCAACCAGGCGCCCCTGCCAATGGCGATTGTTGCGAATTGCCTCAAACGTCTGTACCTTCACCAGGCAGCCTGTGAACCTTTCAAAATCCTCTGCCCGGCTCAGCTTGCGGTCCAGCCCGGGCGAACTTGCTTCGAGCGTGTACTCCGCTCCCGGAACAAGGTCTTCCACGTCCAACAGGACGCCAAAGTCGCGGCTGAAAGCGGCGCAATCTTCGTGCGTTACACCGGATAGCTGCTCCACGCTCAGCGACCCTTCGACCAGGCGTTCCGGAAGATCTTCCGCACCGGCTGCGATTTCCGCCTTCAGTTTCGCGCGTCCCTCGGCATTTTTCTCCAGATAGACCCGCAGGGTGCGCTCCTTCGCGGGGCCAATGAACTCAATGTCCACCAGATCAAGCCCGTGCGAGGCAGCCACCCTTGCCGCTGCCGACCGAATTGCGTCCAAACTTACTGCCATCGTTCCTTCACCGCTCTAAAAAAGCGGTCGTAAATCGGGGTGCATTCCCCGCGGAATTTACCGCAAATAAAAAGTGGGCTATGAGCCCACTCCTCTCTCCGCCAGCCGGTGCGTTCACGGGTTGCATGGCGGACAAATTCGTCTGCATCCTCAGCATAGGCGAATTTGCCGGGAAATTCAATGGGGAAGGCCGGTCAGCAGGCCGAATTTTCCGTTTGAGAAGAGGCCCCACGAAGAAGACGCGCCATTGGTCCCGCGCCGCCCGTTACCACATCCGCCGAACGCCAAATTGATCGAATTGCGAGTCGGGGCTAAGGACTGGTACGTCCAAAGCCAACGCCTGGGCTGCGATCATGCGGTCGAAGGGATCGCGATGATCGGCGACGAGCCGGCCAGCCCGAAGCGCAGACTCGGTGTCAATCGCAAGTTGCGTATAGCCTGCTTCTTCCATGACTTCGAGATAGTCCCGCTCAAGCTTCTCTGCGCCGGGCAGCTTCCCCGCCCGTACTTTGGTTGCAATCTCCCACGCCGACGCGGCCGAGACAAGGACAACATTACCCTCATCGGCAATCGTCTCCTTGGCTTGTTGGCTAAGGGAGGAAGGCGCCAGCGTAGCCCAGATAACGGTGCAGGTGTCGAGCAAAACCTTCACTTGCCGCCTCCATTCCAAAGCTCGAGGTCCGCCTCAGGCAGGGGCTCGAAGAACCGCTCGGAGAGGACAAATCCGGGAGTCTCCAGAACGCCAAGCCGTTTTTTTGCAATCGGTTGAATCGCCTCAAGCCGGGCCACAGGGGTCTTCGCCCGACCCGAGGTGATCGTTACAACCTCACCTTTCTGAGCATGCTTCACCAGATTGGAAAGATTGGTCTTGGCTTCGAAAATGCTGGCTGTAATCATGTCAAACTCCATACTGCTAACTTATCTTAGCTAATTTCAAGGAGAGTTGCAACCACTATGAACTCATGCGACTAGCAGAGCGGAACGGGTCGCTTTTGGAGGTAGACGCGCATCCAGCGGAGCTTAAAACAAGTTAGCGCTTTGTTGTGAGCCCGCCAAGGGTCGACAATAGCCAAATGAAATCGTCCCGGATGGTTGCAGTGTTCCTGTTGGCTCTGTCGTCAGCGATGCCTGCTCTGCACGCGCTTGAAAAGCAGCCTGCCGGCGTCTATCACGCGCGTCGCGTGGCGCTGGCCGCCAAACTGCATGGCGGCGTCGCGGTGCTGTTTGCCGCCGAGGAGCCGCTGCTGGATCTGACGCCGTACAGACAGGATGAAGATTTCTACTACCTGACCGGGTGGACGGAGCCGGGCGCCGCGTTGATGGTGGTGGCAGATGCGCCGCAGGCTGCGGAGCCGCGGACATATAAAGAGATTCTCTTTTTGCCGTCGCGCGACCTGCGCATGGAAAAGTACACCGGGATCAAACTGGACGCCGCGTCAGCGGGCGTGGTGCAGGCGACGGGTGTTGATGCTGCGGAGCCGATGACGGAGTTGCCGGCGGCGTTGAACGGGTTGATCGACAAGGACCGGCGGTTGATGTTGAACGTGTGGATGCAGCCGGCGGCTGAACAGGGCAAGGCGCTGCTGAAATTTACGGCAGCGACGCTGGGGATGGACTCGTTGCCGATGGCGCGCGACGTGACCACGCCGACTGCCGAGTTGCGGGTGGTGAAGGATGCAGGAGAAATTGATCTCTTGACCAAGGCTTCGACGGCGTCGATTGCGGGGCAGCGCGTGATGATGCAGGCCGTGAGACCGGGCGTTACTGAGCGAGCGGTGGCCGGGAAGATGACGGCGGCATGGATGGAAAACGGCTGCGAGCGCGCGAGCTATGCGGCGATTGTGGGATCGGGTCCGAACTCGACAACACTGCACTACGCAGAGAACGAGCGCACGATTGAAGACGGCGACATCGTGGTGGTGGATGCTGCCTGCGAGTACTCCATGTACGCCTCCGACATTACGCGTTCGGTTCCGGCGAACGGGCACTTCACGGCGCGGCAGCGGGAGATCTACGACATTGTGCTGGGGGCGCAACAGGCGGCGATCGACGCGTTCGTGGCGGGCAAATCCACCATTAACGATCGCGACCGGCACGACCAGAATTCGCTGGACACGGCGGCCTACAACTACATCAACACGCATGGCAAAGACCTGCATGGACAGCCGCTGGGCCAGTACTGGCTGCATGGATTGGGACATATGCTGGGGATCGATGTGCATGACCCGGCGGTGTATCCGGCAGTGTTGAAACCGGGGATGGTGTTTACGATTGAGCCCGGCGTTTACATTCCTGAAGAGAAGCTGGGCGTGCGGATTGAGTGCGATTTTCTGGTGGGTGCGGATGGCAAGCTTGTTGATCTGGACGGAGCACTCGCGCACACGGCAGATGAAGTGGAAGCGGCGATGAAAGGCAAGCAGAGATATGAGTGACGACGCGCGCGACGAAGCAGAGCCTGGCGCATTGGAGGTGCTGGCGCGCGCCTTCAGCGAGCAGTTGCTCGCCTGTCTGGACGAGTGCGCGCGCGGACGCAAGGGACTTTTCTCAGAATACGTGGGCGGCGACGAAGAGACTGCGATCTGGCCTGAGGCGCAGCGGCTGCGCGAACTGGCGCTAGCGCTGCAGGGCGTGTTTGCGCAGCTGGAAGAGCGCAATGCGCTGGTCGACGAGTTCCTTGACTTGTGCACGATGCATGGCGAGAGCCATCCGGGCGAACGCAAACTGGCGCGTACATTTCTTGAGCGCATCGAGCGCGGCGATGTGGGAACGCCCACTGAAAAGGAATGGAAACCATGGTGACGCTACATGCATTTTTGGCGCTTGTAGCGGGGTTTGTGACCATGGCTGCGCTGGTGGCCATGTTAACGGCGCTGCTGATGCGGCTGACGCCGAGCTGGGTTGGCGACGAGGGAAAGCCGCAGGCGGGATACATTTTTGTGAACCTTGGCTACTCGTTTCTTGCGGCGGCGGCAGGGGGCTATGTGACGGCGTGGGTGGCGGCGGCCAACCCGATGTACCACGTGATGGCGCTGGGGATTATTGTGCTCGCGCTGGCCGCGCTGAGCGCACTGCAAGCGCGCGGGAAACAGCCGGTCTGGTACCAACTAACGCTTGTCGCGCTGACGCCGATGGGTGTGCTGGCGGGAGGACTGGTGCGGCTGCGGGTGTTGGGAATTTTATAGAACAGCTTTCAGCTCTCAGCCCTCAGTTTTGCTTTTACCGGGGACCGAATTTTATTTGAGAGGGATTTTGGGGGGTGAGGCGGGTCACGAGCCAGGCGCTAAATGGAACCGTTTGTGGTACTTCGACAACGTTAAATGTTCGGGCATATTGAACCTAAACAGCGTGAAATGTTCAATCAGAATGGTCCGAAACACAGCGAAATGTTCAATTAGATTGGTACGATTTTCGACATACTTGACCTAGAAATTGTCCGGTTCGCGTGTTTTGGAACCTGAGAATTACCCATTTAAGAACAGAAGTTTGCAGAGAATTAGCCGGAAACTTGCGAAAATGGTGTTATTCGCTGCTTAAACGGCACTTTTGGCGCTGTTTTGGCACATTTTTGCGATGTTTTTGCGCGTTTTTTGCGCGCATAGAGGGGCCCGGAGACGGGCCTTTTCGGCGTTTGAACGAAAGGTGAAGGGAGTGGGCGATGATCAAAATCATGCGTGAGCGGGCTCGGCTTGAGCTGGAGCGGCAGATGCGGCCTTATCGAAGGGCGAGGAAGAATTCCCGTCCGCGGGAGGGGTGGCTGCGGGCGGTGCGGCTGGCGTTGGGGATTGCAGCGGAACAGATTGCGCGGGTAATGGGCTTTACGCCGAAGATGGTGTTCTACATGGAGCGGGCGGAATTGAAGGGCACGATCACACTCGACCGGCTGGGGAAGCAGGCGCGGGCGATGGAGTGCGACCTGGTGTATGGGCTGGTTCCGTGGCACCAGTCGCTGGAGGATCGGGCGATGGAGTTGGTGGAGCAGACGTTGTGGAGGAAGCGGTATACGCGGAAGGGTCTGCGGTGAGGGAGGGAGGAGCTGGAGTTATAGTGTGACAACAAGGCTGATTTTCGACATGGAGAAAAGCATGAAGTGCGATGAGAAGCGTGCAAGTCTGCGGCAAGATGCGCTTGCGGCGTGGAATCATTACCAGGCGACCGGGCTGCACGCGACTGGCGAAGAGGCTGATGCGTGGCTAGTCGAGCTTGAAGCGGGCAAGAAGGCCAACGCGCCGAAACTTGATCGGACTCTTTGAGGGAATGCCCGGGGCTGAACAGGCTGCGGAGAAAGTCCTGCTTTTGTGTTCAGACAGGGGAAAATATCCCTCAGGGGGCTTTGCCTAAAAACTCCGACTTTCCGGGCAAGATGAAGAGTTTTTGGGCAAGAACGGAATTTCGCCGAATTTGCCCGAATTCTGCCGACCTTACCGGAGTGACTACATGGTAACTTCCGAGTACGCGACCAACCGGGCACGATCCGGTTTTTGCCCCCACAGAGCCGTGTCCCGGGCTGCGGCCAGGGCTGACGGGCCATCGGCGACCAACCCAACCGGAGATGAGGTTTATCCTTGCAGCGAGAGGTCCAAAACGTTTCAGTGCCTAGATATTTAACTGCGCAGCAATTCGGCCGGACGATGAAACTTAGTCTTTGGGCTTGGCTGTTACGGGCCCTTCCCGGCTATCTTGCGCTGGAGGTCGGACCGTTCCTGATAATCGGGTTGGGTCTCAAGAAAACCGTAGGCGAGCTTCTAGGCCCTTATCTAGCTTTCGCCGCACCCGCTGTCATCTTGATGCCTTTGGTTTGGTGGCTGCGGGTGTGGGAGAAGCAGGGCATTTCGCCCAAACGGCTGGCGCGTGCATGGGGCGTGAGTGTGGCCCTTTGGGGCGTTAGTGTGGTGGTTGCAACGATCTACTCTGGCGTCAAATTCGGCTTCATGGATCCGATGGATGCTGTAGGTGGCCTCATCGTGTCTGTGTTGTTGAGCGTACCTATCCTCTATTTCATGGCGTACTACATGGCGATAGCGACTGTATCTTCGAGGGCAGCCGCAAATGGGGGCGGTGGTCGCCCCAAGTAACGTTGTTGCTTTTGCGTAAGCAAACTCTTGGCGCCGTCGCCCCGTTTAGTTGTGCCTGAACCGCCGACATTCCGGACTGAGCTCGAAAATCGGGGTCGTGGCCGAATTGCCATCCGGGCAGAACCTTGTCTGTGGGTACGAAATGCTCGGTGTAGTTTCAGGTTCTCGCCGCTGAAGAAATCGATTTGTGCTTAAATGTTGACCGGGGTGATGAGCATGAATGTCGAGGGACCAAAGCTCGTCAAGGCTGCAATCGGCTTACTCATTGGCACCGCGCCTCTTCTTTTCTGGATCGTGCTTTACGCTGGAGCCAAGAAGTGGCCCTTTGACCTTCGACCTCTGGTGCCGTGGATGAGAGCCGTCCGCTATGTAACTTGGGGCTGCGGACTTGTCCTGCTTGTCACTGGAGTACCGTGGCCGTACCCGATGGCATTCGTCACTTTCTCAATTGGCCTTTCTTTTCCCGAAGCATGGGCGCGGCGGTATGCTTCATCCGCCGCTGATCTTGAGAATGCCAGTCCTTTTCGACGTCGCACCTGAATCACAGCCAACTCGGCAGTTACCATTTCATCAACAATTACTCACCGCTCACTCCGGTGCCTGGATGATCTGACCGGGGGCATTCCTGGGCGGAGTACCGACTTTTTGGGCAGTCGTTCGACTTCTTAAGCAAGATGGTGACTTTTTGGGCAAGGATGCCGTTTTAGCGAATTATTGAGCAAAGCCCCCTCAGGGGCTAAAGCCCACCTTCGTATTGCGCCGCTTATGGCGCGTCTAAAGCCGCGCCCTTTCAAAACATCGCGGCCACGAGAGTTTTTCCGCAGCCTGTGAAGCCCGGCGTCAATTTTTGGGCTTTTGCGGCACGATTAAATTCTTGCCCTGACAAAGAAACTGACATGCAAGTTCGACAAAACAGAGGGGCAGAGAAAAGGCCC
>Ga0182012_10001474_pt1 | contig 25704 bp, 25 predicted proteins | sample 612S2SmetaG_FD_120486 | JGI IMG/M metagenome (GOLD analysis project Ga0182012, IMG submission 120486) | Permafrost microbial communities from Stordalen Mire, Sweden - 612S2S metaG | ecosystem: Environmental > Terrestrial > Soil > Wetlands > Permafrost | place: Sweden: Stordalen | collected...
AATGGTGGCCAGGGAGGGAATTGAACCCCCGACACGCGGATTTTCAGTCCGCTGCTCTACCAACTGAGCTACCTGGCCGTGTGGAGTCGCGTATTAGACAGGCCCCGGACACGAGCGTCAACTACCGTATAAAAATCAATGAATTACGGCCGCCGCCTGGCGATAGATTCCGGTGGACTCTATCATTTCACGAGGGCGCCGGCCCCCGGGGTACTGAGGGTCCACTCGTGAACGCCTTCGCTCGATTCATACTGCGCTGCTGTAAATCCGCACCATGGCTCGTCCTGCTGCAGGCTTGCTCGGCCGCCTCACCGATCCCGCTGGCATCGCACGTCGACCTGGGTTCCATTCAAGGCGGCTGGTACATCCTCGCCACCATCCCGAACTGGTTCGAAAAGGGCATGGTCGCGCCTTACGACGTGTACTCGCTGCGCCCCGACGGGAATCTACGCGAGGATTTTTATGTGCGCTTCGGCGGCTTCGATGCCAGGCGCTGGCACGCCGTCGTCAAGGATGAGATTCTCCCGGGAACCCATGACGCGGGCTGGCGGGTGCACCTGCTCGGGCCGATCAAGGTGCCGTTTCTGGTGCTCTACACCGACCCCGAATACCGCTTCGTTCTGTTCGGGGAGAACGACCGTTCCCTGGGCTGGGTGTATTCGCGCACGCCCACGATCGATGACGAACAGTATCGCGCGCTGCTCAATCGGTTCGCCACGCTCGGCTACGATCCGGCGCGCTTTCGCAAGGTGGTCCAGCTTCCCGAACAGATCGGCATGCCGGGTTTCTGGAGCGACGGAATCAGTTCATCGGCACCTTAGCCGGCTCGGGCACCTTGAGCCGGCTCGTTTGCACATTGGTGCCTCCCGAGGAGACGATGCGCGCCTTGCCGTCGGCGCCGACAAAATAGTCGGGACTGGATTTATTTCGCCGTGGCGGGTATCCCTAACGCTCCAGATACCGGTCGAAGAATGCGCTGATTTCCGCGAACACCTCGTGGGTCTCGGGCGCACTGTCGTCGAATAAATAGTGCGCGTGCGACTGGCCTTCGAACACCTGCAGCACGGCCTCGACGCCCGCCTGGCGCAGCTTGCGGTGCACGCGCACGGTATTGCTGAGCAAGAGGTCGCGGGTGCCGCTGGTCAATATGGCCGGCGGAAAGCCCGACAGGTCGCCATAGACCGGCGAGATCAGCGGATCCTGCAGATCGTGCCCGGCGGCGTACACCTTCGCGGCGGCATCGCACAGCCCATCGCGCGAGATGAGCACATTGTCGATGAGTTCGTTGGTATAAAAGGTGTCGCCCACTTTGGTGACGTCCGACATCGGCGTTCCTGGGGCGATGGCGGCGGGCAGCGCGATGCCCATCTGCTTGGCGCGCAGCACGATCGCGAGCGTGAGGGCTCCGCCGGCCGAGGTGCCAAATACGCCGACGCGCTTCGCGGCCGTGCTCTTGATCGCCTCGGCATAGACGCGCACGCCATCCTCGAGCGCTGCCGGAAAGTACGCTTCCGGCGGCATGCGGTAGTCGACGGAAATCACCCTGAAGCCGCCGAAGCCCGCCATCATCACCGCTTCCGGAAGGCCCGCTTCGCCCGGACCGAACACATAGCAGCCGCCGTGCAGGTGCATGAGCAGCCGGCGTCGATTGGCCGCGGGCACCGATTCCGGCGAGACGATGAACGCACGCACGCCGTCGATCAGTGTCGGCTCCACCGTGACCTTCATGCGGGCGATGAGTCCGGGCAGCGCTTGGCGCGTGGCTTGCGCCGCCGCCTCGACCAGCACGCGCCATTCCTCGGCGCTTTGCGGCAGCACGCGCCAGCCCGAACGCAGCGGGGACGCGATCAATTGCTGCATCTGCGGACTCGGTGTCTGCGGAACGGGCAGACGCCTCGCCGGCACGTCGAGGCCCTCGGCCGCTGTGCGGGTGGTCGAACTCAAATGTCCCTCTTCCCTCTCTTGATATCAGGTGCCGCAGAAGGTCTGCAGCACCCGCTCGCCCGGCGCCGGCGGATTTGCATACGCCGCGAAGGCCGCCTGTGCCTCGTACGGCCGTGACAGAACAGTCAGCAGATCGTTGAACGGTAAGAAATCCTCACGCTCGACGGCGGCCTCGATGGCCTGCTCGACCCGGTGGTTGCGCGGGATGAAGGCCGGGTTCACCTGGCGCATCGCGGCCGCGCGCTCCGCCGCCTCGCGCGGCTCGCGGGCCAGGCGCGAGCGCCATCTCAGAATCCACTCATCGAAGACGCCGGTCTCGGCGAACGGCGCGCCCGCTGCGGCGTGATGCGCACCCGACGCCACGTCAGCCAGCCCTCGAAAGGTCAGCGTGAAGTCCGCGGCCGTGAGGTGCATCACCTCGAGCAGCGCCTGCACGAGTTCGCCATCGCCGTCCTCGGCGGTGGCGAGGCCGAGCTTCTCGCGCATGCCGGTGAGCCAGTGCGCATCGAAGCGCGCGGTAAAGCCCGTGATGGCCTCGTTGGCGAGTTCCAGCGCGCGCTCCGGGATCGGATCGAGCAGGGGCAGCAGCGTTTCGGCGAACCGGGCCAGATTCCATTGGGCGGCGGCCGCCTGGTTGGCGTAGGCGTAACGGCCGCGGCCGTCGATGGAACTGAACACGGTGGCCGGATCGTAGGCGTCCATGAAGGCGCAGGGTCCGAAGTCGATGGTCTCGCCGGAGAGCGACGTGTTGTCGGTGTTCATCACCCCATGGATGAAGCCGACCTGCATCCACAGCGCCACCAGTCGCGCGTGGCGTTCGATGACCGCCTGCAGCAGCGCGAGGTACGGCTGCCGACTTTGGGCGAGCTCCCGGTAGTGGCGCCCGATCACGTAATCGGCGAGGCGCCTGACGGCATCCCCGTCGCCGCGCGCGGCAAAGTATTCGAACGTTCCCACGCGCACGTGGCTGGCGGCTACCCGGGTCAATATCGCCCCCGGCAGGCGCTGTTCGCGATACACGGGCTCGCCCGTGGTCACGGCCGCGAGCGCGCGCGTGGCCGGAATCCCGAGCGCGTACATGGCCTCGCTGATCAGGTACTCGCGCAGCACCGGTCCCAAGGCCGCCCGGCCGTCTCCAGCCCGGGAGAACGGCGTGCGTCCCGACCCCTTGAGCTGGATGTCGCGCAGCCGGCCGTTCACATCGCGCACCTCGCCCAAGAGGATGGCCCGGCCGTCGCCCAATTGCGGTACGAAATGGCCGAACTGATGGCCGGCGTACGCCTGGGCGATGGGCTCGGCGCCGTCGGGAATGAGGTTGCCGGCAAACACCGCCGCCAGCGCGGCCTCATCCAGGCCGCCGACATCGAGACCCAGCTCGGCGGCCAGCGGCCGGTTGAATTTGATCAGCCGCGGCGTCGCGACCGGTGTCGGGTCCAGGCGCGCGAAGAAATGCTCCGGCAAGCGCGCGTAGCTGCTCGACATCGCGGCAATGGCCGGGCGCGGGCGGGCGGGGGTTGACAGGTGTTCCATGGGTCTCGTGCGTAAACTAATGACGCCCAGTCTAAACCGAAATCGCCGCCCGGCATCACGGGATGGAGCTCTTCAACCGCACCACGGGGTAGTACAGCCCGAGCAGCCGGCGGTGCCACCAAACCCCGTCGGCCTTCTCTGTGCCATCCGCATAAGTGTAGTCGTAAAAGGCCGCACGCACATAGCGCGGCGGTTGCTCCGGAAAGGGATTGCGCTCGAGCAAGGTCATGACGGCTGGCTCGTTCTCGAGCACCCGCTGCAGGAAATGCGCAAACCAGCGCAAGCGCCCGGGCTCCTCGAGGGCGGCGAACCACAGTTGCCAGTCGAGGCGCGGCTGGTGCGGGATGTTCCAGGGCGGCCGGCGTGAGGGATCGCCGGGTTTGTAGCGAAACTCATACTCGCGCCACTGCACGCCGTCGACGGAGCCTTCGATCACGATTTCGTCGCGCTCGGTGGTCATCACCGCGAACAGCCCGTAATTGCTGGTGAGGTGCAGCGGCTCGATGAACGCCGCGAGGTTGCGGGCCGGCGACGGCGGCGCTCCGCCGAAGCGCTCGTCCATCTGCACCAGGCTGATGGATACGATCAGGACCGCGAGCAGGCTGGCGGCGACGGCGACCACCCGGCGCGCTGGGCGCACGGCCGCGCGCGTTCGAATCCAGGCCGCCAGGCGCGCCGGCAGCACCGTGCGCAAAGCCGCATCATCGAACAGCAGCAGGCACAGCAACAGCGTCTGCAGGTTGAACCAGTTGTAATTGCCGGTGAGCAGAATGCAGACCTGCAGCAGGGCGATGCCGAAACCCGCGATGAATCGCAGCCGGCGCGGACAAAAGATCAGGAATGGCAGGAGGAGCTCGATGACCAGCATGCTGGCGCAGGCGAATTCAAGCGCCTGGCGCGGCAGTTGGGCCGCATACCAGGCGAGCGGCGTCGGCAGCGGCTGCGTGAAGAAGTGAAACGACAGCGCCGACAGATTCCACCAAGTCGGATCGCCGCTCGCGAGTTTGACCACACCGGACATGAACATGAAGCGAAACAGCAGCCAGCGCAGCATCCACAGGCCCGGCATGCGCGCGACACTCATGAGCAGCGACAGGAATCCGGCCTCGATGAGAAACACGTCCCACTGATAGGTCATGAAGTCCTGACCGGCGTAGAGCAGCGAGAGATACAGGACGTAGAGCACAAACAGGCTCAGGCGCGGCAGCACATTGAAAACCAGCAGCACCGACAGCGCCGCTCCCGTCCAGCACACGCTGCGGATCGCCAGATCGCTCGCGCTCCACCAGAACACCATCGGCATGTAAAAGAAGCGCGCGGCGCCGGCCTGCGCGCGCACGGCGTCCACCAAGGCCTCGAGCGGCAGGATGCCGTGGCTGCCGATGAGTCCCGGCGCCTGTACGGCGAAGGACACGAAGGCCGACAGATAAATGAGTCCGAAGGCCCGCAGGAACACGAACGTGACGGCATCGTAGTGCGGCGGTACGTGATTGCGGCCCCACAACAGGAGACTGAGGCGGTGCATGGCCGGGCGACGCGCGGCGATGAAGGCGTAGCCGAACTCGGCGAGCGCCGCGAACCCCGGCAGCCTGCGATACAGTGCGAGCCAGATGCCTTTGCCGGGCGCCTGGCTCAAGGTGAGAAAGCTCGCCTTGGCGGCACTCTCGATGCGGCCATCGGATGTGACGTACTGCACGGCGCGCTGGAATTCTCCGAGGGGTATCGCGGGATATTGCGCGGCGGCATCCTGATAGGTCCGGTACTGCACCCGATCGCCCGTGAGATTCTGCCAGTAGCGCGCCCAGTACACGCAGAACGCGCAAGCGCCGTCGTAGATGAGGACCGGCCTCACGTCCCGGGCGTTCCCGAGGCGCTGCGCGGCGCAATGCGGCGCGTCGCCCCGATCGGCACGATGAAAAACTCCGCCTCGGTCACGCCCTTCTCGATGCGCGCGGCAGCGAGTTCATGGATCGGCTGGTCCAAGGGTTCATCCGACAGTGAAAACGTGCCCCAGTGCACGCCGAGACTGCGCTTGGCGCCCAAGTCCAGATGCACCTGCACCGCCTCGGGCAGGTCGACGTGCTGCAGGCCCATGAACCAGCGCGGCAGGCAGGCGCCGATCGCGATCAGCGCCAGATCGAAGCCGCCGCCCTGCGCCGCACTCTGCCGGCTCGCAAACTGCCGGCGCGTGTCGGCGAAGTCCCGGCTGTAGCCGGTGTCGCCGCTGAAGAACCAGTGACAGTCCGCCCCCAGTACGCTCCACGCGCACCACAGAGTCCGGTTGCGGTCATGCACGCTGCGCGCCGACCAGTGCTGCGCCGGGGTGCAGTGAAAATCCACGCCGCCGTGCACGTGATGCTGCCACCAATCGAGTTCCACGGCGTTCTCGATATGCAGCGCCAAGAGCCAGGCCTTGAGGCCCAGGGGCGCGAGGAACAGCGGCGCACCGCCCGGCTGGCGCGACAGCGACCGGATGCTGTCGCGATCCAGATGATCGTAATGATTGTGCGAGATCACCACCACATCGATGTGCGGCAGCTCATCGAGGCGCAGGCCGGGCGGCTGCGCGCGCGCCGGACCCATGAAGCGCAGCGGCGAGGCGCGGCGCGAGAAGATCGGATCGGTGAGCACGTTCAGGCCGTCCGCCTGCACGAGCGCGCTGGCGTGTCCGATCCAGGTCACCGCCGGGACCATGTCCGGCGGCCGCGCATTGCGCTCGATGAATTCCAGATCGGCAGTTTGCGACGGCGTCGGTACGCGCGGCGCCGGCGGCAAGCCCGCGCGCACGCGCTGAATCTGCCAGCACAGCACCTCACCGAGCGACTTGGTGACCGAACCGACGTAATTGTTGCGAAAGCCGCGGGCGGTATGGTGATGCGGCGGGGACGCCATGGGCGCATCTTACAGGCACGATCGGACCCGCCGTGCGCAACTCCCGCAGCCCGCGCTGCGGGAGCGTCCGGCCGCCTACTTCAGCGTCACCTCACGCATCAGGTATTGGCCCGTGATGTCGCGCATCTTCGGGTAGACGGTTTGCGCGGTCTCCGTGGTCTTTTTGTTGCGCTCGGCGCCAAATTCCTTCATGAAGGCATCATAGCGGGCCTGGCTCGGCGCCAGGGCCTCGGTGTTCTTGAACTTGATCACCAGCATCAGGTTGAAGCTGCCGCTGTCGGGAAGGTCGCTGCGGTAAATGTGGTAATCCTCGATCTGGCCGAGTTTCTTGCCGATTTCGCTGGAATCCACCCAGGTCTTCTTCAGCCCTTCGAGATAGGTATCGCCCATGTTGGAATACACCTTGATCGTGGTGACGCTCCACACCGCGTCGCTGACCGTGTAGTCCTTGTAGGGTACGAGATCGGCGTACGCCGCACTGCATCCGAACGCCATCGATAACATCAAGGCCATGGTTTTGAAACGCATTAGGGGTCCCCTGTGAGTTTTGTTGGTCGCCATCGATCGCGTGGCCGCGCCACGCCGATCAGTCTGCGTATCCTCACATTAACCTTGCAACCCTCGCAACCCCGCCCGGGCCTTGGGAACGCCCGGATGCGTGCAGGGCATCGCCGCTTATTTTGCCGCGATGCACCACCGGATCAAGATCACGGTGCGGCGCGCTGACAGACCCCGCCGGCGTAGCTGCTCGCGACCGTCACCGGGATCGCCGCTGCCCGGATCTCGAGCACCAGGGTGCGTATACCCGCCACTCGATTCGCCGCACGCTCCACGGCTTGCCGTGCGGCAAACGAGTTCACCCGTCCCGAGATGGTGACTGTTCCATCTTGAACATGCAGGCTCAACTGAGCATAGTGAAGAACCGGGCTGTTCTTGAGTTCAGCGACGAGGTCCTGAAACACCTGGGTATCGGAATCCATAAAGCACCTGTGACGCAAGAGTCCGGCGCATTGTGCGGCACGCGGCCTCATCGGGTATGTGCGCTGGCGAACGCTTTTATTAAAATCTGCTGCTCAGATGCAATGGCGCCGGCCGGGGCGCCGGCCGGGATGCCGCTGACTCCGGAGGTCAGCGGCACGCGCTCGACCGGTGGTCAGCGCTTCAGATTGTCGGCCGCGAATTCCCAGTTGATCAGCTTGTCGAGCACACCCGCGATGTGATCGGCACGCCGGTTCTGGAAATCGAGGTAATACGCATGTTCCCAGACATCGATGACCAGCAGCGGCTTAAGCCCCTGCGTGAGCACATTGTCCGCATTGCCGGTCTTTACGATCTTGAGCTTCTCGCCGTCCAGCGCAAGCCACGCCCAGCCTGAGCCGAACAGTGTGGTCGCCGCCGTCGCCAATTCGCGTTTGAGAACATCCGTGTCGCCGTAGCCTGCCGCAATCAGCGGCTGCAACGCGCGCGGGGCATCGCCGCCGCCGTGCGGCTTGAGGCTGCGCCAGTAAAACGAGTGGTTCCACGCCTGCGCGGCATTGTTGTAGATCTTCTCGTGCTCCGGCTGTTTTGCCGTGGCGAGGAGGATCTGCTCCAGCGACATACCGACGAATTCGCTGTTGGCGATGAGCCTGTTCAGCTCATCCACGTAGCCCTTGTTGTGCTTGAGATAGTGGACGCGCACGGTGGCCTCGGAAATGATCGGCGCCAGCGCCGTGAACTCGTAGGGCAGCGGCGGAAGTTCGTGAATCGCCGTGGCATGGCTGTCCGGCATGGGCGCGCGGGCGGTGGCGGCTGAGATCGGGGATTGGGTTTGCATGAGGTACCTTTTGGGTAGTGACGGAAAGGGTATTGACGAAAAGAAATGGGTCAATTCGGCGTTGCTCGTGCGGCAAGGTTCGCGCGTGGCGGACAGTGGCGTCGGTACGTTGGCGCGCTTACGGAATGCGACCTCAGCGCACCGGCGCCACCTCGGTGAAGGTCATGGCCACCCGGCCGCCGAGCTTGGACCAATCGCACCGCAGTAGATAACCGTCCGCCGCGTACACCTCCGACCATCCCTCGGCGTGCTGCGCCATATCGCCCTCACGTTCGGCGCGCGCTCCCGCGCCGCCGTGGCGCGCAAGAAAATCTCCGATCCGCTCCTCCCCGTCGACCGAGAGGACCGCGGGGATCTGGGTGGGGTGAGTCATTAAGGGATCTCCACGAGCCTGCCATCAGGATCTCAAGGAAGGCGGCACGGCGCTGTAGGAGCTTTCCCCGACCGCACGTCTCCCGGGGGATGATAGTCTCGTCAGCGATCCACGGGGCGCGTGCCGGGCCGCCGTGGATCGCCGCGCAGCATTTGTGTATTGTCGGCCCATGGATATGACGAAATTCGCGATACCCGCGCCCATCGAATATAAGCCGCCGTCGGTCTTGTACCGCTACCGCGGCTTGTTGATCCTATTCCTCGTCATATTCGTGGCAGCCATAGCCGTGGGGCGCCACCTCATCGAGGCCGAACGCAATCGACCGCTGCCGCCCGCGCCCGTGTATTTGCAAAACATCGAGGAGCCGCGGCAGTCGGCGCCGCCGCAGACGACTGCGGCGGCGCAACGGGAACCCGGGGCCACGCCGCCATGAACTCCCCGGCGCTCGCGACCGGCTTGCTCGCGGCCTGCGTGCTGCTGTCGTATGGCGCCCTCGGCGCAAGTCCCGGTGAGCCCGCGCCGCCCGAAGCCGGCCCGTTCGAACCCTTCAAGCCGGAATCAAGCGCCAGCACCGGTACGGTGACGGTGGGCGGCCAAGCCATCGCCTACCAGGCGGTTGCCGGCACCTTGGTGGTACATCCAAAGGGCTGGGACGATGTGCCCCGCGATCCGAAGGCGGACAAGGAGCCGCAGGCGCCGGGCGAGGGCGAGGCGAAGAACCCCACGGCGCAGGCCTCGATGTTCTACGTCGCCTACTTCAGGAATGGCGGCGCCACCCGCCCCATCACGTTCCTGTACAACGGCGGTCCGGGCTCCTCCACGATGTGGTTGCATCTCGGGGCGTTTGGGCCGCGGCGGGTCGTGACGGCCACCAGCGCCCACACGCCCGCCGCGCCGTATGCGCTGGTCAACAACAGCGCGAGCCTGCTCGATGTGACGGATCTGGTGTTCATCGATGCGCCGGGCGCGGGCTTCAGCCGCATCGCGGGCAAGGACAAGGAGAAGGCGTTCTACGGGGTGGATGCCGATGCCCACGCCTTTGCCGAGTTCATCACCCAGTTCCTCTCCAGGTACGGCCGCTGGAATTCGCCGAAGTACCTGTTCGGCGAGAGCTATGGCACGACGCGTTCGGCGGTGCTGATCAATGAACTCGAGTCCAATCGCGGCATCGATTTCAACGGCGTCATCCTGCTGTCGCAGATCCTGAATTTCGATTTGAGCCCGGATGAGCCCACCCGCAATCCCGGGATCGATCTGCCCTACCAGCTGGCGCTGCCGACCTACGCGGCCACGGCCTGGTACCACCACCGCCTGGGCGCGCAGCATCCGGATCTCGAGGCCCTGCTCGCCGAGGTCGAGGGCTTTGCCCTGGGCGAGTATGGACGCGCGCTCGCCGCCGGCAGCGGGCTCGAGGCCTCACAGCGCAGCGCCATCGCCGCCAAGCTGCACGACTATACCGGCTTGCCGGTCGACTACATCCTCAAGGCGGATTTGCGCATCGACAGCGGCGAATTCCGCCAGAACCTGCAGTCCGCCGACAACCTGACCACCGGCCGGCTGGACACGCGCTTCTCCGGACCCGACATCGACCCCTTGAGCCAGCGGCCGAACTACGATCCCCAGGCGAGCGCCCTGAGCTCGGCCTACGTCTCGGCCTTCAATGACTATGTGCGCCGGGAGCTGCATTTCGGCGAGGGCCGAAGCTTCAAGCCGAGCATCCCCATCTTCAGGAGCTGGACCTGCCTGCATCTGCAGCCCGGGGAAATCCAGCCCTCCTCCGAGCAAGGCTGCAATGTCATGCCGGATCTAGCCAATGCGATGAAGCGCAATCCGAATCTCAGGGTGCAGCTGCATGCCGGCTATTTCGATCTCGCCACACCGTTTTTCGAAGGCGTGTACGAAATGCGTCATCTGCCCATGCCGGCGGCCCTGCAAGGCAACATCGAATACCGCTTCTACGAGTCCGGACACATGGTGTACGCCAAGGACTCATCGCTCAAGGATCTGCACGATACCGTTGCCGGCTTCATCAGCCGCACCAGTAACGCCGCCCACCCTTAGGTTAGGCTAGGTCAGGCTAGGTCGGCTTGAACTCCGCCGGCTTCTGCGAGCCGCCGCCGAAGAAGAACTTCTCCATCTCCTTGACCAGAAACGCCCGCGCCTTCGGCTCGATGGGCGTCAGCCGATTCTCGTTGATCAGCATGGTCTGATGCGCCAGCCACTGCGCCCAGGCCTCCTTGGAGACCTGATCATAGATGCGCTTGCCGAGTTCGCCGGGATAGGTGAGGTAGTCCAGACCCTCGGCCTGGCGCTTGAGCAAGACACACTGAACCATGCGGGCCATCGGCGGATCTTACGCGATCGCCGAGGCGGCGAGCAGCCCGATGAGCCGGCGGATGGGCTGCGGCAGACCCACCTTGGGCGGCGCGCCGAGCTCGTACCACAGCCGATCGGCCTCGCGCACCGCCCGGGCGCGGGCGCAGCGCACCTTAAGCGGCTTCAGCGTCAGATCGAAGTGCGTGAAGGCGTGCTCGATGGGCTCGAGGCGAAGCGCCTGCGCCGGCTCGCCGAGTTCACGCCGGCACCACGCGAGCGCCTCCTCCGCGCTCGCGAATTGCGGCGGCGCCCACAGTCCGCCCCACAGCCCGGGGCTCGGACGGCGCTCCAGTAAAATGGCCCTCGAGCCCGCGGTGCCGCTCTCCGCGATGAGCAGCGTCGCCTCGCGCCGGCCGCGCCGGGCCCGCTTTTTTCGGCCCGGCAGCTCGGCCTGCCGCCCCGCGCGCGCGGCCACGCACAGGGCCGTCATCGGACAGCGCGCGCAGGCCGGCCGCGCCCGGCTGCACAGGGTTGCGCCCAGATCCATGATGGCCTGGGTATAGGCGGCGGCGCGCTGCGGCGGGGTGCACGCCTCGGCCTGACGCCACAGCCGCCCGAGCACCTCGGCCGAACCCGGATCCCCCTCGATGCCGAACACGCGCGCCAGCACCCGCTTGACGTTGCCGTCCAGGATCGCGTGCCGCTCGCCCTTGGACAGCGCCAGGATCGCCGCCGCGGTGGAGCGCCCGATCCCGGGCAGCGACAGCACATCGTCGAGCGCCGCCGGAAACTCACCGCCGTGCCGCTCGAGGATCTGTCGCGCTGCGGCCTGCAGGTTGCGCGCGCGGGCGTAATAGCCCAAGCCCGTCCACAGATGCAGCACCTCGTCCTGCGGCGCCGCGGCGAGCGCTTGAAGGGTCGCAAAGCGTGCCATGAAGGTCTCGAAATACGGGATCACGGTGGCCACCTGCGTCTGCTGCAGCATCACCTCGGACACCCACACCCGATACGGGGTGGGGTCGCGCTGCCACGGCAGCTGCGTGCGGCCGTGCCGGTCGAACCAGCGCAATAATCGCTCGGCGAACCCGGCCGGATCCGCCGCCGTGGGTGTCGCAGCGTCCGGCGCGCTCACTTGCCGAACAACCCCTGCAGCTTGTCTTTCAAGAGCTCGGGCAGCTTTTGCCGGAGCTGGTCTTTGGCCAATCCCTCGATGTCGAGCTTCACGGCAGGCTCGGCCGCGGTGCCGCCGACCTGCACCGGGATGTTGGCGAGGCTCAGGCCGCCGGCGACGCCCGGGTTGGCGAGGCTGACGGCGAGCCTGAGGTTCAAGGCCTGGGTGGACAGAGTGGCCGTGCCGCCGCCTGTGATCTTGAGAAAGGGCGAGGCGACGTCGAACTCCTTCAAGGTGGCGACACCCTGCTGGATCACGGCGGCGGCCTTGAGGGAATCGAAGGGCGTACGGCCGGAGTTTTGCGCGGGCGGCGATCCCTGCCGCAGCAGCGCTTCGGCCTGGCCGATCTGATAGCCGAGATCCACGCCCTCCAGCGCGCCGTCGGTCAGATGCGCCTCGAGGCGGCCGTTGGCCGTCTTGAGCATGGCATCGCTGCCGGCGCCGGTGGCGCTTGCCTGGATGTCGATGTTGCCGCGGCCGGACAGGCGCTTGGTCTTGAAGCGCTCGGCCAGCAGCTGCGCCATGTCGATGCCGTGCAGATGCTCATCGAGGCCAAGCACCGGCAATGCGCCGTGCTCATCGAAGCGGATGTCCCCCGAATAGTGCCCGCCGTAGAGGTCGGCGGTGGCCGGATGCAGCTCGAGCACATCGGCCCTGGACGTCACGGTGACCGCGAGATTCGAGAGCTTCGCGCCGGCGATCCCGAGGCTCTCCACGGTGAGCCGGCCGTCGGCCTCCGGCATCGGGGTGTGCGCCGCCGGCGCGCGCGCCGCGGCCGCCGGCGTCCGCGCCGGCGTATCCGGGCGCTGCGGCCCGAGATACCGATCCGCATCCACCCGATCGGCGGTCAGATTGAAGCTGAGCCGCGGCGGCTCGAACCGCAGCGCCGCCTCGCCGCGCAGCCGCGTGTCATCCACGGTCAGATCGATGGGGCCCAAGCGCGCCGCCTGCGGACCGTAGGAGAAATCCGCCGCGCCGCCCACCCGGGTGAGGGTCTTCGGATCGCGCATCACCGGCACCGGCAGATCGAGGCGCGCCAGGAACTCGCGCACATCGACGGGCGCGAGGTTCAGGTGGCCGCTCACTTCAGGCGCCTGCGTGATCTGCACGGCCTCGAGCGCGCCGCTCAGATGCGCACCGTCGAGCTCGGCCGCGAATGCCGGCAGCGACAGGGTGTCCTTACCCCCATCGACGCTCATGTCCGGCGCCGAGATCCGCCAGGCGGCGCTGCGCCCGCTCGCCTTGAGCGCCAGCGCACCGTTCAGGTCGAGCGCCGCCAGGCGCCAGCGGCGGGCGTTGAAATCGGCGCTCAAATCCGCCGCGGCATTGAGTTTCAGGGGCGCGCGGCCCGCGCCCGGCGTGAGCACCAGCGACAGGCTGAGCGGCACCACGCCGCCCGCCACCAGGCGTCCGGTTTCGAAATGGATCTGCTCCGCGACCAGATCGCCGAAGCTCACCTGACCATGGGTGACACTCAGGCCATCGAGACCCTGCAGCCAGTGGGCGCTCGAGGCCGCGGCCGCCGTCCCGCCGGGCACCGGCGTGCGCCCCAGGTTTTGCCAGTTGCCCAGGCCGGCGGCATTTTTTTGCAAGCGCACGTTGAGGCCGTCCAAGTCGATGCGGCCGATGGCGAGCTCGCCATGCAGCAGCGGCCAGAGCCGTGCGCGCACCGCGGCATGCGACACGGCGATGAAGGTGCCCTCGAAGCCCGGCGGGTTGCCAAGCTCGGCCTCACCGAGCTGCACGGCCACCCAGGGAAATACGGAGAGCTTCAGGTCCCCGGGCAGGCGCAGCTCCCGACCTGTGGACTCCTTCACGGCCTGGGCGATCCGATTCTTGTAATCATTCGGGTTGATCCACAGCCACATCGACACCAGGAGACCGGCGAACACCAGCACGAGGCCGCCGAGCAGCAGCCCGAGAATCTTGCCCGCGCGCCACCGCCCGTCCCTGACTGCGTTCATGGCCGGATCATAACTCAAGCCGGCAGCCGCCCGGCCGATAGCTCTCAAGGGGGCCGACGCCCGCCAGACGGAACGTTTCATGCCCAAAACCACCGAATTTCTGCAGCTTGCCCAGGTCGCCGGTGGTGTGGGGGTCTTCGATCTGGATCTGCGCAGCCGCCAGATCACCGGCACCCCCCTGTTCTTCGAGCTCATCGGACTGCCGGGCGACGCCGGCCCCCTGCCGCGCGAGCATTGGCTGTCCTCCATTCATCCCGGCGACCTCGAGTCCTTCGTCGATCAGTTCGCCGCCGCGGTGGCGAGCGGCGGGGACTACGACACCGAATACCGCTCGCTGCAGGTCGATGGCGGCGTGCGCTGGCTGGCGAGCCGCGGCAGCGTGCTGGTGGATGGCGACGGCGAACCGACGCACGTCATCGGCACCCTCACCGACGTCACCTTGCGCAAGAATCTCGAATCGCGCCTGCGCGAGACCGCCGAATCGCTGCACATCGCCGAAATGGCGGCGGGCGTCGGCACCTTCGACTACCAGCCGGGCCGCAACCTGTGGGTGTCCTCCGCCAATTACCACGAGCTGCTCGGGATCGATCCGCCGAGCGCCGCGCACCCGCGCGACGGCCTGCTCGCGCGCGTGCATCCGTCGGATCGCGAGCGGGTGAGCCGCGCGCCGTACGAGACCTCGGGCCCGAGCGCGCGGTACCGCTGCGAATACCGCATCCTGCGCGATGACGGCGGCGTGCGCTGGATCGGCGAGAAGGCGCACGTGACGCGCGACAAGACGGGCGAGCTCACCCGGCTGGTCGGCGCCGTGGTCGACATCACCGAGCTGAAGGCCGCCGAACAGGCCCTGGTCGAAGCGCGGCTCGCGGCCGAGGCCGCCAGCCGCGCCAAGAGCTCCTTCCTCGCCAACGTGAGCCACGAGATCCGCACCCCCATGAACGGTGTGATCGGCATGGCGCAGATCCTCGCCGACACCACGCTCGACCCCGCGCAGCGCGAATACCTCGACATCATCCAAAGCAGCGCCAAGAGCCTTCTGTCCCTGATCAACGATGTGCTCGATCTGTCGAAGATCGAGGCCGACCGGCTGGAGCTCGAGACGGTGGAATTCGACGTGCGCGACGTGGTGTACGAGACCGTGGCGGCGGCCGCGCTGCAGGGCGCCATGAAGGGCATCGAGATGATCGTCGACATCGAGGCGGACATCGCCCTCACGCTGCGGGGCGACCCCGGCCGGCTGCGCCAGATCATCGTCAATCTCATCGGCAACGCCTTCAAATTCACCCATGAGGGCCATGTGGCGCTGCGCATCGGCAGCACCGCGCTCGAGGACGGACGCATCGGCGTGCGCGTCGAGGTGAGCGATACCGGCATCGGCATCCCGGCCGATCGCCTCGGCCGACTGTTCAACACCTTCTCGCAGATCGACTCCTCCACCACGCGCCATTACGGCGGCAGCGGCTTGGGGTTGTCCATCGTCAAGCGCCTGGCCGAGCTCATGGGCGGCACGGTGGGGGTCACGAGCGAACCCGGCAAGGGCTCGCAGTTCTGGGTGACCTTGAATCTCGAGCGCGGCGCGGACATCGGCCGCGATCGGGCCGTCGGCGCCGGCCGGCGCATCCTCATCGTCGATGACATCGGCGCCAGCCGCGCGAGCATCGCGACCAAGTTGTCGATCTTCGGCTACGCCTCCGTGGCCGTGGCCGGCGTCGATGCGGCCCTGGAAACCCTCGCGCACGATGCGGATTTTCACCTGGTGCTCGCCGATGAGCTCATGCCCCTGAAGGGCGGTCGGGAGCTGCTCAAGGCGCTGCGCGCCGACCGGCGCTTGGCGCGGCTGCCACTGGTGCTCATGTCCCTGTACGGCAGCGAAGCCCCCGAATCCGCCGGGCAGGCGCCGCAGCCCGATGCCGTGGTGCTCAAGCCCACCCGCGGCGCCGTGCTCGCCGAGATCATCGGCCGGGTGCTCTCCGGTGCGGCGCCGAAGGCGATCGAAGCGCCGCTGGCCGCCGCCCCGGATCCCGCCTTTGCCGGCGCGCGCATCCTGCTGGTCGAGGACAATCCGGTCAATCAGCGCGTGGCGCAGCGCATGCTGGAGAAGCTCGCCGCCCAAGTGACCCTCGCCAACAACGGCGCCGAGGCCCTGGAGCGCTGCGTCGACACCCGCTTCGATGCCATCCTGATGGACTGCCAGATGCCCGTCATGGACGGCTTCACCGCCGCCCGGCGCATCCGCGAGGCCGAACGCGCGCGCGGCGAGAAGCGCGTGCCCATCATCGCGCTCACCGCCAACGTCATGAGCGAGGATCGCGAGCGCTGTCTCGCCGCCGGCATGGACGAGCACCTCGGCAAGCCGATCGAATCGGCCAAGCTCATCGATTGTCTGGCCCGCCACCTCAAGAAGGTCCGGGACGAGGCGCCGCCGCCGGTGGATGTCGCGGCGCTGCGCGAGCTGACCGGCGGGGATGCGGAGTTCGAGCGTGAGCTCACCGAGATCTTCATCGCGAGCGGCGATCAGAACCTCCGCGACATCCGCGCGGCGCTGCGCGTCCAGGACCTCGAGACCATCGGCAAGCGCGCGCACACCCTCAAGGGCGCGAGCGCCAACATCCAGGCCTCCTCGCTGAGCGCGGCCGCCGCCGATCTGGAGCGGGCGGCCAAGGCGAAGAAGTTCGCCGAGGTGGAGCGCCTGGTGCAAAAGCTCAGCGACCGCTTGCAGGCCGTCAATGCCCAGCTGCGCGAGACGGCCTGACGGGCGCGATCAGATCATCGCATCGAGCGCCAGTTCGGTGCCGGCGGCCTGGCTGCCGGAGGTGACGGGGGTGAGCTCACAGCTGGTGGTGCGATTGCGGCCGGTCTGCTTGCTGCGGTACAGGCAGGTGTCGGCGGCGCTGATCATGGTCTCCACCCCGAGGGTGATGTCCGGTCCCGACGGGGTGGTCGCGGCCACCCCGAAGCTCGCCGTCACATTGATCTCGCCCGCGGCCGACGTGAACGGTGTGGCCGCGATCAGCGCGCGGATTTTCTCGGCCACCAGGGTGGCGCCGCGATGCGGGGTCTCGGGCAGCACGATGACGAATTCCTCGCCGCCGTAGCGCGCCACCCAATCGCTCGCCGAGCGGATGCAGTTGTTCAGCCGCTCGACGAATTGCCGGAGCACGGCATCGCCCGCCGAGTGGCCGCGGGTGTCGTTGATGCGCTTGAAGAAGTCGATGTCGCACATCACCACCGACAGCGGCGCGCCATAGCGGCGGCTGCGTTCCACCTCGTTCGGCAGCTCCTCCATCAGATAACGGCGATTGTAGGCGCCGGTCAAGGCATCGGTGATGGACAGCAGGCGGTTCTGGTTGTTGGCCTCGCGCAAGGAATGCTCGAGCGCCAGGATGCGCCGCCCGGTGTTCAGCCGCGCAACGAGCTCCGGCTCGTGCACGGGCTTGATGAGATAGTCATCGGCGCCCGACTCCAGGCCCGCGATGATGTGCTCCTTCGAATCGCGCGCCGTCAGCAGCAGCATGTACACATAGCCGTCGAGCTGCATGTTGCGGATGGAGCGGCACAGCTCCAGGCCGTCCATTTCCGGCATCTCCCAATCGCTCACCAGGATCGGATAATAGTGCTCGATGATCCGGTCGAGCGCCTCCCGGCCGTCGGCCACCGCGTCCACGCGGTAGCCGGCCTTCTTCAGGAATCGGGTCAACAGCATCCGAGTGACCGGGTCGTCCTCGGCCAGGAGGATCTCGGGCGCTTCCTCGCCCGTGATCGGTTTCACAGTTTCAGCATCGGACACGTATAGGCCTCGCAGGCAGTCCCTTGATCCGTCGATAGCGGCCATTTTATGTCCGACTTGACTTAGTGAACTGCCGATCGCGCAGCACTTCGGCGACTTCGGGCTGCATAACTGTAAATCTATGGCCGAATCGACCGATATCCCCGATATGTCCGCGCCCGACACCAACCGATCATGATGGAGCTGCGCAGCCGCCGCACCCTGCTGCCCGCCATGCGCGCCCTGGAGGCGAGCGGCGATGGCTATTGGGAGGCCGACCTGTCGGATGGCACGGCCTGGTTCAGCCCCTGGTTCTACCGCAAGCTCGGCTGGCCGGTGGAGAACGCCCGCACCGCCTTCAGTGCGCTCAAGTCCACCCTGCCCCCGCACAGCTGGAACGCGCTGCTGCGTCAGATGCGCGATCATCTGGAGCAGGGCACGCCGCTCGATCTGGAGGTGCGCGTGCAGCTGCCGAACGGCGAGTGGCGCTGGTGGCGCTTTCGCGGCACCGCACAACACAACGACATCCGCCATCCGGTGCGCCTCGCCGGCAGCATGCGCGACGTCACCGACGAGCACTCCTGCCGCGCCCAGCCCATCAAGCTCGATGCGGTGCTGCGCGAGATCGAGCCGGCGCTCGCCGGCGCCGCCGGCGAGGGCGTGGCGCTGCGCTTCGACCTGGCCGCCGAGGATGCATTGGTGTGCATCGACGCCCAGCGCCTGAAGCAGGCGCTGGCCAACATGCTGCTGGTGGCGCACAAGGCCTCCGCGCACGCCCCCGAAGTGACCGTGAGCACACGCCGCGTGTCAAAGGGCTGGGATGCCACCCCGAACCCCTCGGGCGACGCGGTGCTGCTCGAGGTGCTCGATACCCAGCCGGGCACCGCCATGCGCCTGTGGATCCCCGCCCAGCAAGATTCTCATCAACGGAAATAGCCCATGTCCATGCCCCCGGTGATCGATCAGCAAGACTCCCAACTGCGCGGCGCCCTGGAGGCGGCTCTCACGCCGCTCATGGTGCAGCGGCCGCGCTTCACGGAAACGGACCTGCGCCGCGCCATCGACCGCGCGCAGCTGCGGGTGCAGTACCAGCCGAAGTACCGGGCCACCCACAATGGCTGGGCGGTGGCCGGCATCGAGGCGCTGCTGCGCTGGGAGCATCCGGAACACGGCCTGGTGTACCCGCTGGAATTCATCCGCCTCGCCGAGCGCTGCGGATTGATCGCGGGGCTCACCGATTTCGTGCTGCAGACCGGCCTCGATCAGATCGCCGAGTGGAACCGCGCCGGCCACAAGCTCGACCTGAGCGTGAACCTGAGCTCCACCCTGGTCACCGATGCGGATTTTCCCGAGCGGCTGCTCGATTGCCTGGAGGCGCGCGGCGTCGCCCCCGAACAGCTCACCCTCGAAATCACCGAAATCGCCTCGCTGGTCGATCCCGGCGACACCCTCGACATCCTCTCGCGTCTGCGCATGAAGCACTTCGGCGTGGCGCTCGATGATTTCGGCACCGGCTACTCCTCGCTCACGCAGCTGTCCAAACTGCCCTTCAGCGAGGTGAAAATCGATCACTCCATCGGGCTGTCGCTGCCGAAGACGCCCTTCGGGCGTGGCATGGCGCGCGCCATCATCGACATGGGCCATCACATGGGCATGAAGGTGTGCTGCGAGGGCGTGGAAAGCGCCGCCGCGCTGGAATTCCTGCACCAGGCGGGCTGCGATTTCGCGCAAGGATTTTATCTCGCGAGGCCCATGGAGCCCGAAGCGCTGCTCGACTTCATCGCCGCCCAGACCCCGTGATCAGCGCCCGGACCCGTTAAGGCCGGCGGCGCGGGGCCGTCAGGCGTCGGCGCCGGGCGCCAGCTGCTGCGCCGCGCGGCCCGTGAACCAGTTCACCGCGTACTGGATCAGCTGGGTGCCGGTGGCCAGATTCAGCTTGCGCTTGATCCGCTGGCGGTGCGATTCGACCGTCTTGATGCTGAGGTTGAGCGACTGCGCGGTCTCGCGCGTGCTCATGCCCTTGCCGATCATGTGCAGGATCTGCAGTTCGCGATTGCTCAGCCGGTCGATGGGATTGGCCGAGATGTAGGCCGCACCCGCAGCGAACTTCTGGATCATGTTGTTGCCGACGGCCTCCGACACATAGATGCCGCCGTCGAGCACGCGCCGCATCGCGATCAGAAACTGTTCGCTCGCCGCCTGTTTCATGATGTAGCCGTTGGCGCCCGCGGAGAGCATGCGTTCGGCGTAGATGGTCTCATCATGCATCGACAGCACCAGGATCGGCAGCTGCGGATGGTGCGCGCGCACGTCGCGCACCAGCTCGATGCCGTCGCCCTGTTTCAGGCTGATGTCGGCGATCAGCGCGTCGGGCTTCAAATCCTTGATGGCCTGGCGGGCGTCGCGCACCGACTCGGCCTCGCCGCACACCGACAGATCGACCTCGTTCTCCATGACGCGGCGCAAACCCTGGCGCACGATCGGGTGATCATCGACGATGAGTACGCGGCGCACGCGGCGCTGGCCGGTCATCATGGCGGATGGCGGGGCTGACGAACGGGTCCATGTACTGGTGACGGCCATTTCCTTTCCCTCCTAGATGCCGTGCGCCGATTATAACCGCAACGCGAGTTGCGGCGCCTCGCCGATGACGCGCACCACCGTGCCCCGCGGCAGGTTCGCGCACACCTCCAGCCGCGCACCCAGCATGCCGGCGCGGTATTCCATGATTTTCAGGCCCATGCCGGCCGGCCGCGAATCGCGCGCCAGGCCGCAGCCGTCATCCGCGATGCGCAGCAGCAGCATGTGGTGCGTGATCACCAGCAGCACATCGACCACCTTCGCCTGGCCGTGGCGGGCGGCGTTCGCGAGTGCCTCCTGCGCGATGCGGTATAGATGGCTCGCCTGGGTGTCGCTCAGGCTCAAGCTGCGGTGTACGTCCGTACAGCAATACACCGTCAGGCCATGGGTATCACGGCTGCGCACCGCCAGCTCCCGCAGCGCCGTCTCCAGGCCCCCTGGTTGCGCGCTCACCGGCAACAGTCCGCGCGCCACGTCGCGCACGCTGTCGATCGACTGATTGACCAGCGCGGCCACCTCGCCGATGGAGCCGGACAGCTCCGGGCATTTCAGATGAATTTTTTTCGCGACGCCGGCCAACATGAGCGCAACACCGGTCAATTCCTGGCCGAGCCCGTCGTGCAGGTCGCAGCCGATGCGCTGGCGCTCGCGCAGCGCGATCTGCAGCAGATCGCGCTCCCACTGCTCGCGCTCGGCGATCTGCGCGTCCGGCAACCCCGGCCCGCTCGCCGTAAAGCTGAGCAGCACCCAGCGCTCCCCGGCCGGGGTCTCGAGCAGCTTGAATTCGGTGGGCAGCAGCGTCTCGATCTGCGCGTGCCGCCAGGCGATCACCCGGCGGGTGGTGGGATGCGACTCGCCGAGGCTTGCACAAGGGCGGCCTTGACCGAGGCCGCCGCGCCCGATCCGAGCAACTGCTGCAGCGGCAGGCCGGCCAGCGGGTGGGAGTTTGAACCAAAATAGCGGCTGGCCGGTGCGTTCGACAGCACCAGCGGCCAGTGCGGCTGGCGCGAATCAATGGCCAATACCGCGTGGCGCAGTTGCGCAAGGGCAGCTTCTGCGTTTGATGCGGTACCGGTAGCGGTATCATGAATATCCGGAGAAGCATCCATCTTCTCTCCCCGCTCGCACGAACTCTCCAACTCAAGTGCAAGGCCTGCTCACTTAACATTGTGCGAGCTTTCCCCGGTGCAAAGAATAGGGGAATCCCTCAAACTTTAACATAAGTGGCTCGGCGGACGGCCGTGTCCCGCCGCCGAGCCCAAGCTTCAGCAGCCGCTGGTCTCCGGTGCCGCGATGACGGGCGCGGTGTTGGCCGCGGCCGATATCGTGTAGCGCACCGAACAGTTGGCGGACGTTGGAGCCCCGTTTTTCGCAAAGGTGACGCTGGTCGCGGTCGCGGTGGGGGTGAACCCCGTCGTGTCCTGCAAGGCGGACTGTATTCCGGCCACGTCCGGATAGCCGTTGACCAGGGTGACCGTCGCGCCGTCCATGGTGAGGCTGGCCGGGCTCGAGCCGGTGACCAGGTACTGGGCGTGTGCCAGCGCCGAGGCGCTTCGCAGGCTGCCGCCCAAGGCGGTGAGCGCCGAGATTCGCGCCCGTGAATCGAGCGCGGTGAACCGTGGAATGGCGAAGGCCGCCAAGGTCGCGAGGATCGTGATCACCACGACCAATTCGATCATCGTGAAACCTTTGTTCAGCGTACGCATAAGTAAAGAGAATCCTCGGTATTGGCCATTACCCTCCTAATCGGCCTGGCGGGCGGAGTCTTGAGGCCCGGGTGCCGGCGTTGTGAGAGTGGTCTCAATGGCGCCCTAGAGGTCCGGCCCCCCACCTGAGTTTTCGCTTGACATAGAATGGCCGCATGCAGACCGAAGCGATCCACCATCTGCGCTCCTGCGACCCCCGGTTCGCCGAATGGATCGACCGGATCGGGGTCATTCAGATGCCCAAGCGAGCCGCCCGCGAACCGTATCATGCGCTACTCGAGAGCATTGCCCACCAACAGCTCGCCGGATCGGCGGCGCGCGCGATCTGGAACCGCGTGCTCGGGTTGTTCGAGGGCGAAGTTCCCGAGGCCGAGAGGCTGGCCGCCCTCAGCGAGGAGCATCTGCGCACGGCCGGCCTGTCGCGCAGCAAGGCGCTGTCGATGAAGGACATTGCCGTGAAGACCCTCGAAGGACACGTCCCCAGCACCCGGCAAATCCTCGGCATGTCCGATGAGGATATCTACGAACGCCTGACCCAGATCCGCGGCGTCGGACCCTGGACCGTGGACATGCTGATGATATTCAACCTGCGCCGGCCCGACGTCATGCCGGTGACGGACTTCGGCGTGCGCAAGGGCTTCAAGGTGCTGTACCGCAAGCGCGCGCTGCCTGCGCCCAAACTCTTGCTCAAGACCGCCGAGCGATGGCGCCCCTACCGCACCACGGCCGCACTCTATTTGTGGCGCATCGCCGATTCCAAATGAACGCGCGGGAAATGCAGGTCACTTTTTGAACAAGGCGTCCAGCGCCGATTTCGACCGCTCGATCTCCGACAGGTCCATCGCAATGTACGCCCCGGCCTTCGGCTTGAAGTGATCACAGAAGTTCGCCTCGTCCTTCTTGCGAACTTCCTCCGCCGTCGGCTCGCGACAATGCTTCGCATAGCTCGTGTCGTACTCAACGCACATGCGGCAAACGTGCAATTCCGCGTTGCAGGTCTTGCACACGTCGAGTCGCCGTAGCGGCAAGCTCAGCGCGGCAAGTGAAGCCCCGCATTTCCAGCAGACTAGTGAGTGGGTAATTTTTTTGGATCCCCATGAAAATACCCTTGCGATTCCGCGGCCAGCGAGCCGGCAAAGAAACTGACTACCTATGTCGCGGTTGAACGAATTCAGATCATCCGCGCCATATTCGTCCGGCAGGCCAAACTGACTCTGCTTTATACCAAATTTTTGTGATTAAAGCGCCAAACCACTGCTACCTGTCCTGGACGAGATCTTTGAGACCGCTGCCTGTCTGCCCAAGTGTCTTAGCGCCACTACTAGTCTTTGCGGATGCGCCCTCTTGCGCGATTACACTCGCTGCAAGAAACCCGGCGAGCGCGGTGCGCTAATGCGCAAGGAACGGGTTTACTACTCGATGCTGAGCGGTTGGCGCAAACAGGTGGCTCGATCGGACCAGGCGGCGCGTGCGGTGCGTTGGGGTCCGAAAGTCAATCCAGCGACCGCGCAGAAGCGACGCGACGAACAACTACACCGCGAGATCGCCCGACTCACCCGACAGCTGGCGCGGGCGACCGCGTCATCGAGGCCCCCCCAAAAAAAACTGTGCACCTTGCTCGGCCTGCCGGTCGAGGAGCTGTCGCGCTTCACGTCAACTTGGAAAAAATGCCTGAGCTGGGACAGAAGAGAGACTTTCACTGCTTAGGCTGCCTCGGTAAATCGCTGCTGGATGGTCATTCTACGATGCGCACGGGCCGCAGCTATTCGCCGCGCACGCTCGTCTCGAACCTCATTGGGTTGACCACGATGCCAGGTCGCCGACGTCATGTATCCGAGCGTCGCATGTAATCGTTCGTCGTTGTAGTGATGCATGAGCTTGGCGATAATCGCCTCAGCTTGTAGGTAATTATTTCCATAGTCATCGTCGCTTTCAGCGCGTACCGTGCCGTTGAAGCGCTCGACGATCCCGTTCGATTCGGGGTGCCGCGGCCTGGTTTTGATATCGATGAGGTTGTAGGTCTTGATGACCGCGGCGACATCGCGATTCACGAACTCGCTGCCGTGGTCGTGCACAACTCGGGGTCTGGTGCCCTTGGCCGCTTCGAGCGCCGCCGGCAGCTCTACCGCCACCGCTTGACCGTTGAGGCTGATGAGCTCTTGTGGTGCACGATGTAGCGGCTGTAGGCATCCGGCACACCTCGCTCAGCGTTACGCCGGGCTGCTCCGCCTCGCGTAGAATCTGCAGTTTCTGCTCTGCCGTAAATCGTCGATGTTTTCGTGTCGTGTCCATTCACTTCGCTCCATCTGCGGGACGCCCGCAGCAGATCGAAGTCTCTCATATTCGCGCTAGCCATTTGTCCGGAAGTCGCTGAAGCTACACAGGAACAGGAGTCGACGGACTGATGGCCGTGTTCGCTGAACTTCGGTCCCAGATCGGCATCGCCCCGGCATGCGTGGCGTTGTCGATCAATCGGGCTGGGATCTACCGAACGCGGGACCGCCTGGCGCGGCGGCATTGTGCAATGTTGCCGCGCCGGCCTCGCCCGAGGCCGGCACTGGCCTTGAGCGAGGCGGAGCGGGCGTTGCTGATACTCCTCACTCAACAGCGAGCGGTTCGCCGATCTGGCGCCAGCGGCGGTATTTGCCATCCTGCTCGACGAAGGCCGGTATAACGGCTCGGTTCGCACGATGTACCGGTTGCTGGCCGCAGAGGGTTTGTCCGGTACGGTCTAAGTAAATACCTTAAAGCAGCTAATAAATTATGTTTAACAGATTGCGTCACGCTGAAACATAATACAACTGTTTCGGTGACCAATTTCACGTTCGGCGACGTGTTGCAACGCCACATTATGACAGACACTAAATATATGGGTGCAATCCTATTCAGTCGGGGAGGGCAGTAACTCACTAAAATGGGTCTGCTTAATTCTTATTTGGCGAGAGCCATATGCGTCAGTGAATTAATTCGCCATTTAATGAATCCGCCCGGTAGCTTCATTCCCTCTAACTCGTAGACTCCAATATCCTAATCTCTGTGGACCTTTTCACTTGGCGAGATTTGCAGAAAGGCAGCTTTCCGACTGGAGTCACCACTGCTTCATCTCCATAGTTGTGCTCCGGGATCTATATGAGGGATTGACCACAGAATCCCCAAGCGGGGAAATTCTGCCCGGTGTCGCATCCTCGTGGACAGTTAGTAAATCTGGAACTGAATATCGCTTTACGCTAAGACACGACGCAAAATGGTCGAACGGCGTTCCGGTGCGCGCCCAAGATTTCGTCCAGGAGTGGAGACGAGTGGTTGACCCCAAGGAGGGATCACCGGTTTCAGATATATTGCGCCCTATTGCCGGTGCCGCATCGATTATTTCGGGACATTCGGCGCCCAGCGAATTAGGCGCGTATGCTCCGCGCGATGATTTTTTAATTGTCAAATTAGGCCAGCCGGCACCATTTTTCCCACAAGTGCTTACTCATTCCGCCACGTTCCCTGTTTATGCAGAGTCACGTGCGAAATCTGGCGATCCAGCGCATTGGATCACAAACGGACCGTACATCCTTTCTAATTGGACACCGGGGTCTAAGCTGGAGCTAATGAGGAATCCGGCTTATAGGGACCACAGTAATGTCCGAATCTCGCGCGT
>Ga0182012_10001476_pt1 | contig 25680 bp, 23 predicted proteins | sample 612S2SmetaG_FD_120486 | JGI IMG/M metagenome (GOLD analysis project Ga0182012, IMG submission 120486) | Permafrost microbial communities from Stordalen Mire, Sweden - 612S2S metaG | ecosystem: Environmental > Terrestrial > Soil > Wetlands > Permafrost | place: Sweden: Stordalen | collected...
AGCGCTGCTTGCAGATCCCCCGCGCCCGTGGCGGGACCACGAATCCTTGCCCCCAACGATCGCAAGGAAAAGAAATAGCGCTAAGCCAAGGCGCTTCACGAGCCATCCCCGCTCAGCAGCGCAATCGCCGAACTGCCGCCCGCATTGGCGTCAATGGTGATTCCAATCTCTGCATACTGCCCGCTGGTGCCCGTGTAGGAATGCGCACTGTGGAGCGTTGCAGCGGTGACCGCCGTGCCGTTCACCGAGACCTTCGCTGTTCCGCCCTGCTCGATCGCCACCTGACAGCCCACGGCCAGCGTTGCGGGAATCGTGACGGTAACAGCCGAATTGCTGGTGAACTTGATGACCGTGCCGCAGTCTCCGACACCGTTGGTGATCGCCGAGCAACCCGCATTACCGGAACTGGTGAGCGTGCAAGTCGTGCCCGCTTGAGACCCGACATTGACCGTATAGCCGCCGATGCCATTAGCGAACGTCTGAGTAGCGGTCCAGGTATTGGCGACGCTCAACGAAACACCGCCGCTATTGACCGTCTGATTGCAATCAAGCGTCGTGCCGTTCGACACGAGTTCCCAGGTGTCGCCCGCTGGGATTCCGGTCCCCGATACGCAGCCTGCCCCAGCATTGATCGTAGGCGTTGTGGAGATTGCCGCCGTCGAGGCTGAGTAGTTGACGATGGTCAGACTCATGCCGGAAGCAAACACTGTCGATGAAATCGCCGGAATCGTGATCGTGCCGCCGCCCGAGACGTTGGTGTTGATCTGGCCGCCCATGTCGGTCGAGGCCACCGTGGGCGAAGTGGTCACGGTGCGAATCGGGACGTTGGTGCCGAGCGTGCCCGAGGTGATGGCCAGGGTCGAGGCCAGCGCCGCGCAGCCCATCGTGGTGCTCGTGGAATTGTCGATGAGGCAAGGCGCGGTCGCGCCGCTTACCGTCGTGGTGCCCGGCGTGATGGAACTGGCGGACGCACTCGGCGTTGCCCAGGTGCCATCTCCGCGCCAGAACGTGCTCGAGCTCGCCGACGTGCCGCTGTTCAGATTGGTCACGGCGAGGTTCCCGGTGACGGCGCTCGCGAGCGGTATCCCGGTGAAGTTCGTGCCGGTCAGGGTCGGCGTGGTGGTGAAGGCCGGAATGGCCGAGGCCGAGCCCTGCAAAACGCCCGCCGCGCCGGCAATCGATGCCGGGACGCCGGTCGCCCCGTAGGTCTGAACCCCGTAGTTCGATGCGCTGAAAAACGAGGTCGCACCCGCCCCCGTTTGATAGGGCTCCTGGTTCGCCGTGCCGCCCGCGATGTTGGTCGCTGCGCCGGCCGTGAGCCCCGATGCGGTTCCGGTGGCATTGGTCGCAACCAAGGCGGAGGGGGTGCCGAGTGCGGGCGTCGTGAGCGTTGGCGACGTGGCAAAGACGACATTGCCTGTCCCGGTCGCTCCAACCGCCGTCACGCCTCCGATCGAGATATTCGTGCCAAAAGTTTGCAGTGCCGAGAACGTCTGGGCCAGGTTCAACTCTGCAAGCGTGCCGGTGTTGGCCGGAACGGTTGCAGTGTAGGCGCTCGCGCTCGCGTTCGCGCTCGTAAAAGTCGTCGCGCCCGTAGACGATCCCAACAACAGCAGATCGCTATTGGTGAAGGTCTGAGGCGCGGTGAAAGTTTCCGTGAGGTTGAGTTCGCTCAACGTGCCGGAATTCGCCGGTACCGTAGCCGTGTAGGCCGTCGCACTCGCGTTCGCACTCGTAAACGTGGTTGCGCCGGTTGAAGAGCCGAGCAACGCCAGGTCGCTATTGGTGAACGTTTGGACCCCGGTCCAGGTTTCTCCGAGGTTCAATTCCGCGAGCGTGCCGGTGTTAGCGGGGACCGTTGCGGTGTACGCCGTGGCGCTCGCGTTCGCGCTGGTGAAGGTCGTTGCACCAGTGCTCGACCCCAACAACAGCAAGTCCGAGTTGGTGAAGGTCTTGGCCGCCGTGAACGTCTGCGCGGCGTTGAGCGTAGCAACTGTGCCCGAAGCGCTCGGAAATGTCATCGTCGTGGCATCGGTGCCGCTCAACGTCAACGAGTTGGTGAAGTTGAGCGTCTTGGCTGCCGTGCCGGTCAAGGTGTAGGTGCCGGTCGTGAACGTGTTGCCGTTGATTGAAGTTGCCGTGGCGGCTCCGAGCGTCGGCGTGGTCAGGCTGGGGGATACGGCAAGCACCGCATTGCCGGTGCCCGTAACCGCGAGCCCCGAGACTGCCGTGCCGGTAGAGGCGTAATAAGCCACATACCCGGAGGTTCCCGAATTGACCGTGCCTGAGCCGCCCGAGCTGCACGCCACGCCGTTGATATAGCACCCGGCCATGTTGATAGTGCCTGCGCCCTGCGCGCCGCCCGTGGGCGATCCGATGGTCACGCCGCCCGCAACCGCCGTGAAGGTGCCGGAGGATGCGGAAAGCGTCGTGAACGCACCCGCCGCTGGTGTCGTGCCGCCGATTGCCGGGGGCGTCGCGTAATTTTGAGCGGCGAAGGTTCCCAGGCCGGTCACTTGCGTCGAAGGCAGGCTGAGCGATGAAAGCGTCGTCAGCGTGGCGTTGGAGGTGCCGGTGACGTTGGCAGCGGTGCCGGTCGTGTTCTGATTCAGTGTCGGAAACGCGGCCGTGGGATAGGTCGAGAGCGCGTGGTAGGCCGGTGCGCCGCTCGCCGCCCCGATGCCGCCCCACACCCCGTAGCCGACCCCGGTATTCGCCAAAGTCGCCGTTACCGCGCCCGTGGAGGCGGAATTGCTTAGCAGTGCGCTATCGCCAGTGAACGAGGTGACCCCGCCGCCCCCAGAGCCGCAATCACTGCCGGTGCCCGTCACAGCTCCTGTCGTATCGACGTGAAGGCATTGAGTCGAGCCGGTGATGCCGGTGTCTTTGAGGGAACTGAATGTTCCGGCCGCCGGAGTGGTTCCGCCGATGGCCGGGGGAGTGGCATAGCTTTGCGTCGCGAACGTGCCGAGGCCGATTACGCTCGCATTGGGCAAGCCCGTCGCATTGGTCAAGACCAGCGCGGACGGGGTACCGAGCGCCGGAGTCGTCAACGTGGGCGAAGTGCCGAATACGAGCGCGCCGGTTCCGGTCTCATCCGTCACCGCCGCGGCCAGGTTTGCGCTCGAGGGCGTCGCGAGGAAGGTCGCCACGCCCGTCGCCAGCCCGCTCACGCCGCTGCTGATCGGCAAACCGGTCGCATTGGTCAACGTGAGCGCGCTAGGCGTGCCCAGGTTCGGCGTGGTCAAGGTCGGGGAGGTGGCGAGCACATTGTTGCCGGAGCCCGTGCAGGTAAGCGCCGTGAACTGATTGGAGCCATTGGTCGCCACCGCGCAGGCAGTCGCCGGCACCGTCGCGCCGTTGACCTGATTGGCGGACAGGGTGCCGGTGCCCGTAGGACCGAGGCTCGCGCCCGTGCCGACGAGCATCGCCGCCGTGGTGTTGGTGCCCCCGGTCAGCGCCGAGAACGCGCCGGAGCCACCGCACGAGCCGGCGACGATCTGGCTGGAGCCGTTGGTGCCCACGCAAGACTGGCTGGCGGGGATCGCTGCGCCGTTGATCTTGCCGACCGTGGTGGCGGCGGTTCCGACCGTATTGGTCACATCGCCGGTCAGCGCGAGAAATTGGGCGGCCTGCAAAGTGCCGCTCACCCCGGAAGTCAGGGAGATCGTGGGGAGGTCGGCCGCCACTAACGCCCGAGGTGAGACGGCACCCGCAGAGCCATTGGGTGAAGCAAGAACATAGTTCGGCGGCTCACTCGTGCCAGTGACCGTGAAAGCGCCCGCCGTGGTAACGGGCGAGCCGGATACCGTGAGCCAGGCGGGCAGCGTGAGGCCCACGCTCGTCACCGTGCCCGCGCCCGACGTGGCGTGGCAGTTGCCGTCCGCCCCCAGATAGTCGGTGCCGGTGCAGCCGGTGAACAGCGCGATGACCGCGCCCGGCGTGGTCGCCGTCGCGAGCGACGAGAACAGCACGCCGTTGGTCTTGGTGCACGTGATCGCGAAACTGCCAGTTGTGGTTGAGCAATCCCCGGTGAGGATCGGCATGAGCGAGGCGGGCAGATAGCCGAGAGGGTACAGCCACGACTGGAGTTGAGCCGGCGTGATGTTGACCGTGGTGCCGAGAGTCGAAGGCCCGGCAGGACCGCCCTGGTCCGCGAGGAAACGCACGGTGCTGTCGATGCCGACCGAGTTGGGGTAATTGCCAACTTCTCCCGCGAGGGCGAGAGCCGGGAGCAGCAACAGCAAAGATTTGAAAATAAATTTCATGGTGTTCCTTATCGAATTCTGCGGCAACGCGCGAGGCCGCCCATGTTGATGACGCCCGCGCCCGAGTTCCAGTTGTCGAGCAATTGCAGGGTCAGATTGCCGTTGGTGTCGTCGTTGTAGATCGGCATCGCTATCGATGAGTTGGTGCCGCTCGCAATGCTGCCCGAGGTTTGATGGATCGTGGTCGACTTGCCCGAGTCGGAGCCGAAGGTCGATCCGTTGATCAGGCCGCCCTGGTAGGCGGTCGTGGTGGTGGCCGTGGTGGTCACGTTGAACTCGGCCTGACCCCCGCAATCCCAATCGCCCGCCGTGAGTTGAATCGCGGCACCGGCGACCACTCCCGTCGTGCCAATCGAGTAAGCACCCATGATTCCGGTATAGGGCGGCGTGCCCGCGACGGTGACGTTGACGTCCGGCGTGTTCGCAATCGCAAGGGCGACCGTGCTCGCGATATTGAAATTACCGGTGCCGGAGTTGTAGGAGGCGCCCGCGATGTAGTACGTGGTCGCGGCGGCGATTCCAGTCGGGAGCGTCCCGGTGAAGTTGATGGCGCAGGTCCAATTGGTCGGACCCGTGATGACCCACGGCGCGCTCGCCCAGTTGACCACGGTCGGAGAGGCGGTCGTGAATGTGACCGCCGCCGATGTGTTGTTGACCGGGCAGTTGACCACCATGAGTTCGCCCACGGAGCCTGCCTGCACGGTATCGCCGGCCGTGGTGCCCTTGATGCCGATGGTCGAGGTCGGCGTATAGAGGCCGGTAGTCGCCAGCGTTGTGAACTTGCCGGCTGCGGGCGTCGTGGCTCCGATGGATGGCGGGCTTGCCAGGTATGTCGAGAATCCCGCGCCCGACACGGTGCTGCTGGCGCTCAGCGTATTCGTGACCATGCCGCCGTTGGAGGTGATCACCCCATCCGTGAGCAAAGAGCCGATCGTGCCGCAAGTCGGCGTGTTCGTGCCTCCGGTGCAAGTGGGCACGCGAAGATGCAGTAGGTAATCCGCCGTATAGGTGATGCCCGTATTGCTCGTGCCGATGATGGGTGAGGGAAAATCGAACTCATACCGTGCGGGCACCGTGGCGCTCGCAGCCGTGAAGGCATCCACAAAGGACGGCGGATTCGAGTGCAGCGAGTTGATGCCGAACCCATAGGCGGGGCTGCTGCCATACGTGCCGCCAGTGAACTGGAGGGGAAGCCCTACGCCACCCGATATGCAACTCCACGCAATGGTGTTCGAATTGTTCGCCCCGACTCCCCCGGCTGCTCCGACCACCACCACTTCGTTCTGCGGGCTCGTCCAGTTGGCCACCAGACCAAAGTTGCCGCAGCCGATCGAGTTGCTGCCGTTGGCATTGTTGATATAGACGCCATACTGGCCGTTCCATTGACCCGCAGTGATCCAGGCGTTGAATACATCGAGCTGTGTGAGCGTAGCGTTCAGATAGTATGCGGGTTGTCCGGGGGCAGGCCGGTCGACCGTCCACCGATTCATGGTCGTCTTCGTCGCCTCGGAGTCGGCGGTCGGGCCGTCATAGTTGGAAAACGAATGCCAGTCGGTCAAGGTCACGTCCGCTGCATCCGCGCGGTAGGCGCTTGATTGCGTGCCATCGGTGATGAACGTCGTGAACTCATCGTCCGTATTGCCTGCCATCACCCACAACCCCTCGGTCGGCGCGGGCGAATTGGCGGAGAGAAACAGCGGGTCGTTGTGAATCCAAGAAGCCGTGTACTGCACGCGTTGCACGGTCGCTGGGATGTTGTAGAGGAAAATATTCGCGACCGTCGCGTTCATATAAATGTTGTTGTTCGACTTGAGCGCGCCCGCCTCCACGTCATCGTTGATCGACGCCAAACCGAAGCCGTCCCAGCGACAGTTGTTGTAGCCGTTGCCGGAACCCGGATTGCTTGTAGAAAACGCTCCCGTGTTGACCTGCGTAATTTCCGAACGCATTGGCGCAAGTGCGTTGATGAATTGACTGGCGCAATCCAGGCGAAACGAGTTCGTGATTGGCATGCCGATTGGCGAGGTGATGCCGTACTGAGGAAACGCAGTCGCTGACCACGGGGCAACGGTCGTGACCGGCAGGTAGGCATACGATGCGCCGCTCGCGACCGCTGCGTTGATCGCCGCCGAGTCATCCCATCCCGCCTCCCACCAGTTATTCCCCGACGTGACCGACACCGCCGCTGCATTGGTGGTCATCGTCACGGAGTTCGTGCCGACGCTTGCGATGATGTCGTTGATGCCCGCGCCCTGATAATTGAGCGTCACCGTCGCGCCCGAGCCCGTTCCGCCGCTCGTCGCGGCCGCTGCTCCGGGGGAGGCGGTGCAGGCGCCCGGCGTCACCACGGCGAAGGTCTGGATGACGCCCGTGGCCGAGACCGTCAGCGGTTCAATCAAGGGCTGCACCGTGCAGGTGCCGCCCAATACCGTCAGGATGTCGCCCGTGTAGAGCGATGGCGTCAGCGTGCCGCCCGAGGTGTAGGCCGGAAAGGTGGTCGAGTTGATCAGCGCAAAGGTCACCGTCCACGCACCCGAAGAGCCCCCGGTTGCGCTGATCGGATAGGTGACGTTGTTGACCTGGGTCATGCCCGCGACACTGGCGAAGGTCGCGGCGGGGATTCCCGCGAAGGGGTTCACCGTGCTCACGGTCGAGATCGTGGCAACCATCGAGGCAGCCTGCGTGATGCCGGTCACCGTATAGGAGGTCGGATTGACGGTAGGGCTTTTTGCAACATAGCCCGTACCGCCGTTCGCGGGCACATACCCGCCGAGAGCGGCCTGAGCACCCAGAGGCCCGCAACCCGTCAACGCAAACGCCGCGCCGACATAGGACGCCGGCAACGACTCAGTGATGGTGACAGTCTTGGAGCTCGCCGTGCAGCGAACCGCGCCCAGCTCCTTGATCGTGCTTCCGCATCGGCTTGGATTCGCCGCGAACGCGCACACGTTCGCCCATGTGTTGCTGACGGCCGGACCAGAGGCGGTGTAGTTGCCGCTGAGCGCCACGATGCTTGCACTCGTGCCCGGCAGGAAATTGAGATAGGTTCCGCCGTTCAACGTGCTCGTTATGGGCGTAACAGTGATGACCCCCGAGCCGCCCGCAAGGATGTTGACGCGGCACGCGGCAAAGCTGCCCGTGGCTTGCGGTAACGCGACGGCGACCGCTCCCGAACTTGTGTACTTGACAGCATTTCCGCAGTCACTCGATAGAATCGTATCGGTGGTGCCGGACACCGACCGAATGGTGTAGGTGGTCGAGAGCGTGCCGCTGGTCAACCCTAAGCCGCTGCCGATAGATGCGATCGACGGGACGCCGGTCGCGGTCGTGTTGAGTACCAGGCCGCTCGCGAGACCGGAAAGCGCCGTGCCGTTGATCTCATTCGCGTTGTTGATGCCGGAGCCGCTGAATGTAAGGGTGCTGCCGGAGCCGAGCGTCATGGTGGCCGACGTGTTGGTGCCGCTCGTGATATTGGAAAAAATCGGGGCGACGCAATCACTGCCGGTGCCGGAAACCACGCCCGACGTATTGGCATGCAGGCACTGTGTTGATCCGGTGACGTTCGTTGTCAAGCTGCCGGTTGCGCCGAGCGTGGTGAAGGTGCCCGCCGCAGGCGTCGTTCCGCCGATGGCGGGCGGCGTGGCGTAGTTCTGCGTGGCGAAGGTGCCCAAGCCCGTGACGCCTGCAACGGGAAGCCCGGTGCCGTTGGTGAGCGTGATCGCGGAGGGCGTGCCGAGATTGGGGGTCGTGAGCGTGGGAGAGGTGGCGAACACCGCATTCCCCGTGCCGGTCGCGCCGGCAGCAGTCACGCCGCCGATGGAAATGTTGGTGCCGAAAGTCTGCAGCCCGCTCCATGTATTCGCAGCACCGAGCGCGGTCGAATTCAAGCCGCTGGCCGTGATCGTGCCGCTGCCGGTCGGTGCAAGGCTCGAGCCGGTCCCGACCAACATGGCGGCCGACGTATTGGTGCCGGATGTGATGCCGTTAAACGCAGGCGCCGTCCCGCAGGCCACGCCGTTGACGTAGCATCCGGCCATGTTCAAGGTGCCCGCGCCCTCAGCCCCGCCAGTGGGGCTTCCCACGGTCACGCCGCTCGCGGAAGAGGTAAAGCTGCCCGAGGAGGCGCTGAGTGTGGTAAATGCGCCGGCGGCGGGCGTGGTGCCGCCAATCGCCGGAGGGGTCGCGTAGCTTTGTGTGGCGAAGGTGCCGAGCCCGCTGACCTGGGTCGATGGCAGGCTCAGGGCAGAGAGCGTCGTCAACGTCGCATTCGACGTGCCCGTGATGTTGGCGGCGGTCCCCGTGGTGTTCTGGTTGAACGTGGGGAAGCCGGTCAGGTTCGCGGCCGATCCGCTGGAAGGGGTGCCGAGCGCCCCGCCATTGATGACCGGAGCGCCCGCGGTGCCTGCATTGACCGCAAGGGCCGTTGCGATCCCCGTTCCCAAGCCGCTGACGCCGGTCGAAATCGGCAAGCCCGTGCCGCTGGTCAGCGTGATCGCAGACGGGGTGCCGAGATTCGGCGTCGTCAGGGTGGGAGAGGTGGCCTTGACGCTATTGCCGCTGCCCGTACAGGTGAGCGCGGTAAGTTGGCTCGATCCATTCGTTGATACCGCGCACGCGCTCGCCGGTACAGCCGCGCCGTTGACGCCGGTCGTATTGGTGGCCGTGAGGGTGCCGGAGCCGGTCGTTGCCAAACTCGCCCCTGTACCGACGAGCATCGCCGCCGCCGTGTTCGTGCCGCTGGCCAAGCCTGAAAATGCCGGGGTGCTGAGCCCGGTCACTTGGGAGGACGGCAAGCTCAACGCGGAGAGCGTGACCAGCGTCGAGTTCGACGTACCCGTGATGTTCGATGCGGTGCCGGTCGTATTTTGATTGAGCGTCGGAAAGCCGGTGAGATTCGCCGCAGAGCCCGAACTGGGCGTTCCCAATGCGCCGCCGTTGACGACCGGCGCGCCAGCCGAGCCGACATTTACACCGAGCGCCGTGCCGACGCCGGTACCCAGTCCAGTGACGCCAGTGATCGGAAGCCCGGTGCCATGGGTCAGCGTGACCGAGGAAGGCGTGCCGAGCGCCGGAGTGACCAAGGTGGGAGAGGTGGCCAGGACGGTCGCCCCCGTGCCCGTGGTCGAGGCGAAAGACGAAGCGCATCCCGATGTGACAATGACGCCGGTGTAGGGTGGCAGCACGATGCACGGCAATATGCCCTTCGTGATGTTGTAGGCGTTCGTAGTATCGACGGTCGCGGAGGGCGCAAGAGTGGACGTGGTCTGCGTGGTGATCTGCGCGACCGTGCATTTCTTCGTGCCGCCTTGCTCGCACGGCATGGCTTCTGAGCCGGTAAGCGTGGTAGCCGCAGGCAGATTGCCGATGGTCGTAGGGGTTTGCGCGTTCGTGGTGAACGTCACAAAGAGCAGCGCGAGAAGTTTTTTCATGTGACCTGTATAGGTTGTCCGGTGTCCGTGATGATCGTCTGCCCGGTATCCGTGACCAGTACAGATACGCCCGCTGGATTGCCGCCCTCGAATTGAAACGTGGCGCTCGCCTCCACGATCAACTGCCGAGCGACGACGGCAGCGCGTTGCTGGTGGTACGAGATTTCAAACGTGATGGTCTTTTTCATGCCGAGCGCTTGCAACTCAGCCACCGAGCGTTTCGCGTCGGTCACCACGGGCATGTTCATGATCCCGAAATTGTTGGTGTCGATGCTGTACTGGAGCACGCAGTCGATGAAATCCATCGCCGCATTGTGCTGCAGCCCGTAGAGCGTGATCTTCACCTTGTCTGCCACAAGCTGGCTGTGGCTGCGGTTGATCGTCAGGTATGGCGCAGCCGCGAGCGCCCGCGTGTCCTCTTCGCCGATGTGGACCGCGCCATAGGGCGGCACTTGATTCGGCGCGACGATGTACGACGGGAACAGCTCAATGAAATTCGAGAAGCCGTCCGAGTACGGGCACTCGTAATTGTTCAATGCCAGCCAGAGCGGCAACGAGTTCGACACCACCGCCTGATTCGGATCGATGTACTGCGGCGAGTTCGGATTGTCGGAGTTCGACGAAAGAAACTGGCTGGTCATCGCCGGAGGGATCGAGTGCCCGAAGTAATGCCACAAGCCCGCTTGCGAATAGAATCCCTGCTGCTGCGAAAACGCGAAGAAAAACCCTCCCGCCTTTGAAACAAACAGCGTGTTGATCGGCGCTTCCTCGAACTGCGTCACGCGCTCTTCGGCGGTAAAAAAGATGGTGCCCTGTCCGTAGGTCTCATCCTCGCCCTGCACAATCTCTTGCGAGTAGTGCAGCGAGCCGACAATCGTGAGCGGCACCGTGGGACGCCAGAAAATGTAGCTGTCGAGCGGCAGCACCACGCGCGTATGCGCCTGGAAATTCGTCGGCACGAACTCCAGCGGCACGTTTTGCAGGGCCGCGTAGATTTGGTCCGCTGACCCCCGGCCCGCCTCACTGATGCTCATTCAATCGACCCAAACGCGAAACGATGCCATGTACAGCCCGGTATCCAAGAAGCTTGGACGCCGCACGCCGGTGCGTGGGTTCTTCTTGCGATGGTTGATCCCCATCAACGCGGCTTTGGTCGGAGTGCCTGGAATGCCCACGGTTTCCGCCTGCTTGGAGGCGATGAAGTCCTTGAAACCGCTTTGAATCTGCTGGCACGCGGCGGCCAGCGGATCGACGCGCGGGGCACCCATGAAACGCGACTCGATGGCTCCGGCCACCGAGCGTTCGAGCGCCGCGATGTTCTGTTTCTCGCGCACGCGCCAGTAGACGCTCATGATGCCGTACTTTTTTTCCAAGATTTGCGCCACGTCGAACGTGGTGATGCCCTTGCGCCCCTTGTACGCGTAGGGCTGAACAACGACGCCAAGATGCAGTACGGTCACGGGGTCCACATGGCGACGTAGCGAACTAGCATCGTGCCCGCCGTGAGCGCGCCGTGGCTCGCGGTCTGGAGGATTGGCTGATAGCCGAGCGAGTCGCGGAATGTGTTGGTCGTGCCGGTGACTGCCGTCGAATAGGTTTCGACCAGCGTGCCGTCGAGCCACACGTAGAACTTCTGGCCCACCGGATCATACGCACCGCCAAAAATGTGCTCCGTGGTGTAGCTGATCGCGCCGGTTTGCGCGGTCTGCACCAGGACGTTGTAGGCGCCCGCCGTGAGCGAGGCGGAGCATGGCGAACAGGTAAGCGCCGGCCCCCACGTCATCGTGGTCGAGCCGTTGGTCAGCGTCGCCGGGTAGAGGTTCTGGCTGGAGGTCGTGAAGGCATTGAACGTCGATTGCGAGTCGCCGGCCCACGGTGCTGTGAGGGTACAGCCGTGCGCGCCGGTCGAAGGCGCAACGGTACACGTGACGGGGATGCCGGGGCTCGAACTGCCGCCCCAGTTGATGTAGGTGCCGCGCAGGAAACCGGACTGGTCGGTGCCGTGGCCGTTCTCGTTGATGTCGAACTCGTGCCACTGCTCGTAGGCGGCCGGAAATGGGCTGCCGGGCTCGTCGCCCTTCGCCGCATTGTGCTGCCATGGCTGCACGAAAAGCGCATCGAAACTGTCCGCATTGTCGGTCGGGATCGTGTACGCGGCCTCGAAATAAAAGCCCTTCGAGCCGATGGCGGGCGGGAGCTTACCGAGCAGCCCGGTGATGTTCGTGGTGTTCTGCGACGCCGTGATGGTCATCACCGCCGCATTGCCCGACGTGTAGTAGAGCGCGAGCTGGCCGGTGCCCGAATCGGTGCCGAACGCGGCGGACGTGGGCTGGCCCGAATACGCGGCGATGCCCGCATACCAATTGGCCTTGGTCGTGCCGCGGCTGAACACGAGGTCCGCGAATACCGGGAAGTCGGTGTACGCATTGTGCGTGTAGCCGAGCAGGGCCGCGCCCGGTGGGATCGGGGGAGTGCCGACGACGTTCCAGCGCACCCCGTCGCACGTCATGCGCCCCATGTCGGTCGTGAGCGCCGATGCGCCGGCATTGCTGGCCGGGGGGTAGCTTGCAATGATCTGCGTCGAAGTGAATGTGCCGGGAATGAAGCTCGAGGCGCACGGAGCGCCGGCATCGCCCAGCGCCGCGCTCGCGGACCAGGTAACGCAATGCCCGGCGGTGCTTGAGTTGATGACCGGGATACCGGCAGCCGCCAGGGAGGTCGCACCCGTGCCGCCCGAGCCCGCGGGAACAGTGTAGCCGGACGCGAGCGCATTGGCCGTGACGACGCCGCTACCAGTCGGCGCGAGACTCGCCCCCGTACCGACGATCAGCGAGGCGACGGTGTTGGTGCCGCTGGTAACGGAGCTGAACGCCGGCGAGCCGCCCCCCGTGCCGCACGGCGTCCAGTTGGCAATGACGCCGTTGGTGCCCAGGCAATCGCCGGAGAAGCCGGTCTGTCCGGGCAGCAGCGCGTTGATCGCCGCCGTCGCCGTATTCGCACCCGTCCCGCCGCTCGCAATCGGCACCGCCGATAGGTTGCCGAGGAACGTGTAGACGCTGATCCAGTTGGTATTGTCCTTGCCGAAGGCAAGCCATGCCGGGTCGCCCTGATTGCCGGTGCCGGGGTTGGCGACCGTGTTGCAAGGCGTGGCCGGTACTTGAATGCAGTTGATGATCTGCTGCGAGAACGCAGGCGCAGCCGTGAACAGGCCGAGCAGTGCGAGAAGCTTGACGAAATTTTTCATCGGGTACGGGCTCCGATTTGACGCAGGGCGCCGGGCGGCGCAACCGAGATGCCGCCCGTTTGCTCCACGATGAATGCCTGGAAGTCATTGGCGAGCGCGCGAAGCGCGTCAGGGTTCACGCCGTCGAACACAATCGAGCCGACGTAATCGCCATTGCTCATGGTGTAGATGAGTCGGTTGATGCCGCCGGCCAGGAGCGCCGTGCGCTTAAGCTCCAGGCCGGGAGGATTTGCAGCAGGTGTCGTCATGAGAGTCCCCAGATATTCGGTCCGTAGTTTTGAGCCATCCCCATGTACGCACGGCCATACGGAGTCTTGAGCGTTTGCAGATCGAACAGCGTCAGGTGCTGCATCATCTCGGGATTCAAGATCGAAACCGCCGTGCCTTGATCGCTGCCGCTCGCGGCAACGCCCACGCTCACATCGTAAATCTTGAAGTTCTTGCGCAATTCCTGCCAATACGATTGGCCGGTCTGGTCAGGGGATATGTTGATGAGACGATCCGCCGCGAGGTTGTACACCGCAAAGGCGTACATGCCGCACGGCAGATCGCAATTCACAAGGTCGATGGCGATCAGGAACGATGCGAGCACCCATTGATAGGGCACGCTGCCGGTGACGGGATTGCCGCTGCTATCGACGAGATTGTTCCCGCCGCTATCGGTGACGATGCCCCATGCGCCGCTCGTGGAAATCCAGTTGCCGTTGGCATCGATTACCGGATTGCCGTTCGCATCGACCAGAATCGACGTGAACAAATTGGGCGAGAGAACCTGCGGTGGCAACCCTACTTGAGCTTGCAAGAATTGCAGGTACCCGTACCAATTTGGATACACGTTCGACATGGAATCAGGCCGCGCTCTTGCGCCCGCGACCGGAGGGCGTCTTGCCTTCCTCCGCGACTTCGACCACGTTGTTGAGGCGGGGCGTGTTGCCGTTAACTTCCTGAGCACCCTTTTCGGCGACCTGAACGTCGGTCTCGCGCAGATCCTTGAAGGGCGCATCATCCTGCGCGGCGACTTCGCGCATGTTGCTCGCGATCTGGAGCGCGGTGTTGGTCTGGCGCTGCTTGTTTTCCTCGGTGCGTACCTTGTCGTTGGTTTCCAAGCGCTCGAGGATCTCCTCGATCGGGACCGGATTGTCCTGCCGATAGCAGAGGCCTTGGAAGCCGCGCACGGTATTCAGATCCTCAAAGCGGACGATGTGCGGGTGCTGCTCGAGGATGTTCTTCACATCGGGGCCTTCCAGCGCCTTATCGTTGCCGATGCAGATTTGTCCACCGAGCGGGATGGGAAGCCGGCGCAGCTCGCCGTACTTCGGTTTGATGATGCCGTCCTGATTTTCCCCCGAGAAATCGCGGAGTTTCGGACGCCATACGAATTCGTGATTTTGCTTCGTCGTGTTCGCTATGAATAGCTTCATTGGTAAGTCCCCAGTTGAAAAGAAAAGCGGGGCTTACGATGCCCCGCTGAACGCCTTGAAGGAAGGTTGTCGATCAATAAGGCATCGAGATCAGCTGCAAGCACTCCGGTCGCACGACCCAGCCCGGGCTCGCGCGCATCTCGGTGAGCACATCGATCGCGCCACCGGGGAGCGGAGTCGGGATCTCGAGCGGCGCCACCATGTCGGTGTACAGGAGCGAATTGTCATTGAAGCCCTGCGAGAGCTTCGCAAACATGTTCGTGTCGAGCGGCTGCTTCAAGTGCGGCTCGATCTCCGGCATGATCAGGATCACCAGATCCGTGCCGCCCGTTCCCTGGCCGATCAGCGAGTCGTCATAGGCGAACTCGACCACATCGTTACCGGCTTCGATCCCGATCTGCTTGAGCATCTCGAGAGTCGACCCCGTGCCTGCGCCCGGCCGCTGGTAGGACGTGAGCTGCACCACGTTGTACTCGAAGATACCGAGGATGCGTTGCGGACCCAGGAACGTGAACCGCCGGGGCGTGCCCAGCTGGTACGTGCGGGTCTTGATCGCGAGGATCTGCTGCGCGAGAAACAACGCCATCTGACCGGAGTCATAGTTGTGCGCCGCGGTGTCGCCGAAGGTGTCCGGCGGCAGGGTGATGGTGGTCGCGCCCGGGGTGTTGACGATGCCCTCGCCGTATCCTGGGAGCGCCCCGTAGAGCGTGCGGTCACGGAGCAGCAGGTGATGGCCCTGCTGCATGGCGTACTTGTACGCCTCCGGCAGTCCCAAGCCCCATTTCGACGCCATCGCCGTGTCGTGGTGGTCGTACTCCGTGCGGATGCGCTGGTTGTACGTCGGGCACTGGATCATGCCCATCACGATATTGGGATTGGGGACCACGTTCCCGGTGGCCGGGTTTTGCAGCATCGTGGTTCGCACCTGGGCGGTGCGGATGTAGATCATCTTGTCTTCGCTGTCGAGTTGCACGCGGGGATTGCCGCCCGCGAGAGTGCGAGTGTAGCCAGACGCCTGGTTGACACTCATGATGATATTCGGCTCGAAGTGACTCGGCGATACCGTCAGTACGGAAGGTGCTATGAGACCCATGATTGATTTTCCTCAGTTGAATTTGGTGACGATGGCCGATCAGATCTTGATCAGTGCGGCGTAGCCGGCGTAGTTCCAGCTGTTGCCACCCGATGCGACCACTTGGGCGTTGCCGTTCGTGACCACATCGACGACTTGCACGCCGATCGCGGTGCCGCCCGGGGCAGACAGCAGCACCTGGTTCGTGTAGTCCCAGTACGTCGCTGCATTCCACGCGGCGCCCTTGTAGGCAGCGGCCACGCCGCTCGAGCACTGCACCCAGATCTGGGCGCCGGAGCCGAGCTCGAAGAAGTTGATGGCACCGCCCGGATTCGTGCCGTTGCCCGCGCCGGCCTGGGGCACCGGGTTGGAGACGGACGGATTCAGGATGGTGGCGAGCGACTGATTCCAGACGGTGAAGCCCAGAAGATTCGCCTGGGAGCTCGCGAGGGTGAGCATTGCTTTGAGCGACTGCGCTTCGACGCCGGTCGCAGGGCCGTTGATGACGATGCCCATTCCGCCCCAGAGCGGGGTGGTCTGGGCGGGCGCAACGAGACCCGAGCGCAAGGAATTGCGAAGCGCCGGATCGTCCTGGAAGAAGCCCTGAATGGCTCCATCCGAGGTTGCGTAGAACGTGTTCGGGGCTACAGTCACCTGCGCCGGGTTGTAAGTCAGAGACATGGTTTAACTCCTAAAAAGGAAAAAGGTGGATGGCGCGGGTGGTTACTGGAGACGAGCGGAGCCGGGCGTCAGGATCTTGCGCACGTACTGGATCGGGGGATTGAACTGGTCCCAGCACGCATTCGGATCGCCGGTGTACTTCGTGATCTCCCGACCCGCGGCATCGCGAATCTTGTGCGGGAGCAGCACGCCCGGAGTGATCGTGGTCGGATGGGTGGCCTCGGCGAGCGCATCGTTGAAAATGGCGTCCTCCACCAGATCCATCGTCATCGAATCCTTGATCTCGGTGAGCTTCGCGTCCTTGATCTTGGGATTCTTCGCAAGGCTCTGATACTTCGAAGCCAGGCGCGCGCGATAGTCGATCTCGGTCTCACCGACATTCGGCGCTGGCGCACCGCTCGCATCGCGGAAGGCCTGGTACACCCGCTCCCACCGTGACTGGTAGGTGGACAGGCGCGCGCGCACATCGGGCGGCACTTCGACCACGCGAGCCTTCATCGCCGCGGCCACCGCCGCATCGACTCGAGCCGTGATTGCGGCGCTATCGAGGCGCATCGCATCGGCACGAGCCGCATCCGCCTTCTTGCGCTCCTCCTCCTCGGCATCGCGTTTCGCGGCATCGGCCCGCGCGGCGTCCGCCTTTTTCTTCTCCTCAGCCTCTGCGTCCGCACGAGCGGCATCGGCCTTTTTCTTTTCCTCTTCCTCAGCATCGCGACGGGCGGCATCGGACTTCTTTTTTTCCTCCTCCTCCGCATCGCGCTTCGCGGCGTCCATCTTCTCCTTTTCCCAGGAATCCATTTTGGCGCAGGCAGCGTCGAGCTTCTCGCGGTCGGCCTTCTGGGCTGCTTTGATGGAGTCGAGACCCGACATAATCGCGTCGAGCTTCTCCGAATCTTTGATGTCGGGCATGTGATTTGTCCTATGTGGATGTTGTGACTAAAGAATGCGATCAACCAAATCGTTTAACTTAAGCTTGCGCAGAATCAGATCGAGCGGAGATTGCTCCTCGTCGACCCCAGCATCGACCGATTCGACGCCGGCGAGTGGTCCGCCTTTGTCCCAAACACCGGGCTCCAAAAGGATCGCAAGGTGATCCAAAAGGAAGGGTTTGTCCTCGATCAAAATCGGTTTGCCATCGGGGCCAGGAGTCTTGTTTCCCAGGCAGAGCACGCCGGGTGAAGTCGACATGTCCTCGTTTTCGAGCAGCTTCGCGGCGTGCATGTCGCGGATCTTCGCGATCCCCCACACCTCTTCGACTTCTGGCTTGAGGTAGGGCACGAAGATCGTCCCCACGATGCGGTCGCGGAACTCCTCCGTGTTGAGCATCGTTTTCTTTGGGTGGCGGAAGATCACCTCGAGCCCATTGCAGCGTTCGAGGAATTCGGCGTTCATGTAGATGGACGAGTCGCGCCAGACGAACTCGCCCACCTGGGGCCGGTAGCTCATGCCGGTCCCCGTGATCCGCAGCGCCACCAGCATCATGTCCTTGCCGTAATACTGCGGCGAGGTGAGATCCCCGTCGCGGATGGCCTTCGCCACCCCGAGCTCGTCCATGGTCAGGCGCGCGATGGCGATGCGGGAGCCAGGATGCAGGGTGTTCAGATTCAGCGCAGCCGTGCGCGGGAACCAGCCCCAGTCATCGTGCTCATCGTTCAAGGTCGGCGTGAAAGGCTCTGGCACCCGCACGATGAACGTCGTGAAGTCGATGCCGTCGCGGATCCGCCGCGTCCAATAGGTGAGTGCGCCGGTGAACTCCACGCCGGCCTCTTCCTTCAGTTCGCGCCGTGCCGCGGTTTCGTTGTCCTCGCCGTCCTCGAGCCCGCCGCCCGGGAACGCCCAGTCGCCCACATGGTCGCCGTCCTGGGCGGCTTTGGCCGCGCGCAGCATCAGCAACACCTTGTTGTCGGGTGTCACGAACATGATCCCAGCGGCTTTCACGTCACCGCCGCCCACACGCTGTTCAACTCTTGAACCGCCTTGAGCGTGGAGTCGATCTTGGCGCTGAAGTCCTCGCCGGCCTTCGAATAGGCAATGGCCACCGCTTGCTTCTGGGGTTTGCCCGCGTTCATCTCAGTGGCGACGTTGTGCGAGAACGCCTCGCGGCTCTTACCGGGTTCCAAGGGCATAACTAGGGCATTCCTATGCTATTTGGCGAATGGCCGCGCGGGCCTCGAGCAGCGCTTCCTTGCCCTTGGCGGTCAGCATGTCCCGGGGCAGATCGCGCAGCGCGTAGATGAATTCGTACCAACACGAGCAGAAAATTTCTTCGCCCGGCTGGGTGATCTGGTCCGAGAAACCGACACTGCCCGGCTTGACGAAGCCGCGCTGCAGGGCCCAACTGCCCCGCAACAGGTACACCTTGCCGTCACGTGCGACATGCTCCGGCCGCGCATCGTAGGAAGGCGGCCCGCGCTTGACGTGATGCCACCGGCCGGCAATCGCCCCGCCATCGACCGCGATCACCTCATTGATGGCCGCGGTCAGCTTGTGGCCCTGATCGATGATGACGCGCCGCTCCTCGAAGGGCAGCGATGCGATCCCCCGGCGGATCTGTTTTTTGACTTCTCGGCGCTTGCCGACTTCGGTACCGCCCGCCGGCACCGAGGAGGCCCAGCCTGCGAAGCGCTGCAAGGTGCGCGCAATGGAGGCCTCGCGGTTCAACCGAATCAGGCCCGCCGAGGCATGGATCTTCTGATCGAGCAGTTGCCGCAGCTTCGGCCTCACCTGCCTGAGCGTGAAGGCGCTCACGCCCGGGTGCACCTCGAGGATCTCGCGGTCGGACGTGGCGCGCTTGAAGGTGCGCTGCAGAAGGGTCTGTAGGGCCGCGCTCAGCTTCTCCTCCGAGAGAAGCGAGATCTCCGCGGTGGCTGCCAATCGTTTCAGCCAGCGGTCCAGGCGCTCCTGGGAGTCGAAGCCGTACTCCAGCAGGTCATCAATCGCGGCGTTCAGGATCCCGTAGAACCCTGCGGGCTGCGCGACCTTCGCCAATGACTTAGGCCGGGACGGCGGGGGGAAGCGTGCGCTGGCGCGCGATGGCGCGCTCGCGGGGGCTGGTCAGCCGAGCGGCGGCCTCGCGGAGCTTGGCGATCTGCACATTGATCTGCGCGACACTGTCGCCGGCGTCCTTGAAGCCCTTGCCGAAACTGCCTTCTGCCGGTTCGAGCGAGGCCTTGTGCGCCTCCTCCTGGCGCTCGGCATTCTCTTCCTGGAATTCCTCGAGCGCCTCCCAGTCGAGTTCGAGCTCGTGCGGGAAGAGGCGCTTGTTCTCGCCGAAGCAGTCGGCCGCCCACTGAATGAGCTTGGACTTATTCTCGGCATCCAATTGAGGTAGGAGGGTATTCAAGATGGCCACCACGGCCTCGAGCTTGACTTCCTCCTTTTTGATTTCTTCGGACTCCGGCTCGATCAGGAGCGAGGGCCACTCCGCCTGAAAGGCCTGGCGCCACTGGGAGAAGGCGGTGAACCAGTCGATGCCGCCCCATTCTTCCGGATACTTGGCCTGGATGACGGTCTTGTACCAGAGCGGATTCCACGCCCGGTACTGCGCGATATTGTTGAACCACACGTACACGGGCCGCATCTTGATGCGAATCGATTCGATGTACTGGGCATTGCGCTTCGAATCCTCGGTGCCCTCACCGAAGCCCGAGACCATCGTTTCCTGGTCGAGCATCTTCGCGGGCATGTCCGCCGCGGCCTCGATATTTCGGATGATGTTGTTGCGCGAGTAGCTGCCGGCGCCGTCGACGTTGGTCATGTCGATGGTGGCCACATCCTCATCGGTGCCGATCGAGAGCACCTGGCCGGACGTGGCGAACTTGAGGAGCATCCGCTTCCACGCGGCAAGCTTCAGCATCGCGTTGTTGATGACCGAGCCGGGGGACTTCTGCTTCGCGATCAGAAGCGCGAGCTTCGACTGGATCATGTCGTCGGCGATCATCGAGCGCAGGAACGACTTCATGGCAAAGAGCGCGCGCATGTAGACCGATCGGCCGACGAAGCCGAAGGCGGAGCCGGTGTACTGGATGAACACCGGATTCTCGTTCATTACCACCTTGAAGCGGGAGGGGTGATAGGACTCGCCACTGGTCGACACGCGCACCGGCCGCTGGAAGCCGGGGTCATTCGGATTCTGCGACAGCACCAGCGAGCCCGATGTGTTGAGCGGATCCAGGACATTGAAATACACGTCCTTATCCCAGATTTTGTCCATCTCCACCGGGACATTGGAGGGCACGTCTTTCACGCCCAGGATGACCGTGGAGATGCCGTACACGCGGGCGAGAGCGTGGACATTCAGGATGTGCTGGTCCGCTTCCATGGCGGCCCACTGATCGGTGAAGGCCTTGACCGCCTCATCGGGCGCCCCCTGGATCGTGACTTTGCGCTCCTGGGATTGCGCGAGCTTGATCGGGCCCTCTGCCATCTTGCCGCCGAGCGGGTGGTAGATGTAGATCGTCTTGCACAACTGGTAGGAGGGCTCCGTGCCGGGCTGGATATCCTCACCCATCAGCATCTGCATCAGCGGGCTTTCCGCCCCGCCACCATAGGACAGCACGAGCTCCGAATACTGGTTGCTGCCGGTGTCGCCGCTCAGACTACCCATCCACACACCCCACAAATTGATCGTTGAAACCGCGCACGCGCAGCACGTCGTAGATTGCGCGCGCCTGGGCGGTTGCGCCGTTCTGGTCGGTAAACTGGAACATCACCTGCTTCGGCTCATATAGCCGGGTGAAGGAAATCAGCGAGTTGGATACGGCCGGGATCTGGATCTGAGTCGTCTGCACCAAAATGCCGGTCCATGGGATGATCATCGCCCCGGACACCACATCATCCAGGCGCCAGCGTAGCGCCAAGGGCGCGAACTGCGTGCCGAGGCCATTGCCGCCCACGACGGGTGGTGTGAACACGGCAAAGTTCACATAGCACGCGTTTTGCTCGAGCACGCACGTGCGGGCGCCGGCGAGCGCGTTCTGGCTCTGCACGGTGACCGTCGCATAGCCGAATTGGCCGGGGGGCAGCGTCATTGGCTGAACACGGCCCAGAGCACGACGATGATAAAGATCAGCAGAATGGTTGCGCCGGCCCGATCAACGTGTGGGTCTTCTGGTGTTTGCATAATTCAGAATCCCTCCGGATTGCCTAGAGCGATAGAAACTCCATAGCAGAAGGTGTCAAGCAAGTCGTCCGCGCCCTGGTCGCCGGTCGACGGGCTGAAGTTCAGCACCTGCGTAAGCATGTGGTTCTGGACGAAACCCTTGTACTCCACGACCTTGTCGTAGGCGTTGCGGGAAAACTTTACCTTGCCCGCGTGGATGTAGCCGGAGACGTTGACCGCCCGGCCGGCCTTGCCGAGCGCCGTCATGTCGCTTTCAATCGCCGTGACCGGCCAGCCGTGGTTGTGGCTTTGCTGGATCAGAACGATGCCGGAGTCCTTGTCCTCGACGAACACGCCCACGGAGCCCTGCAACACCTGGAATTCATGGGTGAGGGCCTGGAGCCGCCCGAGCACGGCATTGGGCATCCACTCCTCGAGGAGCGCGGCCTCGATCTGCGTGATGTTCCAATCGAGCAGCACGAGCGGCGGCTTATCCACGTCCGCCGGGCGCAGGCCCCAGAATGCGACGCCGACACCATCATGCGTGGAGCCGGTCTTCGAGGCCGAATCGACCACGGCGAAGACCACGTCCAGGACACCGATCTCCTCCTCCGGCTCGCCGCGGTACGCGATGCGCTCCACCGAGCCGCCGAAACCATCGTCCGTCTCGGTTGTATCGACGCGGTAGCAGAGGTGCTCTTTGGTGAAGAAATTACCGCCAACGGCGGTTGGGGCCTGCATGTATTGGCTCGCAAAAACGTAAGGGGATGCCTTCTGCATCTTCCTGAGTTTCTCGATCGGATGCTTTTCGGGCCAAAGCGCTGTGCCGTCGTCCATGATCGCCGGCAAGCGAAGATGTTCCCATTCCTCACCATTTCGCCCGGCGCGCAGCCAGGCAGGCAAGTCTTCCACATGCAAACAATGCGCAATCACGATGATCGGCGTTGTCGCCCAATTCAATCTGTTCTCCACGGTCTGTTGGAAGTTCCGAATGACCTTCTCGCGCACCGGGCCGAATACTTCGTCGGGCTTGTGGGGGTCATCGACGATCAGCGCGCCGCCAAAGCCGTCCCGCATCTTGCCGGCGCCGAGACCGGTGACGGTGCCGCTCGTACCCGCGGCATACACCCGGCCACCCTGCGCGGTCTGCCAGTCTCCCGCGTGCTCGCGCGTGAGGGCGAGCTCCGGGAAGATGCCGTGATAGGCGGCTGACTTGACGTTTCGGAGCGCCTCGGCGGTCTTATCTTCGGCAAGCGTCGAGCCGTAGGACAGGTAAATAAACTCCGAATCCGGGACGTGCCCAATCGTCCATTCGATGAAGTTCTCCACCAGCTGCGTCTTCGAATACCGCGGCGGCATCGAGATGATCAGCCGAAGGATCAGGCCTTCGAACACGGCCTGCAGATACTTTGCGACGATCGCGTGGTGGCGGGCCCGCTGCCACTTGATGCCTGAATTGCGCAGCATGATCCAGCGCGAATAGAACTCGAAATCCTTCCGAGCCTTCCAGTTGCCGACCGCGATATCCTTGTCGGAGAACCGCGTGATGATGCGCTGACGTTCCGGCTCCGCGCGTTTGGCCGCGTTGCGCTTGAGCTCCTCGAGCCGGCTGATCGGACCGGCTAAGGCATCCGTCATACTTCGTCGTCGAGTTTCTTCTCGATCAGTTTCCGCTCATCTTCCTTGATGATGTAGGTATTGCCGGCGGGCGGGTCGATCGGATTGCCGTCCTTGCCCAACTGCTGCACCTGCTGGCGCACCAGCGTCTGTTCCGACATGCCGGCGAACACGGCGAGAATCCACTTGATGGCCCAAGGCTCGCCATTGTTAGCGGCCTCGCGGACCTTGGTCAGCGCGTGCGTTACCTGCTCGATGTGCCCGCGCTTCAGATCGTCACGGTAGTAGCGCTTCAGCGTCTTCAGGCCGATGCCCACCATAAACGCGATCTTGTCGTGTGGCAGGCCTGCCTGCGCAAACATCGTGACGATCTTCTGATCGTGCTCCGTCTTTACGTAGCGGGGGCGGCCGGGCTTCCTGGCGCCGGTTGAATTATGGTCGATGGTCTCAGGCATACACTCACGGTCTCAGTGCCTTCAGCTTGTCGGCGAGCGCCTGGCCATTCTGATAGCGGTTCTGATCCAGGCCCTCTTGCTCGATGAACTGATCGACATGGGCCCCGGATGGGAAAATGAATACAAGGAAATGCTCGCTCGAGGCCTTCTCTCGATGTTGAGCTCTTTTTCGCGGGCCTCGTCCACATCGATCACGGCCACGTGCAGCGTGTAGTCGCTGGTCTCGGCGATATCGTCGAGGAGGCCGATCCGCTGGTGGCCGCCCACGATATTCTTCGAGCGGTGGTTCCATGTGATCGGGGCGACCAGTCCATGGCGCTTCAGCACCTCGCGCAGCTTCGACTTCTCGTGATCGGAAATCTTGCGCGGGTTGTAGACCGCGTTCACGAGCTCACTGCGGTGGATCTCCACCACATGGTAATTCTCGAGGCCGAGTTCCCGCAGGGTCTTCGGCGGGCTCGTCGCGTCCTTGCGCTTGGCTGCGGTGCTCATCACTCATCCCCCAATGCTTGATCGAATTCCCGCATCCACTCGCGGAGGTGAAGCATCAGGAGGCGGGCCCGGTGCTTCTGCTTGTCGCTCATTTTCTTGGCGAGCGACTGTGGGCTGTTGTGGCCGGCAATCGCCCAGGCCACGCTGAGCGCCCGCTGCATCCTCTCCCAACCGGGGCAATCCTTCAACTCGAGGCGACCAGCGATATCCAGTCCCGAGCCTTCATGATTTCCCCGTTGCATCCAATGCCTGTTGCTCCAGCCGGCACTGATTGCAGAGGAGCGGGCCGCCACAGTTGGCGGTGTAGTCATCGTCGCGCTTGTGGACGTGCCCGTGATTCTGATAGGGCGGATCCAACGCCTCGTGATCCTCACGCCAGTGCCATGGCGTGATTCCCACGATGCGGGCATTCATTTCAGGTTGGAGCCCCGTAGACCCGGGGCATTGCATCCTACGTCTTGGTGGCCTTTCGGCCCTGCGCGCTGGTGTGAATTTGAGGTGGCGGCCGGAGAACGTGGGTCGATCTTATCGCCGGTCAGGCGCGATTGTCCAGTCATGTCCCGAACCACTAGTTTTGACTCCGGTCACGTTTTCGTGCGAAGGGGAGGCTCATCCAGCGGATGGTGCCGATAGAGCTTCGAATTCGACTTCATGGTCCGCACGCGCTCGTACCACGCCTCCACCTGCTCCGCGGTAAGGTTGTTCCAGTCGGTCGTGACACCCCGCGGCTTGCTCAAGGGGACCACGCATTCGCTTTTCGCAACTCTCAGCTTGCCGGCGCGGCGCGCCTCCTCACGTAACGCCCCGTAACGCGCGACACAAGCGACACATTGCCCATTGGTCGTGTACCGCTCGCTGTCATGGCCGCGACCACAGGGAATGCCGGTGTAATACCGGAGGGCTCCCGCATCAAGAGCGTCCGTCCGACTGAAAAGCGGACGGGGCGGAGATGCGTCAATGAGAACTGTCTCCAGGCTGGGGAGGCGCTCCATGCGCTTGTGGCGGTCAAAATCGGGCCCGCGGTAATAAAAAAGGCCATGGGATTCATGGCCTTGAATGCAAACACTAGGGGGAGTAAACGCGTGCCTTAACCCAAAAGCTTTGGGCAAAGGGGCGCTTGAGATGGCTTTTTACGGCAGTGCGGCGCGCCTTGCAAGCGCTTTCTGACAAAACGTGTGGTAGATCACGGACTGGACCGGTGCTCACGCCGCGACCTCACGCGGTCTCTTGCCTGTCTCGCGACGGCGAGATGCCGTGCTCGACGTGACCGCATGAGGTTGAAGGCTCGTTCCCGCGCACGGAGGTCTGCACCTAGACCCGATCAGGATATTCCGAGCCGCGTTAACGTCTCGGTCATGGGACTCACCACAGTCCCGGCATATCCACGATCTTACAATCAACTCGTTTACCCCCCGCGGACCGCTAAGCGATCCGCAAGAAGAACAAGTGACGCTGGTGTAACTTTCGCTGACGACCGAGAAACTCCTGGCAGCCGACTGGCTCTTGTAATCCAGAAATCCCTTGAGCATGCCCCACCCCGAATCCAAAACGGACTTCGCCATCTTGGTCTTCGCAAGCTTGGTGCTGCTCACGTCGCCTACGACTATCGTCTGATACGAATCGACAATTTTCCTCGAAAACTTATGCAGCGCGTCCTTGCGCTGGTTCGCGGCCTTGCGGTGAATCCGCTTGGCCTGGCGCTTGTGCCCCCGGCGCTGTGCATTGGCGAGCGCCACGGCGTGGCCTTGCGTCCAACGGCCCGCCTCCAACTTCTCGCCATCGCTCGTCGTCGCGATGGTCTTGAGTCCGAGGTCAACTCCGACCGCCTCGAAGGGTGCAACGGTCTGTTCCGCTGTCACGGTGACCGGCACGCACAGCCACCAATCACCGACTGCATCCT
>Ga0182012_10001477_pt1 | contig 25663 bp, 19 predicted proteins | sample 612S2SmetaG_FD_120486 | JGI IMG/M metagenome (GOLD analysis project Ga0182012, IMG submission 120486) | Permafrost microbial communities from Stordalen Mire, Sweden - 612S2S metaG | ecosystem: Environmental > Terrestrial > Soil > Wetlands > Permafrost | place: Sweden: Stordalen | collected...
CGGATGGCCGGGCTCTGTAGTCGAGTTTCTCGACGTAGTCGGTCCGCTGACCGACCCGGAACGTTTCGGCGGGCACAACGATGACGCCTTTCACGTGGTCGTACCCTCCCTGCCCGGATATGGGTTCAGCGACAAGCCGGTGGCCCCCGGGGTGGGCGTCGCGCGCATCGCCGAGGCGTGGGACCAACTGATGGTCGCCCTGGGCTATCGCCACTATTACGCGCAAGGTGGTGACTGGGGCGGGTTCGTGACCGCGACGATGGGTGCCAAGCCCCCCGCCGGGCTGCTCGGGATCCATGTCAATACGGCGCTGGCCGCACCGGAGGCGCTGGCCGGGCTCGGTGAACTGACGCCTGATGAGCAGGCGGTCGGGGGGCTGCCGGCATACATGGAGCAGGAGGGCGCCTACGCCATGCAGCAGGCGACCCGGCCGCAGACATTGGGCTACGGGCTCGCCGACTCGCCGGTCGGCCAACTCGCCTGGATCACCGAGAAGTTCTACGCCTGGACCGACTGTCACGGGCACCCGGAGAACGCCGTGCCGCGGGACGTCATCCTGGACAACGTGATGGTGTACTGGCTGACCAACACCGCTGCCTCGTCGGCGCGCTTGTACTGGGAGAGCTTCTCGCAGCTCAGCTCATACGACGAGGTCGCCGTGCCCTCGGCCTACACCCAGTTCCCCGGGGAAATCGTCAACGTCAGCGAACGATGGCTGCGCACCAGGTTCACCGACCTTCGCTACTACCACGGCGTCGGGAAAGGTGGCCACTTTGCCGCTTTGGAACAGCCAGAGATTTTCGTCGACGAGATCCGCGCAGGTATCCGCGCGCTCACCTGAAGCTGAAGTTCGGGTAATTCGTCGCAGCCTCGTCGGCACACCGAGCCATTTGGGCGGCGGTGGACCGACCCGTTCATCGCTTTACAAGTGTAAATAGTAGCTCTAGGCTCGCATCACGGGACGACGCAGCATGGCTGTGCATAACGAAGGCGGACCCCAGAGTGTCGCAGCGAGACCCATTGCAGTCGGTTGCCGCCGAGGACTCGCACTGGACTCGCGTCAATGTGGGCGAGGCACTGCCGGGCGTGGCGACCCCGCTCGGTTGGTCGATCTGGGGCGTCGTCGGCGATCGGATGTGCCGCAACGTCTCGTTCGCGATGGGCGTCTTCGACCGCTCCGAATCCGGTGATCCGACGCGGATCGAAGACCGGATCATGTCGGTCTTCTACGGACGCATCGCGCTGCGGATGGAATGGGTCGCGGTCGTGGGCGACCGGATGCCCGGCACGAGCGGCGCCGAGGCCATCGCCGGAATGCTCGGCGCCGCGCCGGAGACCATGCTCTTCGGAGCATCCCGGCGCCGGTATCCGGTGATCGCCGCGAAACTGCCGCTTGCGATGGTGACCGCGCCGCGCCGCGTCCGCGCGATGGCGGCCGAGGTAGACGCCTGGTGGCAGAGCCAGATACGGGTGCTGCCTACCGCGAGCCGCGAGGAGGCGGTCGCGGCGCTGCGCGATGCGGTGGATCAGTTCTGCCGGACCATGACCACCCACGGCATCGGCCTGTTCACGGCGGTGAATCCGTTGCTGACCGCGGTCAAAGCGCTAGTAGAGAAGACCGGTGTCGGCGACGTCGGCGTCCTCAGTGGCACCGGCGGCGCCGAGATGGCGATGATCGAGGACATCTGGCGTGCTTCGCGCGGTGAGATCGACATCGACCAGATCGTTGCCCGGCACGGCTACCACGGGCCGTTGGAGGGCGAGATCTCCAGCCTGGTCTGGCGCGAGGATCCAACGCCGCTCAACGCCTTGATCGGGCACTACCGCGCGCTCGACGAGTCGGAGTCGCCTGTCCGTCGGGATGCCGAGGCCGCGCGGCGGCTGCCGCTGATGCAACAGGCCGTCGTCGCGGCGCTGCCCGCGTTTCAGCGTCCCGCCGCGCGTGCGCTGCTAAAGCTGGCCGCCAGGACCATTCCGCTGCGCGGGGTCGGCAAGGTGTCATTCCTGCAGGCACTCGACGTCGCGCGCGCCGCCGTCCGGCGCGTCGGGCAGCATCTGGTGGCGGACGGCTTATTGGGCAGCGCCGACGATGTCTGCTATCTGACGCTGGACGAGATCTGCGACGGAATCCCCTCGCCCGCAGGCGAACTCATCGCGTTCCGGCGTGCCCGCCGTGATGAGTATCGGGCGCTTGCCCTGCCGCTGTACTGGCGTGGAATGCCCGAGCCCCTGCCGCTGGGCGCCGCGTCGCTGGCGGTCGGCGATCTGGTGTCCGGCATCGGCGCCAGCTCCGGTGTGGTGCAAGGCATCGCGCGGGTCGTCACCGATCCCTCCTTCGCCGACGTCGAACCCGGCGAGATCCTGGTGGCGCAGTCGACGGACCCGAGCTGGGCGTCGATCATGTACGTCTCGGCCGGCCTGGTGGTCGACGTCGGCAGCATGATCAGCCATGCGGCGGTCGTCGCACGCGAACTAGGCTTGCCCTGTGTGGTGAATGTCGGCACCGGCACCAGGGCGTTGCGGGACGGCGACGTGATCCGCGTCGATGGAGACAAGGGCACCGTGGAGCTTCTGGCCCGCCCGCGGCTCGTGGCGGAGGTGTGATGGACAGCAATGCGAAGATTCGCCGGGACGTTCCGCTGTGGAACGAGACCCGGTGGAACGGGTGCTGGAACCCCGACGACGGCGTTGGCCTATACCTGCACGGCGGCCGGTTCCGCAAGGACCTGGACATGTGGTGGGCGCAGACGGTGGCTTTCCTGCCCGACGCGCACCTGGCGGTCGACCGGTCCTGGGGTCGCAACGCGACCACGGACGGGATCCGGTTCGGCAACTACGACCTCACGATGACCGAAGATGGGTGGACATCGCGGTTCGACGGTGTCGGTGAGCTGACGACCGTCGCCGACCTGTCACTGGGTCCGCGGGGTAGCGCGGAACCCATCGTCTCGGTGCAGTGGGAAATCACCGCGCGAGCGGCCGCACCACAGTGGGACCTCTACGAGCGGGCCGAGACCGAGAAGCTCGACTTCGCGGGTGACACCCATGTGCAAGGCGGCCACCACACCACGGGATATCTGCGGGTGGACGGTGTCGAATACCGGCTGGACGGAATCGGGTTCAAGGACCACTCGTCGGGCGTACGGGACTGGGACCGCTGGGACCATCACGCGTTCATGCTCGCCATCATGCCGGAGTGGACGTTGCACGCCGTCATGGTCGCACCTGGCGACGGCCGCGCGCCGACGCACATCGGGGTGCTCTACCGTGATGGTGAGCGGATTCCGTTGCTAGGCTTCGAGATCCCCAAGCTCGCCGACATGGAGGTTCCCGGGCCGATGGACCTCGTCGTCACCACCGGCACCGGGGAGACGCTGCGGCTGGTCGCCGAGCAGGTGCACGGCCTCCCGATGACGATGACGCCGGACAACAACTACATCAACGGTATCAACTGGGACGGCGCGGGCGAGCCCGTCGCGCTGATCGAGGGAATCTCCCGGATCACTGCGGAAGACGGCAGTGTGGGGTACGCACACCTGGAACGCAGCGCGCTGTGCAGTGCCGTGAAACGGCCGGGTTAGCTCCTGGCCAGTTGTCTACAGCGCACGTCCCGCCGCAGCTTCGCCGGCACGGTCGCGGCCCAGCAGGCCGATGAGCACTTCGTGCAGCTCAAACCACACGGTGTGGTAGCTGTCCGCGATCGGGCGGGCGATGAAGCTGTGATCGCCGCCCTGCACCGCGGCGATCGCCGAGTCAAATCGGGTCGCGTAGATCGCCAGTCGCGGGTTTACGGCCGACAGGCGCTCCAGCCAGGGGCCGAAACGGCCATGCAGCGCGACCAGCTTCTCGACGACCCGGCCGTCGTAGTCGGCGTCGGTGTGGTCGTTGGGCTGGTCGGGGGCCTTCATCTGCCAGGCGGTGACGACGCTCTTGAGGTCGTTGTTGTAGTCGTCGAACTCCTCGTAGAGCTGCTCCAGCGGAGCCGTGTCGATGGACTTCCGCTCGGCGGTCACGAGTTCGGTGAGCCGGTCGCGGCCGGCCGGGGTCAGCTTCCAATTGCTTCCCGCCGAGGCAACCAGTTCGGCGTTCAGCGCGTCCTGCAGCTGTGCCTCGGTGGAGGCTAGGTCGGAGCCCGATGCTGCGGCGAGCGCTTCAGCGCTCGCGCGGCCCTTCAGGCGGAGGGCTTGTAGCAAGCCCAGTTCGTTAGTCATGACAGGCCTTACTCGGTAGGTCGATTACCCGCGTGTGACTATAACGGCGACTCCGCGTGTCTTCTACTGCGTAATAAAAATTAAGGGCCGACGGCGGGCGCCCCCAATTAATCCTTTACATCTGTAAGAAGTAGTCCTAGCCTTGTACGGAAAGTCAACAGGAGGGTGTCCTGGGATGGCAGTCGAGGTGGTCGAGGACCTGAGCGCCTATGTGATCGCCGGCGCGGTCAGTGCGGTGCAGGGCGAGGTTGAATACGAGTCAGACCGGCGCACGCCCGCGCAGGGAATCGAGGACGCGGTCGATGCCGAGAAGATCGGGTTCCGGGCGGCCTGGCTCAGCGAGCGCTGGGATATCAAACAGGCCGATGTCATCCTGTCGGGCGCCGCGGCGCGCACATCGCAGATCGAATTGGGTACCGGAATGGTGTGCCCGCCGACGCGGCAGCCATGGCTGATGGCGGCGTTCGCGGCGACGATGCAGGCGTGTTACGGGCCGCGGTTCACGCTCGGACTGGGCCGGGGCGACAACGCGATCTGGCATGACATGGGCCTGAGGATGCCGAGCTTCGCCGAGATGGCCGACTATGTGGACATCCTGCGCCGGCTGTGGCGCGGTGAGACGGTCGAATACGATGGCCCGTTGGGCACCTTCCCGAGCCTCGCGTTCTCCGAGACCGTGCCCGGGCCGCCGCCGCCGGTGTGGTTCGGGACGTTCGCCCGGCCAAAGGGTGCCCAGCTGCTGGCCTCGTCGTTCGACGGTGTGCTGCTGCCGCCGGTGCTGACCCCGGAGGCGACGGCCAAAGCGGTCGAGAGTATCCGGGTGGCGTGCGAGCGAATCGGGCGCGATCCCAAGGAGATCCGCATCTGCCAGGCGGTGATCACCGCCCCGGATCTCGATGACACCGAGACCCGTTCGCTGGCACACGGTCGCGCTGTTGGCTATCTGCAATACCCGGGCTACGGCGAGACGCTCGTCGAGGAGAACGGCTGGGACATCTCGGTGGTGCACGCACTGCGGTCGCACAAGCAGATGGCCGCGAGTGCCAAGATCGCCGATCGACTGTTCCACCGTCACCAGCTGCTCGAACCGGCCAAGATCATCCCCGACCAGTGGATGATCGATACCTGCGCACTCGGCTCGGTGGACGAGTGCGTGACGTCGATGCAGCGCTTCCGCGACGCCGGCGCCGACGAGATCGCGACCTACGGAAGCACTCCCGGACAGAACGCCAAGCTGGTCGAGGCCTGGCGCAACAGGAGTAGGGCATGAAGACAGCCCAGGACGACTTCGTTTTCAACCCACTGGATCCCGACCTGGCGGTCGACCCGTTCCCGATCCTGGCGCGGCTTCGGTCGATCGACCCGGTGTATCACGCTGAGGCGCTCGGGTCCTACATCGTGACCGGCCACGACGACGCGTGGGAGGTGCTTCGGCGCCGCGACGGCGATCTGCGCTGGGAGCAGTTTCAGAAGATGCGGCACGGCGACACTGTTGTGGACGAACCGTATTTCAAGATCATGGCCGACAGCGTGTTGATGAAAGCCGGGGATGACCACGGTCGGGTCCGCAAGACCTTCCAGAAGAACTTCCGGACCGGGCTGGTGGAATCGCTGCGGCCACAGATCGTCGACCGGGCACACGAACTGATCGACGCCTTCGCCGGTGTGCAGGGCGGCCCGGGCCACGTGGAGCTGATGGACGGCTACGCGTCGCCGCTTCCGTTGTCGGCGATCAGCCAGCTGCTCGAGGTGCCCCGTGAGGACGAGGCCGACATTTACCAGTGGATGCACGGTTTCAAGCTGGCCATACAAATGCTCCCGCTGGATGCCGCCCAGCTGAAGGTCGCCAACGACTCGATGACGGAATTGGACACCTACTTCAAGGCCCTGGTGGCGCGGCGTCGTGCCGATCCCGTCGACGATCTGGTGCACAAGATGATCGGCGACACCGACGACGGCGTCATCACCGAAGAGGAGTTGATCGCCAACCTCTGGAGCATCTACGTCGGCGGCCACGATACGAGCGCGCTGTCCATCTGCAATGCGATGGTCACGCTGCTGCGCCATCCCGATCAGCTCAACGCGTTGCAGGCCGATCTGACTCGGCTGCCGAACGCGGTCGAGGAGATCCTGCGGCACATCGGCACCGTGCACGGCACCCATCGGCTGATGTCGGAGGACATCGAGCTCGGTGGCCACCACATTCCCGCCGACACCCCGGTCATGGTGTACCTGTCGGCAGCCAATCACGACGAGGGCTGGTGTCCGCATGCGGAGAAGTTCGACATCGACCGCGACGTGCCGTCGGACCATCTGGCGTTCGGCACCGGTCCGCACAAGTGCCCCGGCCAGCACATGGCCCGTGCGGTGATCGGAATCGGTGTCGAGGCGCTGCTGACCCGGCTGCACGGATTGCGGCTCGAGGAACTCGAATGGGACGCCGACGCCTTGTTGTTCCGCGGCCCCAAGAGATTGGTGCTCGCCTGGGATGAATCGCGCCCTCGTTGATGAGCCTGACCCCCGAATCGGAGTTTCCGGCTCAGAGATACCGTCCCGACATTCCGTGGTGGACCGAGAACTACTGCTTCGTCGCCTACGACCCGGCCACCGAGATCGGTCTGTGGACGCACCTGGGCCGGGCGCCGTTCGACTCGACGCTGTGGCGGGAACTGTCCTTCATCTATCTGCCGGGCGGGGAGCGGCTGGTCAATAAGGGTTACGGTCGCAGCGAGACGCCGCGAGGACCCGGTGGCGCGACGTTGAGCTTTCACAACGTCGAGCCGTTCCGGCAATGGCGGATGCGCCGTGACGGCGGATCCATCCGGACGACGGTGTCGCAGTTGTACGACGGTATGGTCGCCGACAGCGCACACGAACGTGCGGGATTCGATCTGACATTGACCTGCAAAACACCGGTCTGGGATTGGGGCGAGGTCGAAGACGCCCAGGGCTGGGGCAAGTTGCACTACGAGCAGCTGGTCGACGTGGCGGGCACCGTCACAGTCGCCGGCGAGGTGATCCCGTTCGATGGTCAGGGCCTGCGTGATCACACCAGTGGGGCACGGGATTTCACGGTCTTCTCCAGCCACATCTGGTCGTGGGCGAACTTCCCGAGCGGACGCGGTTTCATCCTGCTGCACCTGGTGGTCGACGGGCAGTACCTCACGCGGGCAGTGGTGTTGCAGGACGGCAAGCTCGAGTCGGTCGAGATGAAGAACTCCCCGGTGCTGACCGATCGTTCGCAGCACGCCGATCCCTACGTACTGGAACTCGGGGAACACCGCATCGACGCCGAAATCCTGCACCCGTTCCCCAATGGTTTCGACGGACCCAACGACATCTGCATCGGCTTCGACCCGGACGTCACCGCGACCGCCAACTTCGAGAGCCTGTCGCGCTTCGTCTGGGACGGCGAAGTGGGGTACGGCCACACCGAACGCTCGCTGCGGTTACGCCATCCATGACCGACGCCTGGGATCCGCTGCATCAGCCGGGCAGGGCCGAGTCCCATTGGTCGACGGTCAATGTCGGTGAGGCGCTGCCCGGCGTCGCCACCCCGTTGGGCTGGTCGATCTGGTCGGACATCGGCGATCAGATGTGCCGGGACCTGTCGTACGCAATCGGTGCGTTCGACGCCGGCGAACGCCGACAGCCCGACCTGCCCGCCGATCGCATCATCACGACGTTCTTCGGGCGCATCGCCATGCGCACCGAATGGCTGGCGTCGGTGGGCGATCGGATGCCCGGCACCACCGGCGAAGTCGCGATCGCGAGCATGCTCGGAGAGGCGCCGCCGAGCATGACGTTCGCGCCGACCGCGCGCCGTTATCCGGTGATCGCCTGCCGGTTGCCGATCGCCGGGCTGCGCGAGCCCGGCCGGGTCCGCAGGCTGGCACCGGTCATCCAGGCGTGGTGGCGGTCGGAGATTCCGCGGCTTGCCGATGCTGATCTGGCGGGTGCCATCGAGATATTCGACGGCGCGACAAAGCGATTCAGTGAGGCGATGACTGCGCACGGGATCGCGCTGTTCGCCGCGATCACGCCGCTGGTCAACGCGCTCACCGCGCTCGTCCAGCGCACCGGTGTCGGGGACGTCGGCGTACTCAGCGGCACCGGGGGCGCCGAGATGGTGATGGTCGAGGACATCTGGAAGGCGTCACGCGGTGAGCTGACGATGGACGAGCTGATCGCCCGCCATGGGTTTCATGGGCCTTTGGAAGGTGAGATCTCCAGTCGGGTCTGGCGGGAGGACCCGTCTCCCATCGTCGCGGTGATGCGGCGCTACGCGGCCACCGACGATGCCGCCAGCCCGCTCGCGCGCGAGCGGGCGGCACGGGCCCGGCTGCCCACGATGCAGGCCGAGTTGCTCGCGGCACTGCCTGCGGTGCAGCGACCCGCGGTGCGTCTGCTGCTGAACCATGCGGCCCGCACCATCCCGCTGCGCGGCGTCGGAAAAGCGTCGTTCCTTCAGGCTCTCGATGTGGCCCGGGCCGCGGCCCGCCGGGTGGGTGAACACCTTGCCGCTGACGGAGTTCTCTCCGCCGCCGACGACGTCTTCTACCTCACCGTCGACGAGATCGTCGGCGCACTGCCGGCCGATGTCCGGGACCTGGTCGCCCGGCGCCGCGCCAGGCGCGCGCAATACCAGCGAATGGAGTTGCCGTCGTGGTGGCGGGGAACACCTGAGCCGACCGTCATCTCGGATTACCGGGATTCCGACGACGACGATGCCGTGCTGACGGGCATCGCCGCCGGTAGTGGCGTCGTCGAGGGGCAGGTCCGGGTGGTCACCGATCCCGCCGTCGTCGAGGTCGAGCCGGGCGAGATCCTGGTCGCGCCGACCACCGACCCCAGCTGGGCATCGATCATGTTCATCTCGGCAGCCCTGGTCGTCGACATCGGTAGCGTGCTCAGCCACGCCGCGGTGGTCGCCCGCGAGCTCGGACTGCCGTGTGTGGTCAACACCCGCAACGGAACCCGGGTCCTGCGTGACGGTGACCTGGTCCGCGTCGACGGCTCGGCGGGGACAGTCACCATCCTCAAACGTGCGGAGACGTAACCCTCAACGGAGCGGCCACTCCATGAATTCCACTGCTCAAAGGCTGTGTTGCTCGTCGCGTTATAGCCCACGAAAAACATTGGGTAGAGTGGTGATATGGCTACAAAGAAGGCTGGCGGTGCCAAGAGTGCGTCAAAGAAGGTGGCCGTCAGAGCTCCGGTGAAGAGGGCGCCCACCGCGAAGGCGGCCGTAGTCGGGGCTGTGCGGAGGAGCCGGGTCGCCGCTGACGATCCCCTGTCTGGACAGCGGGTCCTGTACCTCGCAAACGTGTTCTCGCGTGCACAGCTGGCGAAGTTGATTGGCGTCAGCCCATCACAGACTTCCCGATGGGCATCAGGTGAAGAGCGTCCTGGCCCCGCCGCAGCTCCGGCGCTCATTGACCTAGAACATGTGTATTCGCGGGCGCGCTTGGTATGGGGTGGCGACTCAGCGCGTATCTGGATGGAAAGCGCTAACGCCTTCCTCGGGGGAGCCCGACCTCTTGATGTTCTTGTCACCGAAGGAGCCGCTCGGGTTATTCAAACGCTCGACGCAGAGATGTGGGGCGGGGCGGCGTGAGTGCTTGTCTATCGCGTCTTTCCCTACCTTGAAACGGCTCCGCTCGGCGAGCCGGGGCATCCGCTGTATGAACACCGCCCACAGCGCGGTGGTCGGGCTGATCACCCCGACTATTACGTATGGTACGTAGCCCGCCAATCCGAAGCCGCGTGTGGCGAAGCGTTCGGCAACCTGTCGCGCTGGGTCGACTCAATGTTCGATTTTCCGGCAGTACCCGGTGCACGGAAGAGGCTCGGGGTGTACGAACTGCCCGACGATCTGCGCATTTGCGACCTTGATGATCCGCACCGCCTAGTAGAGCTAGGGCTTCGACCGACACAGATCGTCACTCGCAACCTGGCAGTCACTTCGGAGTGGGCGCATCGGATCTGGTCTCAGCGTTCTCCTGGCATTGATGACCGAAAATGGCAGGCGGTGCAGTGGTGGTCCTTCCATCGGCCAACGTGGACCGTAATCGCCAGTTGGGAACGGCCCAAGCTCGTCGAACTCGAGCACCTCAACCTCGACCACCCAGCCGTTGTCGCGGCAGCTAAGAGCCTCAACCGGCCTCTCTAGACCTACACCCGGGCACTCGAACATTGTGCTGTGGAATGCCGCCGCGGACTCGTTACCCACGATGCCGTCGATCTCCCGCCCGCTCACTCACCCGCTCGTATGGTCGATCGCGCAAGGGGCAGCCGACAAGGTCCGCTACCGCGTCCTGTGACTAAGCGGCCAATGCGGTGAGCGTCGCGGTTTTGTGTACACGCGCGCGAACTATGGCTAGTCTCGTACAAGCGTAAATAGTTTCGAAAGACGATGGGATACGGTCGTGGCCGACGGCGTAGACAGCGTGGTGCCGTGCGCACAGCAGGCGCTGTTGGCGGGTTTGCGCGACCAGGGCCTGCAGCAGGTCGCGGCGGATCCGGCCGGAGAGGCCGCGGCCTACGCCAGGCAGGCGCTGGACAGGTTGTGCACCGACTTCGCGGACCCGCCTGTCGATGAGGCGCTGCTGGCCGAGTGCATCGACCTCTTCGCCGAGCTGGACGGCGACGCCGTGCGGGACCGTGGCCGGGATCAGCACCCGACGAGTGCCGTCGCGCTGCAGCGGGCGCTGACCGAGCGGCTGCGCGAGCGCGGCGCCGACGACGACAATGACGATGCGACGCTGTGGCGTCGCGCGGCGCAGACCGGTGCGCGGTTGCGCGCGGCCATCGAAGCCGGTCGTCCGCCCGAACGTCCAGCGCCGCCCGGCGCACAGGTTCCTATCACCGCCGAGCGTCTCACGGAGTATCTGCGCGCCCGGCTGCCCGGCGCGGAGTCGGTGGACGTCATCGACCTCGATGTGCTGGCCGGCGGTCGGTCCAAGATCACCATGTTCGCGCGACTGTCCGGTCACCCGAGCCTGACCGAGATCGCGCTGCGCCAGGATGTGCTGACCGGACTGGTCGACAGCATCGGCGGTGCCACCCGGGTGGCTGATGAGTGGCCGCTGCTGGCGGCGGCATTCGCCGCGGGTCTGCCGGTGGCCGAGCCGATCTGGCTGGAGCCTGCCGAGACCACGCTCGGGCCGCCACTGCTGATCACCCGCAAGCTGCCGGGATCGGCACCGGGGGATTGGCGCGGTTTCTACGAGCCGACCGACCGGCGCACGGCTGCAGCGGCGATGCAGCTGGCGCGCGAACTCGGCCGGCTGCACTCACTTGATGTGCGGGCGTTGGATCTGCCGGGTTACCCGGCCGCCCCGGCACACGATCGGCTGCTGCGCGAGATCGACTATCGGTGGTCGAAATGGCGGCAGGACACCCTGCAGCCGTACCCGGTGATCGACTGCGCCTTCGCACGGCTACGGCGGGAATGCCGGTCCGGGCTGGGCGGGCCGGTCCTTGTCCACGGCGATGTGCTGCCGCACAACCTGTTGGTCGACGACGGCCGGCTGACCGGCCTGCTCGACTGGGAGTTCGCCCACATCGGTGATCCCGCCGAGGATCTCGCCTACTGCCGCGCCGCGGTGAGCGCCGCGGTGCCCTGGGAGGACTTCCTGGCCGCCTATCAGGACGCCGGCGGTGCCGCGGTGGATGAGCGCCGGCTGGCTATCTTCGGATTGTTCGCACTCGTCCGGAACAGCTCACTGCTGGCCGGCGCAGTTCGGCTCTACCGGGACGGGATCGTCGACTTCACCACGGGCGCACTCGGGCACGTGTCGCTGCCCACCATGGAGATGTACGTGGCTGCTCTGCTCGAGGGTCTCGACGCCATCGTGTCCGTCTGATCGGGGCTCGGTCATGCAGCGCAATGCCGACGAGTACCCGCTGGCGGATATCCCTGCCACGCCCCTGTGGGGTGAGAACTACGCCTTCAGCTGCTTTGATCCGACGCAAGGGGTGGCCGTGATCGCCATGCTCGGGCGGTGGTGGGCCGACCCGCGGATCTGGCGGGAGTTTTTGATGATCTCGCTGAGCGACGATTCGGTGATCGTCGCGAAGAACTACGGCCAGGCAACGACCTCCGACGTCGCATCGGCGGCGTTGTTCCGGGTGGAGGTCGCCGAAGCGGGACAGTCGCTGCGGCTGCGGTTCGACGGCCCGGCCAGTGTGTACTCGCGCGCCGAGCTGCTGGCCCAGGGTGCTACACCGCGCCGGGCAGAACTGCTTCGCGCCGACATCGACTTCCGGGCTGTGGCGCCGGTCTGGAACATGAGCGGGCACGAGGAGCACGGCGAGACCATCGCGGGCAGCCTGCATCTCGAGCAGGTTGGTACCGGCCACGGGTTCGTCGAATTCGGGGACGAACGTCGCGCCATCGAGCGCGCCTTCATGAACCGCGATCACAGCCGAGGTGTCCGCGATCTGACGCCGTTCCGCCGTCACTGCTGGGCGCAAGGCTGGTTTCCGGCCGAGGACGTCACCTTCAATGTGTATGCCATCGAGGTATTCGGGGTGGACGGCCTGGCGATGCAGACCGCGACTGTGTCGCACGGCGATCAGCGCTACCCCGCAGAGATCGTCGCCGTCGAACTCATCGAGGGCCTGCACGACATGATGGGGGCGTTCCGGCTCACGCTGCGTACCGAGCTGGGGGAGATGAGCTTGCTCAACCCGGGAGCCGACCGCAGTCTCCCGGTCGGCGTGACCAACCCCTGGGAGGTCTTCGCCGGCGCTACGCCCGGGCAGCACAACATGATGACCTTCGAAGAGCCGGTGCGCTGGGACTGGGACGGCCGTAGCGGTCTGGGCTGGAGCGAACGGGCTTTCAAAGCCGCGCCGTTCGATTAGCCGTGTCCCACTGCACCATCATCCGGCGCGGGCCCTGAAAGATGATCGCGTTCTGGTTGAACTCGATCTCACGGACCCGGACGTTACGCAGACGGCTGAAGAACACCTCGATCGCTACCTCCATCTCGGTCATCGCCAGATGCGCGCCGGCGCACGTGTGGATGCCTGCGCTGAACGACAGCTGCCTGATTGTCTGCCGCCGGTGGATGTCGAAGCTGTCCGGGTCGTCCATCTTGCGCTCATCGCGGTTGGCTGAGGCCACGTACGGGATGATCGGCGTGTCGGCAGGAATCGTGTTCCCTGCGATCTCGATCGGGTGGTCGAACAGGCGGATCGGGCCCTGAGCGAGACCGCGGTAGCGCATGATCTCCTCGGCCGCGCCGGGGATCAGCGACCGATCCTCCATCAGCTCGGCAAGCTGAGCGGGATGGTCGACCAGCGTGATGATCATGTTTCCCAGCTCCGCGCCGGTCGTCTCGTGACCGGCGGCGAACAAACCCCACGCCTGGGCCACGAGCTCGCGCTCGCTGAGCTGCCCGGCGTCGGCCTCGGCGATCAGAGCCGAGAGAAGGTCATCGCCAGGCGTCGCGCGGCGCTCGGCGATCAGCGCCGTGAACATCTGCTCCAAGCCGGTGACGGCCTCGTTCGCTTGCGCCTGCTGGGCGTCATCCATCGGCAGCCAGCCGATCCCGATCGCGAACCCCTCCATCAGCTTCACGATCGCGTCCTGCTGATCCTCGGGCACCAGCAGCAGCTGGCTGATCGTCCGCAGCGGCAGCTTCATCGCGAACGCCTCGATGATCTCCGCCTCCCCGTCGGCCTCGATCGCGTCGATCAGTCGGTGCGCGATCGCCTCGATCTCCGGTCGCAGCGCGTCGACCCGGCGATGGGTGAACGCTCGGATGAACGCTCCCCGCACGCGCTTGTGGTTCTCACCCTCCTTCATCAGCACGAACTCGGCGATCCCCCGGCAGTAGGGCTCATCGACGGCATGCGCGCCGACCCGCGTCTTCTGGAACTCGACATAGCGGTGCGAACCACCAGGCTCCCTGAGCACCTGCACCACCTCGTCGTAGCCCACCGCCGCATACATCGGCAGGCCCTCTAGTTTGTGCAGCGGCCCCTTGGCGCGCAGTTTCGTGTACGTCGGATAGGGATCCTCGGCCATACCCGGCTCAAACGGATTGAACGCGGTTGGCTCGCCAGTGGTCTCAGTCATGATATTCGGGCCGCTCGACCTCGTCACGCAACGTCGTCAGCATCATCTGCAAGCCGTATTCGAACGAATTGCGCTGCGGCTCATGGCCGCGGGTGCCCGGTCGCAGCCGGGACAACATCGCGTAGCCGAAGATGTAGCTGGTCAGCGAGCGCAGCACGTCGGCACTGCGCGTTCGGGACAGCCCGGCATTCCGCAGCGTGGTGATGAGTCCCTGCCGGAAGTCGTCCAGCCGGGCGGTCTCGGACTCGGCCATGATCAGTTCGACGACGCATGGGTGCCGTTCGAGGGTGTCGTGCAGGTCGTGCATCGCATCGCTGATCTGCTTGTCCCACGGCATTTTTGGATCCAGATCGCCCGCCAGTGGGGCGAGAGCGTGACCAACCATCGCGGTGAGCAGATCGGCCTTGTCCGCGAAGTAGTGGTACGGGGTCATCGCACTGATGCCCATCCGGCCGGCGAGCTTGCGCAAGTTCAACGCGGCCAGACCCTCGGTGTCGATGAGATCGAGAGCGGCCTCGATCACCACCTCGCGGTTCAGCGTCGGCTTGGGTCCGGGACGGCGCCGTTCAGGCGTGGCCATCAGAGCATTCCTTTACCACTGTAAGAACTTACTTTACGCTTCCTTCGAGAGTCTAAGAACGGTGCGCGCCGACGCGCTTGCCGCTGGTCATACCGACGTCATCTCGCCCCATCCACTGGATCACTATGCTGATCGCACTAACACTGAACACGAAGGGACTGGCACATGTCTGAGTTGACTGTGTTGCAAGGCGTCCGACTCAAAGGGCGGGTGAGCGAAGAGGGTCTCGCCGCCACGCTCGGCGAAGACCCCGCCGACATCGCGGAGACATTGGCGCAATTGACCGCAGCGGGTCTGCTGGTCGAAGGTAAGACGCTTCGGATCAGCCCTGAGGGACGCGAGAGGCTCAACGCTCTACTGGCCGAGGAGCGTTCGGGTGTCGACCAGAGCGTCTTGGCCAAAGCGTATGACGAATTCCGGGCCGTCAACAATGAGTTCAAAGCGCTGGTGTCGGACTGGCAGATCAAGGACGGTCAACCCAACTCACACGACGACCCCGAGTATGACGGTGCGGTATTGAAACGCCTCGACAACGTGCATCAACAGGTGTCGCCCATCGTCGCCACGGTCACCGAACTGTTACCCCGACTGAGTGCATACGGTGCGAAATTGAAGTCGGCCTTGACCAAGGTCCAGGCGGGCGACTCGACCTGGTTGGCCCGGCCGATCATCGACTCGTATCACACCGTGTGGTTCGAACTGCACGAAGAGCTAATCGTCGCCTCCGGTCTGACTCGCGAAGAGGAAGCCAGAGCCGGGCACGCGACTTAGCGCCCAGGACCCCGACAGCACGACATTCCAGCGAGGCGTTTAATCTAGAGTAGAAACTTTGCTTGAGAGGGTGATGGCGTGAGCTCTGGGTTGACTGAGGAAGAAAACCTGCTGGTCGAGACGGTGCGGGCGTTCATCGACCGTGACGTCAAACCGACGGTCCGCGACGTCGAGCACGCCAACGAGTATCCCGAAAAGTGGATCGAGCAGATGAAGCAGATCGGGATCTACGGATTGGCCATCCCCGAGGAGTACGGCGGCTCGCCGGTGTCGATGCCCTGCTATGTGCTGGTGACCCAGGAATTGGCGCGTGGCTGGATGAGCCTGTCCGGCGCCATGGGCGGGCACACCGTGGTAGCCAAACTACTGACGCTATTCGGCACCGAGGAGCAGAAAGAGGCCTACCTTCCGGCGATGGCTACCGGCGAGGTCCGCGCGACGATGGCGCTCACCGAGCCCGGCGGCGGCTCAGACCTGCAGAACATGACGACCACCGCGCTACCCGACGGTCAGGACCTGGTGATCACCGGCACAAAAACCTGGATCTCCAACGCGCGCCGCTCGAGCCTGATCGCCTTGCTGTGCAAAACCGATCCGAAGGCGACACCGAAGCACAACGGCATCTCCATCGTTCTCGTGGAACACGGTCCGGGCCTGACGGTTTCGCGGGATCTGCCCAAGCTGGGTTACAAGGGCGTGGAGAGCTGCGAGCTGTCCTTCGACGGATATCGCATTCCCGCGTCGGCGATCCTCGGCGGTGTGCCTGGTAAGGGCTTCGGGCAGATGATGAAAGGCCTGGAGACCGGCCGTATCCAGGTCGCTTCCCGCTCGCTCGGCGTGGCGACCGCCGCCCTCGAGGATGCGCTTGCCTATGCCCAGCAGCGGGAGAGCTTCGGGAAGCCGATCTGGAAGCACCAGTCCGTGGGCAACTATCTCGCCGACATGGCCACCAAACTCACCGCCGCCCGTCAGCTCACCCGTTACGCCGCCGAGCGTTACGACGCCGGCGAACGTGCCGACATGGAAGCCGGCATGGCCAAGCTTTTCGCGTCGGAGGTGGCCATGGAGATCGCGCTGAGTGCCGTACGCATCCACGGTGGCTACGGCTATTCCACGGAGTTCGACGTCGAGCGCTACTTTCGCGATGCGCCGCTGATGATTGTCGGGGAAGGCACCAACGAGATCCAGCGCAACGTCATCGTCGGCCAACTCGTCGCCCGCGGCGGCATCTGAGCGGGCAGGTTTTGATTTTAGGTACGAAAACTCTTGATCGACCTGCTCGTGGGAGGATCCGATGCCGGAGGTAGCAGACGCTGCGTCGGCGTCCGCTCTGCACGCGGTATCGCCCCCCGGGGCGTCGTGGAGTTCGATCAACCTGGCCGAGGCCGTCCCGGGTGTGATGACGCCGCTGTGCGCCAGCTTCTGGGTGCCGGCCAGTGAGCTGGGCCTGCGGGCGCCCTTTGCTGCGATGGGCGTGCTTCCGGTCGATCAGGTCGCTATTCCCGAGAACCCCGACCAGCGCATCACCGGCGCCTTCTACGGCCGCATGGCCGTGCGAGTCGACTTCCTCTGTGAGATGGGCGATCTGATACCAGGCCAATCCGGCGAGGCGCTGTCCAGGGATTTCTTCGGCTTCGTTCCCCCGGACTTCGTGAGCCGGCCGTCGATGCGCCGATTGCCCTGGATCGTGGCGCGCTACCCGCGAACGCTGCTGCAGATCGCGCGCCGGATTGATCAGCTGCGTGCCGACACCGACGCCTGGTGGCGCACCCAGATCAGCGACATCGCGTCGCTGTCCGGCGAGCAGACCCGAGCGCTGTTGACCGAGGCGGTTGCCCGCTTCGACGAAACACTGGCCGCGCAAGCGGTAGTCAGCGCCTGCGCTATCCAGCCCGTGCATGAGCAGCTGAGCACCTTGGCCGCGCGGGCCGGCGTGGATGCCACCGACTTGTTACGCGGCCACGGATCACACGAGGAGGCCCGCGTCCTGGCTGACTTGTGGGCGGTCTCTCGCGGCGGACTCGATATGGAAAGCTTCCTGCGGCGGCACGGTTACCACTGCGCCGGGAGTGGCGAGGTGGCCAACGTGACCTGGCGGGAAAATCCCGATTCCGTGGCCAAGTTCGTCGCCCAGTATCGCGCCATGGATGACGCGGCAGCACCGAACGACGACGCTGCCGCCCAGCGCCGGGCGGGCAAGCCGGCCGAGGCCCGCTTCTTCGCCTCTTTCGGGACGTTGGAGCGGCTCAAGGCGCGCCTGGTGCTGCGGCTGGCCCGCCGGTTTATGCCGCTGCGCGGAGTGGGAAAAGTGCCATATCTGCAAAGCCTGGACGTCATCCGCGCGTGTGCGCGTCATCTCGGCGATCAGCTGGTCGCCGAGGGCCGGCTCGACGACCGCGAGGACGCCTTTTATCTCACCGCCGACGAGCTGGGCCGTAATCTAGCTAGCGACCTGAAACCCCTTGTCGCTGCGCGGCGGGCGTTGCGCGACGAATACCTCGGTGTTGATGCGCCTCTGTCTTGGACGGGCCAGCCCGAACCGGTCGTCGGCACCGGCGCCGCCGAGACAGAGGTGACGACGATGGCCGGGGTGGGTGCTTCAGCGGGCGTCGTGGTAGGCCGCGCGGTCGTGGTCGACGAACCGGCCGACGCCGAGATCGACGAGGGCGACATCCTCGTCGCGCACACCACCGATCCGTCCTGGGTGTCCCTGATGTTCCTGGCCAGCGGCCTCGTCGTCGATATCGGCGGCATGATGAGCCACGCCGCCGTGGTCGCGCGCGAACTCGCCATTCCGTGCGTCATGAACACCGCCCGCGGCACTACCGCGTTGCACACCGGCGACGTGATCCGCGTCGACGGCGCCGCCGGCACCGTCGAGATCCTGCAACGAATCGGAGCAGCAACCCGATGAGTAGCCGTCGTGTCGTTGAGCAGCAGCTGGACAATCCGGAGATCGATCCGGCACTGAGCTGGACGACGGGCAATGTCGCCGAGGCCTTCCCCGGCGTGTTCACCACCTTCGGCTATACCTTCATCGAAGGGCCGATGGAGTTCGCGTTCCGAAGAATGTTTGTCCGGCTGGGGGTGTACGCGGCCCGCGAGATATATCTTCCCGACCGCGCCGAAGACATGTGCTGTACGTTGTTCGACGGCCGGGCCGCGGCCAACATCAACAAGTTTCGTGACGCTGCCGGTGTGATGCCGGGGACGTCAGCGTCCGCGGTCGAACAGCAGTTGTTCGGTTACGTGCGCCCCGAAACCGTCGACAACAATTCGCGGCGCCGTTACCCGGCCATCGCGGCCAGAGCGCCGCTGCTGGTGGCCACCATGCCCCGGCGCCACGACAGAATGGTCGCCGCCCTGCGCTCCTGGCGGCTCGATTCGCTGGCGCGTGTCGAGGGACTTGACCGCGCCGGATGTCTGGCCTTGCTAGACGATTGCAGGCAGTGGTTTGAAAAGATCATGATCCTGCATCTGGTGGTGTCGTTGGTCAGCTCCGGACTGGCCGAGCGGGTCACTGCGATACTGGCCAAGCTCGGTCTGTCTGAGCTGGAAACCGCGGTGCTCTCCGGTGTCGGCGCCGACGAGAATCAGGTGGCCGCCGATCTTTGGGCGCTGGCGCACGACCGGATTACCTTGCGCGAGTTCACCGATCGTCACGGCTACCACGGGCGCGACGAGGGTCAGCTTGCCGGCGTGTCATGGCGTGAAGACCCGTCGCCCGTCCTGGCGCGGCTAGAAGACTACCGATCGGTCGACGCGAACAGTCCGCGGGCACCGCAGCGGCGCAGCGCCCAACAACTCGCGGCGCGGCAACGGGCGATGGCACAGGTCAGGGCCGCAGCACCCGCGTGGCAGCGATCCGTGACGGGCGCGACGATCGGGGCCTCGGCGCGGTTCCTGGCGCTGCGCGAGCAGGGCAAGGCGGGCTACCTCATGACGTTCGACGTGGCCCGCAGCTGCGTGCGGCGACTGGGTGCGGACCTGGTCGCGGCGGGCTCACTGGCGCGCCCCGATGACGTCTTTCACCTCAGCTATGAGGCCCTGAGCAGCGGCGACCTGGGCAACGAACTCGGCGAGATCGACCGTCGCCGTGCAGAATTCGCAGAGCGCCAGTCGCACCGGCTGCCCTACTCGTGGGCTGGTCGGCCGGACATCATCTCTGTGCAAGACCTTGCTCCCGACGAAGGTGCCGGCCCGTTGATGGGCGTCGCCGCCAGCCCCGGCGTGGTGACCGGGCGAGCCCGGGTGGTCCGTGATCCGGCAACCACCGAATTGGATGAGGGCGACATCCTGGTTTGCGAGACCACGGACCCCAGCTGGGTCGCTTTGTTCCTGGTGGCCGGGGCCGTCGTCACCGATTACGGCGGCCTGCTGAGCCACGGCCCGATCGTGGCCCGCGAACTGGGCATACCGTGCGTGTGCGGCACCGAGGTCGGAAGCCGGCGGATCCGCGACGGCCAGCTGATCCGCGTGGATGGCGACGCGGGCAGGGTAGAGATCGTGGACCCGGCCGTGAAAGTCACGAGCTAGTTCTGAGTCCGCTATCGGGTTTGCCGAAAGCTGGACCGTCCCGGTGAACCTGTGGTAAACGAAGTCGACATGACCGACATCGATACCAGGCGGCCTATCCTGCCGCGGCTGATCCGTTGGTTTGCGGTGCCGATCATCATCGGCTGGATCGCGCTGACCGTCGTGGTGAACATCGTCGCGCCCCAGTTGGAGGTGGTTGGCGAGCGGCATGCGGCACCGATGGCCCCCATGGATGCGCCGTCGATGAAAGCGATGATGCGCTTAGGTCATAACTTCAAGGAATTCGATTCCAACAGTACGGTCACAATCGTCCTGGAAGGCCAGCAGGAACTCGGCGAGGCCGCGCACCGCTACTACGACAGCATCATCCATCAGCTCGACCAAGATCCCCGGCATGTGCAGCACATTCAGAACTTCTGGGCCGATCGGTTAACGGCGGCAGGAGTCCAAAGCGCCGATGGCAAGGGCGCCTACGTGATTTTGAACCTCGCCGGTGAGCAAGGCACGACGATGGCGAACGAATCCGTCGAAGCTGTCCGCGACGTTGTGGCCCGGACGCCGGCGCCGCCGGGTGTGCAGGCTTACGTCACCGGGTCAACGGCGCACAGCTACGACGAGTACATGATCGGGAACGCAAGCATCAACAAAATAACCGCGTTCACCCTTGCCGCGATCGCGATCATGTTGTTTCTCGTGTACCGCTCGATCGCCACCACGCTGATCCAGCTTTTCATGACCCTGGTCGAATTGGCGGTGTCTCGGGGCGTCATCGCGGTGCTCGGTAACTATGGGCTGATCGAGCTCGCCGTATTCGCCACCTCGCTGCTGACTATGTTGGCCATCGCCGCCGGAACCGACTACGGGATATTCCTTATCGGACGTTATCGAGAGGCACGCGCGGCCGGTGAGGATCGCGAAACCGCTTATTACACAGCCTTTCACGGTGTCACTCCCGTGGTGTTGGGGTCGGGCCTGACGATCGCCGGGGCATCGTTTTGCCTTTGCTTTACCCGGCTGCCCTGGTTCACCACGATGGGGGTTCCGGTCGCAATCGGCATGCTCGTTGTGGTCGCCGCTGCGCTCACCCTAGGGCCGGCCGTCCTCGTCGTGGCCAGCCGATTCGGTCTCTTGGAGTCCGAGGTGTCGCGTCAGCGTCTGTGGCGACGGGTCGGTACCGCCGTCGTGCGCTGGCCCGGGCCGCTCCTGGCGGTTAGCGGGGTGGCCGTCCTGATCGGCATGATCGGATTGCCCGGATACAAGACGCTCTACAGCGAGCGCTACTACTTGCCGGACAGCGCACCGGGCAATGTCGGGTACACAGCCGCGCAGCGGCACTTTTCGGAGGGGCGGTTGAATCCCGACTTGCTGATGGTCGAAGCCGACCATGATATGCGCAACCCCGCCGATATGCTGGTGCTGGACAGGGTGGCGAAAAACGTGCTCCACGTCCCGGGAATTGTGATGGTGCAAGACATCACCCGACCGCTGGGCATTCCCATCGAACACAGCTCGATACCGTTTCTGTTCAGCATGCAAAGCCAGACAACGATGCAGAATATGGCGTTTGTGAAAGAACGGATGGCCGACATCCTGAAGATGGCCGACGAGCAGCAGGCCACGATCAACGACCTGCAGAGGATGTACGACATCACGCTGCAGCTGTCCGACGCGACGCACGACACGGCCCGTGACACCGCAGAAACCGCGGCGATCAACGACGAATTACGCAACCATATAGCGGATTTCGACGATCACTGGCGGCCGCTCCGCAGCTACCTGTACTGGGAGAAGCACTGCTTCGATATCCCCGTCTGCTGGTCACTTCGGTCCATCTTCGATGGCCTCGACGGGATCGATCAGCTCGACGAGAAGCTGCACGACCTGACAAAAGAAATCGAGCGCACCGACTCGCTCACACTCGAATCGGCCGAGCTGTTGCCGCCGATGCTCGCCAGCATGAAAACTACTCGGGATCTCACACTTTCATCGCACAGCACTTTTCAGGCGACAATCAACCAGATGGAGGCCATGAGCAACACCGGCATTGTCATGGGCCAAAGTTTTGATGCCGCTAAAAACGATGATTTCTTTTATCTGCCGCCAGAGGCTTTCGATAACGCCGAGTTCCAGCGGGGCCTGAAGCTGTTCTTGTCGCCGGACGGCAGATCGGCTCGCTTCTTCATCAACCACGCGGGCGATCCGGCGACCCCGGAAGGCATCTCGCGGGTCGATGCGGAGCGAATTGCGGCACAGGAGGGCCTGAAACAATCCTCCTTGTCGAGCGGCAAGGTTTATCTCGGTGGTACAGCCGCCACGTACAAGGACATGGACGACGGCAACACCTACGACCTGATGATCACCTCGGTGGCGTCGCTCACCCTGATCTTCATGATCATGCTCGTGCTGACGCGAAGCCTGGTCGCCGCGATGGTTATCGTCGGCACAGCGGGGAGCTCGATTGCGGCGTCAATCGGGCTCTCCGTGCTCATCTGGCAAGGCCTCTTCGATTTCAGACTGCACTTCTCCGTGATGCTCTTCGCGGTCATCGTCCTGTTGGCGGTGGGATCCGACTACAACCTGCTACTGGTCCACCGAATACGGCACGAGATCCACGCCGGACTCAAAACGGGAACCATCCGGGCGATGGCCGGCACGGGTGCGGTCGTCACCTCAGCTGGTCTGGTGTTCGCCTTCACAATGGCTGCGATGCTCGGCAGCGACGATCGCATCGTCGCCCAGATGGGGGCGACGATCGCTTTGGGTTTACTGCTCGACACACTGATTGTGCGTACGTTGTTCATGCCCTCGATCGCGACGTTGCTGGGCCGCTGGTTCTGGTGGCCGCAAATTGTCCCTCCGCGCGGCGCCGACAACATGCCACGACCCGCTGATCACGATGCGTACAGCGTGCCCCGCCACATGGTCACCAACGCGTCGACAGCGGCCTCCTCGTCGGCGAGACTCGGTTCGACTCCCAGGCCAGCGATGTAGAGCACCCGTTCGGTGCCCCAGAACAGGGTTGCTGCAAGCGCCCTGCTCGGCACCTGCGAGGTGATTATCCCCGCCGCGCGTTCGCGGTCGATCTCGACCGCGCCGGCAGCGATGAAGCGCTCGGCGATGGCCAGCCACAGACTGCGCAATTCCGGCTCGGAGTGCCAATGGTGATTCGCCGCCTGCAGGACTGAACGGTGACGATGCCAGGCCTGCGTGACGGCCCGAATGCTGTGCTGCAGAGCAACCGTTGGGGCGTCCGCGGGGGATCGGGCCAGAAACGGTTGCACCGTCTCGAAGATGTCATTCATCGCGCGCTCGAGCAGGCCACTGAGCACAGAAAACTTGGAACCGAAATAGAAGTAGAAGGTCGCCCGAGAGATTTCCGCCTCGGTGAGGATCTGGGCAACGCTGATGTCGTTGAACGACTGCTGATCTAACAGTCGCGCAGTTGCCGAAAAGATGCTCTCGGCTGCCGATGCTCTGTCCGTGTCCGGCACTCGTCGTCGACCAACCGCTCGCCGCGTCATCTCGGACATCGCCGGAACCTTACCTTCATCTGCGCATTTCACCGGGGCTCACCGGAACAATATAGGCATTTTCACGATTAGGTATACATGTTGTCTGAACAGCGTGTTAGTGTGACCTGGTCCACACGTGCCGGGGCCGTAGCCGTCACCGTCGGCTCGAGAAAACCAACTTCAGCACCGGGACGCGACACTCAGAGGCAAGAAAGGTCCGATATCGATGAGTTCGATGCTCAGTAGTAGTTGGTGGCCACTCGTCGGCGCAGAAGGCTGGCCCCCCAACATCAAGCCGAGCCCGGGCGATTTCGTCGCCAGCGCTCCGGCTCAGATCGCCTTCTTCTTCGTGGCCGGCGCCGCCGCTGTGATCTTCGCGCTGCCGTGGGCAATCAGGGCCGCTGCGCGGAGCAGGAATTACACCCCTTTGCTGGTGATAGCCAGCGGTTTCCTGTGTAGCCAGGTGGAGCCCATGCTCGACATGCTTGGTCACTTGCACTGGGCCAAGAACCTGGTGCCCGCGTTCACGAACTTCGGTATCACTGTGCCGGCGTTGATCCCGTTGTGCTACGTGGCTTTTCTGGGTCTTGAGGCCTACTTCTGCTATTTCGTCATCCGTAACGGCGCGCATGCCAAGCACTTCGTCATGATGCTTGGACTGGGCATCGTCACCGATGCGTTGATGGAGACGATCGGCATCAACCTGAGGACCTACGAGTACTACGGAGTGCAGCCGTACAAATTCTTCGGCTTCCCCTACTGGTGGGGTTTCATCAACGGAGGTTCATTCGTCACCATCGGCGCGATTCTGGCCTTCGCGGTGCCGCGCCTCAAGGGAGCGCACAAACTGTGGTTGTTGATCGTCGCGCCGACCGGCATGATGATGACCTACTTCGGGATCGGCTGGATTCACCTGCTTGCGCACAACTCGACGCTGCCGGTCGCCGCGCGCTGGGTGGCTACGACGGTCATGATGGCGATGATGGTCGGCTGGATGCTCGTCCTGCACAAGCTCGTCGGGCGACCGCAGTCTCTCCCGGCACCGAACTGGACGCTGTGGCGGATCTTCGCGTACGGAAAGCTGACACCAAAGCGCTCGACGCGGATGGCGATGTGGCAGAAGATGTGCGAGGAAGGCGGCGTGAAACCCGGCGACGGAATCGCCACCAATCCCGAGGATCCGACTCAGGCGCTGTTTGTAGGCCCGACGGTTGTCTTCGCTAACAGTGCAACCTCGGTTGGTCGTTCGGACAAAGCCGCAGTCTGAACCTTCGTCGTCGTGGTCGTCCAGGGCAGTCCTGGGCGACCCACGACAACGGGACCATGTGTAGCACTGTGAATTGCGCCTCGGGAACTAAGGGAGTTCTGCGATGACACCAGGTATTCAGAAGGCGATGGCGTTCAGCGGCGCAGCTTTCGTGCTGCTGTTGTTCCCGGCGATGCTCATGATCGGTCTGCTTCCCCCGATATCACCGATGCGGACCGCCGACGAGATAGCTCAATTCTGGTCGACGAATACCGGGCTGAAACGGCTCGGACTTGTTGTGATGCTGGCCGCTTCGGGTTTACAGGCACCGTATGGTGCGCTCATTGCGGTGCGGATCAGGCAGATGGAGGGCGGGCGGTATTCCCCGCTTGCGTACGCGGAACTTGTCGGCACGGCGCTAGCGGTGGTGGCGATCGTTATGCCAGTCTTCGCCTTCGCCGCGGCGTCCTACCGTCCCGAGCGCGATCCACAGATCACTCAGGCTCTCAACGACCTCGGATGGCTGCCGTTTGTGATGAACTGGCCGGCTGCCACGATCCAGTGCTTGGCCATCGGATTTGGCATCTTTGGCGCCAAGCGGGCGATTTGGCCCCGGTGGCTGGGCTACTTCAACGTCTGGTGTGCATTCCTGTTCGCCGCCGGTGGGCTGGTCGTGTTGTTCAAGAACGGCGTGTTCGCGTGGAATGGCCTGCTGGC
>Ga0182012_10001478_pt1 | contig 25628 bp, 23 predicted proteins | sample 612S2SmetaG_FD_120486 | JGI IMG/M metagenome (GOLD analysis project Ga0182012, IMG submission 120486) | Permafrost microbial communities from Stordalen Mire, Sweden - 612S2S metaG | ecosystem: Environmental > Terrestrial > Soil > Wetlands > Permafrost | place: Sweden: Stordalen | collected...
GGCCGCCGCGTAGCGGCGGGTGAGGGGGTCTCTCAACGGGCCGTGTCGCTTGTAGTGAGACCCCCTCACCCCAGCCCTCTCCCGCCAAAGCGAAGCAAGCGCTTCGCTTCGGGGGAGAGGGAGAGCAGCAGCGCAAGCTTGCAACCCACCGTATCCCGCAGTTTCTCGGCTTCGGCTGTTTGGCATTGCAATGAACAGCAAATGGCTGCCTATTCAATAGCTTAGATTGATTGCAGGGTGCTGCCCGCGATCCCACGCCGCTGGCAAAGGATCGGCATCTGCTATCAAGGCCCCCTTGGTTTGGCATCCTGGCAGGCTATCTCATGAGCAGCGTCCTTGGACGCCCCTGTTGGGAGCTCTGGTTCCTGACTTCCACGGATCCATTGCTGACTGTCATCAAAACCTGATATTCGAGACCCCATGAACCAGCCCGTCAAACCGCCCCAGAACGACGCCGCCGGCCCCAGCGCCCGGCATAAGACCACCCAGGTCATGGTCGGGCATGTCGCCGTCGGCGGCGGTGCGCCGATCGTGGTGCAGTCGATGACCAACACCGACACCGCCGATATCGACGGCACGGTGGCGCAGATCGCAGCGCTGTCGCGCGCCGGCTCCGAACTGGTGCGGATCACGGTCGATCGCGACGAGGCCGCGGCCGCGGTACCTCATATCCGCGATGGCCTGCGCCAACGCGGCATCACCACGCCGCTGATCGGCGACTTCCACTATATCGGCCACAAGCTCTTGGCCGACCATCCGGCCTGCGCCGAGGCGCTCGACAAATACCGCATCAACCCCGGCAATGTCGGCTTCAAGAACAAGCGCGACAGCCAGTTCACCGACATCATCGAGATCGCGCTCAAGAACAACAAGCCGGTGCGGATCGGCGCCAATTGGGGCTCGCTCGACCAGGAACTCTTGACCAAGCTGATGGAAGACAACGCCAAGTCGGCCGAACCGCTCGACGCCCGCGCGGTGACCCGCGAGGCCATGGTGCAGTCGGCGCTGCTGTCGGCGGCGCGCGCCGAGGAAATCGGCCTGCCGAAAAACCGCATCATCCTGTCGGCCAAAGTCTCCGGCGTGCAGGACCTGATCGCGGTCTATCGTGAAGTAGCCCGGCGTTCGGATTATGCCATCCATCTCGGCCTCACCGAGGCCGGCATGGGATCGAAGGGCATCGTGGCTTCTGCCGCCGCGCTCGGCATTCTGCTGCAGGACGGCATCGGCGATACCATCCGGATTTCGCTGACGCCGGAGCCCGGCGGCGACCGCACGCTGGAAGTGCAGGTGGCGCAGGAACTGCTGCAGACCATGGGCTTCCGCACCTTCGTGCCGCTGGTCGCGGCCTGCCCCGGCTGCGGCCGCACCACCTCGACCACCTTCCAGGAACTGGCGCGCTCGATCCAGGATTTCATCCGAGACGAGATGCCGTCGTGGAAGACCCGCTATCCCGGCGTCGAGTCGCTCAACGTCGCGATCATGGGCTGCATCGTCAACGGCCCCGGCGAATCCAAGCATGCCGACATCGGCATCTCGCTGCCCGGCACCGGCGAGACCCCGGCGGCGCCGGTGTTCGTCGACGGCAAGAAGTTCCGCACCTTGCGCGGGCCGAACATTGCCACCGAGTTCAAGGCGATGGTGATCGACTATATCGACCAGCGCTATGGGGCCGGTGCGAAGTCGGCGGCAGAGCCGGTCGACGCGGCGGAATAAGCCGATGTCTCTCGCAATGACGCCACTTGGGTAGGGTGGGCAAAGGCGCATCTTTGCGCCGTGCCCACCATTTCTGCCGCGACAAAGATGGTAGGCACGCCATCGAGCGCGCGCAGGCGCGCGTCTCGCTGGCTTTGCCCACGCTACCGAATTATGGCCGAGCAATCGTCATAGACCTCGCCCCAGTCGGGGCCGCAAAATGCCGACGGCACCTTCATTGCGCCGCGCGATCGACAACCTCAGGTCCTTGCTAATACGGGCCGACCACCGCAGAGTGGAGGCCGACCGGTTCAGCGCAAGGCCGCGATGCGGCGCCCGAAAGCGCGGCGGGTCCCACGCGGGGGGAACAGAGATGGCAGAGCCTCCGACCTTTCCCCGCACCCAGCGGATCGGCATCCTGGTTTTCGAGGGCTTCGAGCCGATCGATGTGTTCGGCTTCGTCGAGGCTTTTTCGATCGCGCGCTTCCTCGGCACCGACTATGCCTCCCCGCCGCCCTATCCGTTCGAGATCGTGCTGATCGCGAAGGCGTTGGCCAAGGTGAAGAGCATCAATGGTCCCTCGGTGGTGCCGGACTGGGATTTTGCCCAGGCGCTGCGCGAGCCGCTCGATCTGCTGATGGTTCCGGGCGGCGGCGGCAGCTGGCCGCTGCTCGACGAGAGCACCGATCCGCAAGGGGTCGCCGCGCTGATCGAGTGGATGCGCGCCATGGACAAGAAGGTGCGGATCATGGCCTCGGTCTGCACCGGCGCCGCCGTGCTCGCGAAATGCGGTCTTTTGGATGGCCTGCCCGCCGCCACCAATCATTCGGCGTTGAGCTGGGTCGCGCCGCACGGCCCGAAGGTGCTGTGGGACAGCGTCGCGCGCTGGGTCGACGCCGGCAAATATGTCACCTCGGCGGGCGTCTCGGCCGGCATTGACCTCGGCTTTTATCTGGTATCGCGGCTCGCCGGCCGGGCGGTCGCCGAAAACGCGGTGGCGGCGGCCGAATATGACTGGCACCGGGATCCGCAGACGCCGATCGATTATCCGCCGCGCGCCAGCTATTGAGCCGCATTCGCTCCCCGGCAATTCGCGGTTGCAAAAGTTGGCCGGCCGGGCAAGGTGGACGCTTACCAGCGTTAAGCCTGGGCCCGGCGGGGCCGGACCATGCCCGAAGGGTTGTTGACACGAGATGTCCGTCGAACCCAGCGAGAGGCCAGAGCGGGCTGATAGCTCCGAGGCGCCGCATTACCACGGCCATCGCGAGCGGCTGCGCGAGCGCTTCCACGCCGCCGGGCCTGAGGCGCTGAGCGATTACGAGCTGATGGAGATGGTGTTGTTCAGCGCGCGGGCCCAGGGCGACGTCAAGCCGCTGGCCAAGAGCCTGATCAAGACCTTCGGTTCTTTCGCCGAAGCCGTCCACGCCCCGGAAACGCGGCTGCGCGAAGTCAAAGGCGTTGGCGACAAGACGATCACGCAGCTCAAGCTGATCGCGGCGGCGGCCCAGCGCATTTCCAAAGGCCAGCTGAAGCAGCGCACCCTCTTGTCATCCTGGGATGACGTGATCGCGCACTGCCGCACCAGCCTGGCGTTTGCCGACAAGGAGCAGTTCTGCATTCTCTTTCTCGACAAGCGCAACCAGCTGATATCGGAGGAGGTGCAGCAGACCGGCACGGTGGATCACACCCCGGTCTATCCGCGCGAGGTAATAAAACGGGCGCTGGAATTATCGGCCACCGCGCTGATCCTGGTGCACAACCACCCCTCCGGCGATCCCTCGCCCTCGCAGGCCGACGTGCAGATGACCAAGGCCATCATCGACATCGCCGCTCCGCTCGGTATCGCCGTGCACGACCACATCATCGTGGGCCGCAACGGACATGCCAGCTTGAAGGGGATGAAGCTGATTTGAACCTTGGGCAGGCTGGCCGCTGTTGCGATCCCACACAATGTCCGTGTTTGAGTTAACCGCGGAGGCCATTTGCCCGGGATGCTATTTCTCACCTCGTGCCAAGGCTGACATGTGCAACTTAGTTACCGGCGTCTGCATTCAGCCCTGAACGGACATCGCGGCAATGCTGCTGGTCCATGTAGCCGTTTGGGCTACATGCGGCCACCGGAGCCGACTATCACCTGTCCAAACGGAAGAGGCGGGAGACTTTCATTCTTTGCAATCATCTGACTTTCACGGGGGCCGCGTCCCTCAACGTAGGGGAGCATAGGTGGGAGCCTTGTAACCTACGGTAGCTAAGCTAGGATGTCGCTTTTTCGGAGTTTGGCGTGGTCAGCCTGAATCTCGATCCAAATCTGCGTCCGCCAGAAGAGCCTATCGAAGGGTTGGAAGGCGAAGCATTGCATGAGGCGGTAAAGGCGTGGTTCCTGCTCAATTTCGAGAACCCCGCGGAAAATACGCCGTTCAACAGCCGAGAGGGCGGCTACCAATATATTTGGGGCGGCCCCCATGAAGCGCGCGAAGAGATCGAGGGGTACTTCGGATACGATACTATCCCCGAGAAGGACCTGGACGCTATCGTAAGCGATCTTGAGCGTGACTCCTGGGAGTGGGCGCCGAGTAGTAGTCGGATTTACGATGAGGACGAGCCGGAGGACGATTACGGTAAGCTTCAAAAGTCGCTTGACCTAGTTGAGCGCCGCCTGGATGAGGTCACGGCCGAAATCCCGTCGATGGGCCACAATGGGCCGCCAGAGCTTTTGCTTGCGTATACGGAGGAAGACGAAGCCGAGATACGGCAGCTTATCGAGCTACTGCGCTCGACCGAAGAGGCGTTGATACAAAACGCCGACAAGGTGTTCGAAGCGTCAAAGGGGCTGCAAACCAAGTCAGAGAAGATCAAGGACTTTTGCAAGCATCACGGCAACAAGACAGTCGAAGCATTCTCGGCAGAAATCGGAAAGCGGTCGGCGGATGCAGTCCTCGTCGGACTGGGGCTTGCTCTCGCTTCCGCTTACGAAGCTGTAAAGGCTCTCTTGCTCGGCTTCCTTTCCGGAGGGCCTCCGTTCTGAGAGTTATAATCGACGCAGGGATTGGTGGGCACGTTGCCTGTCAATAAGTGAACTCGTAGGCCGACTTGTCGCGCCGGTTGATCGCTAGGTAGTATTCCTTTCCCTCGGTCTCGGCTACCATCGCTTCCATCGCCTGGCTGATTGAGCAGCGTCGAAGTTCGATCGATTGCTGAAGCACCCCGTCTTTCCAGTAGGTCGAGTAAATCGAATAATCGCCTAGCCTACCAAGCACACGGTCTTCTAGTTCTCCCGCTCGCTCGATCTCAACAGCGTAGAGAATTTCCCAATCTCTGGCATCGCCATGACGCTCGCTACAGATTTGGCGTATCCGTTGTCCCAAATCCTTGCAGACGCCAATCTTGATCAGCCGGGCCTGTAGGGAGCCAGCGATGTAGAGGTATTGCTTCAGGTTGAACCGCCCAGCGAAAGCCAGAACTTTCGTGTCGCATTGAACGCAATGGCCCTTCGTGGATCTGAGCCTGTGGCCGGCCTTTCGGCATTTGCTGCCGAGAGCAATCGTCTTGCCTTCCTCTTTGATGCGCTTAAACCAATGCCACTGGGGCATACGCCGAACGTCCATGACGTCGTTCGGTCCAAGACCCTGGCTCTTCAGAAACCTCAATTCGCTCGCGGTGAGAATGTCTTCCATTCGACCCTCAACAGAAACGGCCTAGCATACAAACAGTGAGAGCGTTCCGCTAGCAGGGTATAGCGGCATCAACGTTCGGTTGCTCGACCTCGGGAGCTGTTGCATCTGCCCCCGTGGGCACGTTCGAGGGCGAGTTCTCGCCCCAACCGGATTAGTCAGGCCAGGTTTGTTGATGTCTGTTTATTGGGGCAGGCCGGAAGCGTCTGGCACACGGTCGAACCGGCGCGATCAGCCCATTACGGACTTCAGGATTCGCTTCAGTCATCCAGTTGATTGCTCCAAGGCTCGCGAGTACCGACTCTACCCCGGCGACAATGGAACTGGGTGATGTAGTTCGACGATCTGGAGCCGTGAACCGTTGTTTTTAATGCTCCAATAATGCTCAGCCGAGAAGCCTGGCGCCTGTATGCGAGCGCACACCAGAAACTCTCGCTGCTTCAGTGAATGCTCAGGAATAGCTATCGTGGTGGTGCGGGCCACTATCTCGATAGGCAATTCTTTGAAGATCGGGAAATCCGCAGGAATGCCCGCGCGTCTGCTGTACCAGCCGAGGTCGTTGCCTCTTCCGTCACTATTCCGCCCGACATTTTGCAGTGGGAGTTGGGCGGTCACGATAAGGGAAGTGTCGAATCCTATAGAAAAAGCGGTGTACTCGGCTGGAGCCTCCGATTCATTCCGCAGCACCACATTGATCGGGATTCTGTCGGAGATATCAGGGTTGGACGCACCAAAGCCATAGGATGTGATCTCCCGACCATCGAACGTTAGCGAGGGCAGCAAATACGGTGAGGTTGCGCGCGCCATTACATCCCGGACCTCGTAATCTTCCATTGCTCTGACTTCGAGGGCGAACCGCTTGTAGTACCTCTTGTCTGGGGCTTGATGTGGACCGGTGAGGGACTGCGGCACTGAAATGATGAAGCCTAGCTGACCATTGTGCAGGTCCACAGGGTCAATAGAGTATGCAGTGAGGCGCGGCTGAATGTTGGAATTGAGAATCTGCCCAATCCAGTCCCGTGTAATGGTGCGATCCACTACTCCTTGATCTACTTCAATAGGTCCGCCAGTCTTCTTGTTCTCGTTTATTCCAAAGATGATCTGACCGCCGGCTGAATTGGCTAACGCGGAAACATTGATGCATAAATCTATTGTCTTATCGCGCGCGAGTGAGCGGGAGTCTTTGAACTCCAGTGTTGTCCCCTCTACCGCGCCGTCGGCAATGAGTTTCTCTAGGTCCTGCCGAGTTTTGAACGTCGGGAAGCTGTTCGCCATGAGCTGCTCCGAGTGGAAAGCCTTGCCAATAGCACCTTTTGCGTGCCCATAATAGCTGCTATGGGCGTGGCCAGTAGCGTGGGACATCTGCTTTTGAGCCACGGCATGATCGCGGCGCGACCGGCGACGATGAGCAGGCTTGTTGATGTCTATTGCTCAGGGCAGGCCGGAAGGAGCGGCCGGCCGGCGATCGGAACGACGCGAACAGCCCGAAAGAGACATCCCCGAAACCGGAGGGGAACCAATTCCAGGGGCTTGCGCTCAACCGCCATCGCGCGCGCATCAGTTCACCGCGGCCGGCGGGGGCCGCTTTCGCGGAGGTACCGCATCGCTGAGTTTTTTAGCCTTGTCCTTGTGAGCAAAGATCGGTGCAAAAACGCCTTCGACAATATCGAGAGCCAACCGCAAATCGTCGTCTTCCGGCAAATGTCCTCGGTGCATCGCCGCATCGCCGACATCTAGCGTTGCGCGCATCGCATCTCGCTGAATTTTGGATATGTATCCAGCAGTCTGGAACGCATCGAGCTTGTCATCGAATGTTCGTAGATCGCCGATGGTTGCTATCATCACCTGCTCCAATGCAGCTCGTATCCCCATGGCAGCAAGTCTTCGCTCGCCACTAGCCACCGCTCGGTACACCTCGGATAGAAGACCCCCGATGGCTTTTTTGTCACTCCCGAAAAATCCAAAAAGTAAATCCAAGACCCAGCGTGGTTCTTTGCGCGTGATCGGTGCGGGATAAAATTCACAGTCGACTGTTTCACCGCTGATCCAAACTCGTTGGAGGCCCATTGAGATACGGCCGCATCCGCAACATTCGAGCATCGCGTACCGCTCTAGGGTATCCTCTTCTCTTTGCGCTTTTTCGAATAACACGGTGTGTCTAGTTTCGCCCAAGCACGTAGAACATGGCGCGGGAACAAATCGAGCGTCGTCGACCATTTCGCACTCTCCGATTAAGTTGTCGGACACGCTCACCGGTGATAACAGCGTAGCGCGAGGCACCCAATCCCTCAAGCGAGGAATTATTCGCCCTTCAGGAAAGGGCGTAGGGTTGAGGCGCGCCTGTAGCCAACTAGCCAAGCTGATCTCGCTAAGGGGTCATTCGCGACTCTGATCCGACTGCCTCGTCATGTCCGGAATTCGCCCTTAAGGGACATTCCCGAACTCTGATGAGATTTGCGTTGTTGGCACGAAGCTGCCGAACCGGGATGTCCGCCCTAACGGTCGCGACCGGGGTTAACCTGGACATGACGAGGCGGCCTACTTCAGTCGCGAAATGGTCACCGGCACGGAGTCCGTCAGGACTCAAGTGACCTTATTTCTCCAGTGGCCAGCACCATGAATTGGAAGTGCGGCGGCGGACCAAACGTGAATCACATACCCTGTCCGAGTGAAACAAACCAACTGTGGGTGCGGCGGAGCAGAGGCGATGGATTTATTATAGCTGCCAAGTGGGCTTGTGCCCGCCTTGCTCTCCTGAACGGCTATAGGCTGGGGCGACTTCCCGGCTGTTCGCGGACAGCGATCGTGAACGCCGCGACGCTCTCGGAATGGCGAGGGCCGCTCGCTTTACGCACAGCCCGCGTAACCTGTGAACAGGCGAAGACGTCGCGTTGACGCCGAAACACAACTCAGATTTGACTTCGCCTCGGCCGGTCGAGTTTTCACCCGCCGGGCGGCTTGTGTCCGCGATCTGCAACATCTCTTCCTAGCCCCGCACTCTCGCGTGGGGTTTTGTTTTCCCGGTCTCGCGATATCGCTAGGGCAGGGCGCCCACAAGGGGTGCCCCTACGTCATGTCGATCTTCGTAGGGGCGACCCTTGTGGTCGCCTCTTCATCGGCGCTCCGGTGTCCAGCCGGCGCTCTCGTGCGGCCATCGCCGCGCCAACACCAACGGCAACGCCACTGCCGCCCAACAACCTCACGACGACGGGACAAAAGCCCATGACCACACCAGCCACCCCTCTTCGCGGCCGTCCGCCGCATTATCGTGACGAGTTCGCAGCGCAGGCCAAGAAGCTTTGCATGCTCGGGGCGACGGACTTCGAACTGGCCGAATTCTTCTGTGTGACGTCGCGGACCATCTATCTCTGGAAGAATTCCCATCCCAAGTTTTGCCGGGCGGTGAAGGTCGGCAAGTTGAGGGCCGATGAGCGCGTCGAGCGCGCGCTGTTCAATCGGGCCGTCGGCTACAGCTACGAAAGCGAAAAGGTCTTCCACTTCCAGGGCGAGATTGTCCGCGCTCCGATCGTCGAGCACGTCGTGCCCGATCCTGGCGCCGCGCTCAACTGGCTGAAGAATCGCAAGTGGAAAGTTTGGGGCGATAAAGCGCCTTCCGGGCCCGACGGTGGTCCGATCCCGATCATCACCCGCATCGAGCGCGTGATCGTCGACCCGCCAAAGAGGGACGAATGAGGGTGCCAGCCAGGGACAATCGCCGATGTCTCTTCGCCGACGGGCCATCTCGGCGCCTGGCTGCACGGTGGCGCGGTCGCGATGGCATGTATAATGCAGCCAAATCATTGACCAGGCAGCAAGCCAAATCGAACGCCACGGACCGTGATGATGGCCTTACAGTCGACGAAAGCCGCTCCACTTGCGGGCCCCTCGCCGACCCACGATGCCGGCAAACCGCCGATTGTCGCAGCCGACGCGGCCGCTGCATCGCAAAACCGCATGCGGCGGCGGGTGGTGCTGGCCTCCATTCTCGGCAACGGCCTCGAATGGTTTGATTTCGTCTCCTACGGATACTTCGCCAGCATCATTGCCAGCGTGTTCTTCCCGGAGGGCGGCAATCTCGCGCTGATGCTGACCTATGCCACTTTCGCGGTGGGATTCGTGGTGCGGCCGATCGGCGGCATCGTGCTCGGCGCCTATGCCGACCGCTACGGCCGGCAGCGGGCGCTGTCGCTGTTGATCGTGATGATGGCGTTCGGCACCCTGACGCTGGGGTTGACGCCGGGCTACGCCATCATCGGCATCGCGGCGCCCATCATCGTGGTGCTCGGGCGCGTGGTGCAGGGCATCTCGATCGGCGGCGAGTTCGCCAGCGCCACCGCGCTGCTGGTGGAGTACGCGCCGGCCAACCGCCGGATGGTGTTCGGAAGCTTTCAGATGTCCTCGCAGGCGCTCGGGCGGGTGCTGGCCACCGGCATCGGGCTTCCCGTGCTGCTGTTGTTTTCGCCCGCCACGGTCAAGGATGGCGCATGGCGCATTCCGTTCCTGATCGGCTCGCTGATCGGGCCATTCGGCTTCTATGTGCGATATCGCCTCGCGGAATCGCCTGAATTCCAGCAGCTGCTGCGGCACCAGAAGGATGTGGCCCGGGCGCCGGTGCGCGAGGTCTTGCGGCACCATTGGCTGCCGCTGATCTGCGCCATCGGCCTGACCATCATCGGAACCTCGCTCACCTATATCTGGAACACCTATCTGCCGACCTATGTGGTGGTGCAGCTGCACCTGCCGCTGTGGCAAGGCCTGCTCGGGGTCGCGGTGACGTCGGCGCTCGGCATCGGCACCTGCATGATCGGCGGCTGGCTCGCCGACATGTACGGACCCTACCGGATGTTCTTCCTCTTCACGGTGATATCCGCCCTGATTTCCTATCCGATGTTTGCCTACGTGCTGGCGGCGCCCGGCTTCGCACGGTTGTTCCTGGCGCAGTTCGTGGTGCTCACCGTGTTCGGGCTGCTGCAGGGCCCCGGCCCCGGGCTGCTCGCCGGACTGTTCCCGGTCGAGGTGCGCTCCACCGGCATGGCGATCTCCTATAATCTCGGTGTCACGGTATTCGGCGGCTTCGCGCCGCTCACGGTCACCTGGCTGATCGCCATCACCGGGAACAAGCTGATGCCCGCCTTCTACATCATCGCCGCGGCGATGCTCTCGATCGTGGTGGTCGGCAGCACCCTCCGCGGCGTGCGCCAGCGCGCCGCGATGAATCGAGCGCTTCCATGAAATGTATCATATCCGTGCTTTTCGACCTCTTCCCGAGAGGGCGTGAGGCAATCTCCGACCTCATCCTGAGTTTCCCATCGGCTTGCCCGCCCCCTTGGACGAAACAGGCTGGATGCGGGGCGTCGAAGGAGGGCGACCACAAGGGTCGCCCCTACAGGATCGACATGGCGTAGGGGCGCCCCTTGTGGGCGCCCTGCTTGACCGAAATTGCAGGACCGAAAAATTGATTTCTGTCAGGGAGCATCCCTGGCGCGATGCTGCGCGGGTATGAGGACCGGGGCCATGCCGATATAACGAGAACTTCCGAAAGGCCGCTTTACAATGCTAGGCTTCCACACGAATGGAGTTCTCATGCCCGACCATTTTTCTTCGGTACTGCCTGATGTCGCGGCGCGAGCGGTCGAGACCCGGCGCGATCTGCACCGCTTTCCGGAGCTCGGCATGACCGAGTTTCGCACCGCCAGCATCGTAGCGGAGCGGCTCACGGCACTCGGGCTCGACGTCAAGCTCGGTCGCGAGGTGATGGATTCGGCGAGCCGGATGGGAATGCCGCCGGAAGCCGCGCTCGATCTGGCCTACAGGGCTGCCGAGGCGGCGGGCGCGCCGGCCAAATTCCTGCCGTCCTTCGCGGGCGGGCATACCGGCGTGGTCGGAACGCTCAAGGGCGCCGCACCGGGCCCCACCATTGCGCTGCGGGTGGATATGGATGCGCTGCCGATTCTCGAGAACGATACCCAGGCGCATCTGCCGGCACGGGAGGGATTCGCCTCCGCCCGCCCCGGCGTGATGCATGCCTGCGCCCATGACGGCCATACGGCGATCGGCCTCGCGGTCGCCGAGGTGCTTTCGGGATTGAAAGACAAGCTGCACGGCACCGTCAAATTCATCTTTCAACCGGGCGAGGAAGGCGGCCGCGGGGCGCTGCCGATGGTCAATGCCGGCGTGGTGGACGATGTCGACTACTTCATCGCGATCCATCTCGGCACCGGCGTGCCGAGCCGCACGTTCCGCCCCATGGTGCGCGGGCACTTGGCGAGCGCCAAGCTCGACGTGACCTTTCGGGGCCGGGCCGCGCATGCCGGTGGCCGGCCGGAAGAGGGACGCAACGCGCTGCTGGCGGCGGCGAGCGCCGTGGTCGGGCTTTACGGCATTGCCCGGCATCATGGCGGCCGCTCGCGCATCAATGTGGGTACGCTCAAGGCCGGCTCCGGACGCAACGTGATCGCGGATGAAGCTGTCATGGCGATGGAGGTGCGGGGCGAGACCGAGGCGATTGCCGATTACATGCTGGAGCGTGCCGAGGCGGTGCTCAAGGGAGCGGCCCTGGCCCAGGATGTGGCGGTGGAGATCAAGCTGGCGGGACGGACGACGGTTGCCGCTTCCAACCAGGTGCTGTCGCAACGGCTGGCCAAATTACTTATTGGCCGGCTGCCGGGAGTCGAGATCGATGCCGCCACCCACGTCACCGGCGGCAGCGAGGATGCCACCTACTTCATGCGCCGGGTGCAGGAACGCGGCGGCCAGGCGATCTACGCGGTGGTGGGATCCGATATCCCTTCCGGCCACCACACGCCGGAATTCGATATCGACGAGAAGGATTTTCCCTGGGCGATCGAGGCGCTGTCGACGGGCATCCTGGCGCTCGGGGCGGAGAAGGACGTGACCTCCGGCTAGCGTTCTGACCTTAACAATTGTTTCCGTCATTCCGGGCCCGAGCGCAGCTCGGGAGCCCGGAATGACGCCGATAAGTGACGAAGCGTCAGAACCAGAACACTAGCTCAGCGATTCCTTGAAGCTTATCATGTCGAGCCTTGCTCCGACCTCATCCTGAGGAGCGCGCTCTTCGCGCGCGTCTCGAAGGATGGCCGCTTGCACCGCCTTTGCGGCCATCCTTCGAGACGCATCGCGCTTGCGCGATGCTCCTCACAGGATGAGGACCGGGGAGACCTGACGATATGATCAGAACTTCAAAATCGCTCGTCTAGCCGCCCAGCTCGCCGTCGAGCCAGGCTTCGCGGCCGCTGGTGTCTGTGCTGTGAAGCTGCAGGCTCTTGCCGTCGAACGACAAGGTCCATTTCTGCTGTTCGCCCGACCCCAACGTCTGGCGTTCGATCACAAAGGTTGAGGCGTTTAGCCACGTCCCCTTCGTCGCGATGATGCCGGACGCGGTCGGCTCGCTTTTGCGATAAAGCCCGTCCAGTCCGATCGGGCCGCTGAACTTCTGCGCCGGCTTGTCACGATCTCGCGGATAGATCTCCAGGTCGTACTGCGCCTGCGGATCGGCAAAGCTCAGCGAAAGCGATTTCACATTCATGGGATTGGCGGGAAAATGGTAGATCTTCCCGGAAACAGCGGAGGCAATCTCCGCCGTCGCGCCAACCGCGCTCGGCTTCTCGATCGAGATGTCGCGGATGGCACTACCCAAGAGCTCGGCGCCGGCCGGGTTCTGTGGCAGCGCCGCATCGGATTTGACCGCGCCGGCGATCGTGTCAGCCAGTCTGCTCACTGGACAGAAGTTCCTGGCCGTGGTGACTGCGACAATGTCCAGCTTGGAGAACACCATGATGAGCTGGCAATGGTAGCCGTTGGCCATGTAGAACTGCTTTTTGGGCAGCGCCCAGAAGAAGTTGGAGTAGCGCAACTCCGGTTCAAACGGCAAATTCATGTTCAGGGTGGCGTGGCTTACCTTGTCGAGCCAGGCTGGCGGAACAAGCGGTTTGTCCTCCCATTGACCATGGCGCAGATAGAGGTAGCCCAACTTCGCCATGTCGCGCGGCTGCATGGACAAGCCGTATCCTCCAATCGAAACGCCCTGCGGATCCTGCCGCCAATTCCAGGTGCTGCCGATCCCGAGCGGGCCGAATAGCTTGGCCTTGGCGTAGTCGGCGGCACTCATCCCCGTGAGCTTGGTGAGAATGGCGGAGAGCAGGTGCGGATTGCCGCTATCGTAGTTGAAGACATCGCCGGGGGCGGCGGCCATCGGGCGGTCAAGAATAAACTTGATCCAGTCCTGGCTCCGTTCCATGTCGATTACCGAGTCCGGCCGCCCGGTCAGAGGTTCTCTCCAGTCGATGCCCGAGGTCATGTCGAGCAGGCTCTGCAGCGTGATCGCGTGCTTCCTCTCGTCGACGTTGGCAATGCTGCGGTCGGCGTAGAAATCCAGCAGCCGGTGGTCCGCGCTGTCCAGCAGGCCATCCTGGGTAGCGATCGCCGTCAAGGTGCCGATCACCGCCTTGGTGGCGGAGTTGATCGCGTGCGGAATTTCCGCGCCATAGGGCGCGTAATAGGCATCGAGGACAATGTTTCCATGCCGCGCGATCAACAGGCTGTCGAGGCTCAGGGTTGTTCCGAAGTCGACCAGCCTGGCGAGCGCGGCCGAATCCATTCCCTGCTCTTCCGGCGCGGAGGTTTGCCATTGCCGGGTCGGCCAGATCGAATCTGCGCGGACTTGGGCAAACGCAGAGCTACAGAAAACCGAGAATAGAAAAATCGACGCGCGCAGCGTGGCGCCCGAACGAGCAAATCGAAGGCTTTCCATCAGGGCCTCGTCGGCAAAGCCCGGTCGGGCTCGCTCGTCTGCGATCCCCAGGATTGTGCAATCCGAAGCTGGAATGTCAATGCGAGCTGGGCGGTGCCTGTGGGGTGCGCCGCGCGCGATCGATAGCCACGAACTTGTGATTGTACAGCGCGGGCGTCGAGCCATACGACTAGGTTGATCGATTTCAACTATACAATTTATGATTTTTCGGTTTTTCGTCGATTTCAATTTTCATCACGTTTGACATTTCAGGAGATGATGATGGCCAATCCGCTCACGCTTTATGTCCCGATCAAGCAGGATCCGGACACCCAGCTCAAAGCCCAGCTCGCCTATGACAACTTCGTTTCGAGTGTTCAGGCGGGGCTCGATACCTCGAATATCGTGCATTATGCGCGCCTGGCGTTGATTCCCAATCCCGGCGGCGAGGGCATCCTGGCGATCTGCCTGATCACCACCTTCGACGGGCCGATGAATCCCTATTTGAAATATTTCTGGAACAATGGCGCCCTGCAGTCGGTGTTTACCGGGCTGGCCAGCATTGCGCTCAATCCTCCGAATCCGCCGGTCAGCGATCTCACCGGCTTCGAGAATTTCATCAACGACAACAATCTCAATACTCCGGACGATCTCTACAACGCGTACGGTCAAACCGTGCTGCAGATCAGGGCGCAGTTTCCGCCGCAGGCGTAAGCCACGCCGGTCCGCCCACCACGACAATCCCGGAAATCTGCACGAGGCATCGGTCGGCGATATCGGCCGATGCCGTTGCTCGGAGATCATTCCCATGGCCAATACGCCGATGCCGCCACCGCCCGACCCGGGCAATGTCCAGGGCATGGTCCTGCGGGGCTACACCCATCCCTATTCGTGCCACCTGCTGTTCACCTTCCCCGGCCGGTCGGGCGCCGCCGGGTTTATCGGTGCGCTGCTGGGCTATGTTCAATCGGCGCAGGACTGGGGCAACGACAAGCCGGTCCGGATGCTCAATATCGGTCTCACCTATGCCGGGATCCTGATCTTCGATCCGACGCTGGTTCAGTTTCCGAGCGAGTTCAAGGCCGGACCCGCATCCACAGGCTCGCAGCAATCGTTGATGGACTCGGGCCCAAGCGCTCCCGCTCTGTGGTGGAACGGCGACAAGCCCACCATTCATTGCATCGTCCACGTCTATGGCATGACCGCCGATGCGTTGAGCGGCCTGGCCGCCATCGTGTCGGGCGCGGCGGAGACGAACGGAGTAAGCGAATTCCTGCCGTTGAAGTCGGGCAGCGGCCGGCTGACCCAGTACGCGCCGCTCGGCCACGACATTCATTTCGGCTACCATGACGGCATCGACAATCCCGATCTCGGCTGGCCCCAGTACCAGGAGGCCACGGTTCCGAGCGATGCCAACAACTTCGTGATCGGCTATCCCGGGTCGGTCTTCAGCCCGGGCCCGGTATCGGGCGCGGCCGGCGCGTTCGCCAAGGATGGCTGCTACAACGCCTTTCGCGTGCTCTACCAGGACGTCGGCGCCTTCGAAACGTTCCTCACTCAGTACGCGCCGATGGTCGTGGCTTCGATCGGCGGCTCGCTGCAGCAAGCCAGGGAATGGCTGGCGGCCAAGTTGGTCGGGCGCTGGCGCAACGGCTCACCCCTGATCCTGTCGCCCAATGCCCCGGACCCGGCGACCCGCGACGCCACCGACTTCGGCTATTCGGCCGACACGCTCGGCCTGAAATGTCCGTTTTCGGCGCATACCCGGGTCGCCAATCCGCGCGACGAGCCGACCTTCCCGGCCGACACGCCGGTGCCCCGCCTGAGCCGCCGCGGTATGCCCTATGGTGCGCCGCCCGTGCCGCCCGACTATGGCGGCGAGCGCGGGCTGATCGGGCTGTTCCTGTGCGGCGCGCTGGCCGGCCAGTTCGAGCTCCTGTACTCGTGGATCAACGTCAATAATTTCAGCAACGTTTTCCTGCCCAAGCTCGACACCCAGGACGCCCTGATCGCCAACCGCATCTCGCTCTCGCGGGGTGATCCGTCCTTCACCATTCCGCTGCCGAACGGCCAAGCGATCAAGATTCCGAGCCTGCCGCCATTCGTGGTGACGCGCGGCACGGCCTATTGCCTGCTGCCGAGCCTGGCGACGCTGCGACAGATCGCGACGGCCGCGTAGCGCGCGTGTCCGTGATGGGCCGCACGGCGCGTGTCACTGCCGCAGCATGATCAGCGGATCTGCCGAATCAGGCACCTTGCGCCATTGCGCGTTGTCGTCGGCCTCGAATTGCCAGGTCTCGCCGCTCTTTGACATCAACAGGATCTGGCCGTGATCGAGCCGCCATTCGGTCGGCGCAAAGGCTTCGACGGCGGGATCGCATTTCGGCTTGAGGAAGACCTGGAAGTTGTCCTGGCTTGCTTCGGTGTTGGTCAGGGTCAGGCCGCAGAGCGTCTGGCCGCTTTCGCGCACCATCGCCCAGTCGCCGATCATCTGGTCCATGGATTTTGCCAGCGAGCGGGCGGCGGCCAGGTTCTGCAGGATGTAGATGCCCTCGCCCTGGCGCAGGCCTTCGAAGATGCCGCTCTCGACTTCGGTGAAGTCGATCACCGGCTGGCCGGAGGCATCCTGCAGTCGCACGATATCCAGCCCGGCAATGTTCCAGGCTGCAATATCCTTGGTAAAGGGCAGCGCCGTCGCACAGCCCGGCTCGAGCTCGAGCCGGAGGCCCTGGCCAGCGGTGTCGCTCTTCAGCGTGACAACGCAGGTCTTGCTGCGCTCGGTGGTCGAGAGCTCCCATTGGCCGACCATGTCTTTTTTCAAGGTCGAAGCATTCTGCGCGCCGACCGGCATTTGCCAGCCCAGCACCACCAGAAGTGCCGCCAGCCCCAGGCCGAAGCGGCCTCTGGGCGGCTTTGGCATCCGCGCATCCTGCATCTTTGCCTCGCGTCAGCGGCGTTTGACCGGGGTTTCGGCGACCGGCGTCAGCGGCGGCTGGCCGGCGAACCAGGCTTTGAGATTGTCGACCACCAGCTGATCCATGGCATTGCGGGTAACTACCGATGCCGAGCCGATATGCGGCAGCAGCACCACGTTCTGCAGGCTGCGCAGTTCATCCGGCACCGTCGGTTCGTTGGCGAACACGTCGAGGCCCGCCGCCAGCAGGGTGCCCGATTTGAGCGCCGCGATCAGCGCCGGCTCGTCGACGACCGAGCCCCGCGCGACGTTGATGATGACGCCGCGCGGGCCAAGCGCCTGCATGACCTCGGCATTGATCATTTTGGCCGTCGCCGGGCCGCCCGGGACGATGACCATCAGCGTGTCGACCGCTTCGGCCATCTCGATCAGGCTGGGATAATGCCGGTACGATACGCCCTCGGCCGGTCGGCGCGTATGGTAGACCACGGGAACGCGGCAGGCATCGAGCCGGCGCGCGATCGCCTGTCCGATCCGGCCCATGCCGACGATCCCGACGGTGCGATCCCGGAGCGAGCCTGCGCTTAACGGGAAATTCTGCGTGCTCCAGTGGCCCGCGCGCAAATAGCGGTCGGCCTTGATGAACTCGCGCAAGGTGGCGATCAGAAGCCCGATGGCGATATCCGCGACCTCTTCGGTCAGGACGTCGGGGGTGTTGGTAACGACGATATTGTGATCACGGGCGTAATTGGCATCGATGTGGTCGTAGCCCACTCCGAACGACGAGACGATCTCGAGTTTCGGAAATCGCGACAGCGTTTTGACGTCGCCCCGCACCGAGTTGTAGGTCACCGCGGCGCCGCGGATTTTCGCCGCCACCGCTGGCGTCAACCGCTCGAGGTCGGCGATCGTCTCGAAGCAATGCAGCGCGAATTGGTCGGAGAAGCCGTTGTCGACGATCGGTTTGCTCGGCCCATAGATCAGCAAATCGATCTTCTCCGGTGAGGTGGTTCCGCCCGCCATCAGTTTTCCTTTCCAACCGCACTTTCGTGCCAGCGCCGCAATGCCAGGTGCGAAGTTAGCGCCAGCAGCCCATAAATGACAATCCCGGCCACCGACAGCAGCAACAGGGCTGCGAACATTCGGGGAATATTGAGACGGTAGCCGGATTCGGCGATGCGATAGGCCAGGCCCGAACCGGCGCCGGCGGAGCCCGCCGCGATCTCCGCGACCACGGCGCCGATCAGCGACAGGCCGCCGGCGATCCGCAATCCGCCGAGGATGTAGGGCAGCGCCGCCGGCAATTTGAGAAAGCGCAGGGTCTGGATCCGGGACGCGCCATAGAGCCTGAACAGGCCGGCCAGGTTGCGATCCACCGAATTGAGCCCGAGCGTGGTGTTGGACAAAACCGGGAAGAATCCGACGATCCAGGCGCAGGCGATCACCGCGGTCTGTTGCGGAAGGTAGATCAGGAGCAGCGGCGCGATCGCGATCACCGGCGTGACCTGCAGGATCACCGCATAGGGAAACAGCGAATATTCCACCCATTTCGATTGATTGAACAACAGCGCAAGGGCAATGCCGCCGACCGCGGCGGCCGCGAACCCTTCGACCGTGGTCTGCAATGTGATCTCAAGGGATCGTGACAGGATCGGCCAATCGCTGATGAGGGTTCGGAACACCGCGCCCGGCCCGGGCAGGACGTAAGGCGGAATATGATTGATGCGCACCACCAGCGACCATGCCGCGATCGCCGCCGCCAATACGACGACCGGGAGCAGGATGCGGACCGCGCCCAACCGACCGCGGTCCGGCACCACCTGCTCTGCGATTGAGGGCTCCTGCAGCGAACTCATAGATCGGTCTGCCTGGGATAGGACGGCGCCAGCGCCTGGGAAACCCTGCGGCAAAAGCCGGCATATTCGGTGGAAGTCCGAAAGTCCTCGCCGCGCGGTTCGGTCGCATCGATGGCAATCTCGGCGCCGATGCGGCCAGGCCGCGCTGTCATCACGATCACCCGCTGCGACAAGAACACCGACTCGAATACCGAATGCGTGACGAAGATGACGGTCTTGCGCAAATTGCGCCATAGCGACAACAGATCGTTGTTGAGCCGGAACCGGGTGATTTCATCGAGCGCGGCAAACGGCTCATCCATCAGGAGGATGTCGGGGTCGGTGACCAGCGCGCGCGCCAGCGAGACCCGCATCTTCATGCCGCCGGACAATTCGCGGGGCAAGGCACGGGCGAACTCGGAAAGTCCGACTTGCGCCACGGCCTCGTCGACGCGGGCGTTGGCCTCGCGTGGCGGCGTCCCCGACAGTCGGAGCGGCAGCCGTACATTCTCACGCACAGTGGTCCATGGCATCAGCGTCGGTTCCTGAAACACGAAGCCGATGGCGTGTCCGGCACGCGCCCGATCGCCGCGGCGGGCGACGCCGACGGTGCCGGAGGTCGGCGCATTGAGGCCCGCGATCAGCCGCAGCGCGGTCGACTTGCCGCAGCCCGAGGGCCCGAGCAGCGATACGAACTCGCCCTGCCTGACCTCGAGATCGAGCGGTCCGAGCGCCGCAACGCCGCTGTCATAGACCTTGGTGACCCCGCGCAGCCTGACCGCAAGGCCGGCAACGCCGGCCTCGGGGCCGGACAAGGCCGCCGGTTCGGCCATTATTTGTCCTGGTTCTTGGGCCGCAGATCGAGGCCGACGCCCTTGTTGACGAAGCGAAGCGTGTAGGCCTTGCGGAAGTCGATGTCGGGGCGGACGACATGCGCCCGCACCATCTTGTCGAAGAAGCTGGCGGAGCGTTCGTCGGTCATGGCGCCGATGCCGTTTTGGAGGGTGTCGCCGGAATCGACGATGCCAAACTCCTTCATTTTCTTGACCGAATAGCTCAACAGCTCGTCGGTCATTTCAGGATTGAGGTTCTTGATCATGGCATTGCCGGCGGAATTGTCGCCGTAGATATAATGATACCAGCCGATGATGGAGGCGTCGACGAAGCGCTGAACCAGGTCCGGCTTGTTGTCGACCAGCTCGCGGCGGGTTTCGATCAAGGTCGAGTAGGTGTTGAAGCCATAATCGGCCAGCAAGAAGATTCCCGGCTTCGTCCCGGTGATCTTTTCGATCGCGAACGGCTCCGAGGTGACATAGCCCTGCATCGCGCTTTGCTTGTCGGCGAGAAAGGGTTGCGGATTGAAGGTGTAGGGCTTCACCTTGGCCTCGCTGAAGCCGTATTCCGACTTCAGCCATTGGAAATAGCTGGAAACCCCTTCCTTGGATATGAACAGGGTCAGCGGCTTCAGATCCTCGAGCTTGGTGGCCTTCAATTCCGGATGGGTCAAGAGGACCTGCGGATCCTTCTGGAACATGGCGGCGACGGAAATGACGGGCACGTTATTGGCGACCGCGTCAAGCGACATCAAGGTGTTCGCCGCCATGAAGAAGTCGAGCTTGCCGGCGATCAGGAGCATCCGGTTGTTTGCGTTGGGACCGCCGGGCACGATGGTGACGTCAAGCCCGTAGCTCTTGTAGGTACCGTCGGCCACCGCCTGGAAAAACCCGCCATGCTCGGCCTCCGGCACCCAGTTGGTTCCGAACGACACCTTGTCCAGCACGGGCTCCGCCTGTGCCGGACAAAGGGCCAGGCCTTCAGCTATCAGCAGGCCTTCAACTATCAGGCCCGCGGCCACCAGGCCGGCCGTCAGCGCTCGCTTGAGAAAAGGGGAGATCATGATTGGACTCCGTCTATCGTTCTGGCCCATGATGGGTGGGTATCGCGTCAGGTTGGATACGTTCCCAGACTTCATACAAACTACCCAGATTAGCGCAATGAAACATTCCGCTCGATGACTTCAAGCCTTCCTCCCCGCGACTGGACCGACATCCACTGGCCCGACCTCGATGGCGCCGCGGCGGCGCGATGGATCGCGGTACTGCCGCTCGCGGCCACCGAGCAGCATGGTCCGCATCTGCCTGTTGGCACCGACATCATGATTGCGCAAGCCTATCTGGCGCGGGTGCGCGAACTGCTTCCCGCCGCCATTCCAGTGACCTTCCTTCCGCTGCAGCCGATCGGGATTTCGACCGAGCACATCGGCTATCCCGGCACGCTGACGCTGCCCACGGAGATCGCGCTGAAGAGCTGGATCGAGCTCGGGACCAGCGTCGCGCGCGCCGGAATCAGGAAGCTGGTCATGGTCACCAGCCATGGCGGCAACAGCGCGGCCATGACGATGGTGGCGCAGGATCTGCGCGCAACCTGCGGGCTGCTCGCGATCAGCACGGGCTGGTCGCGCTTTGGCGTGCCGGATGGATTGTTTTCGGCGGGGGAATTGCGCCATGGCATCCATGGCGGCGCGGTCGAGACATCGATCATGCTGGCGCGTCACCCTCAGCTGGTGCGCAGCGCCGAGATCGCCGATTTTCGGCCCACGACGATCGCGATGGAAAAGGATTTTCGCAGGCTGTCGGCGCATCGGCCGGCGCCGTTGGCGTGGCAGGCCCAGGACCTGCATCAAAGCGGCGCCGCGGGTGATGCGACTGAGGCCTCCGCGGCCAAGGGCGAGCTTTTGCTCGATCACGGCGCGCGCGCGTTCTGCGAGCTGCTTGCGGATGTCGATCGATTCGATCCCGCGACATTGCTGGATCGCCCAAAGGTCTGACGTCGACCGGCCGGCAGGGCCCGCCGGTAGCCAACCATCGACCTTGCAAAACGCCTAGTGACCCGCGTGACTTCGTCCTTTCGCCACGCAGGCGCCTGCCCGGCATTTCAGGTGAGCCGCCGGAGACTTGAAGGCGGTGGACATGCGGGGCGGAGTGACCGGCGAAACGTGGGCCAGTGAAGCGTGAGAAACAGGGGGCGGCGTTGGAGGAACAGGGGGCGTTCCCACCTTCGGCCCCGGTAGGACCCGCGAAATGGGCTTCACCGGTCCGCCAATGACGTTTCGCTTGGCCGCGCCGCCAATGGAATTCTGTGCCAGAGCCGGAGCACACGCAAGGAGACTGATCGTGACGAGTACCATCGCCCCGCTTCTCATGGTGCTGTTCCTTCCACCACGTTGCGGGGAATGGCCAGGCGCGCACCGTAGCATGCGCTGACGCGCTGGTAACACGGGCTGCGTGCCCTTGGTCATCGCGGTCGGGGATGAAAGGCGGCGGGATGCCACACCGGTGGTTCCTTGAGCTGCAGAATGCCGTAGCTCAGTTTGTGGTGCATCGCGCACGAAATCAACCGGGCGAATGCGCCCGGGTTGTCCTGAAAATTGATCTGCCAGACATTTTCAGCGAGCCGCAGGACGCCCTCCTGATCCAACAGCGAGGTCATCATCGGTTCCGAGGCCCGGCTGAGATCCGCCAGGCAGGCGACCCATTTGGGGTGCTGGGCTTCCATTTCATGCTTGTCGGGCATGTTGATCACGACGATCGCGCTGTGCATGGGCAACGTCCTTCCTGCCGGTCGAAATCGGGTGGCGCGAACTTGCTCGGAATCCGCGACGGGCAAGCTGCCCGAACCCTGAGGATGCGCGGACCACGGGGCAATGTCACGGGTTGACATAGCATAGGGGGGTACCCTATGGTACGACCATCATGGCGCACACCATCCGGGAAAAGAAGAAGCTGTTGGCCCGGGTCGGCCGCATCCGCGGCCAGATCGAGGCGATCGAGCGGGCCCTGAGCGAGGAGGCCGACTGCGAGCGCATCATGCATATGATCGCGGGCATTCGGGGCGGCGTGGCCGGTCTGATGGCAGAAGTGGTCGAAGACCACATTCGCACCCACCTGGTCGACCCCCAGAAGAACCCGGGCGCGCTCAACGCCGATGCCGCCGATCAGCTGATCGAAGTGGTCCATACCTATCTGAAGTAAAGGCGATGAGCATGGTCGAGACCCCATCGGTATTGCAGCTTCCGCCGCATGATCACGTGTTTCTGGGCCGGGATCACGACAGGGCGGAACGCCGGACCTGGGCGGTGATCGTGCTCTGCGGCCTCATGATGATCGCGGAAATCATCGGTGGCGCGCTGTTCGGCTCGCTGGCCCTCATTGCCGACGGACTGCACATGTCGACCCATGCCGGCGCGCTGCTGCTGGCGGCGCTGGCCTATAGCTATGCCCGCAAGTACGCCAACGATCGCAGCTTCACCTTCGGGACCGGCAAGTTCGGCGATCTGGCGGGATATTCCAGCGCCATCGTGCTGGCGATGATTTCGATCCTGATCGGCTATGAGGCGGTGTCGCGGCTGCTCAGCCCGGTTGCCATCAGCTTCAACGAGGCTATCCCGATCGCGGTGCTCGGCCTCGTGGTCAACATCGTCAGTGCCTGGCTATTGTCCGGCGGCCATCATCACGACCACGACCACGACCATGACCACGGTCATGGCCATTCGCACGGCCATGAACGCGAGCTGGAATTCGAGGAGCACGATCACGCCCCCGGGCACGATGACCATCACCGCGACAACAACATGCGTGCCGCCATCGTTCATGTCATGGCGGATGCCGCCGTCTCGGTGCTGGTCATCGTCGGCTTGCTGCTGGCGCGGACCTTCGGCTGGCTCTGGATGGATCCGCTGGCCGGCCTGATCGGGGCGCTGGTGATCGCCAACTGGTCGGCCGGATTGCTGCGCGATACCGCCGGTATCCTGCTCGATCGCACCCCGGACGCGCGCATGGCCGAGAAAGTTCGTCACGTCATCGAAAGCGAGGGCGATCTCGTCACCGACCTGCATCTGTGGCGGCTGGGGCCCGGGCATCTTGGCGCCATCGTCTCGGTCGCCACATCGGCCGGGCGCGAGGCGGCCCATTACCGGCAGCGACTGGCGGGTTTCGCCGACCTGTCGCATGTCACCGTGGAAGTTCAACGGCCTCGTCCGGCCGCCGGCTAGCGCGGATCGCTCGACCGACCCCGGCTAGCTTCACATGACTGTCTTGGAACTGTCTTAGTCAGGCAGGCGATGGCTGCGGCGGCCGTGTCGGTTCCCGGGCCAGCGCAGGCGCCGGCTATCTGTTGCATGGGCGTCACTAGACCATGCCATTCGAAGGCGCCCTCCTCGACCTTTCTTCCATTTGCGAACGCACTGCCATAACGGTGCATGAGCAACGCTAGACACTTCCGGCGGAGCCGATTGCCGCTGACTGCCCATCCATCACGAACCCGCCTGTAACGATCAGTCGCAGGTCTTCTGCATCCTTTCGGGCCGGTGGCACCGCACATTCTGGACAAGGCGCCTGTATGACGCTGCAAGATATTCTGACGCCGCGATTGGGCCAGGCGCTGCGGCCCAACATCTGGGATGCCGTCGCGCTGATCCTCGTGATCGGCGCCATGGTGCTGATCGTCTATGGCGGCGAGCAGACCACGCTGCCGTTGTCGGCGCTCGATGTGGCGCCGGTGTCGCTCGATCCCGCCAATCTGCCGCTCTATGCGCTACGGACGACCATGCGGATGCTGCTGGCGATCGTCTGCTCGATCATCTTCACCTTCATCTATGCAGCGCTCGCCGCCAAGAACCGGCGCGCCGAGATGGTGCTGATCCCGCTGCTCGATATCCTGCAGTCGGTGCCTATCCTCGGCTTCCTGACCTTCACCGTGGTATTCTTCCTGAACCTGTTTCCCGGCCGGGTGTTCGGCGCCGAGCTCGCCTGCGTGTTCGCGATCTTCACCAGCCAGGCCTGGAACATGACCTTCAGCCTCTACCAGTCGATCCGCAGCGTCCCGAAGGATCTGGAGGAGGCCTGCCAGAGCTTTCACTTGAGCGGCTGGCAACGCTTCTGGCGGCTCGACGTGCCATTCGCCATGCCCGGCCTGATCTGGAACACGATGATGTCGATGTCCGGCGGCTGGTTCTTCGTGGTGGCCTCGGAGGCCATCACCGTCGGCAACACCACGGTCACCTTGCCCGGCATCGGCTCCTACGTGGCCCTGGCTATTGAAAAGCAGAACCTGCCCGCGATCGGCTACGCCCTCGTTGCCATGCTGCTGGTCATCATCGCCTACGACCAGCTGCTGTTTCGCCCGGTGGTCGCCTGGGCCGACAAGTTCCGCTTCGAACAGACCGCCTCGGCGAGCGCGCCGACATCCTGGGTGCTTGATCTGTTCCGGCGCACCCGCGCGTTGCGCGCCTTGACCTATCCGTTCGCGGCGGTGAACAAGGCGGTTTCGAATTGGCATATCGCGTTGCCGGCGATTTTTTCGAAAGCGCCAGTTGGCCAGGCTCCGCCGTCGCGCCTCGCCGATGCGCTGTGGCTCGCCCTTGTGTTCGTGAGCACCGGCTATGCCGGCTGGAGGGCCTATGAATATCTCTCAACGACCCTCGGTCCGGCGGACGTTCTTGCCGCCTTCGGCTATGGCTTGCTCACCCTGGTCCGGGTCATCGTGCTGATTGCGCTGGCGACGCTGATCTGGGTGCCGGTCGGTGTCTGGATCGGGCTGCGGCCGAAACTGGCCGAGCGGATCCAGCCGCTGGCGCAGTTCCTGGCCGCCTTTCCCGCCAATCTGGCCTTTCCGGTTTTCGTGGTGATCATCGTGCGCTACGGCCTCGATGCCAATGTCTGGCTGAGCCCGCTGATGATCCTGGGGACCCAATGGTACATCCTGTTCAA